>Ga0180222_1002337_pt1 | contig 15588 bp, 12 predicted proteins | sample eDN5th37CKraftOP_FD_151336 | JGI IMG/M metagenome (GOLD analysis project Ga0180222, IMG submission 151336) | Enriched Organic Plus compost microbial communities from Emeryville, California, USA - eDNA 5th pass 37_C Kraft OP (version 2) (version 2) ... | reverse complement strand
CGGTTCCCGACACGACGCTGACCGCGCTGATCGAGGCGGCGATGGCCGCCCGCCCGAATGCGCCCGCGCTGCGTTTCGAGGGCGAGACGCTGACTTATGCCGAACTCGACCGGCGCAGCGCCGCGCTCGCCTCCGCCTTGCGCGTGCGGGGGGGCGGGGCGGAGGCCATCGTCGCGGTGGCGTTGCCGCGCTCGGTAGAGCTGATCGTCGCGCTGGTGGCGGTGCTGCGCGCCGGGGCGGCCTATCTGCCGCTCGACCTCGACCATCCGGCGCAGCGGATCGCGACCATCCTCGGCCTCGCGCAGCCGGTGGCGGTGCTGGCGCGCGACGATGCGCAGGGCCTCTATGGCGAGAGGCTGCTCGCGCCCGCCGACTGGCCGGGCGAGGGCGCTGTCGCCGCCAGCCCCGCGCCGGAGGATGCCGCTTATGTCATCTTCACCTCCGGCTCGACCGGCGATCCCAAGGGCGTGGTCGTCACCCATCGCGCGATCGTCAACCGGCTGCTGTGGATGGGCGAGCAGTATGGCTTCGGCCCGGACGACCGCATATTGCAAAAGACGCCCGCGACCTTCGATGTGTCGGTGTGGGAATTCTTCCTGCCGCTGATTGCCGGCGCGACGCTGGTGGTGGCCCCGCCCGGCGCGCATCGCGACCCTGCCGCCATCGCCGCGCTGATCCGCGCGGAAGGCGTGACGACGCTGCATTTCGTGCCGTCGATGCTGGCGGCCTTCCTCGATGCGCCGGAGAGTGAAGGTCTGTCCGTGCGCCGCGTCTTTTGCAGCGGCGAGGAATTGCCCGCCGACCTGCGCGACCGCTTCCATCGGCGGATGCGGGCGGAACTGCACAATCTCTATGGCCCGACCGAGGCGGCGGTGGATGTGAGCTGGTGGCCCGCCGCCGCCGACGACATTTCTGCCCCGGTGCCCATCGGCCATGCGGTGTGGAACACGCGCCTCGTCCTGCTCGACGAGCATCGCCGCCCGGTGCCGCAGGGGATGGTCGGGCATCTCTATCTCGGCGGGGTGCAGCTGGCGCGCGGTTATCTCGGTCGCCCCGACCTGACCGGGGAGCGCTTCCTTCCCGACCCGTTCCATCCCGGCGAGCGCCTCTACATGACCGGCGATCTGGCGCGCAGGCGGGCGGACGGCGCGGTCGTCTTTCTGGGGCGCGCCGATCATCAGGTGAAGATACGCGGCCTGCGCATCGAGCTGGGCGAGATAGAGGCGGCGATCGCGGCCTCGGGCCTCGTCCGCATGGCGACGGTGCAGGCGCGGGACGGGCGGCTGGTGGCCTATGTCGTGCCGGGGCAAGGCTATGACGCGCAGGCCCTGCGCGCCGCGCTCGCCGCACGGCTGCCCGACTATATGGTGCCCGCCGCGCTGATCGAGCTGGAGGCGCTGCCCGTCACCGCCAACGGCAAGCTCGATCGCCGCGCGTTGCCCGAACCGCGCTTCGAAGGGTCGGAGGGCGGCGCGCTCTCCACCGACAGCGAAAGGCGGGTCGCGGCGCTCTATGCAGAGATGCTGGGGCTGGACGCCCTGCCCGGCGCGCGCGACGATTTCTTCGCGCTGGGCGGGGATTCGCTGCTGGCGGTGCGGCTGATGCTGCGCATCCGGGAGGAGTGGGGCCATGATCCGGGCCTCGCCGCGCTGTTCGAGCATCCCGACGTCGCCGGGCTGGCCGCGCGGATCGATGCGGGCGGCGTGGCCGGGGATGCCGGGCTGGGGCCGCTCATCACGCTGGCGCGGGGGCAGGCGGATCTGCCGCCCCTCTTCCTCGTGCATCCGGCAGGCGGACTGTGCTGGGGCTATCGCACGTTGGCGGCGTCCCTTTCGCCGCGGCGGACGGTCCATGGCCTGCAATCGCCCGCGCTCGATCTCTCCGTTCCCGCGCCCGGCAGCATCGACGCGCTGGCCGCCGATTATGCGCGGCGCATCATGGAGGTGTACCCCCAAGGCCCCTGCCATGTCGCGGGCTGGTCGGTCGGCGGCATCATCGCGCAGGCGGTCGCGGTGGAATTGCGCGCGGCGGGACGCGAGGTGGGGCTGGTCGCGCTGCTCGATTCCTACCCCGCCGACTGCTGGAGGGCGGAGCCGGAACCGACGCAGGCGCAGGCGCTGCGCGCGCTGCTCGCCATTGCGGGTTATGATGCGGAAGCCTATCCGCATCTCCAGACGCGCGAGCAAATCGTCGCTTTCCTGCGCGAAGGGGACAGCCCGCTGGGCAATCTGCCACCGCAAGCGCTCGACGGCGTGGTGCGCGTGGTGCTCGACACCAACCGGCTGGTGCGGGGCCACCATCATCGCCGCTATGATGGCATGCTGACCCATATCCGCGCCGCGCTCGACCATCGCGACCGGCCCGACCTGACCCCTGATTTGTGGAAGGATCATGCGATGACGCTCGACCGGATCGACGTGCCGTTCCTGCACCCTCAATTGACCGGCGCGGAGGCGAGCGCGTTGATCGCCCCCGCCCTGTCGGCGCGCATGGCCGCCGCCGCGACGGTGACGGCATGAGCCGGGCGAGCGGGCTTGCGGGGCGCATCGCGCTGGTGACGGGCGCGGCGGGCGGCATCGGCGCGGCGCTGGTGCGCCTGCTGCGCGAGGAGGGCGCGCGGGTGGTCGCGGCCGATCTGGCCGCGCCGCCGGTGGCGGGCGATCCCGACATCTGGGCCGCCCCGCTCGACGTGACCGACAGCGCCGCCGTCGATGCGCTGGTGGCGCGGGTCGAGGCGCAATGGGGCGCGATCGATTTCGGCGTCAACGGCGCGGGCGTGCTGTCCAACGAGCTGGTGGTCGATACCGACGACGCCGAGATGCGCCGCGTGTTCGACGTGAACTGCTTCGGCGTCATGCATGTCGGCCGCGCGCTGGCGCGGGTGATGACGCTGCGCCGTCGGGGCAGCATCGTCACCATCAGCTCCAACGCGGCCGGTATACCGCGCCACGCGATGGCGGCCTATGCGGCGTCCAAGGCGGCGGCGACGATGTTCACCCGCTGCCTCGGCCTCGAACTCGCGCCGCACGGGATAAGGTGCAACATCGTCGCGCCCGGATCGACGCTGACGCCGATGCAGACGGGCATGTGGGCCGACGAACATGGCGCCGAGCGGGTGATAGCGGGCCTGCCGGAACAGTATAAGACCGGCATTCCCTTGGGCAAGCTGGCGAGCCCGGAAGATGTCGCCGAAGCGGTGCTCTATCTGCTCTCCGACCGTGCTGGCCATGTGACGATGGCGGATCTCTATGTCGATGGCGGGGCGACGCTGCGGGCGTGAGTCGTCCCCTATGATCCGTTCGGGCTGAGCTTGTCGAAGCCCTGTTCTTCCTTGAAGAAACAAGACGGCCCTTCGACAAGCTCAGAGCGAACGGTAGAAGCGTTCCACTCGCACCTTACCCCAGCCGCTGCCGCACCAGCGTGACGAAGATGCTCGCCGCCACCGGCAGCAGCGCGTCGTCGAAATCATAGGCCGGGTTGTGGCACATCGCGCTGTCCTGCCCCAGGAACAGATAGGCGCCCGGCGCGGCCTTGAGGAACAGCGCGAAATCGTCGGTGAAGGGGAAGGGGGCGTGGTCGCGGATCACCTTGTCCTCGCCCAGCACCGCCGCGCAGGCCGCCGCCGCTCGCTCGGCGCCCTCGGCCGCGTTGACGCAGGGCGGAACCTCGGCCAGCCGCTCGCAGCGGATCGTGCAGCCGCTCATCGCCGCTATGCCTGCGCAGGCCGCCTCCAGCCGCTCGTAGAGCAGCGCCAGCACCTCCGGCTTGAGCGCGCGCAGTGTGCCGCTGAGGCTGGCGCTCGCCGGGATGATGTTGTGCGAGCTGCCCGCCTGCAACGAGCAGACGGTGATGAGGCCCGATTCCATCGGATCGACATAGCGCCCGACGATGGACGAGATTTCGGTCGCCAGCCGCGCGGCCGCCTGCAGCGGGTCGGTCGCCTTGAAGAAGGCCGCGCCATGGCCGCCCACGCCGTCGACCGTGACCTGCCAGACGATATAGCCATTTAGCGCGGGCCCGGTCCGCACGCCCGCCGTGCCGCTGTCGAGCAGCGGCATGTTGTGGAACGCATAGACCTCATCGAACGGGAAACGGTCGAGCAGCCCGCCGTCGATCATCGCCCGCGCGCCGAGGCCGTTTTCTTCGGCCGGCTGGAAGATCAGCACCACCCGGCCGCGCTGCGGCGGATGGGCCGCCAGATGCCGCGCGACGCCGAGCAGCGCCGCGCAATGGCCGTCATGGCCGCAGGCATGGGCGACATCGGGCGTGTGCGAATGCCAGTCGCGCCCGCCCTCGTCCTGCATCGGCAGCGCGTCCATATCGGCGCGCAGCGCGATCGCTGGGCCGGGCTGCGCGCCCTCCACCACCGCGACGACGCCGGTGCCGCCGATGCCGGTGACGGGCGACAGGCCGAAGGAGCGCAACCGTTCCGCGATCAGCCCGGCGGTGCGGGTTTCGCCGAAGGCCAGTTCCGGGTGGCGATGGAAATCGCGCCGCCATTCGGTCATCACGGCGCCAAGCGCGTCAAGCTCTGCAACTATGGGCACGGTCTTCGTCTCTTCCATCAAGCCAGATAAGGGGCACGCGCCGGGCAGCGCCCGTCCCCTATAGGCGCGGCCGCTGCCAATTGGTCATCCGTATGGGGAATATTCATTATGCCATCCCAGGATGATCCGGGGAGGAGAAACTGCGCCTTGGCCTATCTTCCCGCTTTTGCGTGCTTTTTGCAATAATCGCGGTTAGGGATGATGCGGCGGCGGTGCAGGTGGAGCGGGGGGTTCCGGCTTGTCGCTTGAAATGCCGGCGCTTTGCGTCAATGGCTGGCGCGCGCGGGTGATCCGCAGGAAAGGGCCGATCGGAAGAAGATGGAATGGCGATGGATCAGGCAATAACGCGCGAAGGCACGATCAGCGCCTATCATCGCATGACGCGGCGGCGCGTCCTGATCCTGTCGGTGATCGGCCTGCTGAGCCTGCTGGTGTTCGCCGCCGACATCTCGACCGGCCCGTCCAACCTGCCGCTGGCGCAGGTGTGGGCGGGGCTGTTCGACCCCGCCAGCCTGACGATGCCACAGCTCACCATCATCCGCGAGGTGCGCCTGCCCTATGCGCTGATGGCGATACTGGTCGGCGCGGCGCTGTCGCTCGCCGGGGCGGAGATGCAGACGATCCTCAACAATCCGCTGGCCAGCCCGTTCACGCTGGGGGTTTCCTCCGCCGCGTCCTTCGGCGCGGCGCTGGCGATCGTGCTGGGGATCAGCGTGCCGTTTCTGCCGACCGACTGGATGGTGCCGATCAACGCCTTCATCTGCGCCTTCGCCTCGGTGCTGCTGCTGGAATTCCTCGCGCGCAGCCGGGCGGCGGGGGTGGAGGGCGTGGTGCTGTTTGGCATCGCGCTGGTGTTCACCTTCAACGCGCTGGTGGCGCTCATTCAGTTCGTCGCCTCGCAGGAGGCGCTGTCGCAACTGGTGTTCTGGAGCATGGGCGCGCTCAACCGCGCGACATGGAGCAATCTGGGCATATTGGCGCTGGTGATGCTGGTGGTGACGCCCTTTTCGATGCGCGCAGCCCATGCGATGACCGCGCTGCGGCTGGGCGAGGACCGGGCGCGCAGCTTCGGCATCGATGTCGCGCGGCTGCGCTTCGCCTCGCTGCTGCGGATCAGTGCGCTCGCCGCCACCTCGGTCGCGTTCGTCGGCACCATCGGCTTCATCGGCCTGGTCGGCCCGCATATCGCGCGGCTGATGCTGGGCGAGGACCACCGCTTCCTGCTGCCCGCCTCGATGCTGACGGGCGCGTTCATCATGTCGGTGGCCTCGGTCGGCAGCAAGATATTGGTGCCGGGCGTGCTGCTGCCGGTGGGGATCGTCACCTCGATGATCGGCGTGCCGGTGTTCCTGGTCCTCATCCTGCGCAAGCCGGAGCGGGTATGACGAAGATGCTTTCCCATGGCGACGCGCTGCGCATAGAGGGGTTGACGACCGGCTATGGCGGGCATGTCGTAGTCGATGCGCTGACCCTCGCGCCGATGCTGCCGGGGCAGGTGGTGTCGCTGCTGGGGCCGAATGCGGCGGGCAAGACGACGCTGCTGCGCGCGCTGGCGGGGCTGCATCATGCCAGCGGCGCGGTGCGGCTGGGGGAGGCGGACCTGCTGTCCCTCCCGCTCGCGGACCATGCGCGCCACGTCACCTATATGCCGCAGAGCCTGCCGCAGCGGGTCGCGCTGACCGTGCTGGAGGCGGTGATCGGCGCGCTGAAGGCGTCCCCGATCGCGGGCGAGCCGCTATCCGGCCATGCGATCACCGAGCGCGCGCTGGACGTGATCGAGCGGGTGGGCATCGGCCATCTGGCGATGGAGGGGCTCAACCATCTGTCGGGCGGGCAGCGGCAGCTCGCCTCGCTGGCGCAGGCGCTGGTGCGCCAGCCGCGCGTGCTGCTGCTCGACGAGCCGATCAGCGCGCTCGACCTGCATTACCAGCTGCGCGTGATGAAGCTGGTCCGCGCGCTGGCGCGGGAAAGCGGGATGATCGTCGTCATGGTGCTGCACGACCTGTCGATCGCCGCGCGCTGGTCCGACCGGATCGTGCTGCTGTCGCAGGGCAGGCTTGTGACCGACGGCCCGCCCGCCGAGGCGATCACCGCGCAGGCGCTGGCGGATGTCTACCGCGTCGCCGCGCGGGTGCGGGCGGATGCGGATGGGCTGCATATCGTGATCGAGGATACGCTGTAGGGGCGCGTTTTTGGTGGAGAGCGGACACCAGCCTTCACCGTCACCCCAGCGCAGGCTGGGGTCGTAGGCGATGTCGCGCGCCACTTCCTGAGATGCCAGCCTTCGCTGGCATGACGGAGAAAAGAAAAGGTTTAGAGCGGGACCTCCGTTCGCCCTGAGCTTGTCGACCCGTAGGGCGGGCGAAGCCCAACGGCTGCTTTTCTCTTGGGGCAAGAAAGAAAGGACAGGGCTTCGACAAGCTCAGCCCGAGCGGTTCTCTTATTCGTATGTCAGCTTTCGGCTGCAAACAGCCAACAAGTTTGCAAACCACAAAAACCGGGGCGCTCCACTCAAGGACCGCCCCGGCCTTTCATCCGAGCATCGACCGATCAGCGGCGCGGGCGGATGCGGGTGATGGTGTCGGCTTCGGCGTCCTTCGCGCCGGCGGATTTGTCGACCGCGAAGATGGTGCCGTTCTTGCCCAGCGCCACATGGTTGGCGGTCGGCGCCGGGCCGAGATTGGCGACCAGCTTGCCGTCGGCGTCGGTCACCGCAATAGTGCTCGCGCCGCGATTGGCGATATAGGCGCGGCGCTTGACCGGATCGAACACGACATTGAGCGCGCCCGCGCCCACCGGCGTGTCGGCGATAACCTTGCCGTCATTGCCGTCCAGCACGACCAGATTGTCGCTGCCCTGTGCGACGACGAAGATGCGGCCGGTCTGCGGGTCGTGCGACACGCCGATGGCGCTGCGGACGCCGGGAACGGGCAGGACCTTCTCCACCGTGTCGGTGCGGGTGTCGATCACCGCGACCTCGTTGGTCGTCAGGCTGACGACATAGAGGCGATGCGCAGCCGTATCGAGCGAGAGGCTGGCGGCGGAAAATTCCTTGCCGCGCCCCTTCGCCTGGATCTGGATCGTCTTGACCTTCTCCAGGCTGCCGGTGTCGATCACCGCGACTTCCGGGTGGCCGGTGGCGCTGACATAGGCCTTGTTCAGCGGCGCATCGACGCGCACGTCGCGCGGATGGCCGACCGTGTCGGGGGCGAACTGCTTGACCAGCGACAGGTCGGACTGGCGATAGACCGCGATCGTGTTCTGGCGGGTATTGGTGACCCAGACCAGATCCTTGCTGTCGTCCACATCGACGCCGTAGACGGCGAACACGCCCGGACCCTGCGGGCCCTGGGCACCGCCCGGCGCGGCCGGACGCGGCGCGCCCTGCGGGCCGCCCTGACGTTCCGGCGCGGCCTGCGGCGTGACGCGGGCGAGCACCTTCAATGTTTCGGCGTCGAGCTTCACCAGCTCGGACTGGCGCACCGGCGGACGGCCCACGGCGGAGGTGACGAACAGCGCGTTGTTCTTCGCGCTATAGGCGGACTGGTAGAGGCCGCGCGCCGCCTGCGCCTCGGTCAGCACATAGTCCTTCTGCCCGGAAAGCGGGATGGTCGGCGACACCTTGAGGTCGGCGACGGTCGCATAATAGGGACCCTGCGCGACGATGACGATCGGGTGGACGCCCGGAACCGCATTGGCCGGAACCTGGAACTTGCCGGAAACCTTGCCTTCCGCGTCGGCGACCAGCGGCGCGCCGGACAGCGGCGTGGTGCCGTAGAGCAGCGTGACCTGCTGGCCGGGGCGGAAGCCCTCGCCCGCCGCCGTCACCTCGCCGCCCGCCAGAATCGGCTGGTTGCGCTCTGGGGCGGAGAAGCGGATCTGCGCGCTTGAGGTCTTGTCGAGCGTGCTGAAGGCCGACTGGGCGAATGCCGCGCCCGCGCCGATGCCCGCCCCGGCGGCGATCAGCGATCCGGCGGCCAGCAGGGCGATGCCCGCCCGCCTTGCTCTGTTGAGATGCGTCATATCAAAATCTCCTGTCTGTTCGGTGCGAAGGGAAATGGCGTTTTCCGCCAAGGGTTTGTTCTTGTGGGTTTCCCGACGGGGTCGGGGAAGGCCCGTTCTTCCCGGAATTATTTCAGGCTCACCCAGTAGACGCCGTCATAGGGCAGGGCGAGGAAGTCGCGGTTGATCGTCGCCAGCGTCGCGGCCGGATCGATGTCCGCGAACAGTTCGGGGTGCACCCATTTGGCGAACGTCTCTATGGCGACGATATCGAGCGGCGAGTTGATGAGCTGATGGGAAAAGCCGTAGGCGCGCCCTTCGCGCACCGCGGAAAGCCCGGCGATGCCCCGGCGGGCGGTCACCTTCTCCAGCGACGCGCGGGCCTGCGCCTCGCTATAGCCCGCGCCCAGCACGAGCCCGCCCGCCTTGGCGAGATGCGGCCCGCCGGTGCCGATATAGATATGGGGATCGCGCGAGATCACATATTCGAGATTCAGCTTGCCGAACGACTGCTTGATGACGTCGGCGCCGATATTATGGCCGCCGACGAAGCTCAGATAATCGCCGACATTGCCCTGGCCCGGCGAATTGCAGCAATCCTCGTTCATGCCCGCATGCGCCTCCAGAAACACGGTCGGCCGCTTGTCGGCGGGCAGCGAGGCGACGCGGTCGGCGATGCGCTTCATCCGTTCCGCGCGGAAATCGACGAAGGCCTTCGCCTGCTGTTCCCGCCCGGTCAGCGCCCCCAGTATCTCAAGGCTGTGGCCCAGATTTTCGAACGGCTTCACGAAGAAATCGACGATCACGACCGGCACGCCCGCCGCTTCGAGCTGGGCGATCTGCGCGTCGGTGATGCCGCTTTCCAGCGACAGGATGGCGACATCCGGATGCGCGGCGAGCAGCGATTCCACATCGAAGCTGCCCGCCGAGCTGGATATCTTCGGCAAGGTGGCGAGCGCGGGCGATTTCTTGAGGAACTGGGTATAGGTTTCCGTGCCGAGCCGGTTGATGTCCTGCGGCCAGGCGGCGAGCAGCGACACAGGATCGGGATGGATCAGGCCGAGCGCGACCAGATAGCGGCTGTCGTCGATCGCGATGCGGCGGAACGGACCGGTCTTGTGGATCGGGCGGCCGCGCACGTCGGTCAGCCCGGCGGGGGCGGCTTGCTCCCCGCCCGTATCGCTTGACCGCCACAGCAGGATGGCGGAAACCAGCAGGACGAGAAGGAAGACGAGAATCCCGACCTTCAGTGCCGAAACCCTGCCGGGAGCCTTGCTGCTCGTGAGAAAAGCCTTCACCTTCGATAGTCCCCCAAATGCGCGATCCTTGCCGGATGGCCCGTGCAGAATGGCATGTGTGGCGCGCAATGTCATCAGTTGATAATGATTGTAAAGTGCAACGCTTATTCTTGCGCCGGATAACGAATATGACCTTGAGGCATGATGTTGATCGCGGGGAAGAAGCTGGTGCAGGGAGGCGTCATGGACGCTGAGCCCGCCCCCTTTTCCCTGCCCTACACCCAAAGCCTGATATTGCCCGGCCCGGTCGCGGGGGAGGGATATCGTATCGATATCGCCCTTCCGTCGGGCGCCTGCCCGCCCGGCGGATGGCCCGCGGTGGTCCTGCTCGACGCGGCGGGCTGTTTCGCGACCTGCGTGGAGGCGATGCGGCGGATGAGCCGGCGGCAGGACGCGACCGGCGTGGGGCAGGCGGTGCTGATCGGCATTTCTCCGGCCGATGGCGATCCGGGTAATGCGCGGCGGCAGCGCGATTTCACTTCCACGCGGACGGGCGGGAAAGCAGATGCCGGTGCCGATGCCGGCGGCGCGGAGGCGTTTCTCGCCTTCATCGAGCGGCAGGTGCTGCCGACGGTTTCGGCGCGCCTGCCGCTCGACGAGGGGCGGCTCACGCTGTTCGGCCATTCGCTGGCGGGCTATTTCGCCTTGTGGGTGCTGGCCAACCGGCCGCGCCTGTTCCGGTCCTATGCGGCGATCAGCCCGTCCATCTGGTGGGACAGGGAGGGGTTGTTCGACGCCTTTTCCCGCGCACAGATCGCCGACCGCCGCCTGTTCATGGCGGTGGGTGAATGGGAAGAGGCGCTGCCGCCATGGCAGCTCGGCCTGCCGGGCAGCGAGGAAGCGCTGGCCCGGCGCAAGGCGCGCCGCATGATCGCCAATGTGCTGGAACTGGGCGCGGCGTTGCAGGCGGCGATGGGGGAGGAGCGGGCGAGCTTTCGCCTGTTGCCGGAGGAGGACCATGCATCGATCGTGTCCGCCGCCATCCCCCGGATGCTGCGCATGGCGTCGTTGTTATGAGCGGGGCTGTCATGAGCGGGAAGGGAACGCGCGATGAAATGGCGGGATGATGCGGACAGCTATGGGCTGGTCAGCAAGACGCTGCACTGGGGGATGGCGCTGCTGTTCCTGTGGCAGTTCGGCGGGATGCTGTTGAAGCTGGTGGTGGGCCGCGTGCCGTGGATGGGCTTCTGGGTCGGGACCCATGCGTCGGTCGGCACCGCGCTGCTGGCCTTGATGCTGGCGCGCGCGCTCTGGGCCGTGGGGCAAAGACGCCGCCGTCCGCCCTATCATGCCGGAACGGTCGGCCGCCTTGCCGCCCTCGGCCATGGGGCGCTGTACCTCCTGATGTTCGTCGTGCCCGCGCTGGCGCTGCTGCGCCTCTTCGGCGGCGGGCGCGAGGTGCGGCTGTTCGGGGTGCTGTTGCGCGAAGGCGGCGGTGAGCGCGTGGCGTGGATGGTGCAGCCCGCGACACTGCTGCACGGAGTGCTGGCATGGCTGCTGCTGGCGCTGATCGCCGGGCATGTGGCGATGGTGTTCGTGCACCGTTTCGGCTGGAAGGACGATATCCTGCGGCGCATGCTCTGACGCTGTTGTTCTGGTATTGGCCGCCGTCCGTCATCCGCAGGGGCTATAATCGTTATACCGAATTCGTCGATGCGCTTTGCGGCAAGGGAGGATATTGCGAGCCATTATCAGAAAATGGGGCATTTATGAACCGCATGATTCGGTGGACTTCCGCATGGAAGCCGGTGTCGGCTCTGGCATGCATCGCGGCATTTTCCACCGCCGGGCCGGCTTTCGCGGCCGCAGGGGCCGTCCCGCCGGCGGCCCTGCCGCACAATCTCTCGCCCTGGGGCATGTTCCTGGCGGCGGACTGGGTGGTCAAGGCGGTGATGATCGGCCTCGCGCTGGCATCGGTCGCGACCTGGACGGTGCTGGTCGCCAAGACGCTGGAGCTGAAGCGCAGCACCGCCGCGCATCGCATCGCGCTGGGCAAGGTGGAAGATGCCGGCGGACTTGAGGAAGCGGTGCGGTCGGTCGGTCCCGATGCGACTGCCACCCTCGCGCTGCTCAACGCCACCCGCAGGGAAATCCGGCAATCCGCCGATGCGCTGGACGATGTCGAGGGGCTGAAGGAGCGCGTCGTCTCGCGCCTCGACCGCATCGAGGCGGCCGCGGCGCGCCAGATGCAGCGCGGCACCGGCGTGCTGGCGACGATCGGATCGACCGCGCCGTTCGTCGGCCTGTTCGGCACAGTCTGGGGCATCATGAACAGCTTCGTCGGCATCGCCGCCTCGCAGACCACCAACCTCGCGGTCGTCGCGCCCGGCATCGCCGAGGCGCTGCTGGCGACGGCCATCGGCCTCGTCGCGGCCATTCCCGCCGTGGTCATCTACAATCATTTCGCGCGGCAAGTGACGGGATACAAGGCGCTGATCGGGGATACGTCGGCCGCCGTGCTGCGCCTCGTCTCGCGCGACGCCAGCCGGGGACGGGTGAACGCGAAATTCCTCGAAGCGGCGGAGTAAGCCCATGGCCGCGCGGTTGAGCCACGACGACGAGCTGTCGGAAAATCACGAGATCAACGTCACGCCCTTCATCGACGTGATGCTGGTGCTGCTCATCATCTTCATGGTCGCGGCGCCGCTGTCGACCATGGACGTGAAGGTGGACCTTCCGGCGGCGACGGCGCAGCCCGCGCCCCGGCCCGACAAGCCGGTTTATTTCACCATCGCCGCCGACCGCAGCCTGTCGCTGGGCAATGATCCGGTGACGCTGGCCGGGCTGGAACCGGCGCTTGCGCGGCTGACCGGCGGGGACACCGAGCAGCGCATCTTCCTGCGCGCGGACAAGAGCGTCGATTACGATACGCTGATGCAGGCGATGAACGCGTTGCGCGCGGCGGGCTATGTGAAGATCGCTCTCGTCGGCGCGGAAGGGACGGGCGGACGATGACCGCAGCGGCTCTTCCGGGCGGCGTTGCGATCGATCCCTTCGGGGACGCGCAGGACCGGCGCCGCTGGGGCACGGCGCTGGCTGCCGTTCTCGGCCTGCATGTCGTCGCCATTGTGATCGCCGCCCAGTGGCAGACGGTCACGCCCCCGCGCGAGGAGGACAAGGCGATCGCGGTGGAGCTTGCGCCGCTGCCGGTCGCCGATCATCTCGCCGCCGCCGCTTCCTCGCCTGCCGCCGCGCCGACCCCGGTGCAGCCGGTGCCGCAGCCGCAGCCGGTGCAGGAGGTGCCCAGGCTGATCGAGCGGGCCGAGGTGCCTTTGCCGCCAAGGCCGCTGCCGCCGGTGCCCGTGCAGGCGGCCCCGAATCCGGCGCCGGTTCCCGCCCCGGTGGCGGGCGTGGCGGGCAATGGCCTCGCTTCTTCGGCGGGTACGGGCCGGGGCGGCCCGGATGCGGGCGATGCCGGTGCGCGCGGAGGCCCGCCGGGCCGGGGACGCGAAGGGGGCGGGGACGCCGCCGCCGTCTGGCGCGGGCGGGTGCTCGCGCACCTGGAACGGCACAAGCGCTATCCCGCCGCCGCGCGGATGATGAAGCGCGAAGGCAAGGTGCATGTCAGCATCTCCATGGACCGCAGGGGGCATGTGCTGTCCGTGTCGGTATCGCGCGGGGCCGGGTTCAAGCCCTTCGATACCGAGGCGATCGACACGGTGCGCCGCGCCGATCCGCTGCCCGAACCTCCGGCGGAGCTGGCCGGGAACACCATTCCCCTGCAACTGCCGATCGGTTTCTACCTGCCGGGCGGGCGCTGACGCGCGGCGTTCCGCGCGAGGCTGGGCTGAGAGGGAAGGGCGGCGTGGGCGGCTATATCACCGATCTGGTCTATCCCGGCCTGTTCCATCGCGAAACTGCACCGCGCTGGATGGCGGCGGCGGTCGCCGCGATCGGGCAGAAGATGCCGGACTGCGACGGGCCGTTCCGTTATCTCGACCTCGGCTGCGGCGTCGGCCTCAACACCGCGCTGCTCGCGGCGGCCAATCCGCAAGGGCGGTTCGTCGGCGTCGACATGAACCCCCGCCATGTCGAGCAGGGGCAGACCTATGCCGCGCTGCTGCCCAATCTCTCCTTCGTGCAGGCCGGGTTCGACGAGGTGGCCGATGGCGGCGTCGAGCTTCCCGATGCGGGGCAGCCCTTCGACTTCATCGTTGCGCAGGGCATCTATTCCTGGATTGCGCCGGACCGGCAGGCCGATCTGCGGCGGATCGTCCGCGACCGGCTGGCGCCGGGCGGGCTGGCCTATCTCCATTACACCGCCCATCCGGGCCATTCCGTCTTTGCGGGCGCGCAGGCGATGATGCGCCGGGTGGCGGCGACGATGCCGGGCGATTCCTCCCGCGCGCTTTCCGCCTCGCTGGCGGTGTTGCGCGGGCTGGAGCAGGGCGGGGCGGGCTATCTGCGCCAGCATCCGGCGGTCGGCAAGATGCTGTTCGACGGCAGCGCCGATGCAGCCGCGTTCGCCCATGACCTGCTGGCGCCCGATTGGGCCGCGCTCCATGCCGCCGATGTGATCGAGGCGATGGAGGAGGCCGGGTGCGCTTTCGTCGGCAGCGCCGCGTTGCTGGACAATGTGGATGCTCTGTCCGTGCCGGGCGCCGCGCTGGACCTGATCGCGCGCATCGGCGACCTCAAGGCGCGGGAGACGGCGCGCGATCTGGCGCGCAACCAGTCGGTGCGCCGCGACCTCTATCGCCGGGGCCTTCAGGGCCTGCCGGTCGGGGCCTATCGCGCCCAGTTGGAGGCGCTGCGCTATGGCGCGCTGCCCGCGATGCGCGCATCGGGCGACCTGACGGTGGCCATGCCCATAGGACCGATAGCGGTGGAGGCCGCGCTGGTCGATCCGATCCGCGCGCATCTGGCGCGCGGGGCGGCGTCCTTCGGCGAATTGATCGCCGCCCATCCGGCGGGCCATGCGCCGGGCGCGCTGATCCGAGCGGTGCTGATGCTGATGGCGGCAGGTGAGATCCACCCGATGGCGGCGGACGGTGTGGACGGCGCGGGTGCGCTGCGGCTCAACCGGCTGCTTGCCGAAGAGGGCGCGGGGCCGGGCTGGCTGGCCGCGCCGGGCATCGGCTCGGCGATCGCGGTGGATGCGACGGAGATGGCCGTCGCCGGGGCGTTGCTCAGCGATCCCGCGCTGGAGGGTGAGGCGCTGCTGGCGGCGGCGCGGCAGGACGCGCAGGATTGGGATGAGGAGCGCGGCGCGGCTGCGGTCCGCTTCGGCTTGCCGCTGTGGCGCGCGCTGGGTGCCGTGCCTGCCTGATAGTGCGGAAACCGGTTATGGCGGGTTTGGGTGGTTAGCGGACATATCGTGCTGGAGTAGAAAGTTCACGCGGAGACGCGGAGGCGCGGAGAAGGACGTTCCGGGCCGCAGGCCCCATTTCATTCTCCTTGCGTCGGTTGCCGGGGTGAATGACGAGGGAAAGCGCTTCGCGCTACTATCTCTCCGCGTCTCCGCGCCTCCGCGTGAAACCAATCTTCTACGTCCGCTCCTGGCCGGTAACCGGCACCATATTCTCAAGTCCGGAAAAAAGGGGGAAGCGTTCGGGTGCGCTTCCCCCCTTTTTCCTTTGCCGTTCCCCGTCCCCGGCGCATCACGCGGCGGGGCGGGATGGCCTTCGGTCAGAACGAGGCCGTGCTCGTCACGAAGAAGGCGCGGCCCGGCTCGTTATAGTTGTTCGCGCCCTGTGCGTTGTTGGAGCTTTCGCGATAGAGGCGCTTGTTGAACAGGTTGG
>Ga0180222_1002336_pt1 | contig 15589 bp, 15 predicted proteins | sample eDN5th37CKraftOP_FD_151336 | JGI IMG/M metagenome (GOLD analysis project Ga0180222, IMG submission 151336) | Enriched Organic Plus compost microbial communities from Emeryville, California, USA - eDNA 5th pass 37_C Kraft OP (version 2) (version 2) ... | reverse complement strand
CCGCGTGCCTGCCAGCGTGACGGCGATGAAATCCGTCACGCATTGTTTTGCCAACTCGACGATTTCGGCGGGATAATGCTCGATCCGACGGGCGACGAGTTCGTCGACCACCGCGCGCGTCACCGCGCTTGGGACTAGCTGGGCTTGCTTTACAACCTGCAACATCGGTCCTGCTCCGATCATCGTTGGGCACGTCTCCGAGAGCCAGCTCCGGCTTTCGTTATCACGCCCCATGCCCTTACATGCCGAACAATTCGGCGCGGTCGAGTGTGTTCTTCAGAATGCGCAGCGATGCGATGTCGACCATCTGGCCGTCGATCTGCGCGGCCCCAAGCCCCTTGGCTTCCGCTTCGAGGAAGGCGTCGCGCAGCTTGCGCGCACGGGCGACCTCTTCGGGCTTGGGCGAAAACACTTCAAGAGCCGGCTCGATCTGCGCGGGATGGATGGCCCATTTCCCGACAAATCCAAGCGCCAGCGCCTCGATCGCCTCGCGCCGGTAGCCATCGACGTCCTTGAAATTGGGGAACGGGCCGTCGATCGCGTCGATCTTGGCGCCGCGCGCGGCCATGCACAGCCGGGCGCGCGCATAATGCCAGATGTCGCCGGGATAGGGATTTGCGGTGCTGCCGACAAACCCGAGGTCGATGCCCATGGCGGCGGACAGATCGCCCATGCCGAGGATCAGCGATTCCACCCGCGGGCTGGCATTCGCAATCGCTTCGACATTCTGGACGCCCTCGACCTCCTCAATCAGCACCTCGATGCCGATTTCGCGGTCAAGGCCGATGGTGCGTTCGATCTGGCTCAGGAGGGTGGCGACGAAGTGGATGTCGGTGGCCGACGTCACCTTGGTCATCATGATGGTGTCGAGATGCTCGCCGGCGCCTTCCACCACTTCGATGATGTCGCGATAGGCATATTTCGTGGTGAGATCGTTGATCCGCACGCAGCGCGTCTTGCCGGTCCAGTCGAGCCCCTTCAGCGCCGCGACGATCTGCTGGCGCGCGCCTTCCTTGGCGCTCGGCGCGACGGCATCCTCCAGGTCGAGGAAGACATGGTCGGCGCGGCTCGCCGCGGCTTTCGCCATCATCTTGTCGCTTGAGCCCGGAACCGACAATTGGACGCGGCGCGCGCGGCGGGGTCGCTTGGTCTGCATCATCACACTTCCTATTGAACGATCTTGCGCCGGCGCAACTCGGCGATTTCTTCCGCTTTCATGCCGGCTTTTTCGAGAATGAGGTCGGTGTGTTCGCCGAGACGCGGCGGTCCCGACCAGATGGCGCCGGGCGTCTCGGTGAACTTGATCGGAACGCCGGCAAGCTCGATCGGATCGGCAGTATCGGGATCGCGGGTCTCGACAATCATGTTGCGCGCGCCGAAATGCGGATCCTGCGCGATGTCGGCCATGTCATAGACCGGCCCGAACGGAATCTTGCCGCCGAAAATCTCCAGCAACTCATGCTTCGTGCGCGTGCGCGTGAAGCTTTCGACGATATCGAACACACGCTCGCGGTTCTTGGTCCGCAGCGCGTTGGTCGCGAGTGTCTCGTCGGTCAGGAGATCGTCGCGGCCAATCAGGCGGCAGATTTTCTGCCACCATTCGTCGGTCGGAGCGCCGATGCTCACAAAGCCATCGGATGCCTTGAACACACCAAACGGCGTGAGAATCGGATGCTGATTGCCTTCGGGACCCGGAACCACGCCGGCATAACTGTGCTGGTGCACAATGCGCTCGCAGATCGACAGCACGACGTCGACCATACAAACATCCACGAACTGGCCACGGCCGGTCATCTTGGCGCGCAGCAACGCTGCAAGGATACCCGTTGCCGCAAATGCGCCAGGCACGATGTCGCCGAGGCCAGGTCCGACCTTGATCGGGGTTTTTGAATCCGGACCGGTAATTCCCATCAGGCCGCCCATCGCCTGCGCAACCACATCAAACGCCGGCCAATCGACGTACGGGCTTTCGCCGGTCCGTGGATCACCAAAGCCGCGGATCGCGGCATAGACGAGTGCTGGGTTGTCAGCGCGCAGGCTCTCATAGGACAGGCCAAGCCGGTCCATGACCCTGGCGCGATAGTTCTCGACAACGACATCGGCGGTTTTCACGAGGCGTCGCACGAGGTCGCGCCCGTCATCCGTCTTGAGATCGATGACGATGCTCTTCTTGTTGCGATTGACCGAAGCGAAGTAGCCACCGATCCGTCGTGCGGTGTCGTCGGGGCGGTATGGTCCGAGCTTGCGCGAGGAGTCACCCTGCGGCGGCTCGATCTTGATGACCTCCGCACCCTGATCCGCCAGCATCTGCGTGCAGTAAGGCCCAGCCAGCATCTGCGTGAGGTCGATCACCCGGATCCCCTCCAGTGCCCCGCCCCTGTCCTCGGTGTTCGGCTTTTCGCCCGCCATCGCCCGCACGCCTTTTCCCTTGCGTGCAGTCCCACCACCGTTCATCCGCACGGTCAAGCAAAATTGTACGTACAATATACCGTTCGCACAGGCCTTAGAGCTTTTTGAGCGCTGGACCGGGCTCTCAGAGACGGCGGAAAACGAAGGAGTTGCAAGTCGCCCCCGGCCGTGCGATCAATTGTTCGGACATTTCCACTGACCGCGGGAAAGACCATGTCTGCGCCCACGCTGTACCAACAGATTCGCCGGACCTTGACCGACGAAATCATGTCGGGACGCTATGCGGCGGGAGACCGCTTCCCGCCGGAAAACGAACTTTGCGACCGGTTCGGTGTCAGCCGCCAGACCGTTCGCGAGGCGATCCGGGAATTGCAGTCGCGCGGCCTCCTCAAACGGCGACGCGGCGCCGGCACCGTGGTCTGCGGCCGTCAAGATCCCACGCTGTTCGTTCAGGAGATCGACACGCTCGGGCGGCTGTTCGATGCCGCTCAGGACACGCGGCTCGAACGCAAGTCGGAAGGGCTGATCGCGGTTCGCGAGGGGCTCGCCGACCTGCTCGGCTGCCAGCCGGGCGAAAGCTGGCTGCGCTTCGCGGGTCTGCGCTGGCATGTCGAGCGCAACATCAAGCTGTGCTGGACCGAGATTTTCGTCGCGCGCAAATATGCCGACGTGCGCAAACATGTGACGCCGCAAACATCCGGCATTTTCACTTTGCTGGAACAGCATTTCGGTACGGTCCTGACACGGCTCGAGCAGGAAATCAGCGCCGTTGCAATCGACGAGAAGCACGCGGCGGAACTGGAGGCGGACGCGGGCAGTCCCGGCCTGTTCGTATTGCGCCGCTATTTCGACCCGGCCGACGAACTTTATCAGATCGCGATCAGCCTCTATCCAGCCGATCGCTTCACAATGAAGACGCAGTTGCTGCGGCAGGCCAATCCGTCGCCAGCCGGGGTCTGATCCGGCAGCGCGCAAGGTTCAATCGCTTTCGAAACACGAGGAGAGCATGACGGCGCCATACGATCCGCACGCATTGCGCGCGCGCGCCACATTGTGGCGGAAGGGGACGTCCTATGAGGAGTTTTCCCCTGGCCGCGTGTTCGTCCACCACTGGGGTCGGACCATCACGGAAGCGGACAACACGATCTTCGTAACGCTGACGCTGCATTACAACCCGCGCTATTTCAATCGCGAATACGCGCGCGCGGAGGGCCATCCCGACATCGTGGTTTGCCCGATGCTGGTGTTCAACACCGCGTTCGGACTGAGTGTCCAGGATCTGAGCGAGGCCGGAGGAATGTTCCTCGGCATCGAGGATCTGACCTTCCACGCGCCAGTCTATCCGGGCGACACGCTGACCGCGACCAGCGAGGTGCTGGACTGCCGCGAGTCCAAGAGCGACGAACGCCACGGCATCGTGACCTGGCATACAAAAGGATTCAACCAGCACAAGGTGCTGGTGGTGGACTTCAAGCGAACGAATCTGGTGCGGAAAGAACGGTTTCGATGACATATCTGACGGAAGAACGACGCCTGATCCAGGAAAGCGCGCGCGAGTTCGCGATGCGCGAAGTGTTGCCGATCGCCAACAAGCTCGACCCCGAGAAGGGCGACATCCCGATGGAACTGCGGGAAAAGATGGCGGAGATGGGCTATTTCGGCATCCTCATTCCCGAGGAATATGGTGGCCTCGGGCTCGGCTGTTTCGAATATTGCCTCGTCGCCGAAGAACTTTCGAAGGCGTGGATGAGCGTCGCAAGTATCATGGCGCGCGCCAATGGCCTCATCGGCATGCCGGTGATGACCGAAGCACAACGGCGAGAGTATCTGCCCAGAATGGCGCGCGGCGACTTCATCGGTTGCGTTTCGATCTCGGAACCGGATGTCGGCTCAGACGTGTCAGGCATCGCCTGCCGCGCGCGTCGCGACGGTGACAGCTGGGTGATCAACGGCAACAAATACTGGTGCACCTTCGCCGACGGCGCCGATTTCATGATCCTGATGGCCCGCACCTCGGAACCGACTAACCCGAAGCGTCGTCACGAAGGCATCTCATGCTTCATGTTCGAGAAGCCGCGGGGCAGCTTCCCGAAAGGGCTGCAAGGCAACGCCATTCCGAAGATTGGCTATTTCGGGATGAAGACCTTTGAGCTCGCATTCGACAACTTCCGCATTCCCGCGTCTTCGCTGATGGGGGAAGAAGGCAAGGGCTTCTATCTGATTTCGAGCGAGCTCGAAAAAGCCCGCGCTCACACCGCGGCGCGTGCAATCGGCTGCGCGTCCGGAGCTCTCGACACGGCTATCGCCTACGCCAAGGATCGCGTTCAGTTCGGAAAGCCCGTGTCGGATTTCCAGGGCATCCGGTTCAAGTTGGCAAAGATGGCAACCGAGATCGAGGCAGCGCGTCAGCTCATGTATTACGTGTGCGATTGCATCGACACCGGGCGGCGCAGCGACAAGGAAGCCTCGATGGTGAAGTATCTGGCCAGCGAGATGGCCGAGCGCGTGACGTCCGACGCCCTGCAGGTGCTTGGTGGCGCCGGCTACACGCAACTGCATCCGGTCGAGCGCTTCTGGCGTGATGCCCGTCTGACGAAAATCTTCGAGGGAACTTCGGAGATTCAGTTGCGTATCATCTCCGACCGTCTGCTTGCATAGGTGCGTCATGAGCGATCCCGCCCTCACTGGCACGAACAATTATTTCGAGGACTTCACACCTGGCCTTGTGATCCGTCATAGCCGCGGCAAGACGGTCGAGGCTCTTGAAAACCAGTTCATCACCAATCTGGTGATGAACACGGCCGACGGTCACTTCAACGAGCACCTGATGAGCCAGACGCCGTTCGGCACGCGGATCGTTTTCGGAGGCGTCACCGCGTCCATTGTCATTGGTCTCGCGGCCCAGGATACGGCCGAGAATGCTCTGTCCGAGCTCTCAATCACCGGCTTGCGGCTCAAGCATCCTGTCGTCCACGGCGACACGCTCTACGCATACAGCGAAGTGCTGGAGCGGGCAGACGGCGATCGCAAGGATGCCGGCATCGTGACATTCCGCCATGTGGGCTTCAATCAGGACGACAAGGTGGTGTTCGAGGCCGAACGTCGCGTTCTCATGCGGCGCCGGCCGGTCTAGGCGCGTGGCAGAACGACGCTCTTGCCGAGGACCTTGCGGTTCATCATGTCGCGCAACGCGTCCGGCGCATCCTTCAAGGCGTAGGTCTTTCCCGGGAGAGCCTTGAGCCTTCCGTCGCGGTAGAGTGCGAGCGCTTCATCCAGGACCGTCCGGGCAAAATCCGGATCGCGCTCGGACTCGGCGCCCCACAGTGAGCTGACCACCGAAATGTTCTTGACCAGCACAATGTTGGCAGGAATTTGCTGCCAGGTACCGGACGCGAACCCGACGATCAGCATGCGCGCATGCCAACCGACGGTGCGCATGGCATCCTCAAACGCGGTGCCCCCGACAGGGTCGAAGACCACATCGACTCCCTTGCCGTCGGTAAACGCCTTCGCCCGGTCACGCACGCTTTCTGTCGTATAGTTGATGCAACAATCGGCGCCGTAGGCTTCCGCCAGCGCGATCTTGTCAGGTGTCGACGCGCAAGCGATGACTCGCGCACCGAACGCCTTGCCGACCTGAATCGCCGCGAGCCCGGCGCCTCCGGCAGCGCCGTTGACCAGCAGCGTCTCCCCCGACTGCAATTGACCTCGATATTTGAGCGCGAAATATGCGGTGCCGTATCCTATGATGAATCCGGCTGCAGCTTCGAAGCTCATATTGTCGGGTATCCGGTAAACCCGCTCCGCCGCTGCCACGTACTCTTCCGCGAAGCCTCCGCCCTGCCGGGCAGACACCATGACTCGATCACCGACCTTGCAGGTCGTCACCCCGTCGCCATTCTCGAGTACGACGCCGGATAGTTCGTGCCCGGGAATGTGCGGTAATTTCGGCTTGAACTGATATTTTCCCGCAACGATCAGGGTGTCGGTGAAATTTACAGCGCTCGCCTCCACGCGTATCCGGACTTCGCCGGGCCCAGGCGCACGCGGCTCAACATCTTCGACCGCGAGGACGTCAGGACTGCCCCATTCATGGCAACGAACAGCTTTCATGGACTCGCTTCTTCGTCAGTTGCGCCAGACTTGCGATCAGTCGAGACGTGATGCGTTTGGCGAGGCAGGCCGCGTTCCGATCACGTTGTCGCGCCTGAGCGCTTCGATGTCGTCGTCAGACATGCCCAAAATCTCACGCAGCACAGCTTCAGTGTGCTGGCCGAGATCAGGGGCGTCGCATATCACGTCGGTCGGCCGTTGCGGCAGATGGAGCGGAAACCCCTTAACGATGCCTCCTGACGGCGAATGTGCGAGCGGCCGAAGTGCACTGGCACCGGCTCGCTGGACGTAGGCCCAGGCTTGGTGGCCATCGAAGACAGGAGCCGCAGCGACGCCGATGTCATTCAACGCACGGCAGGCCTCTTTTGATTCTTTTCCGGCCAGCCACGCGCCGATTGAAATGCGAACGGCCGTGAGATCGGTGATGCTCGCGCGCGACGCGTCAATCAGCGTCATCGCGCGGGTCAAGGCTTCGTTATTCTCGATAGTGACCGCGATCCATCCATCGCGCGTCGCAAACGCGTCCTGCAGTAAATGTTCCGGGGAGGCATTGCCAAGCCGGCCCAGGCGCGCATCGCCATGTGCCATCGTCGCCTCGCCGAGAAGATAGGTCGTGAGCTCGCGCTGTGAAATGTCCAGGTGAGCTCCTGTCCGCGACAGTTTGGTCGCATGCAGAGTAGCCACAACGGCGGCAGCTGCGAAGACCGATCCGACCTGGTCGGGATAATTCAGGTCCATGCCGGTCACGAGCGGTCTGCCATCCTCGTACGCCGTGAGCGCTGCGAGACCTGACGTCGCCTCAAGCGTCGAGCCGAACGAGATGTTGCCCGCCTCGGGTCCGTCCTCGCCCTGACTCGAAACGGATGCGAGAAGGATTCCCGGATTTGCGGCGCAGAGGGCTTCATAACCGATGCCGAGCCGCTGCATAACGCCGCGCCGGAAATTCTCGATCACGACGTCCGAATGACCGGCAAGCTTCAGGAAGACCTCTCGTCCCCGCGCGGACTTCAGGTCAAGGCAGATGCCACGCTTGTTGCGGTTCGTGCTCTTGAATGCGTCCGAATTATTCCACCAGCCGTCGGCGCGGCTCGTGCCGGGCGTACCGCGGAACGGATCGAGATATGTCGGCGATTCCACCTTGATCACGTCGGCGCCGAGATCGGCAAGAATCGCCGATGTACTCGCTCCCGCCGTAATGATTCCAAGATCGATCACACGCACGCCGGCAAGCGGCCCCCCGTTGCCCGAGGCCGGAATCGTGCGTAAACTAACAGATTGAGCCTGCGCTGCAAGCACCATCGGCAACCGCGGACGACGGCTGGCGTCAGAAGAACCGGCATCCGAATCGCCGAAGAAACGCCGCGCGCTGTACTGCGGATCCTGTAACAGCTCGGCCGGTGTCCAGACCGGTCCAAGTGCAAGACCGAAGGATTTCGACGCATCGGCTATCTGCCTGCGTGTGTGGCGCAGCGCCCATGCCTCGAGATTGCGCTCGAGCAATGCGAGTTTTTCCCGATCCGTCCATGCACGCGATGCGCAGAGCTCGATCATGACCGGATCACCGGTCATCTTGGCTATCTGCGGCCAATCCCTATCGAAATAGACCAGGGCAACGTGGCCATCGGCGCATGGCACGGTCCGCCACTTTCCATGTTCCGCTGAACGGCGTGGTATCGGTCGGCCCTGGGCTGCCGCCGCAAGCGATTTCCAGTTGATCCAAAGCGCCGTACCGAGGGCCGAGACTTCGGCGCGGTCGATGTCGCTGGAATGAAGGAGGGCTGCGGCCGCAAGAAAACCGGATAGCCCGGTGGAGAACGAAATCTGGTGACCGCCCATCATCAGCGGCCGCGAGTCGGAACGTCCGACAATGTCAAGTAGGCCCGCTCGAGCGGCTATCGTGAATTCGCTGCCTGGCAAGGACGCGTCGTTTCCGGCGACCTCTTCTACAAACACGACCTGTTTGCGCTGAAGTGCCTCGCCGTCTGCACCGGCAAATGAAATGACAGCCTCGTCATCCCCATCGTAGCGAAGCGATAGGTGTGCGTTGAAACGACCGGGTTCGGAGACAGGGACGCTCTCGCATGCTGAAAGAGCAACGCTTTCTTTCCCGGCGCAGAGGAAACCCTGCAATGCGCGCAGATGCGCTGAGGCAGCGGGCCGGGATTGGGGTCCCTTGGCACAAAGCGGGTCCGCGCCGCCGTGCACGCGGATCACACGCGCACCGCAATCGGCGGCCAGTCGCCCGGTCAGAGCGATGGCCAACACGGCCCAGAACGGTGTTGTCGCCGTGATTTCTTCTGTGACGATGACGTCACGCAACGCGTTCACAGGGGGAGCCACGGCGTTCAATGCTACTCGCGCTGAGAATGGCAGAGTCGGGAGTCTATTGGGGCGTGATGCCCGCGAGTTCTACCGCCTCTTTCCAGAACTTGAGGTCGTCGCGAACACGCTTCTCGAACTCTGCCACGGTGCCGGGCGTCGGCACGACACCGATGCGGTCAAGCTTCACCTCGATCTCTGGAATAGCGATGACCTTGTTCAGAGCGGCATTCAACCGGTCGACGATTGGCTTCGGCGTTGCAGCCGGCGCAAATAGGCCGACCCACACTGTCGCTTCCACGCCCGGCACAACTTCGGCCATCGTTGTGACCTCCGGCAGCTTTTTGATGCGCTTTGGTTCTGCGATGGCAAGAAGCTTCAATTGCTTGGTTTCGACATAGGGCAAGATACCTGCGAGCGTGCCATAGCTCATGGTGATGTGCCCGCCGAGCAGGCTTTGCATGGCGGGACCTGCCCCCTGGAAGGGGACCGGGGTGATATCGATGCCGGCCTTCTTGTTCAGCAAAGCCCCGGCAATGTTATGTGCGGAGCCGATCCCGATATGCCCAAACGTGTATTGGGCGGGTTTCTCGCGGGCGGCCGCCACAACATCCTGCAGGGAATTAAAGGGCGATGCGGCCGGCACGACCAGTCCGACATAGGTCTCGCCCACCATGCCGACGCCGGCGAGATCCTTCACCGGATCAATCGGATAATTCTTGAACGTGAACGGGTTCGTGACCACCGTCGAATTCGGTGAGAGCAGGATGGTGTGACCATCGGGCTTCGCGCGCGCGACGAGCTGGGTACCGAGGTTTCCGCCACTGCCCCCCTTGTTTTCGATAACCACCGGCTGACCGAGTTCCTTGCTCAGTTCGGCCTCGATCACGCGTGCAGTCGTGTCAATAACGCCCCCGGGAGGGAACGGCACGACAAGGGTCACGGGACGGGTCGGAAATCCCTGGGCAGCCGCACCAAATGTCAGGCCGAGAACAATGGAGGACGTCACCGCAGCAGTTCTCGCCGCACGCAGGAACACCAACATCAACACGCCTCCCATGAGCCCGCAGCCTCAAAACTGCGCCGGTCGTCTTTCGCGCGGCGACCTTAATTGACCGGACAATTGCAGACAAGAGACAAAGGATCGCGAGAGTCAGTTGATTGACCGGACAATTGGGAGAATCGGCTGACGTCGGTCAAAAATGGGGTGGCGACAGCCCGGAAATCCCGGGCTGGCCGCCATTCCCTGCCCTTGAGATGACTATTGGGGCGTTATGCCGGCCAGTTCGATGGCGCCCTTCCAGAACTTGAGGTCGTCCTGGACGCGCTTGTCGAACGACGCGGCCGTTCCTGGTGTCGGAACGACACCGATCCGGTCGAGCTTCGCCACCACCTCCGGAAGCGCAAGCACCTTGTTCAACGCCGCGTTGAGCCGGTCGATAGCGGGCTTCGGAGTCCCCGCAGGGGCGAAGACGCCGACCCAGGAGGTAACCTCAACGCCCGGGACGACTTCGTTTATCGTAACGACATTCGGCATCTTCTTGATGCGGCCGGGTTCAGCCAATGCGATGAGCTTCATCTGCTTGGATTCAATATACGGCATGAATCCTGCGATCGTCCCGTAGCTCATGGTGATGTGGCCGCCCAGCAGGCTTTGCAAGGCTGGTCCGGCCCCCTGAAACGGCACGGGCGTAATGTTGATGCCAGCCTTCTTGTTCAACAATGCGCCGGCGATGTTGTGCGCCGATCCTGCGCCGATATGAGCGTAGGTCAGTTCACCCGGCTTCGCCTTTGCCGCTGCGACGATGTCCTGCACGGTGTTGAACGGCGAGTTCGCCAGAACAACGAGACCGAGATAGGTCTCGCCGACCATTCCTACGCCGGTCAGATCCTTTCCCGGGTCGATCGGATAGCTCTTGAAGGTGAAGGGATTCATCACGACGGTCGCGTTCGGCACCATCAGGATGGTGTGCCCATCGGGCTGCGAGCGGGCTACGTATTGTGTGCCGATGTTGCCGCCGCTGCCGCCCTTGTTTTCGATCACGACAGGCTGGCCCAGCTCCTTCGCGAGATCGGCTTCGATCACCCGTGCCGTCGTGTCGATCACGCCACCGGGCGGAAACGGCACCACGAGCGTGACGGGACGCGATGGAAAGGTCTGTGCCGAGGCAATGGCACTGATACCGATAATTGCCGATGACACCGCGAGCAGCGCGGCGGCACGAAACATAGTCCTCATAGGCTTCCTCCCATAGCCGCGTTTCTCGCGCGGCCTTGTTGAGTGTAGCCTAAATGACCGGACAAGTTGCTACAAGTATCTCGGTCCCTTCCGCGGGAATGACCGAACATTTATCGTGAATTTCCAAAGGCTGTTACGCGTCTTCGCCGGCCGCCGCATTCCTGAAAAGATCGCGCAGAATGCGTCCCTCCAGCGCAGCGATCTCGGGCGCGCCGCGCTCCCGTGGTCGCGGCAGATTGACCGCCAGATCGAGGGCGATCCTTCCTTCCTCGATCACGAGCACCCGGTCCGCCAGGGTGACGGCCTCGGCGACATCGTGGGTCACCAGAAGCGCGGTACAGCCCTGATCCAGCCAGACACGTTCGAGCAGTCGCTGCATGGAGATGCGGGTCAACGCATCGAGCGCACCAAGCGGCTCGTCCAGCGCGAGAACGCCCGGCTCACTGACCAGCGCGCGGGCCAGCGCCACACGCTGTTTCTGGCCCCCGGACAGGATCGCGGGCCAATCGTTGCGGCGATCCTCGAGTCCAACCTCTCGCAATGTCGCAAGCGCGCGCTCGCGCGCATCGGCGGACTTCCGCTCCGCGCCAAGCCCGACCTCGACATTCGACAGCACGCTCGCCCAAGGGAGCAGCCTGGGCTCCTGGAACATCACGCGGATGTCGTCGCGATGCAGTTGTGCCTCCGCCTTTTCTCCGAACCAGAAAGTCCCGCCCGTCGGCTTCTCCAGCCCGACCAGGAGCCGCAACAGCGTGCTTTTGCCGCAGCCGCTGCGGCCGACGATGGTGACGAACTGTCCCGGTTCGATCTTGAGGTCGATGCCGCGCAGCACCTGATGATCGCCGAACGACTTTTGCAGATTTTCGATGGTGATCGACAGTCCGTGCCCGGAACAAGCCGGCTGACCTTTTGCGGCTCGTTCGAGCGCGGCCTCCGGCGGTGGCGAGAAATGCTGGGTCATGACGGTCACGCTTTCTGGAAGGCGGGATGCCAGGACAGACAGAGCCGCTCGAGCAGGCGCGCGGCGCTGTCCGCGAGCTTTCCGAAGAGCGCATAGATCACGATGCTCAGCACGACGACATCAACCAGCAGAAACTCGCGGGCCTGCATCGCCATGTAGCCGATGCCGGACGAAGCCGCGATCGTTTCCGCCACGATCAGGGTGAGCCACATGATGCCGAGCGCATACCGAAGTCCCACGAAGATCGAGGGCAGCGCCCCGGGCAGGATCACCCGCCAGAACAGAGTGCCCGGCGACATGCCATAGGTGCGGCCCATCTCGACCAGCTGGGTGTCGACGGTGCGAATGCCATGCAGCGTGTTGATGTAGATCGGGAAGAAAACGCCGAGTGCGACCAGGAAGATCTTGGCTTCTTCATCGATGCCGAACCAGAGAATGACCAGCGGGATCAGCGCGAGGTGCGGCACATTGCGGATCATCTGCAGCGTGGAATCGAGATAGCGCTCCGACCGCCGCGACAGCCCGTTCGCCAGCCCGAGCATAAAGCCGATGCCGCCGCCGATCGCAAAACCCACGATCGCTCGCCAGAAACTCACCCAGATATTCTTGGCGAGTTCACCGCTGAGAAGAAGCTTCCATCCTGCCGCGAGCACTTCGGTCGGCGCCGGCAGGACTCGGACCGGGATAAACCCAATCATCGACAGGGCTTGCCATACAGCGAGGATCGCAAGCGGCAGCACCCACTGCGCCAGCGAGCTGAACCGCCCGTCCTTTTCAAGGGCGGCGCTCATGACTGCGACGCTTGCTTGTGCGGAAGAAGATCGTTCGCAATGGTTTCGCCGAACGGTCCGGTATTGACCGGAAGCGAGACCTGGCTCCGGTCGTGTGCGAGTGGCAGGTGCGGAAATACGAGCTCGGCGAAGCGATAGGCTTCCTCGAGATGCGGATACCCCGACATGATGAAGGTGTCGATGCCGACCGCCATGTATTCCTTGATGCGCGCCGCGACGGTTTCAGGATCGCCGACAAGCGCAGTCCCCGCCCCACCGCGCACGAGACCGACGCCGGCCCAGAGATTCGGGCTGACTTCCAGCCTGTCCCTGCGGCCACCGTGAAGTTGCGACATGCGACGCTGGCCTTCGGAGTCCATGCGCGCGAAAATCTTCTGGGCCTGCGCGATGGTGTCGTCACTGACATGCTCGATCAGCTTGTCGGCGGCGCGCCAGGCTTCCGCGTTGGTTTCGCGCACAATCACATGCAACCGGATGCCGAAGCTGAGCTTGCGCCCCTTCTTGGCAGCGGCAGCGGCGACGCGATTGACCTTTTCCGCGACCTGAGCCGGTGGCTCGCCCCAGGTCAGATATTTTTCGACGATACTGGTCGCGACATCGATGCCAGCATCCGACGACCCGCCGAAATAAAGCGGTGGCCGCGGGCCCTGTACCGGCTTGAACAGCAGCCGGCCGTCCTCGATGGCGATGTGCCTGCCTTTGTAGTCGACGGTCTGGCCCTCAAGGAGACGCGTATAGACGTCAAGGAATTCACCCGTGACAGCATAGCGCTCGTCATGCGGCAGAAAAATGCCGTCGCCCTTGTTCTCGACCGGGTCGCCCCCAGTCACCACGTTGATGAGGAGTCGCCCGCCGCTGATGCGGTCGAGCGTTGCCGTCATGCGCGCCGCGACCGATGGCGATTGCAGCCCCGGCCGCACGGCGACGAGGTACCGAAGCCGCTGCGTAAATGGCGCAACCGCCGACGCGACGACCCACGAGTCCTCGCAGGATCGTCCCGTCGGCAGCAACACGCCGAAATAGCCGAGGTCGTCGGCGGCCTGCGCAATCTGCCGCAGATAATTGAAGTCGACCTGCCGGCCACCCGCGGACGTTCCGAGATAACGCCCGTCTCCATGGGTCGGCAGAAACCAAAGGACATTGGCGTGCGAGGGAGTGACTACGGTCATGACCCGGCCCGTACAGCGTCGGAGATGGTGATCTTCTTCGGCAGCAGCCCGAGTTCGAAGAATGTGTCGGCGATGCTCTGCTGTTCCTTGATGACGGTGCTGTCGATCGGCTTGATACCGTAAGACTGGCGCTTCAGTGCGACTTCGAGGACTGCCACCGGCAACCCGACCGAAGGGCTGAGCTGTTCGGAGACCGCCTTGATGTCCCGCTTCGCCCAGTCGTCGACCTCACTCAATTCGGCGAGCACGACATCCAGAGCCTTCGTGTTCGCTTCGACGAAAGCGCGGCGCCCCAGATAAAACTGGTGATTGGCAACCAGGCCTTGGCCGTCGGCAAGCGTCCGCGCACCGGTTGCGGCTTCCGCGGCTGCCTGGAACGGATCCCAAATTACCCAGGCGTGGACCGAACCGCGTTCGAACGCAGCGCGCGCATCGGCCGGGGCGAGAAATGCCGTCTCGATCTCGGAGTATTTGACGCCCGCTTTCTCCAGCGCCCTGACCAGCAGATAATGGACGTTTGAGCCCTTGTTAAGCGCCACCTTCTTGCCCTTCAAATCGGCAACGGTCTTGATGGGGCTGTCCTTCGCAACCAGAATCGCTTCTCCCGCCGGGGCCGGCGGTTCATGGGCGACATAGACAAGCTGTGCACCGGCAGCCTGAGCAAAAATTGGAGGCGCTTCGCCGGTATTGCCGAAATCGATCGCGCCCACATTGAGCGCCTCCAGCATTTGCGGGCCGGCTGGGAATTCTTTCCATTCGACCTTGTAGCCCAGCGGTTTGAGCTTGCCCTCAAGCGAGCCCTTGCTCTTGAGCAGAACGAGCTTGCCGTACTTCTGAAAACCAATCCTTACGACCTTGTCCTGGGCTTGCGCTGACGCAGGCTGCAACGCCATTGCTGCGAAGGCGAATGCGCCGACGCTCAGAGCGGCAAGCCACGAATTTATTGACCTCATATTGGTCGTCCTCTCAAAGCTGCATCAGAAAGTCGGAATGTGTGTTTGATCGCGACCGATCTCGCTGTCCGCCTCATGAGGCGGCGACATGTCGAATGCCGCTTCCGCACCAGGTCGTAACCGCCACAACGAGGGATCGGAGTCCTCGCCAGCGCGATCGAGGCAACGGTCGGCTTCGTTCAGCACCGCGCTGCAGATTGAACTGACCCATTTCAAAATCTCCCGCAGCATGACGACAACTCCGTCGCTTCGAACGTCCGCGAATCCTGACCAGCCGACTCGTCGTTGTCGATAGAATGGATTTTTGATTTTCGGAGCTAATAAAGGACAGCGAGGTCGTTGCGAGACAAACGTTCTACAATACGTCTATTCGAACGTGTTCTTGTTCTCTGCAGGATGAGTTCCGATGTATGCGCATAACATCAATTGATGATATTGAATGTGACCGCAGCGCTGACCCGTCTGCGCATGCCATTCATTCTCTTATTCTGTTTCAGAAACACGTTTTGTTTCTGACGAAGCACACATCTTCAAACGGGTTCTTCTTATTTTTATGCGACCCGCTTTAAGCGCTTGCTGATCGGGCTCCGCTTGCATTTGTATCCGCGGATGACGATCGCACAGAGATCTTGCGA
>Ga0180222_1002335_pt1 | contig 15601 bp, 18 predicted proteins | sample eDN5th37CKraftOP_FD_151336 | JGI IMG/M metagenome (GOLD analysis project Ga0180222, IMG submission 151336) | Enriched Organic Plus compost microbial communities from Emeryville, California, USA - eDNA 5th pass 37_C Kraft OP (version 2) (version 2) ... | reverse complement strand
TACCGGAAAGTCGCTACTGTGCCCGATGCCCGGCCTCGTCGTCTCGATCGCGGTCGCCGAAGGCCAGGAGGTGAAGGCCGGCGAGACGCTTGCGGTGGTCGAGGCGATGAAGATGGAGAATGTGCTGCGCGCCGAACGTGACGGCACCGTGAAGAAAATCCACGCGAAGAAAGGCGACAGCCTCGCCGTCGATGCGGTGATCATGGAGTTTGCGTAACCGCGTTTCGCGGCGGAGGTGAGGAACCCCCGCTTCGTCCTGTCGTTTCCTCCAGGCAACATTCCGCGGAGAGAGACATGGCAGGACGCAAGACGCCTTCATCCCCTCCGGTCATGCCAGACGATCTGCGCAGGCAGGATCCGCGGCCTGACCGGCCCGATTCGCTTCCCGAGATTGCGGACGATATCGCCCATGCCGGCATCAGCCCGTCCCCCGACGGCGACAATCCGCTGCATCCGATCCACGATGAGGACATCGAGGATGCCGGTCCTGAGGACTATGAGGAGATGATCGACCGTGAGGGCATGCTCCCGGTCGACAAGGTCATCCCCAAATAGCGCTCTGCGCGACAGCGGATTGGCGCCCGCAGCCTGTCATGCGACCATGCCGCCATGAAGGCCATCGAATCGCTTTCGCCGTCCGGCGATCTCGACCAGGGACCCTATGCGCGCGCGCTGATCGGATTGGCGATCGGCGCCGTCCTGTCCAACATGCTCAGCGCGCCGGCGATCACCGCAAGCTTCGGCATCTGGCCGTTCGTTGTCACGCAGCTTGCGCTGTTGTGGTTCTGGTTCGCGTTGACCGCGAAGCGGTTGCGCAGCGCCGAGCGCAGCGTGCTCGGCGTGAGCGCGGTTGCCTTCATCGCGATGATTGCCGTGATTCTTCTCGCGGTGATGCTGGTGCTGCAATCGGCCGACCTCACGGCCGGCACGGCGGCCCCCTGGGTGCCGGCCTCGATCGCGACACTGATCTATCCGTTCGTGTTCGCGCTGAACCTTGTGGCCGGGCCTGCTGCCGCGGCGCAGGACGTCACGATCGCGGCGCTCTCGACCTTCACGGTCGCGCCGCTCCTGTTGATGATCTGGTATTCAGTCTGGGCCGCGTTGCAGCCCTCCGAGCTGCATGCCGGCGAGCAGGGCGCCTGATGCTGTATTTCGCCTATGGCTCCAACATGAGCCGCGGGCCGATGCGACGGCGCTGTCCGACGGCGAAGGAGCTGGGCGTCGCCGTGCTGCGGAACCATCGCTTCGTGATCATGGCCAATGGCTACGCTTCGGTGGTGCCGTCCGAAGGACAGGATGTGTACGGCGTCCTGTGGCGGATCGGTCCGCGCGATCTCGCCGCGCTCGATGCCTATGAAGACTTGGCCGGCGGGCTCTATCGCCATGCCAAGATGCCGGTGCTGCATGAGGGTGAAGCGGTCGATGCGCTGCTCTATGTTGGTTGCGAGATGAGCGAAGGGTGCCCGCGTGCCTCCTACATGGCCGGTGTGATCGCAGCAGCGCGCGATTGCGGTTTGCCGGACACCTATATCGCCTCGCTTCGTCGTTTTGCATCGGGAGCTGGCGGATGACCGAACGGGCGATGCGCCGTGTCCTAATCAGCGGTCGCGTGCAGGGCGTGGGCTACCGCGAATGGACGCGGCGCACCGCGGACCGGCATGGCCTTGAAGGATGGGTGCGCAACCGCACGGATGGCCGTGTCGAAGCGGTGTTCGTTGGCGATCGTGACCGCGTGCTGCACATGATCGAAGCGTGCCGCGAAGGCCCGCTGCACGCCATGGTATCGCGAATCGAGGAGACCGAGGCAACGCTGTCGGATCTCGCGTTACGCGACGGGTCCGAGACCTTCAGCGTTCTGGCGAGCGTCTAGCCTGCCGAACAGCCCCTCGAATTCCGCTTTGAGGGCGACGTCGAGATCGTCCATCGTCACCGGCAGTCCGAGATCGACGAGACTCGTCACCCCGTATTTCTGCTCGCGGATTCCGCAGGGCACGATCCCCGCAAAATGCGACAGCTCGGGCTCCACATTGATGGCGATCCCGTGCAGCGATATCCAGCGCTTCAGCCGGACGCCGATGGCCGCGATCTTGTCCTCGCAGCCTTCGCCCTTGTCGGGCCGCTTCACCCAGACCCCGACACGATCGTCGCGGCGCTCGCCGACCACATTGAAATGCGACAATGCGCGGATGATCCATTCCTCGAGCGTCGCCACATAGGCGCGCACGTCCTGACGCCGCCGCTTCAGGTCGAGCATCAGATAGACCACCCGCTGTCCGGGGCCGTGATAGGTCATCTGGCCGCCGCGGCCGGTGCGATGCACCGGGAATCCGGCGTCGAGCACGTCGTCCGCGCCCGTGCTGGTTCCTGCGGTGTAGAGCGGAGGGTGCTCGAGCAGCCAGACGAGTTCATTGGCGCGGCCCTCGGCGATGGCCGCGACCCGGGCCTCCATGGCGGCCACGGCATCCGGGTATGGGACGAGCGCCCTAGAGACCTGCCAATCGACCGCAGGGCTGCCGGGGGCGGCTCTCAGACCGGGAACGAGGAAGTTGCGCGCGTTAACCACTGATTCACCATAGCATGGTGACCTGACGAGCCGGTCCGGCGTCCCGGACGGTTGGAAGGATAATCAGGTGCCCACACTCGACAAGGTTTCGCTGGATATTTCGGTTGTGCTCGGGACCAGCGTGATGCCCATCCACCAGGTATTGCGTCTCGGCCGCGGCGCCATCATCGAGCTCGACGCGGGGGAGGACGACGACGTCAAGATTCTGGCGAACAACCTTCCCATTGCCGAGGGGACGGTGGTGGTCAACGGCAATCGGATTGCTGTGGAAGTGAAGCGGATTCTGCCGAAGTCGCCTGAAATGCGCTAGTTTTTGGTCTCTGCGCCCGCCGAAAGCGGCCGCGCAGGCCTTGTCCGTCGGATTGGCATTTGTTACATGCTGCCCGACCTCACGCCGGCAAAGCCGGCGCATTACCCAAACGCGGCCGTGGCGGAATTGGTAGACGCACTGCCTTGAGGTGGCAGCGGGTAACACCGTGGAGGTTCGAGTCCTCTCGGCCGCACCATCTGGCAAAATGCCGTTGAAATCGTTAGGGTTTTCGCTCTGACGGGATCATTTGGCGCCAGGTCGATTGAAGCCGCGACCCTGCTGATCACCACCTGTAGCGCAGCGCGCCCTTGCCGGCATAGCTTTCGGTATTACCGGAGAATTGGCCCTCGAACGAGCCGGCGAGCGAGAAGCCGTTGCGCAGGCTCAGTTCCGCGCCGGCGGAGATGAGGAGCGAGTCGGCGTCGGGCGTTGCGCCGTTCACGGTGAAGGAGGCGCCGGGCAAAGTCAGGAATGTCGGATTGGCGATGAGGTCGTCGGCGAAGTCATGCGCCCAGGCGGCGCGGCCGCGCAATGTGAGCAGCGCGTCCTGCACCGGCATCGCATAATCGAAGCGCGCGCCGATTTCAGTCCGCGTCTGTGTGTCGGTGCGGCCGGCATAGGCGAGGGCGAAAGCGTTCGATCCGCTCTTCGCGCGCTCCGCATAGCCGGGCAGATCGAGGCTCACCACCTGTACGGCGCCGTAGGGCGTGATGCCCGCGAAGCCACTGCCGAATCGATAGCCGGCTTCGGCGCGGCCGGCGAGACTGTGTGCATTGAAATCAGCTTCCAGCTTGTCGGTGCCGGCGATAGTCACGTGCGGTTCAAAGTGACATCCTGCCAGCCATAGCCCAAGGCGCCCATCACATAGCCCGCCCCCCAGTGATGACGTCCATAGACCGAAGCCTGGAACAGATCCGACGTGCCGCCGCCGAGGCCCTGATCGAGGCCGAACGAGGTGCCGCCGCCGGCAAGCGCGAAGCCGATCACGGTGTTCGGCGTTACGCGATGATCGGCGCCAGCGGCAAAGCCATAGGCGCGGCTCGTCGTGTCATGCGATCCGATCTGCGCATTGCCGTCGGTCTTGGCCGTTCCCCCATAGCCGCCGCCCCAGACGCTCCAGCGTGACGCGAAGCTGTCGGCGAGAGGAGGGGCCTTGGTAACGAGCGGCGCATCCTTGAGGTCGCGCTTGGGCGTCACCGCGGCATAGGCGAGGCGGACGTCTTCGCTTTGTGATCCCTCCGCTGCGAAAGCGTTTGCGCCAAAGCCGCTGCCGAACCCTCCGCGGTTCTGCGCATAGGGATCGAAGATCATGTTGAAGAGGGAATTCCACGCCATGAAGGTCGCAGGTGAGATCGATGCGCCGCTTTCGCCCGAAGTCTGGTTCAGCGCATTGCGAAGGGCGTCGCCGGTCAGCCCGAACAGCGTCACGAATTGCGGGGGCAGGGTGCCGCCATTGTTGAAGTAATCGTTCAGCGCCGTCGCCACGTTGTGCTGATTGACGGTGATGGTGCCGAGGCCCGCGCCCAGCTGCGCGGACAGTCGAAGCCATACGTCGTTCGTGTCGTATCCAAGTTGCGCTGTGAAGTTGGACGACAGATTGGTCGTGATCGCATCGAAGGTGCCGCTCAGGCCGCCCTGCGCCGAAAGGATCGTGTAGTTCCGCGCGAGATACGTCCCCGATGCGAATTGCGCGGTCACGGTGCCGGCGAGGGTCGCCGTGCCGGTCACATCGGTGCGATCGGCCTGATCGGGATTGACCTCGACGAGATAGTTCGAGCCCGCCTGGAAGGTGAGGTTGCCGTTGACGGTGATCTGCCCGATCGAGTTGCCCGGGGACAGCGTGCCGCCGGACCCGATCCATGTATTGCCGAGGATGCCGTCGCCGCCGAGGATCGCGCCACTATTGACGGTCGTCAGCAGCGAGCTTTCGATCGAGCCGTTCACCAGGAGCGTGCCGGCATTGACATTGGTCGCGCCGGTATAGGTGTTGGTGCCTGAAAGAACGAGCGTGCCCGCGCCTTCTTTGGTCAGGCCGCCGGACCCTGTCAGCGTTTGCGCGACAGTGAATGTGTGCGTCGGTTCCACAATGTCGAAGCCGCCGCCATTCGCGCCCCAGATGATGTTGCGCATGGTTGAATCGAATGTGGTTCCGGTCACCTGCAGGATGCCGCCGTCGAAGGTGAGCGAACCGGCGACATCGCCGAGATTGGCCTCGGACGAGACGCTGATCTTGCCGCCAGCGAGCGTGGTGCCGCCGCGATAGGTGTTGTTGCCCGACAAGGTCAGCGTGCCGGTGCCGATCTTCACCAGCGCGCCATCGCCCGGGTAACACCCGCAATCGTTCCAGATTTCGCCCGAGACCTCGGTCGAGTCGTTGTTGCCGCCGACTGTGAGCGTGTTGCCGCCGCCGATGATGTATGTGCCTGCGCCCGCTATCGAGCCGGCGCTGATCTGCCCGTCGCCCTTGGGACCTGTTGTCGCCGAGAAGTCGACAAAACCGCCGGCCTCGGTGATGAACCGCGCATTACCGCCGTCGGCGTTGTACCCAAAAGCGGTCTCGGCATTAGCTGCGGTCACAATGGTTGCGTTGCCGGCGGTGCTGGTGTCAGAGAAAGCCAAAAAACCGTTGTTGGTGATTTTGGCGTTGCCGGCCGTGCTGGCGTTGTAGAATTCGAGAAAATAATTGTTTGTGATCGTGGCGTTTGCTGTGCTCGCGTTATTGACGACGATCATCACGCCATCGTTGGTAATATTTGCCGTGCCGGCGGTGCTTGTGTCGTAGAAGTTCAGATATCCATTGTTGGTGATGTTGGCATTGCCGGCTGTGCTGGCGTCTGAGAATTCGAGATACAAATGGTTGGTGATCGTGGCGTTTGCCGCGCTCGAATTGTCGACGAAAGCCAGCGTGTCATTGTTTATGATCGTTGCCGTTCCGGCATTGGTGGAGTTGAAGAAGACCGTGCTGCCGTCGTTGGCGATGCTGGTGATGCCGCTGGTATTGGCATTGACGATATCGAAGAAGCTGTAGGATCCCACTGTCACCGCGCCGACAATCGAGCCGGTGATGCCGATGCTGCCGAGTTGCAGGACACCGTCGTCGATCGTGGTGCCCCCGGTATAGGTGTTCGTTCCAGATAGGATCAGCGTGCCCAGGCCGAGTTTCGTCAGCCCGCCCAAGCCTCCAAGGCTCTGGGTCACGGTGAACGTGTGGTCCTCATCGGCAATGTCGAAGCCACCGCCACCGCTGCCCCAGTTGATGTTGCGGGACGTAGAGCCGAACGTATTGCCGGTGACCTGAAGGATGCCGCCGTTGAAAGTCAGGGCACCCGCGGTGTTGCCGAGATTGGAATCGGATTTGACGCTTAACGTGCCGGCGTTGAAATATGTGCCACCGCTGTAGGTATTGTTTCCGCTCAGAACGATGGTGTTGTCGCCCGCCTTGGTGACGCTGCCCGTGCCGGTGATGATGCTGTCGACCTCGGTGCTCGTGACCGTGTTGTCCAGCGTGACATTGCCGGTGACGCCGATATTGCCATCGAGCCCGTCGGTAGCGTTTTTGAAGGTAATGGTATTTTCGCCGCCGGTGAACGTGACCGCATTCGCCTGAGACGTTCCGTCGCCAGAAGTACCGCCCTTGATGGTGCCGCCGTTGATGATGCTTATTCCCGAGCCTACGACGCCCGCACCCCCCGCGCCGGCGGCGGCAGTCCCGGAATTCGAGGTCCCTCCGGCACCACCATTTCCACCGCTGATTTCGGCATCATTGATAAGCGTTGATCCGGGCGAGCCGAAGAAAACACCGATGCCGCCCGCGCCGCCGCGGCCGCCATCGCCGAATGAGGCGCTGCCGCCATTGCCGCCCTGTCCGCCCCCGATGCTTCCCCCATCACGATTGGTGACCGTTCCGGGGACGGCGAAGTATATGTAGTAGCCACCTTCGCCGCCGCCACCGCCGCCACCGTATCCGTTGCCAGTTCCGCCGGATCCTCCGTCCCCGGCCGTCGCCACGCCGCCTAAGTTGGTGTAGCCGACGGTGCCGGGGTCGTTAAAGAAATATCCATGGCGGCCGCCGCCACCACCCCCGCCGCCGCTGTTGGTCGTTGGACCGGGGCTGCCATTGATGCCATTGGGCGCCCCTTCTTGGCCCCCCGCGCCGCCGTCCCCGCCGGGACCGCCGTCTCCCGCTCCGCCATTGCCACCGTTGCCGCCGTTGCCGCCACCCCTCATCCCGCCACCGGCCCCGCCGCCGCCGCCGCCCTGGTTGTCGTAAGTATCTCCGTTCTGGCCGCTACCGCTGTCGGGACCGTGGCCGCCGTCACCCCCTTCGGCAAGGGAAGATGCGCTCCGACCACCGTCTCCACCGCCCGCACCGGCGGGACCGGACAGGGCAATCAGGGCAATGCTCGCCAAGGCTGTGCCCATGAGGAGGGCGTTGCGGCGGCACAAGAACCGCTCTTGGCTATACCCCATAACGAAGCTCCCCATCCCCTCAGCCTCGGAAGACAAATTTTAACGACGAAACTAGCCGGTCATTCAACCGAAGGGATGCGTTTTCGTCAAATTTTTAGGGTGTGTCCTTGCTGCAACGCCAAAACCGCGTGCGGCGCAAATCAATGGCTGCGGCCTTGCGTTGGCAGTTGGATTCGGCGCTTCGCAAACTGGGATACTTGGGATCCGCTATGCCGCTGACGACATGCTCCCGGCGGTGCTGGGGAACACGCCTTCGAACGAGCGGCGGGCGAGAGCCGTGGCGATGAGGCGGCGGAGACGGGGAGCGAATCCGGTGATGACGCGCAGGGCCATTCAAGGACCGTCGGATCGCATAAAAAGGGATCGCCGGTTGTCAGCGATCCCTTCAGGATGTCTGGCTTTGCGGTCTTAAGGGGGGCGCTTATTTCAGCGCGTTCTGGACGCTGGTGAAGGTGGTGACCAGCTTCCCGCCGAGCGTGGTAACCACGGCGATGATGGCAACCGAAATGCCTGCAGCGATCAGACCGTATTCGATGGCCGTAGCGCCAGATTCGTCGCGTAGGAACTTGCGGATCATGGGGAATCCTCTGTTTGTCGCTTGGGTGGAACCCTGGTGTCGAACTTCTTCGGTCCTGAACACGCGGGGACGCTAGGGCTGCGGGCCCTAACGACAGCTCGCCAGACTGCCTAAAATTTTAATCAAGCCTCACTGAAAGGCCGGATCGTCAACGAAGGGCAAAGTCTATTGCATAAACATGGGAGGGCGGGCCCACACGCCGTGTTAGTCCGCAGGGGGCGATCACGCGCGTCTGCTGCACGCTGTCCTGCCAAACGCCTGCGTTCGGCAGGATGGGACTCACGGCGGCGGTGGTGTGCAATTTGCCGGAGGACATAAGCGGCTTCTCGGTTGTCACTGTGCAACGCCGCGCCTACAAGCGGGCAGCCGCGAAGCGGCGGTCGCGAACGGGCGCGTTGCGGAGAGGGCATGGTCGATCAGGACGCGCAGGTGACCATGCGGGATCAGGCCATCGAAACACGAGGGAATGCCGACGCCTTCCGCGATGAAACGGGGGCGGTCCGCGCCGACTTCATCGAACGCGTCAGCGATGCGGTCCGCCACCATGACAGCGCTGTCGTCCGCGATCTCGTCCGGGAACTGCACGAGGCCGATACCGGCGATCTGATCGAGGCGCTCGATCCCGAGCTTCGACCCCAGCTCATCGAATTGATGGGCAAGGACTTCGACTTCTCGGCCCTCACCGAAGTCGACGCGACCGTCCGCGGCGAGATCCTCGAGGAGCTGCCCCCGGAAACCGTCGCCGAGGGTGTTCGCGAACTCAATTCGGACGACGCAGTCTACATCCTCGAGGACCTCGACCGGCAGGAACAGGTCGAGATCCTGGAGAAGCTGCCGCCGGTCGAGCGCGTCGCGCTGGAACGCAGCCTCCTGTACCCGGAGGAATCGGCCGGGCGGCGGATGCAGACCGAATTCATCGCGGTCTCGCCCGACTGGACGGTCGGTCAGGCGATCGACTACATGCGCGAGACCGACAATCTGCCGGACCGCTTCTACGAGCTGTATATCACGGACCCGGACGGCAAGTTCCTCGGCGCGGTCGCGCTCGATCGGTTGCTGCGCACGAAACGGCCCGTCCCGGTGGTCGAGCTCATGGATGAGGACCGCCGCCGGGTGCGTGCCACCGAGGATCAGGAGGAGGTGGCGCGGCAATTCGAACGCTACAACCTCGTTGCCGCGCCCGTCGTGGACGAGGAAGACCGCCTGGTCGGTGTACTGACCTTCGACGACATCGTGGACGTCATCGAGCAGGAAGCCGAAGAAGACATCAAGGCGCTCGGCGGCGTCAGCGCCCACGAAGAATTGTCGGACTCGGTCTGGGATATCGTGAAGGCACGATTTCCCTGGCTGCTGGTCAATCTCGCTTGCGCCCTGGTCGCCGCATGGGTGATCGGCGAGTTCTCGACGTCCATCGAGAAAATGGTCGCGCTCGCCGTGCTGATGCCGGTCGTGGCCTCGATGGGAGGCAATGCGGGGACGCAAACCATGACGGTCGCCGTGCGCGCGCTTGCCACCCGCGAATTGTCCGATGCCAATGCGTTGCGAGTCGTCCGGCGCGAGTTGCTGGTCGGCATCATGAACGGGCTGGGCTTCGCTATCATCATGGGCGGGGTGGCGGTGGCCTGGTTCGGCGTCACCGACCTGTTCCTGGTGATGGGTCTTGCGATGCTCACCGTGCTGGCTGCGGCGGCCCTCGGCGGCATCGCGATCCCGCTTGCCTTGACCAAGCTCGGCATCGATCCGGCGGTGTCGTCCGGACCATTTGTGACCACCATCACCGATGTGATCGGCTTCTTCTCCTTTCTCGGTATCGCGACGCTCTGGTTCGGCCTGAACTGACGGCCTATCGCGGCGGCGCCAGCAGGGAATCAAGCGCCAACGCAACGTCGCCGGCACGCACCGATTTCGGATCGAGCAGGCTTTGCCCGAACAGGAAGGCGTAGACCATCATCGCTCGCGCCGACGCATCACGCTCCGGCCAGCCGAGTCGTTCGAAAAGCGCCGTGACGAGGCGCAGGCGTTCTGCGTCCACCGCCTGCACGGCGCGGGCTGCGGCGGCGTCATTGCGGGCCAGCGCGCGGATCGCGAGTTCGATGGCGAGCCCCCGCGCATTGCCCCGCCGCGTGTAAAGCTCGACCAGCCGGCGCAGGGCGAGGGCAGGGTCGGAGTCGGACGGCGCCTGCTCGCGGATCGCCGCAATCCGGCCACTGGCCCAGTCCGAAAGCATCGCATCGATCAAGGCGCGCCGGTCGGCGAAATGCCAGTAGAAGCTTCCCTTGGTGACGTGCAGCACTTTCGCCAGTGGCTCGATCCGCACCGCCTCGATCCCGTCGGTTGCGAGGGCGTCGAGCGCTGCGCCAATCCAGGCCGCCGCATCGAGGGCGGCTTTCCGGGGCGCAGCCTCGGTTGCCACGGCCGCCTTGCCTCGTGCCATCCCGCTTGACTCCTTCCATACGGCACCGTACTGAAACATACGCTACCGTATGGGTCAAGCGGCGCCCGGAAAGGGTCGGTTCTCATGAGCCAGTTCAAACCCCGCAATCCGCATTGGGAAGCGCGCGTGCGCGAAAGCTTCGCGCGGCAAACCTTCATGACGCTGATCGGCGGCGAGATCGCCGCGTTGTCGCCTGGCGCCTGCGACGTTGCTTTAAAGGCGCGGCCGGACCTGTGCCAGCAGCGCGGATTTCTGCATGGCGGCGTCACCACGGCTTTGGCCGATACGGCGGCCGGATTTTCGGCCTATTCTCTGATGCCGGAAGGCTCGGCGCCACTGACCGTGGAATTGAAGATCAACCTGATGTCGCCGGCGGTCGGGGACCGCTTCGTCGCCAAGGGTAAGGTGCTGCGGTCCGGGCGTACGCTGACCGTGGTCGAGGTCGACGTGGAAGCGCAAGCCCGCAGCCAATCGAAGTTGATCGCGCGAATGCTCGCGACCATGATCTGCCTGGAGAATACTTCCGACGCGCCGCAAGAAGCGCGTCTGTGAAGCGATATACCGTTCGGAGGAGCGGCCCATGATTTCCAATACCTGGAACGGTTTTGATTTCGGGCTCGGCGAGGACGTTGAAATGCTGCGCGACAGCGTTCGCCGCTTCGCCCAGCAGAAAATCGCGCCGCGAGCCGACGAGATCGACAGGAAGAACGAATTTCCGCGGGATCTCTGGCCGAAGCTCGGCGATCTCGGACTGCTCGGCATCACGGTCGAGGAAAAGTGGGGCGGATCCGGGCTCGGCTATCTCGAACATTGCGTTGCGATGGAGGAAATCTCACGCGCCTCCGGTTCGGTCGGCCTGTCCTATGGCGCACACTCGAATCTTTGCGTGAACCAGATCCGCCGCAACGGGTCGACCGATCAGAAGAAGCGCTATCTCCCCAAGCTGATTTCGGGAGCTCATGTCGGTGCGCTCGCGATGTCCGAGCCCGGTTCGGGCTCCGACGTCGTGTCGATGCGCACGCGCGCCGACAAGAAGGGCACCAAGTACATCCTGAACGGCTCGAAAATGTGGATCACCAACGGCCCGCTGGCCGACACCATCGTGGTCTATGCCAAGACCGATGTGACGGCGGGCGCGCGCGGCATCACCGCATTCATTGTCGAGAAGAAGTTCAAGGGATTTTCGACGGCGCAGAAGCTCGACAAGCTCGGCATGCGCGGCTCCGACACCGGCGAGATCGTGTTTCAGGATTGCGAGGTGCCGGAAGAGAATGTGCTTGGCGCGGTCGGTAACGGCGTCAACATCCTGATGTCGGGCCTCGATTACGAGCGGGTCGTCCTTGCTGCGGGTCCGCTGGGCCTGATGCAAGCTGCGATCGATCTCGTCATTCCCTATATCCATGACCGCAAGCAGTTCGGCCAGCCGATCGGGCGGTTTCAGCTCATGCAGGCGAAGATCGCCGACATGTATGTCGGGATGAATGCGGCGAAGGCTTACGTCTATGCGGTGGCCAAGGCCTGCGACGATGGGCGCACGACGCGCGAGGACGCAGCCGGCGCTATTCTGTTTGCCGCGGAGCGCGCGACGCAAATTGCGTTGGATGCAATCCAGACGCTCGGTGGCAACGGCTACATCAACGAGTTTCCCGCCGGCCGCCTGTTGCGCGACGCCAAGCTCTACGAAATCGGCGCCGGCACCAGCGAGATCAGACGCATGCTGATCGGGCGCGAGATCTTCGAGAAGACGCGTTAGTCGCGCGGGGCAAGACACGCGATGCTTACGCATCGTGCAACGGCCGCGTCGTAGCGTTAATGGTTCATTGAACGATTGCGCCGATCATTCCGGCATGACCAGCAAGCCCGATCTCAGATTGCGTCTCAAGGCCGACGGCCGCATTGTGGAAATCCTGCCCGACGGCAGTGAGCGCGTCGTGTCCGAGACCAGCAAATTTCCGCAATTCGCGGCGCCCGCCGCGCCCGGTCCGGCGGGCGGTGATGCCGCTTACGCACGGGCGATCCGTGCCGCTGCGCGCATGACCCAGGCCGAATTCGCCTCGCGCATCGGTGTGCCGGTCGAAACGGTGCGCAACTGGGAGCAGGGCAAACGCACACCGCGCGGCCCCGCGCGCGCCTTGCTCCGCGTGATCGAAGGCGCTCCCGAGGTCGCTTTCTCCGTTTTGGAAAAAAAGCACTAGATACACCGCGTTCCGCGTCGCGGAGCCAAAGTTATCCCGGCCGGCGTCGACGATGCTTGGCAGCGGCCTTCCGGCGCGGCATTCTCGCGCGCCATTGAGAAGGGGGCGTGCGGCATGGTTCCAGTGGTCGAAGTCAAGGGAGCGCGGATTCCAGCGATCGGACTCGGCACGATGACGTTGAAAGGCGACGTCTGCGTCGAGGCCGTCAGCACCGCGCTCAGGATGGGGTACCGGCATATCGACACCGCCGCGTTCTACGGCAACGAGGCCGAGGTCGGGGAGGGTATCCGTAAATCCGGCGTGCCGCGCGATGAGATTTTCCTGACCACCAAGGTCCGGCATACCGAACTCAATCCAGGCGAGTTCGAAGAGTCAGTGGAAAACAGCCTGAAGCGGCTCGACCTCCCGTATGTCGATCTCTTGCTGATCCATTGGCCGCATCCCGAGATTCCACCGGAGGTCTATATTCCGGCGCTGTGCAAGGCCAAGCGCAACGGCCAGACCCGGCATATCGGCGTCGCCAACTTCACCATCGCGCTGCTCGAAGAAGCCGAGAAGCTCGCCGACGAGCCGATCGTGAACAATCAGATCGAAGCGCATCCATTTGTCGATCACCGCACCATTCATGCCTATTGCAAGGGCCGCGGGATCTCGGTGACCGGCTATTGTCCGCTTGGACGCGGCCGCATTCCGGGCAACGCCGTGCTCGAACGGATCGCCAAGACTCATAACAAGAGCGAGGCGCAGATCGCGCTGCGCTTCCTGGTGCAGGAAGGCGTGATCCCGATCCCGCGCACGGCCAAGCCCGAGAAGCTCAAGGCCAATGTCGACATCTTCGACTTCCTGCTGGCGGACTCGGAAATGACGGAAATCCGCAATCTCGCCGAGCCGAACGGCCGCATTGTCAATCCGCCGCAAGCGCCAAAATGGGATAGCTGAAGTCCGATGCTTTTCCTGGACGCCAAAGGTGCGCATTTTCCGGCCCTTGGGCTTGGAACATGGGAATTGCGCGGACGCGATTGCGCGAGGCTCGTCGAGCAGGCGGTGCGGCTCGGCTACCGGCATTTCGATACGGCGCAGATGTACGGCAACGAGCGCGAGGTCGGCGACGGAATTCGCGCCTCCGGCATAAGGCGCGAGGAGGTCTTTGTCGTCACCAAAATTGCGCCGGACAACCTCGCGCCGCGGCTGCTCGAACGGTCGGTGAAGGAATCGGTCGCAGCGCTGCGCCTCGGCGAGATCGATCTCTTGCTCTTGCACTGGCCAAACAAGGGCGTGCCCTTGTCCGAGACCATCGACGCGCTGGTTGGCGTCAAGCGCGATGGCCTCGTGCGTCATATCGGCGTTTCGAACTACACCGTCGCGCTGATCGAGGAGGCGAGCCGGCTTTCAGGTGATCGGCTGGTCTGCAATCAGATCGAGTATCATCCGTATCTCGACCAGTCCAAGGTGATTGCCGCCTGCCGCAAGCACCACATGGCGGTGGTCGCCTATTCGCCGATCGCGCAGGGCAATGCCAAGAACGATGCGGTGCTGGCGCGCATCGGCAAGGCGTATGGCAAAAGCGGCGCGCAGGTCTCGCTGCGCTGGCTGATCCAGCAGGGTGTCGGGGCGATCCCGCGCACCAGCAAGGTGGAGCGGCTCGCCGAGAACATCGCGATCTTCGACTTTGCTCTGACCGACGCGGAGATGGCCGAGATTACCGCTCTTGCACATCCCGGTGGACGGCTCGTCGACTGGGCCTGGTCGCCGCGATGGGATTAAGCGCCGAGACCGCGCTCGTCCTGTTTTCCGGTGGTCAGGATTCGACCGTGTGTCTCGCCTGGGCGCTCGACCGGTTCGCGCGGGTCGAAACCGTCGGCTTCGACTATGGCCAGCGCCATGCGGTCGAGCTCACAGTGCGTCCGGAGATCCGTGACGCGCTCAGTGCGCTCAACCCGGACTGGGCCGCGCGGCTTGGCGAGGATCACGTCATCGACCTTGCTGTGTTAGGACAGATTTCCGATACGGCGCTGACCCGCGACGTCGCAATAGCCATGGCCGATAACGGGCTGCCCACCACTTTCGTGCCCGGCCGCAACCTTGTCTTTCTGACTTTTGTCGCGGCGCTCGCCTATCGGCGCGGGGCGAAACACCTTGTCGCCGGGATGTGCGAGACCGATTATTCCGGCTATCCGGATTGCCGCGACGACACCATCAAGGCGATGCAGGTCGCGCTGACGCTGGGCATGGACCGCCGGTTCGTGGTGCATACCCCGCTGATGTGGCTGGACAAGGCGGAGACCTTCGCGCTGGCGCAGGACATTGGCGGGGAGGGACTGCTCGACACAGTCGTCGAGCGCACCCATAGCTGCTATCTGGGCGACCGCTCGCACCGTCACGACTGGGGCTATGGCTGCGGCGAGTGTCCGGCCTGCCAGCTGCGGGCGGCCGGCTATAAGAAATGGCGAGAGGACCGCGCACGTCGATGATGAACGAGACACGCCGCTGGCTCGAAGGGTCGCTGTTCTTCGCGCTGTTTTGCCTGACCATCCCGGTGGCAAACTGGATGATCTATAATGTCGGCACCGTCTGCGGGCGTGACGGCCCTTGCCTCGTACCGGTGGCGCCGGGACTGATGGCGCCGTCCGGCGTGCTGATGGTCGGCATTGCGCTGGTCTTGCGCGATCTCGTGCAGCGGCGGCTCGGATTGGGCGCGGCGGTGGCCGCGATCCTGATCGGCGCTGCCATCTCTGGCCTGGTCGCGCCGCTGTCTCTCGTGATGGCTTCGGCGACGGCGTACCTCGTATCCGAGTTTGCCGATCTTGCGGTCTATACGCCGCTGCAGGAAAGGCGCTTCATCACCGCGGTGATCGTTTCAAGCATCGTCGGCCTCGTGATCGATTCGATCGTGTTCCTGTGGCTGGCTTTCGGCTCACTCGACTTTCTCGCCGGACAGGTCGTGGGCAAGGCCTGGATGGTTCTGTTGTCGGTCCCGTTCATCATGTATCTGCGACGACGCGATGCCGCGATGGATCTCGGGCCCGCCTGAGACGGGAGAACATTTAATGAG
>Ga0180222_1002334_pt1 | contig 15615 bp, 15 predicted proteins | sample eDN5th37CKraftOP_FD_151336 | JGI IMG/M metagenome (GOLD analysis project Ga0180222, IMG submission 151336) | Enriched Organic Plus compost microbial communities from Emeryville, California, USA - eDNA 5th pass 37_C Kraft OP (version 2) (version 2) ... | reverse complement strand
GTTGCCACGACGCTCTCGTAGGCTTCGGCCCAGTCGGGGGACTCGCCGATGCAGACGAAGCGCGCGGCGATGCCGGAAGCCCGAAGCTCGGCAATGGCCGGCGCATACCGGCTTTCAAAGATCACCACAACCGGCTCGCAGTCCTGGACGATCCGCAGTAGCTCGGGAACGGCAAGCCGCCAGTTCAGCGTCACCAGGATGAGGCCGGCGAGGTGAACGCCGCCCATGATCTCCAGATACTCGCTGTTGTTCTGGGACAGGATCGCGACCCGGTCCTGCCGCTCCAGCCCGCGTGCGAGCCCGCTGCCGATCCGGCGCACGCGCTGAGCCATCTCCGCGTGGGTGATCGTCCGGCCATCGATGATCAACGCCGGGCGACGCGGGTGCAGCAGAGCGTTGCGTTCGACGAGATGTCCGAGCGTCAGCTCCATGGATCGAGACGTCCGCAATGGTCATCAAAGCCGCGGCGACATGCTATCGCCGCGGGGCCCGACAATCGGTCAAGCCGCTGCTGTCTTGTACCATTCGATGATCTCGGTGCCTGTCGTCACCCAGACGCCGTCCTGCCTGGTGATCTCCGAGAGCGCGCGGTCGAGGTATTTGGAGCGGAACGGATGTCCCATGATGAAGGGGTGCAGGCAGATCGACATCACGCGCGCGCTTTCCTTGCCTTCCTCATACAGCGCCTCGAACTGGTCGATGATCATCCGATAGAATTCCTCGGCTGTTTTCTTGAGGTCGAGGATGGCGGGAATGTCGTTGATCTCGAGCGAGTAGGGGATCGAATACATCGCCCCGGTCTTGGTCTTCATCCGATAAGGCTGATCGTCATTGCACCAGTCGCCGACATATTCGATGCCTTCTTCGGCCAGGAGATCGAGCGTGTTGAAGCTCTCCGTCAGCGCCGGGCCGAGCCAGCCCTTGGGACGGTGGCCGATCGCCCGAGTGATGCGCTCCAGCACGTCGTGGATGATCTTGCGTTCCTCATCGATCGGCTGCTTGTTGAGCAAGGTGGAATTGTTCGGGCCGTGTCCCATCCAGTCCCATTTGAGCTTGAGCGCCTCCTCGATGATCCGCGGATAGTAGTCGCACACATCCGAATTGAGAGCGACGGTGGCGCGGACGCCGTTCTTCTCAAGCACCTCCATCATTCTCCAGATGCCGCATCGCGCGCCATAATCGCGCCATCCGTAATTCAACACATCCGGAACGAACTGGGTGGTGATCTGCGTCAGCGAGGTCGACGGCTTGTCGAAATGGAAATGCTCGATGTTGGGAATCACCCAGAGAGCGACGCGGGCATTGTTCGGCAGTTTGAGCGGCTTGCGGTCGATGATGGGAGTGTACTCATAGCGATCGTGATGCATGATGTCCTCCTCACGAAATTGATCAGGAAACGTCAGCCTGTTGTTCGATCTTCAGTTCGCCGTCGACGGTCGTCGGCAGGAGTTGCGCGAGCCGCTTTTTCGAGACTTTGCCGCCCTCGTTGCGCGGCAGCTTGTTCATGAAGAAAATCCGGCGCGGCAGCTTGTATTTCGCGAGCTGGCTGCGGCAATGCTCCATCAGCGCGGTTTCGTTCACCGGTTCCCTGGTGACGACGATGGCGGCCACTTCCTCTCCCATCTCGCCGATCGGCCAGCCGACCACGGCGACATCGACGACCGCCTGGTGCAAGGACAGGTTCGCTTCGATATCTGCGGGATAGATGTTCACGCCGCCCCGGATGATGACGTCCTTCGAGCGGCCGACAAGATACAGGAAGCCGTCCTCGTCGAAGCGGCCGAGGTCGCCGGGGAGGAAGTGCCCGTCGTGGAAGGATTCCGCGGTGGCTTCCGGGTTGTTGTAGAAGCCGTCAGGGACCGCGGGCGTGCGGAAGCTGACGCGTCCGACTTCGCCGCGCGGCACCGGCCGGTGCCGATCGTCGACGATCTGCAGATCGCAGAGAAAGGCCGGAAGTCCGACCGAGCCCAGCTTGCTGTCGTCATGCTCCGGCATCAGATAGCCGACCACGCCGGCCTCGGTCGTGCCGTAGCTGACATAGAGCTTCGGCGTCAGCAGCTTCCGGATCTGCCGCGCCTCCTCCTCGTAAAGCGGCGCGGCGCCCGAGAACAGCGCGCGAAGCCCCGGAAACAGCGGCGGTTCGACGTTCGGCAGCTTGAGCAGGCGCCGCAGGATGGTCGGCACCAGGAACACGCTGGTGACGTGCCGGTCGTGAATTTCCTTCACCAGATCTTCTACATCGTAGGGCGGTGGAAACAGCACGACCGTGGCGCCGATCATCACATTCTGGAGCGTGATGTTGCGCCCGGCGCCGAAATACATCGGCAGCGCGCACATATTGATGTCGTCCTGCGTCGTGGCGGCCGACAAGGTTTCGTAGTAGAGCCGCGCCATGTAGAGCCCGTGCGTGACCAGCGGACCTTTTGGTATGCCGGTGGTGCCTGACGACAGCGACAGCAGGAGAGGGCTCTCGGCGGTCGTCGACCATCCGGTGACGGCCGGCGCGGTTTCGGCATCCGCCTTCCAGCGAGCATCGACCTCGATCGTTCGGGCGCCCGGCGCCGCTTCGAGCGGCGTGTCGGTCACGAGAGCCGTTGCCTGGAAGGCCGCGACCACCGCATTGCGCTCGGCTGCGGTCCAGCGGCAGTCCATCGGCAGCAGGATCGCGCCGAGCCGCATGATCGCGAAGATGATTGCGATCAGGTCGATCGTGTCGTGCATCGACACCGCAACGATCTCGCCTTGCCTCACGCCGTGCTCGCGCAACGCGCCGGCATATTTCTGCACCCGCAGCTCGAGCGCGAGGTGGTCGAGCACCTCGTCCCTTTGAATCACTGCGGGATGGTTGGGCCGGCGCTGCGCGTTGCTCGCGAGCGCGCAAGTGACGTTCTCGATTCTCACAGCCCGATCTCCCTGGCGATGAGATCACGTTGAAGTTCGTTGGTGCCCTCGCCGAACGTATAGAGCCTGGCGTCGCGCCAGTGCCGCTGGATGTCGCTCTCGGTCGAGTAGCCGAAGCTCGCCTGGATTTGCATGCCGTGACGCGAGACATATTCGAGAGCCTCGGTGGCAAGCACCTTTGTCTGCGCTGTCTCCTTGCGGCACGGCTGGCCGGTCTCCATCAGCCAGCTCGCGTAATAGAGCAGCAGCCGCGCCTGATCGACGCGCGTCTGCATGTCGACCAGCCGATGCCTGATGACCTGGAAATCGGCAATGCGACGGTCGAACTGGCGCCGGTCGAGCGCGAAAGCCTTGGTGCTGTCGACGGCGGCCTGCGCGAGCCCGATGCACAGCGCAGCCTGGCCGGTGCGGCTGTATTGCAGGGTCTTCATCATGTTGCGCATGCCCTTGCCTTCCTCGCCCATCAGGGCCGTGCCGGGCACCTCGACATCCTCGAAGCCGATGTCCCACGACGACATGCAGTTGTTTCCCACCTTCTGCAGGCGAGTCATGGTGATGCCGGGCGTCTTGCGCGGGATAAGGAAAGTCGAAAGTCCCTCCTTGCCCTTGCTGCCGCGGGTGGTGCGGCACATCGTGACGAGATAGTCCGCCGAGCCTGCCATGCTGATCCAGATCTTGCGTCCGTTGATCACCCAGCCGCTGTCGGTCTTCGCGGCGGAGGTGATCGCGGCCGCGGCATCGCTGCCGGCGCCCGGCTCGGTCAGCGCAAACGAGAACGACAGCTCGCCCTTGATGGCGCGCGGCAGCAGCGCCTCGCGCTGCGCTTCGGTGCCGTAGGACAGCAGCGACATGCCGCCGAAGTCGGCGACCTGCCCGTACATGACCGCTGCGATGCCGCCATGCTGGGCGAGGCGCTCCTGCACGAGCACGACGGTCAGCCGGTCAGCGCCGAGACCGCCATATTTCTCCGGAAAGGGAAGCGCCAGAAGTCCGGCCTCGGCGAACACCGGAAGCATGTCCTTGCAATCGGCATGCGCGGCATCGCGCCGCCGGATTTCTTCCGGCGGATAGTGTCGTTTCATCAGGCGGTCGACCGTGTCGAGTATCTGCCGCTGGTCGTCGGTAAGCGCAAAGTCCATGACTCAACCTCTTGTCGAAACAGGAGACCAGCCGAAATTGCCGGGGTTCAGCCGGCATTCGGGGTCGAGCAGGCGCTTGATCCCGGTCAGGAGGTCGTAGACGGCGGGCTGCACGGCGCCGACGAAATCGTAATATTTGCCGATCTGGCCATGGATCGCGCCGAGCTCGAAGAAGATCTGGCGCAATTGCTCGCGCAGTCCGATGACAATCCTGCGGCCTTCGGGATTGGCGCGTCCGCGATTGAGCCGAGCGAACTTGTCCGGCGGCAGGTAGCGGCGGTGCAGCGGGCCGAGCTCGTCCGGCCAGTAGAACATCGGCTCGATGACGAAGACGCCGTGCTCCATGCCGGCGAGACAGCACGTCGTGATGTGCTGCTCCTCGAACAGCTTCTGATTGTCGGCGAAGAACTGCTCGACGCGCGCGGCGGCGGCCGTTGCACGCGACAAGGGGAATATGGCGTGGATCGGAACGAAGCGCTCGCCCTCCAGGCCGACAAAGCCGCGGATCGAATAGGGCCGGGCGTTCAATGCGATGGCGATATTGGGGCTGACCTCAATGCCGTTCCTGCCGCAGATGTCGCGGACCGCGGCGAGCGCGGCGTCGGCGGCGGCCTGGTTGATGCCCTCGGCATGGACGTGCAGTCCCCAATCGACGTGATCCAGCGCACCGCGTCCCGAGCGCATCACCGACAGAGCATCGGACAGCCCGCGCATCACCGAGCCGCGGCCGGTAATGATCGAGCCGAGAGTGCGTCCGGCCTCGACCACGTCGACTTTCGAGGCCATCCGCGTCTTCAACGGGTCCATGCCGAACAGGCGCGGCACCAGATTGAGACGGGTGATGGCCACGATCGCCGCCACCATCGCGCTCAGCGTGGGAAAGGAAAACGACGCCATGGCCAGCCCCTGCGGCGGCTTTTCCAGCTTCAGGGTGATGCGGGTCTTGATGCCGAACGCACCGCTGTCCCCAGTGAACAGGCCGGTCAGGTCGGGACCGAACTGGCGGTAGAATGGAGAACTGCGCCGCGATGCGCCGGTGCCGGTGGTAATCATGCGGCCATCGGCCAGCACCACCTCGAAGCTCAGGAAGCCGTCTGTCGGGCCAAGGATGCCCTGTGACGCGGCGCCGCCGACGGTCGAATGGCTGCCGGAAATCGGACCGCGCAGCACCGGCCGCAGGCCGGCAGGCCGGGTCGCATCGACGACCTGCTGCCAGGTCGCGCCGGCGCCGACGCTGATAAAAAGATCATCGGCATTGAGCTCATGGATCGCATCGAGCCGGGACAGATCGAGTGCCACGCAGCGGTTCGTCAGCGGCACGTAGCCTTGCGTGTAGGACAGACCGCCGCCGCGCGGCGCAATCGCCAATCCGCATGCGGTGGCGAGCTTGACCGCGGCCGCGACCTCTGCCGCGTTAGCAGGACGGGCAACCAGTGCGATCTGCTCGGCTGAATCCCATTGAATGAGATCCTGGGAGAACTCGCGACGGGACTCTTCGTCAACGAGTACATTGGCATTCCCGACGATCTCGGCGAATCTCGCGGCCAGATCGGGAATGGAATCTGTCATCGGCCGGGGCATGCGATCTTTTCTCTGGCTGGACGCCGTTGCAGCGCTGCCGGCGCGGATCGGCAGCGCGGACCGGCACGTCGAACTTGATTTGGGTGGCCCTGCATCGTAGCTTCCTCGCGCGTTCATCAAGACGTGTCGGTTCTCCGAAAATCGGTAATGTCATCGTCATCCCGAAAAAAGCCTGCGCGCCGGCGTCGCTCGTCCGACGTCGAGCTGTCGGACGACTTCAACATCGGCTCGTCGCTGCGCTACACCTTTCGCTTCATGTACCAGTCGCTGCAGAGCCTGCTGGAGCCGCACGACATTTCCATCGGGACGTTCTACTTCCTGATCACGCTGTGGAAGGGTGACGGCCTCACGCAACGCGAGCTCGCGGAGCGGGTCGGAATCATGGGGCCGGGTACCGTCGAGCAGTTGCGGCGCATGGAGAAGCGCGGCCTGATCAAGCGAACGCCTTCGGTCACCGATCGCCGGAAAATCCACGTCTTTCTCACGCCGAAGGGCCGCAAGCTGAAGAATGAGCTGCTGCCGCTGGCGCGCAAGAGCAACGCCATTGCGCTGCTCGGATTTTCTCCGGCAGAGACGCGCATGCTGCGGCAGTATCTGGCACGGATCAGGGCCAACATGTCGGCGGCCAAGGCAGACAACAAGGCGGCGGCACGGATGGACGCTTCGTTCGAATAGATTGCGCAGCGCACTCATTCGTCACGCTCCGAGATAGGCCTGCCGCACCCGCGGATGTTCGGCGAGTTCAGCGGCCGGACCTTCCAGCACGATGTGGCCGTGTTCGAGCACATAGGCGCGCGTCGAGAATGCAAGCGCCATGGCGGTGTTTTGCTCGACCAGCAACACGGTCAGGCCCTGCCGGTTGATGTCGGCGATGCGGTCGTAGACCTCGTCGGACAGCCGCGGTGCCAAGCCGAGCGACGGCTCGTCGAGCAACAGCGCCCGCGGCCGCGACATCAAGGCGCGACCGATCGCGAGCATCTGCTGCTCGCCGCCCGACAGCGACCAGCCATATTGCCGCGCGCGCTCCTTCAGGCGCGGAAACAACTGATAGACCCGATCGAGATCGTCGGTGATCGAGGTGCCGATCCGCCGCCAGCTCGCGGTTGCAACCGTGAGGTTTTCCAGGACCGTGAGGCCGGGAAAGATGCGGCGGCGCTCGGGCGCGTGCGCCAATCCCATGCGCACGCGCATTGACGGCGACAAGGTGTCGATGGCTCGGCTGTCGAAGGAGATGCTGCCGGACTTCGGCCTGACCAGGCCGGACAGCGCGCGTAGCAGCGTCGTCTTGCCGGCACCGTTGGCGCCGAGCAGCGACACGATCTCCTTCTCGCGGACATGCAGGGACACGCCGTCGAGCGCGACGATATTGCCGTAAGTGACGGTGAGGCGCTCACATGACAGCATGCCGGCCTCTGCGACCGAGATAAGCCTCTGCAACGACGGGGGATTTCTGGGTCTCTGCCGCTGTGCCCTCGAAGATTTTCTTGCCGAAGTTCAGCACCACCATGTGATCGGCAAGCCGCATCACCAGGCCCATGTGGTGCTCGACCAGGAGGATGGTGAGGCCGCGCTGGCGCAGCGTGCGCAGATAGGCGCTGAGAACCTCCTGTTCGCCGCTGTTCAGGCCCGCAGCCGGTTCGTCGAGCAGAAGGATGCTGGGCGCGCCGACCAGTGCGCGCACCATCTCAACCTGCCGTTGCTTCCCATAGGGCAGCTCGGCGACGAGGCGGTCGGTATCGGCGAGCAGATCGAATTCCTTCAAATAGTCGCGGGCGCGCTCCTCGAGCGCGCGCACCTCGCTGCGGAACCGCCTGGTGCGGAACACGGTATCAAAGAAGCCGGACTTGACGCGGCTGCTGCTGCCGACCAGCGAATTCTCGAACACGGAGAGCCGCTGAAACAGCCGCCCGTTCTGGAACGTACGCACCAGGCCGACCCGGGCGAGCCGATGCGGCGGCTCGCACGTCACATCCCTGCCGCCGAGCATGACGCGCCCGCTCGTCGGCGACAGAAATCCGGACAGCAGGTTGATGACGGTGCTTTTGCCGGCGCCATTCGGCCCGATCAGCGCGGTGATCGAGCCCGGCTGGATTTGCATGTCGAGCGCGGCGACCGCGCGCAAGCCGCCGAAGCGGCATTCCAAGGCTTGGGTTTCCAGGATCGGGGCGGCGCTCATGTCATCGACTCCGCGCCACGCGCGGCACGAGCCAAGCACCCAGCGAACCGACGATGCCCTTCGGCATGACGATGAGGACAGCGAGCATGAACAGGCCGAACACCGCCATGTATCCGCCGCCAATGAAGCGCAGCCATTCCGGCAGGTAAGTGAGGAAGAACGCGCCGACGATCGCGCCAAGAATTGAGAATTCGCCGCCGACGATCAGCATCGACAGCAGCATGATCGCGCGTGCCAGGCCGAAATCGTCCGGAGAGATGAAGCCGCCATAATGAGCATAAAGCGCGCCGCTCAATCCACCATAGGCGCTGCAGAGGATGAAAGCCTTGGTTTTCAGCCGCGCAATATCGATGCCCGAGGCGGCAGCTGCGAGTTCGTCATCGCGCACCGCGATCAGCGCGCGGCCGAACGGCGAGGCGCGCAGCAACATCGCGGCAACGACACATGCTGCCAGGACGGCAACGCAGATGTAGAAGAATTCCAGCTCGCTGCGCATGGCGGTGTCGAGCCGCAGTAGCGGAATGGCGCCGAGACCGTCATAGCCGCCGGTGACGGACGTCCAGTTGCGGATAATGACCTCGAAGCTGACACTGAAACCGACCGTCGTCAGGGCGAGGTAGTGGCTGCGGGTGCGGTGCATCGGATAGGCCAGCAGCGCGCCGGCCAAGGCAGCTGCGATGACACCGACGACGAGCCCGATCCAGGGACTCACATGGAGCTGCTGCGCCGCAAGCGCCGATGCGTAGGCGCCGATCCCGACGAACGCAGCCTGAGCCAGATGAATCATTCCGGCAAGGCCGAAGGCGAAATAGAGGCCGATGACCGAGATCGCGGCGAGGATCGACAGGATCGCGAGCCGGAGATCGAAATCGCTGAGAAAGGCGGCACCGCCCATCAAGGCGAGGAACAAGATGACGGCGCCCAGCTTGTGTTCCAGACGCTTAGTCACGTTCAGCCCCGCTCATTGACGCTTTCACCGAAAATCCCGCGCGGCTTGAACAGCAGAAAGGCAATCATCAGCCCGAACACGAGCACGTCCTTGTATTTCGTCGAGATATAGGCGGCGCTCAATGTCTCGTTGAGCCCGACCAGAAGCCCGCCGACGATGGCGCCCGGAATGCTGCCGAATCCGCCGATGATCGCCGCAGCGAACGCCTTCAACGCCACCGAATCGCCGACGTCGACGTCGACGAGCCACAGCGGTGCCAGCAGCAGTCCACCGATGCCGGCGAACACCCAGGTCAACGCCCAGGTAAAGGCGAGAACGAGCGTGGTCCGGATGCCCATCAGGCGAGCGACCTCGACATCCTGAGCGATGGCCCGCATCTGGATGCCGATGCTGGTGTAGTGCAGCAGGCAATACAGCCCGCCGATCAAGATGAACGTGGCGGCCGAGGCGAACAGCGTATGGGCCGGCACCACGACGCCGAGAATATTGAGCACACTGTCGCCGACCGGCGAGAAGCCCTTCGCCGGCAATGGTCCGAAGAAAATGAGCGCGATGTTCTGCAGGAAAATGCCGACCGCAATGGTGCCGATCACCACGGTCGAGATCGAACGGCTTTGCAGGGGCCAGTAGACCGTGACCGCGAACACAAGCCCGATTGCGACCATGCTGGCGAGCGTCATGACGTAAATCTCACCAACGCCAAGCCGACCGCTGAGCGCGAACGAGGCGCCGACCACAGCGCCGATCATGACCAGCTGCCCGGTCGCGAAGTTGACGACGCCGGTGGTCTCGTAAGCGAGCTGAACGCTGATCGCCATGATCGCATAGATGCAACCCACGGCGATCCCGTTGAGAAGGAGCTGCATCAACTGCTGGAAGGCCGCGTCCACGATGCACCTTGTCGATTCGAGCCGGCGCGGCCGCGCCGGCCTGCAGGATTGATCCGTCCGCTATTTGTTGTCGAACACGTCCTTGATGACGCGGACATCCTTGGTGCCGGGGATGTATTCGACGATCGACAGGCGGTGCAGCATGTCGCCGTTGGCGGCGGTGCTGAACGAGCCGGTGACGCCCTGATAATCCTTCAGGCCAGCAAGATATTCGCGGATCTTTTCCCGATCGGGACCGACCTTCTTCAGGGCTTCGGCCACGATCATGGCGCCGTCATAGTAGACCGAGCCGAAGCCATCGGGCGGGACCTTGAAACGCTCGATGAAGTCCTTCACGAACTGCACGCTGCGCGGGCCATTCGGATTGGCTTGCCCGAGCACGGCGTCAGCGACGCCGATGATGTTTTCGAGGTCGGGCAGGGTGACGAGCTCGAGCATGGAATCTTCGTTGACGGAGCTCACCGACACGAAGGCGATATTGGTGAGGCCGAGGCTGCGCCGCTGCTTGATCATCAAGCCGGCGTCGCGGATATAGGCAAACGCGACGATTGCCTCCGCGCCGGAGTTCTTGATGTTCAGGAGTTGCGGTGCGAAATCGGTGTCGCGTATGCCGTGCGTCTCCACCGCAACGACGGCTATGCCGGCCGCGGCCAGATCCTTCTTCAACTGCTCCGCCGCGGCGGTTCCATACTGATCCTGGACGTTGATGATTGCGACCTTTTTCTTCTTCAGAACGCTGATGACGGATTCGGCAGCCGCCGCCGCCCGCAGCCGGTCGTTGGCCCGGATCCGGAACATGTAGGGGTTCTTGCGTTCGGCAATGGCCACGCCGCCGCCGGCATACATCACCGGCACCTTGGCCTTGCGCACCTCGGGCTCGGTCGCAAGGTTTTGCACCGTGAAGCTGCTCAGAAAGATGAAGGGGGCGTTCTGCCGCTCGAGCTTGAGAAAGGCGTTGATGGCCACACTGTTGGAGGCCTGCGTGTCTTCGACCTGGAAGCGGATTTTCTTGCCGTTGATACCGCCGGCCGCGTTGATGTCGTGTTCGGCAAGCTGCAGACCCTGATAGGTCTGCAGTCCAGAGCCGGCGAACGGCCCGGTGATCGGCAGCGCTGCGCCAATCACGATTTCATCGTCTGCCCGTGCCGCCGGCGCCTGTAGTGCCATGGCAAGCAGCGCGCCGAGCACCAAAATTCCTCCCAACCTCGCACCCATGATCCTCTCTCCTTCCCCTCGGCGGTAACGCGCGATTATCCGGCTTCGGATGGTCGTAATGGGCCGCTTGCATGCGCAAGCAGCAGGTCGATCAGCGCTGCCTTGACGGGCGTGCCGGAGGCGTTACGCGGCAAGGCCGGCAAGACGAAAATGTGTCTGCGAATCCTGTGACGGACGACGTGCGCCGCCGGGGCGTGTCGTGCCGATAGTCGCATGTCGCCGCACGGATCGTCGTAGGATGAGCCCGCTGGCATGCTGGCCTGTTGGTTTCGTTCGAACACCGCACTGCCGGGCTTCATCCGCCGCTCCGAACGGTTCAGTCGCTGCTAACCGGCTGCCTTTGTCGCGTAACCACTCTTCTTCTTCAGGCGCTCATCGAGCTTGAAAACCCGCCAGGCGTTGTCGCGCATGATCTTCTTCAGCGGCCCTGGCCGGAAGTTGAGCTGCTTCACGTCGTTGACGGCCCGGATCGGGTCGACCACCGTCCAGTCGGTGCCGAACATGAATTTGTCCTGGCCGTAGGTGTTGGCGTAGTGGACGATCTCCTGCGGCCAGTGCTTCGGGGCATAGGCGTCGCCGCCGATGTAGATGTTCTCGTGCTTCCATGCCATCGAGATCATTTCCTGCGTCCACGGCACACCGAGGTGCATGCCGATGAGCCGCAGTTCCGGAAAATGGATGGCGACGCGATCGAGCGTGATCGGCCGCGCGATGGTCGGAAGTCTCCGATCCTTCTGATAGATCAGGTTGTGCCCGACCTGCATCATGATCGGAATGTCGAGTTCGATGCACTTCGCGTAGATCGGAAAGATATACGGGTGATCGGGTGCGATATCGAACCAGTGCGGATAATAGTGCGCGCCGATGAATCCGAGCTCCTTGACCGCATATTCGAGGTCGTAGAGCTGCTTCATGCCGAGCGTCGGATCGATGCCGGCGAGGCCTGAGAAGCGGTCCGGATAGTCCTGGCACACCTTGTGCACCCGCTCATACGGAATGTGCACGGAGCCGCGCACGCGCAGGTCGCCCATCCGTGCGGCCGCCAGAAAGGTGCGCTCGATGCCGGCTTTATCCTTTTTCTCGATGTATTTGGGAATGGGCAGTCCATTCCATATCTCAGGGTCCATTCGGACCTGAGCCTTGAAATTGTCATCGATCGTGCCGAGTCCATCGGCAACTTCGGCTGACGTGTACAAATTGGCGACGAGATCGATATAGCCGCTCATGCCAGCACCCCGATAGTTCGGTACCGAACTTTCGTCATCTTCCGCTCATTCCCGCGCGCTGTCAATCGGCTGCGGTGGAAGCGCCGCATGCGACAACGCGCCCCTGCGCGGCGCTGACTCTTGCAACCTGCCCGTGTCTGATATGGGGAGAGGGAAACGGTCGGCGCGACCGTCGGACAACAGAAGAGGGGCAGACAGCACGTTGGCTGACGGCCTATTCTTTGACATGCCTCGACCCTCAACAGAGCGGCCAAGCCCGCCGTCGTGCGCGATTCGACACAGACCGCTCCAGGACCGCATCATGTTCGGCTGCGACTATCCGGTGCTCAAATACGAGATGATGGTCGAACGCTGGCGTGGCCTGGGTTATTCCGAGGACATTCTGGAGAAAGTGTTCTATAAGAATGCCGAAGCCTATTTCCCCGGCGCGCAATTGAAGTAACATCTGTTCAATGCCGCTTATCGTCGAGTTCGCAGGCAAGAGGCCTGTCATTGCGCCGACCGCGTTCATTGCCGAGAACGCGGTCATTGTCGGCGATGTTGAGATCGCCGATGATGCGAGCGTCTGGTTCGGCGCGGTGTTGCGCGCGGACTTCGCGCCGATCCGCATTGGCCGACGGTCCAATATTCAGGACAATGTCGTCGCGCACGCTGATTCCCGCGACGCAGGTCTCACGGTCGAGGACAACGTGACCGTGGGGCATGGTGCGATCATCCATGGCGTGCGCATCGGCCGTGGCTGCCTCATCGGCATGGGCGCGATTCTGTTGAGTGGCTCGGTCATCGGCTCCAACACGCTGATCGGCGCCGGCAGCGTCGTGCGCGAAGGCGACAGCATCCCGTCCAACGTCCTCGCGGCAGGTAATCCGGCTGTCGTCAGGAAATTACTTGAAGGTAATGCCGCGCGCTGGGCGGCGACGGCTGCGGAAGACTACGTGAAGCTGACGCTTGGCTATACCGTTAAATCCTGAGTGGTGGTATCCGCGTCGACGTCAGGATCGCCGCAATTTCGTTCCTTGCCTGTCACGCAAGATTGCGACGGGAAGCGGCTGTCTGTTGCAACAAAGCCGCTAGGATGACGATGGCGACGTCGCGGGCGCAGGAGGAGGCGCTGAGGGGTCCGCCGTGAAGGCGACGGCGTCGGTGCCGTCCACCGCGACGCCGACGGTATCGCCGACGCGCCACCGGCTCATGGACATGTGTCCGGGGCAGCGCAGCAGGACTTTTCCGGTGATGGAGTCCGGCGTATCGATATGGATGTCGACATGTCCGCCTTGATAGATCAGGGCGGAGATTCGTCCCCGGCAGGCGACCGGCTTGTCATCTGCGATGTCGAGACGTTCGCAACGAATGAAGAGGTCGACCGGGGCGTTGGCTTTTGCGTCCCGGATGCTTTGCGCCGGAACGGAAATCCGTGCGGCTCCGATCGCGACAATGGCCTTGTCTCCCTCCATGCGTTCGATCGTCGCCTTCAGAACATTGGCATCGCCTATGAATGACGCCACGAAACGGTCGGCGGGGCGACGGTAGGTCTCTTCCGGCGTTCCGACCTGCAAAATACGACCTTCGGACATGACCGTGATGCGGTCCGACAGGCTCAGGGCCTCGCCCTGATCGTGGGTGACGAAGATCGTGGTCACGCCGAGCTTGCGCTGGATCTCCTTCACCTCGACCTGCATCGACCCGCGCAGGTTCTTGTCGAGCGCGGAGAACGGCTCGTCCAGCAGCAGCACCTTTGGATTGATCACCAGCGCCCGTGCGATGGCGACGCGCTGCTGCTGGCCTCCGGAGAGTTGCCGCGGCTTGCGGTCGCCGAGGCCGGAGAGCTTGACCAGCGACAGCACGTCGGACACCCGCTTGCGGATTTCGGCCTTGCCGACCCCGCGCATCCGCAGCCCATAGCCGATATTGGCCTCGACCGTCATGTGCGGGAACAGCGCGTAGTTCTGGAACATCATGCCGATCTGGCGCCGGTAGGTCGGCAGATGGCTGACCCGGGCGCCGTCGATCGTGATCTCGCCGCTGTCCGGCATGAAGAATCCGGCGACCAGGTTTAGCATGGTCGTCTTGCCGCAGCCCGACGGGCCGAGAAGCGTCATCAGCTCGCCGCGGCGGATCGACAGATTGGCTTCGTGCAGCGCGGTCACGCTGCCGAAGCGCTTGGTCACGCCCTCCAGCGTGACGGCATAATCGTTCCCGCCGTTCGGCATGCTTTCAATGGCTGCGTTCGACATTCAGGACCTTCCCGAGCCCGAGAAATGCATTGGCAAATGTCAGCAACAGAGCCGTTGCAACGATGTACATCACCGAAAGCGCCGCCATGGACGGATCGGCATATTCGCGGACGTAGTTGTACATGGCGACCGGCAGCGTCTGCGTGCGTTGAGAGGTGACGAACAGCGAAGCGGTAAATTCATTGAAAGACAATATCGCAGCGAACAGCCAGCCGCTGACGAGACCCGGCAGCAGCAGGGGAAGCGTGATCGTCACAAGCACGCGGCCGGGCGAGGCGCCGAGGCTCGCGGCCGCAAGCTCGTAGCGCGGATCGATATTGCGCAGCGAAACATAGACGCTGCGAAGGACGAAGGGCAGCACCAGCACGACGTGGCAGACGATGACGACGAGAAATCCGCGCGCCATGCCCAGCTCGGCGGCCAGGATGAGGAATCCGAGTCCGACCGTGAAATGCGGGATGACCAGCGGCGACACGAGAATCGTCTCGATCAGCTGTTTGAAGGGAAATCTGTAGCGGTCGAGCGCGAAGGCAAATGTCGCGCCAATCAGGAGCGCGATGCTCGACGCCCAGATCGTGACGATCGCGCCGTTGCGGAATCCCGCCCGGAAATCCTCGTATTCGATCGCCTTGGCGAACCAGCGCCACGACCATTGCTGCGGCGGAAAGGACAGGATCGCTCTGTCGTTGAACGCGGCAAGCGTCACGACCACGGCCGGAAGGATGAGGAAGCCGAGTATCGCCAGGACGACGAGAACGCCGACGATCCGCAGGAAGCGCTGAAACGGGGACCGGGGCATCAGTGCAGTCCCACCTTTTCGATCGGTCGCGCCGCGAGGCGCAGGAGCCAGAGCGTCACGAAGGTGAGCGCCAGGCCGGCGACGCAAAGGCTTGCCGCGAACGGGAAATTGAAGCTGGCGAAGCCGAGCTGATAGACGAGGTTCGAAACCATGTTGACGCGCCCGCCGCCGATCAGCTGCGGAGTGGCGAAGGCGCTGAACGTCCAGGCGAAGGCGGTGGTCACGCCGGCGACGATGCCGGGTCCCGACAGCGGCAGGGTGACGGTGAGGAAGGTCCGGATCGGACCGGCGCCGAGGCTCTCCGCCGCTTTCTGGTAATCGCGGTCGATATGCGACAATGCCGCGGCGAGCATGATGACCATCACCGGCAGCGTGACGTGAACCAGCGCGACGACGACGCCGAATTGGGTGAACATGAACTGCACCGGGCTGTCGATCAGGCCGAGCTTCAGCAGCATCGAGTTGATGAAGCCGTTATTGCCGAGCACGATGATCCACGAATAGG
>Ga0180222_1002331_pt1 | contig 15619 bp, 10 predicted proteins | sample eDN5th37CKraftOP_FD_151336 | JGI IMG/M metagenome (GOLD analysis project Ga0180222, IMG submission 151336) | Enriched Organic Plus compost microbial communities from Emeryville, California, USA - eDNA 5th pass 37_C Kraft OP (version 2) (version 2) ... | reverse complement strand
TCCACCAGCTGGCCGACCGCGCCGGCATCGGCCGCCCCGAGGTCGCCATCTACGAAGGCGCGCCCAACGCCTTCGCCACCGGCGCCTTCCGCAACGACGCGCTGGTGGCGGTGTCCACCGGGCTGCTCGAAAGCATGACCGAAGAGGAAGTGGCGGCGGTGCTGGGCCACGAAGTCTCCCACGTGGCCAACGGCGACATGGTCACGCTCACCCTGATCCAGGGCGTGGTCAATACCTTCGTGATCTTCCTGGCCCGGGTGGTGGGCTATTTCGTGGACCGCGTCGTACTCAAGAACGACCGCGGCGTCGGGCTGGGCTATTACCTGACGGTCATCGTCTGTGAGATCGCCTTCGGCATCCTGGCCTCGCTGATCGTGGCCTGGTTCTCGCGCCAGCGGGAATACCGGGCCGACGCCGGCTCGGCCCACCTGCTGGGCGCGCGCGAACCCATGATCCGCGCCCTGGCCCGCCTGGGCGGACTGGAACCCGGCGAACTGCCCAAGAGCTTCGAGGCCGCCGGCATCAGCGGCGGCAAGGGCGTTAGCGCCCTGTTCGCCTCGCACCCGCCCATCCCGGCCCGCATCCAGGCGCTGCAGTCGGCCCCCGTGCGCTGACGCCGGCCCGGCGGCTGCGCGCCACGCGATGCGGCCGGCGCCCGGCGCGGGCCGGGCGCCGGCCCGCGCGCGTTCACGTCACGGTCACAGATACCTGCCGAACCAATCCAGCGTACGCGCCCAGGCGTCGTCGGCATCCGGCTTGCGGTAGCTGGGGCGATAGTCGGCGTAGAAGGCATGGCCCGCCTCGGGATAGACCACGATCTCCGAGCGGCGGGCGGCCTCCGGGCCTTGCGCCAGCGCAGCCCTCATGGCCTCGACATCGGACAGCGGAATGCTGCCATCCTTGCCGCCATACAGGCCGAGCACCGGACCGTGCAACTCGCCCGCGACATCGACGGGATGGCGCGCCTGCGAGGCGCTGTGCCCGGGCGCGAGCCTGCCGTACCAGGCCACCGCCGCCTTGACAGCGGGATTGTGCGCGGCGTACAGCCACGTCAGCCTGCCTCCCCAGCAAAAGCCGGTCACGCCCAGGCGGCTGGCATCGGCGCCCTGCCCCGCCGCCCATTGCGCGCAGGCGTCCAGGTCGGACAGCACCTGTTCGTCCGGGACCTTGGCGACGATGTCGGCCAGCAGCGCCGGGATGTCGGTATACGCGGCGGCATCGCCCTGCCGCTGGTAGAGCTCGCAGGTCACCGCCAGGTAGCCCGCATGGGCGAAGCGGCGGCAAACGTCCTGGATGTGCTCGTGCATGCCGAAGATCTCCTGCACTACCAGCACGACGGGCAGGCCGGACCGGCCGGCGGGCGCGGCATGGTAGGCGGCGATCGTGCCGTCGCGCACGGGCAGCTCGAAACGGCCGGCAGACAGGCCTTCGCCGGACGTTCGCAGGACAGTCGGGGCGACGGCCCCGGCGGCGGGGGAAAAGCTCATGGCGGTCTCCTGCAAGGGGATACGGCACGCAAGGCCCTTCCGGCGCGGCCGGCGGGACTTGCACGCGCGACCGTCCTAGTTTACGCCGCTGCCGCTACTGCGGACCGGCATGCACGGCATGATCGTGGCCGTCGAGCCCGTGATCGCCATGCCCGTGGCCGTGGTGGATCAGCGTGGTGACGCTGTAGATGATGGCCACCCCGATGCCGACCAGTACCAGTTGCGGCACGGCGTCGGCCAGGGCCACCCTTTCGTGCATCTGGGGCATGAGGTCCGCCACCGCGATATACAGGAAGCTGCTGGCGGCGATCACCAGCAGATAGGGCAGCCAGCCCTGGACCTGCTGCAGCACGAAGTAGCCCACCACGCCGCCGGCGGCCGAACACAGGCTGGAAAAAACGATCAGCGCCAACGCACGCCGCCGGGCGATGCCGGCATTGCGCAGCACGACGAAATCGCTGAGCTTGTGGGGCACTTCGTGCAGGATGATGGACGCCGCGGTCAGCACGCCCAGCGCCGGCTCGACCAGGAATGCCGCTGCGATCAGCACGCCGTCGCACAGGTTGTGCAGCGAACTGCCGACCAGGATCAGCACGCCGCCGCGCCCGGCCTCATGGGCGTCGTGGCCGCGATGGTGATGGTGCCCGTCGCCCTCGTGGTGATGGCTGTGGCGCAGCAGCGCGATTTTCTCGAGCACGAAAAAGGCGATCAGCGCGGCCAGCAGCAGGCCGAACATGCGGTGCGGATCGGCGCCGGGCGACTCGAAGGCCTCCGGCAGCAGGTGCAGCAGCGCCACCGCCAACAGCACGCCCACCGACAGGCTCACCATGTGATGCAGATAGCCGGCGAACACCCGGTAGGCCAGCCAATGGGCGATGAACAAGGCGGCGAGGCCGCCCGACAGGGTGGCCAGCAGGATCCAGAGCAGCATGGGTGGCGGTGGGGAGGAAGGGCTGAATGTTACATTGTAACAACAACCTGCCCGGTGCGGGATCAGTGAGCCTGCTCCCAATTCGGCCCGGCGCCCACCTCGACCACCAGCGGCACGCTCAGCTGTGCCACGCCGCACATGAGGCCGGGCAGTTCGGCGCGCAGGCGTTCGAGCTCGGAGGCTTCGGCGTCGAATACCAGTTCGTCGTGCACCTGCATGACCATGCGCGAGCGCATGCCCTGCGCGTCCAGCCAGTCCTGCACCGCCACCATGGCCATCTTGATCAGGTCGGCGGCCGTGCCCTGCATGGGCGCGTTGATCGCCGCGCGTTCGGCGGCCTGGCGCCGCGGGCCGGAACCGCCGCGCACGTCGGGCAGCCACAGTTTGCGGCCGAACACGGTTTCGACGTAGCCCAGTTCGCGGGCCCGCGTACGCGTGTCTTCCATGTACTGCGCGACGCCGGGATAGCGGGCGAAATAGCGGTCGATATAAGACTGCGCCGCCTCGCGCGTGATGCCGAGGTTGCTGGCCAGGCCGAAGGCCCCCATGCCGTAGATCAGGCCGAAATTGATGACCTTGGCCGTGCGCCGCTGGTCGGCCGTGACGTCGGCCGGTTCGACGTTGAAGACCTCGGCGGCGGTCGCGCGGTGGATGTCCTCGCCGGCGGCGAAGGCGCGCTGCAGGCTGGCGTCGTTGGACACGTGGGCCATGACGCGCAGCTCGATCTGGGAATAGTCGGCCGACACGATGGCGCCGCCCGAGGCGACGAAGGCCTCGCGCACCCGCCGGCCGGCCGGCGTGCGCACCGGAATGTTCTGCAGGTTGGGATCGGACGAGGCCAGGCGGCCGGTGATGACCGCGGCCTGGGCATAGTGGGTATGCACCCGGCCGGTGGCCGGGTCGATCATCTTGGGCAGCTTGTCGGTATAGGTGGATTTCAGCTTGGACAGGCCGCGGTATTCCAGCAGCACCTGGGGCAGCGGGTAGTCCTGTGCCAGTCGGGTCAGGACTTCCTCGTCCGTGGAGGGGGCCCCGCCGGCGGTCTTGCGCACCACGGGCAGCTCCATGCGGCCGAACAGGATCTCCCCCAGCTGCTTGGGGGAATTCAGGTTGAACGGCTGGCCCGCGAGCTCGTAGGCGCGGCGCTCGAGCTGCAGCATTTCCTGGCCCAGCTCGTGGCTCTGGCGCGCCAGCGCGTCGGCATCGATGCGCACGCCGTTGCGCTCCACGCGCATCAGCACCCGGGATACCTCGAGCTCCAGCCGGTAGATGCGCTCCAGCCCTTCCTCGGCCACCTTGGGACGCAGGGCGCGATGCAGGTGCATGGTGAAATCGGCGTCCTCGCAGGAATAGCGGGTGGCGAGGTCGATGGCGACCTCGTCGAAGCCGATCTGGTGCGCGCCCTTGCCGCACAGCTGTTCGTAGCTGACGCCGGCCCTGCCCAGCCAGCGCCGGGCCAGGTCGTCCAGCCCCACGCCGCGGTGGGACTCCAGGACATAGGCCTGCAGCATGGTGTCTTCGGCAATGCCGGCCAGCGCGATGCCTTCGTTGGCGAACACGTGCGCGTCGTACTTGGAATGGTGCAGCAGCTTCGGCGCGCCGGGATCTTCCAGCCAGGGCCGCAGCAGCGCCAGCACGTCTTCCTTGGGCAATTGCGCGCCGCCGTCCGGCCCCCGGTGCGCCACCGGAATGTAGCAGGCCTCGCCCGGCTCGACGGCCAGCGAAATGCCCACCAGCCGCGCCCGCATCTCGTCCAGCGAGGTGGTCTCGGTATCCAGCGCCGTCAGTCCGGCCCGGCCGATGCGCTCGATCCAGCGCTGCAGCGCCTCGCGGTCCGCGACGGTCTCGTAGCGCAGCTCGCCGCAGACCTCGGGCAGCCCGCGCGCCACGCGCGCGTCGCCGACCGGCACGCGCTGGGCGTCGCCGCTCAGTTCGCGCAGCCAGGTGCGGAAGCCGTAGCGGTCGTAGAGCTCGATCAGGGCCTCGCGGTCGGGCTCGGCGGGCGCGAGCAGGGCCAGGTCGTCGGGCAATTCCGGGGCCTCGCAATCGGCCTTGACCGTGAGCAGCTTGCGGGTGGTCTCGAACTGGGGAATCGCCTTGCGCAGGTTGGCGCCGGCCACGCCCTTGACGGCATCGGCTGCGGCGACCAGCGCGTCGATCGAGCCGTATTCGGCCAGCCATTTGGCCGCCGTCTTGGGGCCGACCTTGTCCACGCCAGGCACGTTGTCGACCGCGTCCCCCACCAGCATGAGGTAGTCCACGATGCGCGAGGGCGGCACGCCGAACTTGGCCAGCACGCCGGCCTCGTCGAGCACCTCGCCGGTCATGGTGTTGACCAGCGTGACGTGGCCGTCGACCATCTGCGCGAGGTCCTTGTCGCCGGTGGAGACCACCGTGCGCACGCCGCGCCGGGTCGCATGCGCGGCCAGCGTGGCGATGACGTCGTCGGCTTCCACGCCTTCCACCGCCAGCACCGGCCACCCCATGGCGCGTACCGCGCGATGGATGGGCTCGATCTGCGCGGCGAGGTCTTCCGGCATGGAGGGCCGATGCGCCTTGTAGTCGGCATAGAGCGCTTCGCGAAACGTCTTGCCACGCGCGTCGAACACGCATGCGGCATACTGTGCCTTGTGATCCTGGACGAGCTTGCGCAGCATGTTCAGCACGCCGTAGAGGGCGCCGGTGGGCTCTCCGCGGGCATTGCGCAGGTCCGGCATGGCATGGAAGGCCCGGTACAGATAGCTCGATCCGTCAACCAGCAACAAGGTTTCAGTCATGGTTACAAAACGGGACGCCGACACGCCCGCCGATAAGCAGATACCCGGGATTATCTCAGAGATAGAATCCGCCGCCGGAGCGCTGGCGCACATCGGTCCGGCGGTCAGCATCTTCGGCAGCGCACGCATCGGCCGCGACTCGCCCTACTACGCGCACAGCGAAGCGCTGGGCACGCGGCTCGCCGAGGCCGGCTTCGCCGTGATCGCCGGCGGCGGGCCGGGCATCATGGAAGCCGCCAACAAGGGCGCCTTCGACGCCGGCGGCACGAGCGTGGGCCTGAATATCGTGCTGGAGCACGAGGCCGCCGGCAACCCCTACCAGACCATCCCGCTGTCCTTCGAGTATTTCTATTCGCGCAAGGCCACCTTCTTCATGCACAGCATGGCCTACGTCGCGCTGCCGGGCGGCTACGGCACCCTGGACGAGCTGTTCGAGGCGCTGACGCTGATCCAGACCGGCAAGGTGCCGGCCGGCCCGGTCATCCTGATCGGCAGCGAATTCTGGAACGGCCTGGAACGCTGGATCCGGGAGCGCATGCTGCCCGCCGGCATGGTGTCCGAGCGCGACATGGGCCTGTTCTGCGTCGAGGACGACCCCGCCGCCGCGGTGGCGCGCATCGTGCGCTTCCACCGCGAGACCCGGGTCGGCGACGACTACGCGCCGTCCCTGCCCGCCTGATCGCCCCCGCTTCCGAAAGGAACGGCGCGCGGCGCCGTTCAGGCGCCGTCGCGCGCCATGCGGCGGCGCTCGTGTTCCTGCAGGTAGCGCTTGCGCAGCCGGATGGACTTGGGCGTGATCTCGACCAGTTCGTCGTCGTCGATGAACTCGACCGCGTATTCCAGCGTCAGCTGGATCGGCGGCACCAGCCGCACCGCCTCGTCCGTGCCCGAGGCCCGGATGTTGGTCAGCTGCTTGCCCTTGATCGGGTTGACCACCAGGTCGTTATCGCGGCTGTGGATGCCGATGATCATGCCTTCGTAGAGCGCCTCGCCTGGGCTCACGAACATGCGCCCGCGGTCCTGCAGCTTCCAGAGCGCATAGGCCACCGCCTCGCCGTCGACCTGGCTGATCAGCACGCCGTTGCGCCGCTCGCCGATGGCGCCTTCGCGCATGGGCGCGTATTCGTGGAAGATGTGGCTCATCAGGCCGGTACCGCGCGTGAGCGTCAGGAACTCGTTCTGGAAGCCGATCAGGCCGCGCGCCGGTATCAGGTATTCCAGGCGCGTGCGTCCCCGGCCGTCGGGCTGCATGTCCTGGAGATCGCCGCGGCGCCGGCCGAGCTCTTCCATGACGGCGCCCTGGTGAGAGTCCTCGACGTCCACCGTCAGCGCCTCGAAGGGTTCGCACTTCACGCCGTCGATGTCCTTGAACAGCACGCGCGGCCGGGACACGGCCAGCTCGTAGCCTTCGCGGCGCATGGTTTCCAGCAGGATGGTCAGGTGCAGTTCGCCGCGCCCCGCAACCTCGAACACCGTATCGTCGCCGGTGTCGCGCACCCGCAGCGCCACGTTGGCCTTGAGCTCGCGGTCGAGCCGGTCGCGCAGCTGGCGGCTGGTGACGAACTTGCCTTCGCGCCCGGCCAGCGGCGAGGTATTGACCATGAAGTTCATGGTCAGCGTGGGCTCGTCGATGCGCAGCATGGGCAGGGCTTCCGGCGCGGCCGGATCGGTCACGGTGCTGCCGATGTCGAGGTCCTCGATGCCGTTGACCAGCACGATGTCGCCCGCCTGCGCCTCGTCCACCAGCACGCGCTCCAGACCCTTGAACTTCAGCACCTGGTTGATGCGCCCGCGGCCCGGCTCGCCCTCGGGACCGGCGCGGTAGACCACGTCCATGCCGGGGCGCATGCGGCCCCGGTTGATGCGGCCCACGCCGATCTTGCCGACGTAGCTGTTGTAGTCGAGCGAGATGATCTGCATCTGCAGCGGGCCGTCGGGATCGTCCTCGCGCTGCGGCACGTGCCTGAGAATGGCTTCGAACAGCGGCCGCATGTCGCCGTCGCGCACGTCTTCGCTCAGGCCGGCGTAGCCCGCCAGGCCGGAAGCGTAGATGACGGGAAAATCCAGTTGGTCCTCGGTGGCGCCCAGCTTGTCGAAGAGGTCGAAGGTGGCGTTGATGACATAGTCCGGCCGGGCGCCGGGGCGGTCGATCTTGTTGACCACCACGATGGGCTTGAGGCCCAGGGCCAGCGCCTTGCGGGTGACGAAGCGCGTCTGCGGCATGGGGCCCTCGACAGCGTCGACCAGCAGCAGCACGCCGTCGACCATGGACAGCACCCGCTCGACCTCGCCGCCGAAATCGGCGTGCCCCGGGGTATCCACGATATTGATGTGGGTGCCTTCGTATTCGACCGCGCAGTTCTTGGCCAGGATGGTGATACCGCGCTCCTTTTCCAGGTCGTTGGAATCCATGACCCGCTCGGCGACCTGCTGGTTGTCCCGGAAAGTGCCGGACTGGCGCAGCAACTGATCGACCAGGGTGGTCTTGCCGTGGTCGACGTGGGCGATGATGGCGACGTTACGCAAGGCACGGGTCATGATGGTGGTTCCTCGGTATGGGAGGCGGGCAGCAGGCCCGCCGGCAATTCGTTCAGGGGAATCAGCACACCGGCCGGATCGGCCAGCGACTGCAGGTGTTCCAGCGCCACCGCGCGCTCCAGGCCGAAGGGCCCGACCCGCGTGCGGCGCAGCGCCGTCAGGTGGGCGCCGCAGCCGAGCGCCCGGCCGATGTCCTGGGCCAGGGTGCGGATATAGGTGCCCTTGCTGCACGCGACGTCGATCTCGGCACTCATGCCGTCGCAGCCCAGCAGCCGGAGCTCGCGCACGGTCACGGTGCGCGGCGCCCGCTCCACTTCCACGCCCTGCCGGGCGTATTCGTACAGCGGCCGGCCGTCACGCTTGAGCGCGGAATACATGGGCGGAACCTGCTCTATCGTGCCGCGGAATCGTGACAGGACATCGGCCAGCTCGGCCTCGCGCACGCCCGCGAACCCAGCCGGGGCACAGGACGCCACATGCCCGGTGAGGTCGCCGCTGTCGGTTTCCTCGCCGAACCGCAGCACGGCCCGGTAGGCCTTGTCGGCGTCGAGCATGGCGCCGGCGATCTTGGTGGCGCGGCCCATGCAGCAGACCAGCAGCCCGGTGGCAAAAGGGTCGAGCGTGCCGGTATGGCCGGCCTTGCGGGCGTCGAGCGCGCGCTTGGCGCGCTGCAGCGCATGGTTGCTCGACAAGCCTTCCGGCTTGTCGAGCAACAAGACGCCGTCGAGCGCCTGCCCACGTCTGCTGGCCATCGTCTGGGAATCCGGGAAATGAAAGCGCGACGACGGCTCAGGAGCGGTCTTCGGGGTCGTCCGGGACGTCGTCGGCGCGGGAACCCGGGCGGTTGGCCCGGTCGATCAGCTGCGTCATCTCGATGCCGCGCGCCAGCTGCTCGTCGTGCACGAAGCGCAGGGTCGGAACGGTGTGAATGTGCAGCATCTTGAAAAGCTGGGAATGCAGCCAGCCCGCCTTGTCGTTGAGCGCCGCCGCGGCAGCCTCGGGCGTGGCGCCCATGACGGTGAAATACACCTTGGCATGCGCGTAATCCACGCTCAGGTCCACCCCGGTAAGCGTGACCAGCCCGGCGCGGGCGACGTCGACCTCGCGCTGGACGATGCCGGCCAGATCCTTCTGGATCTGGTCGGCCAGCCGCAGGTTGCGGCCGGGGATGGACTTGGATTTGTGGCGGCTCATTCGGGCTTACAGCGTACGGGCGACTTCCTTGATCTCGAAGATCTCCAGCTGGTCGCCGACCTCGATGTCGTTGTTGCCGCGCAAGGTGATACCGCAGTCGAAGCCGGCCTTGACCTCCTTGACGTCGTCCTTGAAGCGCCGCAGGGATTCGAGCATGCCGGTCCAGTGCACCACGTTGTTGCGCAGCAGCCGGACCTGGGAATCGCGGCGCACCACGCCGTCGGTGACCATGCAGCCGGCCACGTTGCCCACGCGGGAAATGCTGTAGACCTCGCGGATCTCGACCATGCCGATGACTTCCTCCTTCTTCTCGGGAGCCAGCATGCCGGACATGGCGGCCTTCACGTCGTCCACCGCGTCGTAGATGATGTTGTAGTAGCGCAGGTCGATGCCGTTGGCCTCGGCCAGCTTCTTGGCGCTCTGGTCGGCGCGCACGTTGAAGCCGATCACCACCGCGCCGGACGCGATGGCCAGGTTGACGTCGCTTTCCGAGATGCCGCCCACGGCCGCGTGCACCACTTGCACCCGCACTTCGTCGGTGGAAAGCTTGGTCAGGGACGCGACCAGGGCCTCCTGCGAACCCTGGACGTCGGTCTTGACGATGAGCGGCAGCGTCTGCGTGCCCTCGCCCAGGCCGTCGAACATGGATTCCAGCTTGGCGGCCTGCTGGCGGGCCAGCTTGACGTCGCGGAACTTGCCCTGGCGGAACAGGGCGATCTCGCGCGCCTTGCGCTCGTCGCTCAGCGCCATCAGCTCGTCGCCGGCGGCGGGGACTTCGGTCAGGCCCTGGATCTCCACCGGGATGGAGGGGCCGGCCGACTGCACCGGCTTGCCGTTTTCGTCGAGCATGGCGCGCACGCGGCCGAAACTCGCACCGGCCAGCACCACGTCGCCGCGCGTGAGCGTGCCGCTCTGCACGAGGATGGTCGCCACCGGGCCGCGGCCCTTGTCCAGGCGCGCCTCGATCACCAGGCCCTTGGCCGGGGCATCCACGGCCGCCTTCAGCTCCAGGACCTCGGCCTGCAGCAGCACGTTCTCGAGCAGGTCGTCTATGCCCTGCCCCGTCTTGGCCGAGACCGGCACGAAGGGAACGTCGCCGCCGTATTCCTCGGGCACGACCTGCTCGGCCACGAGTTCCTGCTTGACGCGGTCCGGGTTCGCCTCGGGCTTGTCGATCTTGTTGATCGCCACCACCAGCGGCACGTTGGCCGCCTTGGCGTGGTGGATGGCCTCGCGGGTCTGGGGCATGACGCCGTCGTCGGCGGCCACCACCAGAATCACGATGTCGGTGGCCCGCGCGCCGCGCGCCCGCATGGCGGTAAACGCCTCGTGGCCCGGGGTGTCCAGGAAGGTCACCATGCCGCGGTCGGTCTCGACGTGGTAGGCGCCGATGTGCTGCGTGATGCCGCCGGCTTCCCCGGCCGCCACCTTGGCGCGCCGGATGTGGTCCAGCAGCGAGGTCTTGCCGTGGTCGACGTGGCCCATGACGGTCACGACCGGCGCGCGCGGCAATTGCTCGGACTCGGCCTGGGGCGTCTCGTCCAGGAGGAAGGCTTCCGGGTCGTCGAGCTTGGCCGCGATCGCCTTGTGGCCCAGTTCCTCGACCACGATCATGGCGGTTTCCTGGTCCAGCACCTGGTTGATGGTGACCATCTGGCCGAGCTTCATCAGGAGCTTGATGACCTCGGCGGCCTTGACCGACATTTTGTGGGCCAGGTCCGCCACGCTGATGGTCTCGGGCACGTGCACCTCGCGGGCGATGAATTCCGTGGGCGCGGCCTCGTTGCGCCGGTCCTGCTGCGACGCCTTGTGGCGCCCGCCGCGGCCGCCGCCCTTGCCGCTGGCACGCCAGCCCTCGCGGCCGGTCGGGGGGCTGGCGCGCTTGTCGGCCGGCTTCTTGCGCGAGGCGTCGTCGGACCACGTCGAGGCGACTTCCGCCGTCTTGATGGTCTTCTTGACGCCGGGCGCGCCGGGCTTGGCGTCCTTCTTGGCACCAGCCGCCGGCTTGTGCAGCGTGCCGGACAAGGCGCCCTGGTTCTCGGGCTCGGGCGCGCGCAGCACCTTGCGCGGCCGGTTGAGCATTTCGCGCAGCGCCGCGGCCTCGGCCTCGGCGGCCTTGCGCGCCTCGTCGCGCCCGGCCGCGGCGCCGGCTGCCGGAGCGGCCTGCGGAGGCGGCGCGCGGCGCATGCGCGAGGGCTGGGCGGGCGCGGCAGCGGCAGGCGCGGCCGGTTCGGGTGCCGGAGCGGATTCGGGCTCGGAGGCCGGCTCGGTCCGCGCCTCGGGCGAGGCGGCCTCGGGCTGAACCGCCTCGGGCACCGGCTCGTCGGCCGTGCGCTCTTCGGGCGGGGTTTCAGCGGGAGCTTCGGCCGCCGGCGGCTCGACAGGCTCGGCCGCAGCGGGATCGGGCTCGGCAGGCGCAGCCTCTGGCGCCGCGGCCTCGGGCGCCGCAGGCTCGGCAGGCGGCGCGGACGGCGGGACGGCGGCCTCGGCCCGGGGGGCCTGCGACGCAGGCGCAGGCGCGGCCTCGGCCGACTGCGGCGCGGCGGCCGGTTCCTCTGCGGGGACGGCAGGCGGCAGGTCGGCGGCCGCGTCGGCTGCGTCGCGCTTGACGAAGACCCGCTTCTTGCGGACCTCGACCTGGATGGTGCGGGAGCGGCCCGTGGCATCGGCCTGCCTGATCTCCGACGTCTGGCGGCGGGTCAGGGTGATCTTCTTGCCTTCGGTCGCTCCGTGCGCGCGGCGCAGCGATTCGAGCAGCCGGGCCTTGTCGCTGTCCGTGACGGAGTCGTCCACCGATTTGAGGTCAACGCCGGCCGCGCGCAGCTGTTCCAGCAGCACGTTGGCAGGCATTTTCAGTTCGGTGGCGAACTGGGCGACAGTATTGCTCGACATTAGGCTCTCTCTTCCCTTTTGCTGCACTTCTATACTTTATGGCCGTCCGGTTCAGGCGCCGGCGGCCTTGTCGTCTTCGAACCAGTGAGCACGCGCGCGCATGATCATCTCGCTGGCCTGCTCTTCGGCGAGGCCGGCCATTTCGGTCAGCTCGTCGGTGGCCAGCTCGGCCAGGTCGTCGCGCGTATACACCCCGCCCGCGGCCAGCTTGGCCGCCAGCTCGGGGGTCATGCCCTCGAGGTTGAGCAGGTCCTGTGCCGTCTCGACCCGCTCTTCCTGGGCGATGGCCTCGGTCAGCAGCGCGTTGCGGGCACGGTTGCGCAGCTCGTTGATGGTGTCTTCGTCGAAGGCCTCGATCTCCATCAGCTCCTGCATCGGAACGTAGGCGATTTCCTCGAGGCCCGTGAAACCTTCGTCGATGAGGATGTCGGCGACTTCCTCGTCGACGTCCAGCTTGCTCATGAAGGTGGCACGCAGCTCGGCGCGCTCCTGCTCCTGGCGGCCCTGGCTTTCCTCGGGCGTCATGATGTTGATCTGCCAGCCGGTCAGCTCGGAGGCCAGGCGCACGTTCTGCCCCTTGGCACCGATGGCCTTGGGCAGGTTCTCTTCGTCGACCACCACGTCCATGGCATGGCGGTCCTCGTCGACCACGATGGATTCGACGTTGGCCGGCGCCAGCGCGCCGATCACGAACTGCGCCGGATCTTCCGACCACAGCACGATGTCGACCTGCTCGCCGCCGAGCTCGTTGCGCACCGCGGTGACCCGCGAGCCGCGCATGCCCACGCAGGTGCCGATGGGATCGATGCGCTTGTCGTAGGCGATGACGGCGATCTTGGCGCGCACGCCCGGGTCGCGGGCCGCCGCCTTGATCTCCAGCAGCCCCTGCTCGATCTCGGGAACCTCGTTCTCGAACAGCTGGCGGATGAATTCCGGCGAGGTGCGCGACAGGATGACCTGCTGGCCGCGCGCCGCATGGTCCACCTTGAGCACCCAGGCCCGCACGCGGTCGCCCACGCGGAGGTTTTCCTTGGGGATCATTTCGCTGCGCGGCAGGCGGGCCTCGATCTTGCCCGTCTCGATGATGACGTCGCCCTTGTCCATGCGCTTGACCGTGCCGGACACGATGGTCTCGCCCCGTTCCAGGAAGTCGTTGAGCACCTGCTCGCGCTCGGCGTCGCGGATCTTCTGCAGGATGGCCTGCTTGGCGGCCTGGGCCCCGATACGGCCGAATTCGACCGGCTCGAGCGGCTCTTCTATGTATTCGCCCACCTCGATGCCCGGCACGAGCTCGCGCGCCTCGGACAGCAGTTCCTGCTTGTCGGGCTCCTGGAGGCCGGCCTCGTCGGGCACCACCAGCCAGCGGCGAAAGCCTTCGTGCTCGCCGGTCTCGCGATCGACCGCCACGCGGATCTCGGCGTCTTCCTTGAAACGCTTTTTCATGGCCGAGGCCAACGCGTTTTCCAGCGCTCCGAACACGACCTCGCGCGTGACGTTCTTTTCGCGCGCCAGGGCGTCGACCAACAGGAGAATTTCGCGACTCATCGCTTTTTGCCCTTGAAATCCAGAACCGGATCCAGCTTTGCCCGCTCGAGTTCGTCGAACCTGAACCGCAGCACCTGGGTCTCGTTCCTTTTTGCCTCAAATTCCAGCCCGAACACGGCTGCCGCCCCGGGAGCGGCGTCGGCCCCGGCGCCTTGCGGCGCGTCGGGAAGGACCAGCCGTCCGGCGTAAACCTTGCGTCCGTCGACGGCCTCGCGCAGCTTGACCTCGACGCGTTCGCCGACATGGCGCAGGCAATCGGCCTCGCTGCGCAGCGGCCGGTCCACGCCCGGCGACCCCACCTCGAGGCGCTTGTAATCGATGTTCTCGACTTCGTAGACCCGCGACAACTGCCGCGAGACCCGCTCGCAATCCTCGATGCGCACGCCTTCCGGACGATCGATGGTCACGCGCAGCAGGCCGAGCGCCGCGCGCTCGACGTCGACGAGTTCGACGTCCATGCCTGTCAGCGCCTGCCGGGTCAATGCGAACAAATCTGCCATACGCTCAAAAAAAATGGGCTGCAAGTCAGCCCACGGTGTCGCGCACACGGGTCCCGCCCGCAGGCGACGCCCCGTAGTCCGTCATGTTGTGCCGCTTGCCCGTTCGTACCGCCCCGCACACACCGTGCGCAAAGCCGGCCGCACGAGCCGTGTTTCCTGCGCCGCGTCGCTGCCCAAGCGCCCCTTCGGGCGCGCCTGGCAACGCCGCGTCCGCGGGCCACGACCCGAAGCCACGATCAATGCAAAGCCATGAAAACAGTCAATCTTACCAGAAACGCCGGAAAATTGCCTGATTCCCCGCGGGCTTACGCCCTGCCGCACGGACAGGGCCGCGCCCGGCGCTCAGCGGTCGCCGCGCCCACGCCCGCCTCCCAGGCCCAGCCGGGATTCGTGCGCCGACGCGCCGCGCGGCTGCCAGTCGTCGCCGCGGGACGAGGCTTCGCGGCGAGGCTTGGCGTTACCGTTACCGTTGCCGCCGGCCTTGCCGCGGCCCGGACCCTTGCCCGGGCCGCGCGGCTTGGCCGGGCCCTTGCCCGGCCCCGCCGTCCGCGCCGCCTTGGCACCCGGCCCCGTGCGGGGCTTCTGGCCCGGCTTCTGGCCCGATTTCTGCCCCGCGGCCTTTTGCCCGGAGGCCTTATGCCCCCCGCTTTTACCGCGGCCCTTGCGGCCCTCTTCGGCGCCACCGCCCAGGGGATGCCCATTGGCATAGCCCCCATTGACCATGAGGCCTGCCACGAAAGGATCGGCCGCGATCGTCATGCCCGGCACCGACCCGGCCTTGCGGCCGCCGCCGCCCTGGATCTTGCCGCGGCGGCCCAGCCGGGCGCCGTTCATGCCGTTGCGCTCCAGGGTGCCGAAACCGGGCGGCAGCGCGCTGTCGTGCGATTGCGGCTGCTGGGAGCGCCGCCCCCTGCCGTCGTCGTCGTCCTCGCGCACCAGCCCGAGCTGCACCATGAGGGCGGTCACCAGGAAGCCCTCGACTTCCTCCCAGCGGCCGCGGCGCAGATTGCGCGGCAGCACGATATCGCCGAAACGGGTGCGGATGAGGCGGCTGACGGTCACGCCCACCGCTTCGAACATGCGGCGCACTTCGCGGTTGCGGCCTTCGTTTAGGGTGACGCGGTACCAGCGATTGCTGCCCTCGCCCCCCAGGAAATCCAGGCTGCCGAACGCCGCCTGGCCGTCCTCCAGCTCGATGCCGCCGACCAGGGCGGCGCGCTGCTCGTCGCCGAGTTCGCCCAGCACGCGCACCGCGTACTCGCGCTCGGCGCCGTAGCGCGGATGCGCCAGGCGGTTGGCCAGGTCGCCCGAGGTGGTCAGGATCAGCAGGCCTTCGGTATTCAGGTCCAGCCGCCCCACGGACAGCCACTTGCCGGTGCGGATCTTGGGCAGCCGGGCGAATACGGTCGCCCGGCCGGCGGGGTCGTCATGGCTGACGATCTCGCCGGCCGGCTTGTGATACAGGATCAGGCGCGGCGGCTTCCTGCTCTGGCTGCGGCTGACCGGCTTGCCGTTGACGCGGACCTGGTCGTTCGGCCCGACCCGCTGGCCGATGTGGGCCGGCTCGCCGTTGACCGATACCCGGCCGGCGATGATGAGTTCTTCCATTTCGCGCCGCGAGCCGATGCCGGCATCGGCCAGCACCTTGTGCAGCTTGGGCATCACCGCGTCGCTGTTCAGGTACTTGCCCAGGCGCTGCTCCGTGCGCGCCGCCGCCTCCAGGTACGCCAGGGCCTGCTCGGCCTCGCGCTCCGC
>Ga0180222_1002328_pt1 | contig 15645 bp, 16 predicted proteins | sample eDN5th37CKraftOP_FD_151336 | JGI IMG/M metagenome (GOLD analysis project Ga0180222, IMG submission 151336) | Enriched Organic Plus compost microbial communities from Emeryville, California, USA - eDNA 5th pass 37_C Kraft OP (version 2) (version 2) ... | reverse complement strand
CGGTCCGCGCGATCAGATCGAGGTGGTCCGGGCCGTTCAGCCCGAGGCTGTCAGTATCGCGGTGAAGGAGATGGTGCCGGATGCCAGTGCGGAGCCAGCCGCCGCGGAACTTTATGCCTGGGCGCATAAGCGCCGCGTCGCGGTTCAGCATATCGTCTATTCCTTGGACGAATTTGCGAGGCTGATCGATTTGATCGATCGCGGCATCGTGCCGGGCCGGCGGCATTCGCTGATCTTCCCGCTCGGCCGTTATGCCGTGGAGCAGGAGAGCAGTCCCGCCGAGGTCATTCCTTTCCTCGGCATGGTGGGGGCGCATGGCGGCGCCGCGCGTTTCGATTGGTGGGTCTGTGCGTTCGGCACGCGTGAAACTCAGGCCTTGGTCGCGGCGGCGGCCCTGGGCGGCCATTGCCGGATCGGATTCGAGAACAGCTTCTTCCATGCCGATGGCCGCGAGGCGCGGAACAATGCAGAGCGCGTGGGCGCGCTCGCCGCCGCGCTGTCAGGGCTGTGCCTTTCGCGCGGGCCCCGCGACGAGACGCTGAGGGCCTTGGGGCGGCCTGACTGAGCGGCGCCACGGCGCGGATCCCTCGCAACCTCATCCAGCTATGGTTCGGTGGCGAGCGGCGAATCTTTCCGCCCGCGTCGCCACGATTTTACTTGCCTGGACGGGTGGGTGGATATATTTATCGGGTGATAAACGAAAACAGCGGGTCAGTGCGGAGGAGTGCGCCATGAAAGTCCTTGGCTTTAATCATCTGTCGGTAGGCGCGAAGGACCTGGAAGAGTCTGCGCGTTTCTATCAGTCGGTCCTCGGGATGGAGCTGATTCCCACCTACAATTTCGGATTCAAGACGAAGTATCTGCGCTGCGGCGACTTGCAGCTTCACCTGTTCGAGCTTGAGGATCACGTTCCGGTCTATCAGCATTTCGCGATCGACGTGGACGACTTCCACGCCGCCTACGATCGCGCCAAAGCTGCGGGCGTGTTGGATTCGACGGCATTCCGGAACTGCGTCAATGAATTGCCGGACGGGTGCGTGCAGATGTATTTGCGCGATCCGGCAGGGAATCTGATCGAAATCGACTGGCCGGATGTGCGGACGCTGGATCGCTCACGGATTCCAGAGATGAAGCTGCTGACGGAGTTCGCAACGCAGGACGACGAAGGTCTCAAGGCTTCGCTATATCTCGATCGTCCTCACATGAAGCCCGACATTCCAACGAAGGCCGCGCCGTAGGCTGTCGGGAGAATTCTGATGTCAGATGATCTGCTGAGCGCGGATATCGCCAGGCGTGCGCATGGTCAGGCACCTGGCTATGCCGAGATGCTTGAGCGTGCATATGCGCTGCTTCCCTCGCTATGCAAAAGGGCTCCGGTGACGGAAGAGCTGCGCCGTCTTCCTCCGGAGACTGAAGCTGATCTGCATGCGGCTGGCCTGTTCCGAATCCTGCAGCCGAAACGGGTTGGCGGGTCGGAGTTCGATTATGTCGGGCTGATCGATTTCGCCGATGTGCTTGCGCTGGCCGATGCCTCCGTCGCCTGGAATGTCACCAACCTGGCCAGCCATCACTGGATGCTCGCCATGTTTGATGAGCAGGCGCAGAACACCGTTTGGAACGAGAATGTCGATGCGCTGATCGCCTCGTCGTTCATCTTCCCGTGTGGCCGGGCGAAGAAGGTCGCCGGCGGCTATACGCTGTCCGGGCGCTGGCCCTTTTCATCGGGCGTGGATTCATCCGAATGGAACATGCTTGCCGGGATCGTGGCATCGGAGGACGATGCGGATGGTCTCGAATATCGCGTTTTCCTTCTGCCCGCGCGTGATTACACCATCATCGACACATGGAGTGCGACCGGACTGCGCGGGACCGGCTCGAACGACGTCGCGGTGGAGAATGTCTTCGTCCCCGAATTCATGACGCTTGCCGTGAGGGATGTTTCGGGCGGGCCGACGCCAGGCAGTTCCGTCAATCCCAACCCGCTTTATAAAATTCCGGTTTTTGGCTTGTTTCCGTTCGTGCTGTCGGGCGCGGCGCTCGGCAATGCGCAGGCGTGCCTCAATGACTATACCCGGTCGATCATGCATCGGGCTTCGACCTATAATCGCGCCAAGCTCGGCGACTTCCAGACCACTCAGATCAAGATCGCGGAGGCATCGGCAAGGATCGATGCGGCGCGGCTTCTGATGCGCCGCACCTGCATCGAGGCGATGGATGATGCCCGCCGCGGCTATATTCCGAGCATATCCGAGAAGACCCGATATCGTCGCGATGGCGCCTTCTCTGTCAATCTGTGCACGGAAGCGGTCTCGCTGCTGTTTGCCGCGAGCGGAGCGCGCGGGTTATATACGACAGGAGCGCTGCAGCGGCAGTTCCGCGACGCGCACGCCATCAATTCGCATATCGCGTTCAGTTTCGATGCAGCCGGCACCAATTACGGCCGCGTTGCCCTCGGCCTTCCGTCTGAGAATCTCACTTTGTAGGGCTGAGCGATGGCAAGCTCCTCAGACCGGCCTTTCGATCCTGCGAACGAGCTTTCCAGCGGCAGCTCCGCGCTCGACCCGCGTGACTTTCGCAACGCACTGGGCGCCTATGCCACCGGCGTGACGGTGATCACGGCATGCGCCGACGGGAATTTGGTCGGTCTGACGTGCAACTCCTTCGCTTCGGTGTCGCTTAATCCGCCGCTGGTCCTGTGGAGCCTGGTTTCGGTTTCGCCGAGCCTCGGAATCTTCCGGGCTGCCAGCCATTTTGCCGTCAACGTGCTGGGGTTGCCCGAGCGAGACTTGGCGGCGCAGTTCGCCACCCGGGCCGAAGACAAGTTCGCCGGTGTTTCATGGACGCCCGGGCTGGGCGGGGCGCCGGTTCTGTCCGATACCGTTGCGACGTTCCAATGCCGTGCGGTGGACCGCTATTACGGCGGGGATCACGTCATTTTCCTTGGCGCAGTGGAAGCCTACGCTTATAACGATAAAGAATCGCTGTTGTTTTCACGAGGAAGGTTCGGTCGCTTCGTCTCGGATTGACCGGGCTTGCGAATTCTTATGAAGAAGAAGGCTGCCACGGCCGCAACGCGCAAAAGGCTGTCTCCTGAGGACCGTCGTCAGGAATTTATCCGGAAGGCGACCGATCTTTTTTCAGAAGAAGGATTCAATGGGGGAACGCGCGAACTGGCCCGCCGGCTCGGCGTGACCCAGCCGCTGCTGTATCGCTATTTTCCGAGCAAGGAGGAATTGATCAAGGAGGTCTACCGCAAGGTCTTCCTTGAGCCGCTGGACAGCGGATGGGAGAAGCCTTTGATGGATCGGTCGCGCCCGATCCGGGAGCGCCTCCAGCAATTCTACGAAGCCTATACCGACGTGATCTTCTCGCGCAGATGGATGCGCATCTATCTGTTTTCCGGCCTCAAGGGGCTCGATATCAACCGCTGGTATATCGGCGTCGTCCGCGACAAGATTCTCGGCCGGATCATCAACGAGTGCCGCATCGAAAAGGGGCTGCCGCCCCGGACCAAGCCGAACATCAAGGAATTGGAGATGGCCTGGGTGTTTCACGGCGGTGTTTTCTATTACGGCGTCAGAAAATATATTTATGACATGGCGATTCCGATGAGCAAGGAAGAGATGATCCGGAACGCCATCGATGCTTATCTCGCTGCATTTGATAGGGCTCTCGAGGTCCAGGCAGACGCAGGGCCGGCTGTGTCGCGGTCAAATCGTCTCAAGGCTACCGCTTTGCGCTGAGCGCTTGATCGCCTCGAACGTTTTCACATTCAACAGCATTTCGTCGTAGGGGACAGGATAAGGCGCCCCGCCGGCCGCTGCCCGTCCGAAGGCCTCGAGGTTGTCGCGCACCGCCGGGGAGGGCCCGTAATAGGCGGTGTGGGGATCGGCATTGCGCACGACGCGGGTGACGTCCCAGCCCGTGGGACGCTCCGGATGGGTCCTGTCCCGGATTTCCATCCAGCCTTTCGAGCCCAGCAGCGCGAGCCGGCCCATGAACGGCGTTGCCAGCACGGCGTTCAGCGTTGCGGCTGCACCGCTTGCGAAGCGGAGGGTTACCGACAGCGTATCGCCATTGGCGAAGTTGCTGCCCAAGGTGGACAATGTGGCCAGCACCTGGGTTGGCCGACCGAGAATGGCGATCGACAGGTCGACGAGGTGAATGCCGGTCGCCGACAGCGGGCCGACAGGGTTATCGGTATTGGACAGCCGCCAGTTGTCTGCCGGAAGATCGAGAAACTTGTCCTGGCTGAAGTTGCCTTCGAGGACGAGTGGATTTCCGAATTCACCTTGCGCCAGCCGCTCGCGTAATTCCATCACAGCCGGCTCGAAACGCCGCTCATGGCCGATTCCAAGCTGAACGCCCGCCTGCTTGACCGCGGCGATCGCTCGCTCGGCATCGGCTGCGCGCGTGCATAGCGGTTTCTCACAGAAGACGTGCCGGCCGGCCCGGGCTGCGGCTTCAATCTGGCCGGCGTGGTGATCCTGCGGCGTGCAGAGGATGACGGCGTCGATATCGGCCCGGCTGAGGGCCTCCTCGAACTGGGCGGCCGTGTCCAGCCCGAGCCCGGAAGCCGCCTTGTCCCGCGCGGCCTGCAGCGGATCGATGCCGAGCACGGGGCGAATGACGTCACTGCTTGCAAGACTGGCGGCGATGGTCTGTCCCCACCAGCCCAGACCGACAATGGCCACGCGGATCATGGATGGTGCCTCATGCTATTGCCCTTTCACCGCGGCACTATACCAATCTCCGATGCCGCTTGCGGTCATCAAGGCGACGTCGTCGTGGCCCACCACATAATCGAGCAGTTGTTCGAGATATTTGATCCGGTGAGGAACGCCGGTGATGTAGGGGTGGATGGAAATCGCCATCACCCGGGCGTTATCGGCGCCTTCGAGGCGAAGGCGGTCGAACTGGTCGATGCCGCGCCGGAGAAATTCTTCCGACGGCAGATGGTGCAGGGCATGGACGACGATATCGTTGGTCTCGACGGTATACGGAATCGTGGTGATGGTGCCATGCGGAGTCTTGATGTCCTGAGGAAAGTCATCAATGACCCAATCTGCGACATACTCAATCCCGCTGGCGCGAAGAAGGTCCAGCGTGTCGCCGGTCTCGGTCAGGCCCGGACTTTCCCACGATCGCGGCGGCTGGCCGGTGAAGGTCGCGATGGCGTCGACGGTGCGCTGAATCGCATCGGCCTGATCGTCCAGGCGATGCATCGGCCCTTGCAGGAAGCCGTGCCCCATGAATTCGAAGCCTGCATCGCGGGCCGCAGCCGCAACGCGGGGATAGGATGTGCACACATTGCCGTTGATCGCGAGCGTGGTCGGAATGTTGCGGTCGGTGAGGGCTTTGAATTGTCGCCAGAAGCCGACGCGCATGCCGTATTCGTGCCACGACCAGTTCGGCACGTCCGGCAGCAGCGGCTGCCCCATCGGTGGGCTGAGAACCATGCGTGGCATCGGATTCTCGATGCGCCACTCCTCGACATTGAGAATGACCCATACGGCAAGCCGCTTGCCGCCCGGCAGCGTTAGCCTGGGGCGATCGACAATGGCCTGATATGGAATCCGATCGGTCAGCGCCATGCATGTCCTCCGTATAACGTTATTCCGCCGCGCTTGCCTGCTTCGGCATTCCCTTATTGACCAGCGGCATGACTTTTTCAGCCATCAAGATCATCGACCGGCGACCCAGTTCGCGATCCTTCCAGTCCTTGGCCGCATAGAGCAGGGTGCCGAACGTCCCGACCTGCTCTTGAAAGGCAAGAAGCTGATCGGCGACGCTATCCGGCGTACCATAGATGATCAGCTTGTCGCAGATCATGTCCAGGATGACCTCGTCATCGGGCTGATCGCGATGCGTCTTGAACAGCTCGATCCGTCCGTTCTTTTTCAGCTTGGTGTAAAGCGAGCGATAATAGCCGACATAAGGGCCATCCGGATCGGTGGCATAGGCCTTTGCAGTTGCCGCGTCATTGGCGACGAACACGCTTTTGGCCACCCGCCAGTTGGCAGGATCGGCGGCGCGCCCACCGCGCTCGCAGCCCTCGACATACCTGGGCCAGTGACTCTTGACCCAGGCGGGCATGAGGAAGTTGGCGGAGATCGGATCCCAGCCGCGCGCAGCCGCTTCTGTCACGCCTTTTGAGAACGGCGCCACTGCCGTCACCACGATGGGTGGATGAGGGCGTTGAAGCGGGCCGGGGATGTAGCCCTGGCCGATCTCCTTCATCAGGGTTCGCTCGGTCGACACCGTCCAGTATTTTCCGCGGATATTGTACGGTGGTTCGCTCGACCAGATCTCGAGCACCTGATTGATCGCCTCGAGAAACATCTCGTTCCGGTTGGCGTCCAGATTGCCGAACAGTTCCGCGTCCGACAGAAGGCCGCCGGGGCTGATACCGAAGATCAATCGGCCATCCAGCATATGATCCAGCATGGCGATGTTCGCCGCGACCGATGCCGGATGAGCGTTCGGCATGTTCACCGTGCCCGTGCCGAGGCGAATATGCTTTGTCGCCGCGGCGATCCAGGCCAGGAACGCGACACAGGAGGTGATGTTCTCGGCCTTGTCGGTCACGTGCTCGCCGACATAGCCCTCGCTGTAGCCAAGTTCGTCCGCCAGCATGAAGGCTTCCCGATCCTCGGCCAGCGATTGCCGCCAGTCCTTGGTCAGCGGGTGGACCGGCATGGTGAAGAAACCAAGCTTCATCGGTGGGGTCTCCTCGGTGCGCATCATTGCCCGCACATTAAGGGCTGTTCGGCTTCATAAAAAATGATAATTCATACTGCTTTGCATTAGGAAACATGATCCAACATGGTGAGCCTGAGGCAGATCCGGTCGTTTGTCGCCGTCTATGAAGCGGAATCCTTTACCGCGGCGGCCACCCGGGAGGGGGCGACGCAGTCGGGAATTTCCCAGCATATCAAGCAGCTTGAATCGGCTTTGGGCGTTGCGCTGTTCGAGCGCGAGGGACGCGATGTCCGCCCGACCACGGCGGGAAAGCTCTATTATGTCCGCTGTGTCGATATCCTGCACCGGCTGGATGCCGCACAGCGAAGCGTCAGAGGCGATCGGGTTCTGGGGTCGATCCGGGTCGGATTGATGCCGACCTTCACGCGCTCGGTGCTCTCGCCGGCGCTCGCCGCCTTTCTGGAACAGGCGCCGGACTCGGAAATTCAGATTGTCGAAGCCTATTCCGGCGCGCTGACCGAAATGGTGCTGTGCGGAGAACTGGATTTCGCCGTGGTCCCTGCGTCCGGGGCGGTGGCCGGCATTTCTCATCAACTGATCGCCCGCGACCGGGAGATGCTGGTGCGTGCCCGGCGCGGGAAGAAAAGGTCCGGCGACCTCAAGCCGGTGCGGCTTGCCGACGCAGGTCCGCTGAAGATCATCTTGCCAGGTCCGCAGAATGCGCGGCGGCGGAGCATCGAAACCTACCTGGCGACCAACGATGTCACCGTCGCGGGTCGATTGGAGTTCGACGCCATGATGGGGACGTTGCAGTTTGTCGCATCGAGTGACTGGGTGGCTATTCTCCCGTTCCTGATGATGGTCTCTGATTTGGATGAGGGGCGATTTGACATCTCTCCACTCGACGATCCTCCACTTCATTCCGATTTCATCCTGATCCAGCCCGCGCGAAAGGCGCTGACACCTGCGGCTTCACTGTTTGCCGATCTGTTAAGGTCGGAAACCGAGAAGGCGTGCCGCTATTTCCGGAAAAGGATGGCGAGGCGCCGCGCCTGACGGCCCACTCCATTGTGCGTTGCGGCAGCGTGTCGGCCGGTTGTCCTCGAGCTCTTTTTACATGCGATAAAAGTAATCACATGATAAATAAGGCTTGACGTTTGCCGCGCGGCATTCTCTATTGCCCGGGCAACAAGAAACCATGAAGCCTTGTGAAGCGGATCGAGGAGGGATGCGGCGTGACGCCTGAGGCTTTCAGTTACATCACCGTTGCGTGTGCAGGCGCGGGACGTCCTGCAGGCGTGGCCGGCTGCTTCGTTCATGTCGGCCGGTGATTGCGCGCAGGGTTCTCCATGCGGTTTTACTGGATGAGATCACGTCTTGCCGCGTGTTTGGGAAGTCCGCCGAAGCCTTGCGAAACGAGTCTGCGCTCCGCGCCCGCTCACGGTTCAACTCTCGCCTGCTGAAATGAGGGTGCCAGTGAAAGCTGCGCTCAAACATCCCATCGGAACAATTGCCAACGGAGGAATGCTCAATGTCTTCGAATAATCTCCGCTCCATCTCGCGCCGTCGCCTTCTTACGACGGTTGGCGCCGGTGCCGTGATGGCCGCGTCGCCATTCCGCATCAATATCCTGCGCGCCGAGGAGCCGACCATCAAAGTCGGATTTCCGGTGCCGCTGACCGGACCCTATGGCGCCGAGGCACAGGATCAGGTGCGCGCTGCGCAGGTTGCAATCGAGGAGTTCAATGAAGGCGGCGGGCTGAACGGCCGCAAAGCCGAGCTGCTGGTTCGCGATGACAAGCTGAACCCGGGCGAGGCGGCGACCCGCGCGCTCGAACTGATCGAGAACGACAAGGTCAACTTCATTGTCGGCAGCCTTTCGGCGTCGGTTCAACTCGCGGTGAACAACGTCGCCAAGGAACGCAAGATCATCTACAATTCGATCAGCCAGTCCGACGAGATCAACGAGGCGAAGGATTTCAGTCCCTACACCTTCCATGAGGCGCTTACGCCGCATCTGACGGCGGGCGCCGTGGGGCGTTACGTCTTCCCGAAGTTCGGGAAGAAGGTGGCATTCCTGACGGCTGACTATGCCTATGGTCACGAGATGGTTCGCGGCTTCCAGGCCGCGGGAAAGGCCTTCGGGATCGAGTCGCTGGTGGATATCCGGCATCCGCTCGGCACCACCGACTTCTCGGCCCTGCTGCCGCGCATTCAGGCCCTGAAGCCGGATATCCTTTGCATCAGCAATTTCGGTCGCGACCAGCAGATCGCGCTGAAGCAGGCGACCGACTTCGGCATGAAGAAGACCATGAAGATCGTCGCTCCGATCCTTCTCTACACCGGCCGGCAGGCGGCCGGGCCGCAGGCCTTCGAAGGGGTGATCGGCGGAACGTCCTATTACTGGGGCATCGAGGACAAGCTTGCATCTGCGAAGGCTTTCAATGACCGGTTCCGCAAGATGCACGGCGGCAAGGTGCCGTCCGACTACGGCGCGCTCGGTTACGGTGGCGTCAAGACGCTGCTGATGGCCGCCAAAGCCGCAGGCGGCCTCGACACCGACAAGGTGATCGCTGCGATGGAAGCGCTGAAGTATGATTACTACAAGGGGCCGCAGTATTACCGGAAGTGCGACCATCAGTCGGTGCAGTCGGTCTTCATCATTGAGTCGAAGCAGGCGGCTCAGGGCAGTCCCGATGTCTTCAACGTCATCGCAACGGAAGAACCGAACGAGGCGAACCTGCGGTCCTGTGAAGAATTGGGTCACAAGTCGTAAGTGGTTGCTTGGAGCGCGCCGCTTCGGCGCGCTCCAGTTTGGAGATGATGATGGCCGGTCTGAGTTTCGATCTCATTGCAATGCAGCTGTTCACGGGCCTGGCGCTGGGCGCGATCTATGTGCTCTTCGCCATCGGACTGTCGTTGATCTTCGGCATGCTGACGGTAGTGAACTTCGCCCACGGCGCTTTCTATATGGTCGGGGCGTATGTCGGCCTGTTCCTTGTCTCTCTCGGCGGAAACTTCTGGCTGTGCTTGGTCGCCGTTCCGCTGATTATCGGAACGTGCGGCCTGGTGGTCGAACGGTTTTTGATCAGGCCGCTTTACGGGCGGGGGATCGATTATCCTCTGCTGCTGACCTTCGGGCTCAGCTACGTCATGATCGAGCTGGTCCGGATCGCTTTTGGAAAGAGCGGGTATCCCTTCGATACACCCGAGCTGCTCCAGGGAGCCGTGAATATCGGCGTCGGATATTTTCCGCTCTATCGGCTGTTCATCATCGGAGTCGCGGCGGCGGTGCTGCTCGGGCTGTGGCTGTTTCTGGAACGGACCAGCTTCGGGCTCATCATCCGCGCAGGTGCGCGTGATCCGCAGATCGTTCGCGTGCTCGGGGTCGATGTCTCCCGGGTCTGGCTGTTCGTGTTCGGAATTGGCTGCGGAATTGCCGGGCTTGCCGGTCTGCTCGCTGCGCCGCTGCAGGGCGTCATCCCGGAAATGGGATCGACCATTCTCGCCGAGGCCTTCGTCGTCACGGTGGTTGGCGGCATGGGCTCGATCGGCGGTGCCGTGATTGCCGGGCTGCTTGTCGGCGTCGTCGTCAGCATGACATCTCTTGTCGCACCGGAGATGGCGAAGGTCTCGATCTTCGCGCTGATGGCCATTGTTCTCCTGATCCGTCCGCAGGGCTTCTTCGGCCGTGCCGGACTCATGAGCTGAACGGGTTTTCGATGAACGAGATTTCTCAAGCCCTGCCGCAGGCGCAGGCGTCCCGTGTTGGCTGGTTCGACTTCGTAACGCGCCACCGAGCGATTCTCGCCAGCGTCCTCGTGCTGGTGTTTCCCTTGATGATGCCGTTCACGGCACTTGCTGTGAACATTCTGATCTACGGCCTCTACGCGCTCGGGTTCAATCTGCTGTTCGGCTACCTCGGGCTCCTGTCGTTCGGGCATGCAGCCCTGTTTGGGTCGGGGGCGTATTTCTGCGGCATCGCCATCGTGCATTTCGGGCTGCCCTGGTATCTCGCGATCCCGATCGGCGTGCTTGGCGCCGCAGTCATGGCTGCGATCATCGGCGGGCTCGCGATCCGCACCCGCGGCATCTACTTCGCGATGGTGACGCTCGCGCTCTCCCAGTGCGTGTTCTACCTTTTCTATCAGGCTGTCGACTGGACCGGAGGCGAAAACGGACTGCGCGGCATCAATGTGCGCGAGATCAATCTGTTCGGATGGAGATTCGACTTCATCGATCCGCTGACGCGCTATTACTTCGTCGCGGCGTTCGTCATCCTTGCGCTGTTCGTGCTGTCACGGATTCTGGCGTCGCCGTTCGGGGCGGTGATCGAGGCTGTCCGTGAGAACGAGGCGCGGGCCCGCGCGTCCGGCTACAATGTGACGCTGACCCGGCTGATCACGTTCATTCTTTCCGGAGCATTCTGCGGGCTCGCCGGTGCGCTGATGGCGCTGCATCTGTCCATCGTTCCCATCGAGATCCTGCACATCGAAACCTCGGGCATGGCGGTGATGATGTCGCTCCTCGGCGGCATGGGCAGCTTCTTCGGGCCCTTTGTCGGCGCCGCCGTGTTTCTCACGCTGGAGAACCTGGTCTCGCTGTGGACGGTTCACTGGCAGTTGTTCGTGGGAGCCATCTTCGTGGCGTGTGTGCTGTTCTTCCCGGCCGGGATATGGGGAACGCTTCTCAAGTGGGTCAAATCGTGATGTCGTCCGCCAATGCGTCATCGCAGGTCATCCTGCGCACGGATAATGTCAGCAAGAAATTCGGGGGCTTTCAGGCTCTGAAAGGCATTTCCGCGGAGTTTACCCGCGGGGCGATCACCTCGATCATCGGTCCGAACGGAGCCGGCAAAAGCACATATTTCAACCTGTTGTCGGGTGCATTTCCGCCGTCCAGCGGGCGGGTGGAGTTCGATGGCCAGGACGTCACCAACGTCCCGCAACATAAATTCGCCCATATGGGGATCGCGAAGTCGTTCCAGATCACCAATGTATTTCCGTTGCTGTCTACGCGCGAGAACGTGCGCGTCGGGTTGCAGGCTTTCGTGTCGCGCTATGACATATGGCGCTCGCGGGCGAAGCTGCCGGGGCTGATCGAGAAGGCCGATGAACTTCTTGCGCTGGTCGGACTCCGGGATCGCCGCGAACGGCTGGCGAAAGAACTGGCGCATGGCGAGCAGCGGGCACTTGAAATCGGCATGGCTTTGGCCGCCGATCCACGCTTGCTTCTGCTCGATGAACCGACGGCCGGCATGAGCCCCGAGGAAACCCGGGTGATGATGGATCTCATCGTCAAGCTGGCAAAGGACCGCACCATCATTCTCGTCGAGCACAAGATGAAACTCGTGATGGGAATCAGCGATCGAATTCTCGTGCTTCACCACGGCGAACTGCTGGCCCAGGGCACGCCCGCGGAGGTGCGCCATAACGATCAGGTCAAGCGGGTCTATCTCGGACAGCGGGAGCATTGAGACATGTTGCGCGTGGAAAAGCTCAATGCCTGGTATGGGCCGAGCCATGTGCTCCAGGATGTCGAACTGGAGGTCAAGCAGGGCGAGATCGTTTGCCTGATCGGCCGCAATGGGGCGGGGAAGACGACCACCCTGAAATCCATCATCGGCCTGATCGATAAGACGCGCGGCTCCTGTGTGTTCAAGGGCAAGGAAGTTTTGGGGCAGCCGACCCATATTCGTTTCGGGCTGGGACTCGCTTATGTGCCCGAGGAACGACGGATCGTCCAAGGGCTCACCGTGCGCGAGAACCTGCGTCTCGGCCTCGTCGCATCCCCCGAGAAGAAGCAGGAAGCGGCCCGGCTGGAGCAGATCGCCGAAATCTTCCCGCGGCTTGCGGAGCGCTTCGAGCAGGAGGCTGTCACCATGTCCGGCGGCGAGCAGCAGATGCTCGCAATCGCCCGTGCGATGATGTCGCGGCCCGATCTAATCATGCTGGACGAGCCGTCCGAAGGCATCATGCCGGTGCTCGTCGACGAAATGTTCGAGCTGTTCCGGAAGATGAAGGCGGACGGCGTCACTATCCTGCTCGTGGAGCAGAATGTGGAGCTGGCGCTGGGCATTGCCGACCGTGCTTACGTGCTGGATCAGGGCTCGGTCGTTTATCACGCGAGCGCTCAGGACCTGCTTGCGGATGAGGAGATCAAGGAGCGCTACTGCTCGGTTTGAGCGCGGTATCAGCGGGCCTTCGTCGGTCCAAAAAATGATCGATTGATAAATGGATCAATGGAGAACTTCATGAAAGTCGACCGTGCTGCAATCTATGAGGCGTCCAGGAAGCTGTCGAACTGGGGACGCTGGGGCAAGGACGACCAGATCGGCACGCTGAACAACGTCACCCCCGAGGATGTCGTGAACGCCGCCAGGCTCATCAAGAAGGGCGAGGTGTTTGCCCTCGGTCTGTCGCTGAAGGAGCCGATCCAGTCCGGCCTGTTCGGCGGGCGGTGGAATCCGATTCATACCATGCTCGCCACCGGCACCGATGCCGCGGCGGGAAACCAGGACCATCCTGCGCCGTATCTTCGCTACGCCGATGACGCGATTAACATGCCCTGCCAGGCGTCGACCCAGTGGGATGCGCTGTGCCACATCTTCCTCGATGACAAGATGTACAATGGATATGATGCCACGCTCGTCGATGCGCGTGGAGCGAAGAAGCTCGGCATCGAGCATGTCCGCGACAAGATCGCCGGCCGCGGTGTTCTGCTCGACATGGCGCGCTTCAAGGGAGTGGACTCGCTCGATGATGGCTATGCGATCACGAATGCGGATCTCGACGCCTGTGCCAGGCATCAGGGCGTCGAGATCCGCAAGGGTGATTTTGTATTGATCCGCACCGGCCATCAGGAACGCTGCCTCAAGACCGGGAATTGGAGCGGCTATGCCGGGGGCGACGCGCCGGGTGTGGCGTTCGAGACCTGCTACTGGATTCGGGAGAAGGATATCGCTGCGATCTGCACCGATACCTGGGGCTGCGAGGTTCGGCCGAACGAGACCAACGAAGCCAATCAGCCCTGGCACTGGGTGGTGATCCCGGCGATCGGAATCTCCATGGGCGAAATCTTCTACCTCAAGGAACTGGCCGAGGATTGCGCCAAGGACAAGGTCTACGAATTTTTCTTCACGGCACCACCGTTGCATCTGCCGGGTGCTGCCGGCTCGCCGATCAATCCGCAGGCGATCAAGTAAGCCGTGAAGACATGTCGGCGTCGCGGAATGGTTCGACATTCTCGACGATGATTTCGCGGCGGTTCGCCAGCCCTGTTTGAGGCTGCCGCGACGGCGTGGCGCGTTTCACGCCTTGCTGTCACGGCGCAATGGCGGACTTGATGGGGCCGGGGGCGGCACTCCCTTCAGAACAGATTGAGCTGCTGCTGCATCGGCCTGCGCCTTCGACCGCTTGCGACATCGCTGACCATCAGGTCTGCGGCAATATCCCTGAGGAAAGGCGAGGGTGGGTGGGCGCGCACGGCACCGCGCCAGAAGCGTTCGATGGCGCGAGTCAGGATCAGCCTGTCCTTGGCGCGGGTCATGGCGACGTAGAACAGCCGCCGCTCCTCAGCTTGCGTCGCCTCGTCCTCCGGCGTGCCCCGATCTGCATGTCCATTCGAAATATTCCCGCGCGACGAGCCGGGACCTCGATCTTGAGCGTGCGGAGGGCGTCTGGATGTTCGACGTCGAAGGCCGGCGCTATCTTGATCTCTATAACAACGTCCCTTCGGTCGGGCATTCGCATCCGCGCGTGGTCGAGGCGATCCGCTATCAGGCCGGCAAGCTCAATACGCACACGCGCTATCTCAACGACGTCGTCGATGACTATGCCGAGCGGCTTCTGGCGACCTTTCCGGCGCCGCTGGACCGGCTGGTGCTGACCTGCACTGGCAGCGAGGCCAACGATCTCGCGCTCCGCATCGCGCAGATCGCCACCGGCGGCACGGGCTTCATCGTCACGGAAATGGCGTATCACGGCAATACGGCGGCGGTGACCGATGTCTCCCCGTCATCCCGTCCCGGAAAGCCGCTGCCGCCGCATGTTCGCGCCATCGCGCCGCCGGAATCCTATCGATCGCAAGTGTCGGATGTCGGCGCGACCTTCGCCGCTTCGGTGCGGGATGCGATCGACGATCTCGAGCGCAACGGCATCCGCTTCGCGGGCCTGTTGGCGGATAGCATTTTCTCGAGCGACGGCATCTATGCCGATCCGGCCGGCTTCCTCCGTTCCGCCGTCGAAGTGGTTCATGACCGGGGCGGGGTGCTGATCGCCGACGAAGTGCAGCCCGGCTTCGGCCGCACCGGATCGCAGATGTGGGGATTCGCGCGCCACGGTGTCGTCCCGGATATCGTCACCATGGGAAAACCGATGGGCAACGGCTTTCCCATGGGAGGCATCGTGACGCGGGCGGCGCTGCTCGATGGCTTCACGTCCGAGGTCAAATATTTCAACACCTTCGGCGGCAATCCGGTTGCCGCTGCGGCCGGGCTTGCCGTTCTGGACGTCATCGCGAGCGAAGGATTGATGGCGAATGCCGCGCAGGTCGGCGCGTATCTGACGGATGCTCTGCGCGAGATTGGCAATCGCCATATCCAGATCGGCGACGTGCGCGGCGCGGGCCTGTTCATCGGTCTCGAACTGGTCAAGGACAGGGAGACCCGCGAGCCGGCACCGGACATCGCGAGCCTGCTGATCAACCAGCTTTGTCAGCGTGGCATTCTCATCAGCGCCGCGGGGCCGTATGGCAACACCTTGAAGATACGGCCACCGTTATGCTTTGCGAAGGACCATGCTGACATTTTCGTCGCAGCCTGCGATGATATTCTGCGCAATGTATCGGGATGACGTTCGACGCCAGCCATCCGATCAGCGGTAACGCGAGACAGTCCCGATGAATGCCAGAGAGGTCAGAACCACCGCCGATGCACGCGCTCTG
>Ga0180222_1002325_pt1 | contig 15659 bp, 16 predicted proteins | sample eDN5th37CKraftOP_FD_151336 | JGI IMG/M metagenome (GOLD analysis project Ga0180222, IMG submission 151336) | Enriched Organic Plus compost microbial communities from Emeryville, California, USA - eDNA 5th pass 37_C Kraft OP (version 2) (version 2) ... | reverse complement strand
TGGAAATCCTGCTTCAGCCGCGTCCTCTACAAGGGCCGAAACGCCATCGAGCGCATGTTCTGTCGCCTCAAGGACTGCCGCCGCATCGCTACCCGATATGACCGCCGCGCCGATGTCTTCCTCGGCAGCATCCACCTCGCCGCCGCCATCACATGGTGGTTATGAGTCCCGGCCCTAGAGCCCATGGAAGCGCAGCGTGCCCTGCCGATCGCGAAATCATAGGTGAAGCCCGCCGTTGCCGACCATTTCGGCGAGTTCTGCATCGTCTCAGCGCCGCCCCTCGAGATAATCGTTCAGTACCTCGTGGAAGAAGCGCACGCGGGTCTCCTGCGCGGCGAGATAGGCGTCGCCATAGCCCCGCGAATGCATGCCCCGCTGCTGGCCTTCGGCCAGCATCATGTCCTGATAGACGATCTGCCCTTCCAACTCCGGCACGCCGCGTCCATTGTCGAATGCGCGGTGCTCGAACTCGGCCTCGCGCAGCGGCTGGCGGCCGGCCATGACGGATTCGACCTCGGTCTGGCCTTCGACCGGAAAGGCCATGCACCACAGGTCGAAGCTGCATTTTCCCGGATCCTCCGGATGCGGCTCGGTGCGGAAGAAGATCAGATTGTCCGGCAGGAAGGATATGGTGACGTTGGGGAAGATCACCGTATGCGGGCTGTCGGTGATCTCCTCGTCGTTCATATGCTCGTAATGGAGATAGCCGCGCTCCCTCCACAGCCGGCGTTTCGCCGCCTTGAGATCGAGCCAGCCCTGTAGCGCCTTGGTCTCGTAATCGGGATAGGCATCGGGATCGATATCCCATTGGCGCAGGATCGCGTCGAACGGGTGCGGCACGCCCTCGGGCAAGCGGTCGGACAATGAGGGCCGCATCGGCTGGACAGTGCGGCCATGGCCGTTGGGATACATTTCGTGGCGCGCGGTATCGACGTCCTGATCGATCCAGGGCGGAACCTGGGGATGCGCGCAACGTGTATGGTAGCTTTCGCTGAAATTGTCGGTCGCGAACTTCCAGTTCGTGTTGAGATCGATCTTCATCCAGAAGACGCGGACTGCCCGTTCCATAGGATAGTTTTTGTACAGATCCGGCAAGGGCGAGAGATAGCTCTGCAGATCCGGCGCCTCCTCGTCCATCGTATACCAGACGAAACCGCCCCATGTGTCGCAGCGAAGCTCGCGGAGCCTGAGCTTTCCGCATGGGTTTCCCTGCGGAAAATCCTGCGGATCCTGCGCGCTCTCGAGCACGCCGTCCTTGCCCCACAGCCATCCGTGATAGGGGCAGCGGAATCCCTGGTCCACGCTCGCGCTGTCCCACACCAGGCGTTGCCCGCGGTGACCGCAGCTGTTGTAGAAGGCCCTGATCGATCCGTCTTCCTGCCGCACGCAGAAGACCGACTCATGCATGAAATCGTGGACGATATAGTCGCCGGGCTCCTGCAGCTCGGCGGTCCGGCCGGCAACGTGCCAGATCCGCGTCCACAGATGATCCCATTCCTTCTGCGCGAAGCTCTTGGACCAATAGCGGTCCCCGGTGATGGGATCACCGCGCAGGTTGCGCGGATCGCGGCCGTCGAGCGTCAGCGGGTGCGGCAGGGCGTCGGTCATGGGTTTCTCCTCCGATGGGAAGCGCCAGGGGCGCGACGTCGATCGGACTCTGCCGTTCCTCGATGCCGCCGGTAACTGGCGGATCGGGCAGGCTCAGGACATCGCTCTGGCGGGGCCGGCCGCCCGCGCCACCGCCGCGGCATCGAAATAATAGGGCGTGATGCCGCAGATCTTGTCCCCGCGCAGATGAAACACCTCCGCCACCTTCATCGCCAGCCGCTCGCCGCTGTGGCGCGACGTCGCGTGGATGGTGAGCAGGCCCACCGCATTCTGTTCCGAGATGACGATGTCGTGCATCTCGAGCGAGGCGTCCTCCCAGAAGGCGAAGACGGTCGTGTAGAGCCGCTGGAGCGCGTCCTTTCCCGCATAGGTTCCGCCATAGGGAAGGCTCTCCGCCTCGACGATCTCGAAATCGTCCGTGAGCGCCGCCTCCACCTCGTCCCATTTGCCGGCGGCGGTGAGGGCATAGAGATTTTCGATCCGCTCGCGTGTATCCATGTCAGGCCCTCCGATCAGAATTTGGTGCTGAGCTGAAGCTGCACGGTGCGCGGCAGGGCGCCGAAGCCGAGCTGATCGGCATGGGCCGGCAGCACGCCGCCCGAGGCCCCGCCGGTCGAGGGGCCGTCGACCACGCCCGTCACGTAGAAGCGATTGGTGAGGTTCTTGCCGACGAGCGCCACCTCCCAGCGCTCGTTCTCGGCGCCGAGACGGATCGAGGCATCGAGCGTGGCGTAGCTGTGCACCTTGGAGGCGGGGTTGCCGAACGCGGAGGCGAGATAGGAATCGCTGTAGCGCACATCGGCGGAAGCACCCATCTTCAGGCCGTTGCCCACCGGTCTGTCATAGCTCACGCCGAAATTGCCGGTCCACTTCGGTGCCATCGAGAGCGGCGCGCCGCTGAGATTCTGGCGGATGAACGTCCCCGTCGCATCGGTGACAGCGACGTTGCAGCCCTCGGCCTGGCTCTGGCCCGCATAGCAGGGCGCGCCGGGGAAGCGGGTATAGCGCGCGCGATTATAGTTGATCGATCCATGGAGGTTCAGGCCGTCGACCGCATAGGGCGCATATTCGAATTCAAGCTCGACGCCCTTGGTGCGCGCATCGGCCGTCAGCGTCTGGAACGCGAAGATCGGCGAATTGAAGAAGTCGACCTGCAGATCGCTATATTTGTAAGTATATGCGGTCAGGTTGAGCCGAAGCTGGCGATCGAGCAGCGTGGTCTTGATGCCGGCTTCGAATCCGCGCGCCTTTTCCGGATCGAACGTCAGGTCATCGAGCGGTGAAGCCGAGAATTTCGAATTGATGCCGCCGTTGGAAAAGCCGCCGGACTTATAGGCGGTCTTGTAAGCGCCGTAGACGAGGACGCCGTTGGTCGGCTTCCAGGTGATCGTCGCTTCCGGCGACCAGTTGTTGAACGTCTGGTTCGCGGTCACCACGCCGAGGCCGTCCGGATCGTTCTTGTCGCGGAAGATCGCGGTCACGCCGGGATTATTGTATGGCTGCGCGAAATAGCTGTCCTTGGTTTCGTGCGTATAGCGCACGCCCGCCGCGAGCTCGACCGTGGGCACCACCTTCCACGTCACCTGCCCGAAGGCAGCGAGTGTCTCGCCGTCGGTGAAGCTGTCCTTGGTCGTCGCGAGATAGCGATAGGGCGCCGGGGCGAGGCTGTTCTCGATGTTGGCGAACATCACATATTGCTCGAAGGTGCGCCTGGTCTTCTGATAGAGGCCGCCGATCATCAGGTTGATCGGCCCGTCGAACTTGGTCAGTGCACGCAATTCGGACGAGAAGGCGTGATAGGTGGAATTCTCCGTGGCCCAGGTGCCGGCTGCGCTCGACTGGAAGTCGCACGCGCAAGCCCAGCGGTTGTTGTTCCAGTTATAGTTCGTGACGGACGTGATGGTTACGCCGTCGAGATCATAGTTGACGGTTCCGGTGAGCGCATAGGATCGATATTTGTTGTAGAGATTGCCGTCCGCTTTCGAGAACGGAAAATCCTTGGCGATGTCGCTCGGAATGTTGTTCTGGTGGGTGACGAAATGATTGCCGCAGCGATAGCCGTTGAGCTGGGAATAGCCGGACGGGCAGGAAAAGGCCACGTAGTTCCAGGAGGAATTATTCACCGTGTTATAGTCGCCTGAAGCCTTGAATGTTGCGGTCAGGCGATCGGTCGGCGTCCATTTGAGCGTGAGCCGGCCCAGCAGCTCGTCCTCTCCGGGAGCCCGCCGTGCCGCCGGAGAGGCGACATGCGGCGTCGTGACGCCGGTGACGACGTCGAACGTGTTGTAGACGACGGGATCGGCGATGTTGCGGTAATAGCCGCCGTACATCTTCGATCCGCGGATGGCGACGCGCAGGCCCAGCGTGTCGCTGAGCGGGCCCGAGCCGACGGCTTCGAGCTGGACCTGTCTCGCCTTGAACTCATAGGACGCCTTGGCCCGGAATTCCGGCTTGTCGGTCGGATCGGCGGTCGTCAGCGAAATCACGCCAGCCGTCGCGTTCTTGCCGAAGAACAGCGCCTGCGGGCCTTTCAGTATCTCCATCCGCGCCAGATCGAAGAAGCCCTCGTTGATGATCCGGCCCTGTCCGTAATAGACGCCGTCGACGACGATCGCGACCGACTGCTCGATCCCGATCGACGTGGAGGAGGATCCGATTCCGCGCAATGTGAGCTGCGCGCCGGAGCCGTTGGATGCGCGGCCGACGGTGAAGCTCGGCGTGCGCGCGGCGACCTTTTCCAGGCTGGTGAGGTCCTGCTCCTCGATCGTCTTCGCTGCGATTGCCGTGACGGCGACGGGAATGTCCTGAACGCTCTCCGATCGTTTGCGCGCCGTCACGACGATGTCCTCCAGCCCGCCGGAATGCTGCGCGCCGGCCTCGGCTTCCGCGGTCGAGGGCGCGGGTGACGGAGCGGTCTGCGCAGCGGCGGGAGCGGCCACGCCCAGCGCCAGCGCCAGTGCGCTGCAGGCCCCGTACAAGGAGGTCCGCGACGTATCGATGATCATCTTCAGTGCCCTTTCGATGCACGGCACCGACCTTTCGGCCGGGCGCTCCAACCCCATGCGACCGCGCTCTCTCGCGCAACTGGCGCTGGGCGGCTCACATTGGATCAATGCGCCCAGGATCCCTTTGCGTCACCCTCTCACAATCAGCAGGTGTGATGGCGTGCGGCGCGCGGGAAAACCGCTTGGCCGAAGCATGCGGCATCGCAGCAGGAACGAGGATGATGCAGGGCGGAAAGCTGGAAGGGCGCGTGGCGCTGGTCTCGGGCGCGCTGCGCGGCATCGGCCGCGCCATCGCCGAATGTCTCGCCGCCGAGGGTGCGGCGACGATCGTCACCGATCTCGATGCCGAGGAGGATGCCGGGCCGGGAAGCGCGCTCGGCGGCATTCCGGCAGCCGCCTATATCCGTCTGGACGCGACCAGCGAGGCGGACTGGCAGGCGGCACGCTCGCGCGTGGAGCGGCAATTCGGACGGCTGGACATCCTGGTCAACAATGTCGGGGCGGATCTCACCGGCAAGGTCCAGGATCTCGCCCTCGAGGATTGGCGCAGGCTGATGACGCTCAATGTCGATACCGTCTTCCTCGGCACCAAGACCTTCCAGCCGCTGCTGGCGCGAAGCGGCGCCTCGACGCCTTACGGCTCGAGCATCGTCAACATCAGCTCGATCATGGGCCTCGTCGGCATGGGCGAGGTTTCCGCCTACAATGCTTCCAAAGGCGCCGTCCGGCTGTTCACCAAGTCGAACGCAATCGAATTCGCCGATGCCGGCGTGCCGATTCGCGTCAACAGCGTCCATCCGGGCTTCGTCGAGACGCCGCTGCTGCACAAGGGCATGGAGCGCTGGGCGGCGCGTGACGGAACCGTCACCGCCGCCCAGCTCATTGCGGCGATGGCGCAGGCCACGCCGATCAAGCGGCTTGCCCAGCCGATCGAGATCGGCCGCGCCGTGGCCTTTCTCGCAAGCGACGACTCCAGCTACATGACGGGCAGCGAACTGGTCGTCGACGGCGGCTGGACGGCGCGCTGAACAAGGGAGCACGGGACCATGTCGATCTTCGATCTATCCGGGACGGTTTCGCTCGTCACCGGCGCCACCGGCGGCATCGGCCGCGCCACGGTGAAGGCGCTCGCGGATGCCGGCTCGACGGTGATCGCGAGCGATGTCGCGAGCGAGGGAGGCGTCGACGGCGCAGCCGAATATCGCCGGCTGGACGTCACCGACGAAGCGGGATGGACGCAGCTCCTCGCCGCAATCGACGCCGATCACGGCCGGCTCGACAATCTCGTGAACAATGCCGGCATATCGATCACCGGCAGCATCGCCGAAACGAGCCTCGCCGAATGGCGCAGATGCCAGGCGGTGAACGTCGAGGGCGTGTTCCTCGGCACGCGAGCGGCCGCTGATCTGCTGAGGCGCAGCGGCGCCGATCGCAGAGGCGGCTCCTCGATCGTCAACCTTTCCTCGGTCGGCGGGCTCAAGGGCTCGGCCAACGTGGCGGCCTATTGCACCAGCAAGGGCGCGGTCCGCCTCTTCACCAAGAGCGCGGCCGCCGAATATGCGATGCTGAAATGGCCGATCCGCGTGAACTCGGTCCATCCCGGCGGCACGGACACGGCCATGATGGACGCGATCTATGCCCGCTATGTCGAGATCGGCGCCTTTCCCGATCTCGCCACGGCGCGCGCCACCGTGTCGGCGGGCCACGCGATGGGCCGGATGGGCTCGCCCGACGAGATCGCCGCCGGCATCGTCTATCTCTGCGCTCCGGCTGCGAGCTTCATGACCGGCTCGGAGCTGGTGATCGACGGCGGCATGACCGCGGCTTGAACGAAGAGGAATGATCGGAATGGCAGGCAGGCTCGCAGGCAAGGCCGCGTTGATCACCGGCGGCACCAACGGCATCGGCGAGGCGGCGGTTCGCGGGCTGCGCGCGGAGGGCGCCAGCGTACTCTTCACGGGAAACAACGAGGCCGCGGGCAACGCCATTGCCGAGGAAACCGGCGCGCTGTTCGTCCGCCATGCCGTGCAGGACGTGGCGGGCTGGGCCGCGGTCTCGCGCGCGATCCGCGATCGGTTCGGCCGGCTCGACATCGCCTTCGCCAACGCCGGCATCAATGCCGGGGACAGCGACATCGAGACGGTCTCGATCGAGGCCTGGCGGACGATCGTCGACGTCAACCTCACCGGATCGATGCTCACCTGCCGGAATGCCATCGCCCTGATGAAGCAGAATCCGGAAGGCCCCGGCGGATCGATCATCCTCAACAGCTCGATCAACGGCATCCTGGCGCTGGCCGGCGACGTCACCTATTCGACGACCAAGGGCGCGCTCCGCCTTCTGGCGAAATCGGTCGCGGTGCATTGCGCGAAGTCGGGGCTCAACATCCGCTGCAACTCGATCCATCCCGGCGTGGTCGAAACGCCGCTGATCCTCGGCGCCATCGCCGGTGCGCCCGATCCCGCGGCGGCGCGCGCGATGCTGGAGAATGTCGCCCCCATGGGCCGGCTCGGCCGCACCCGGGAGATCGTGGCGCTGCTCGTCTATCTCGCCTCGGACGATGCGCAGTTCGTCACCGGCGCGGAGCTTGTCATCGATGGCGGCTCGACGGCGGGGCTGCCGGGGGTCTGATCGCCCCCGGCCGCGGGCGCGGTCACATCTTCTGCGAGGAGATGATCTCGTGGATCTGCACGTCGTTGCGATACTTGCCTTCGAAATCGGCGAGCAGCTGCGCGATCGCGGGAAGCGCGAGATGGGTGTCGAGCGCCTGCCTGTCGCGCCAGCCCTCCATCGCCATGATCACGCACTGCTCCTCGTCCTCCATGCCCATGTGGTAGAACAGGCATCCGTCCTCCTTGCGCGAAGGCTCGCACAGCGCCTTCAGACGCGCATAGAGGGCAGGCAGGGTCTGCTTGTCGGTGAAGATCTGACCGGTGACGACAATCATCGCATAATCCTCGCGAGGTTTGAAAGCTGATCGGGGGGAGAACCGGCTCAGGTCTGATGGATGATGGTGAAGGCCCGGCTCTGCAGGAACCAGCGCCCCTCACGTTTCACGAGCCTGTCGTCGTAGCGGGCACGCGCCCGTTTGTCCTTGCCGGTGCCGGGTTCGGAATAGACTTCGGAGATATAGGTATGTGCCTCGGCGCGATCGCCGTCCACCTTGATCGCGCCCACCGTCACCATGAAGCTGAGCTGCGGATAGGCCGGCATCGCGTCGCGCCACAGCGCGACGATCGCCTCCTTGCCATGGACGACGCCAAGATCCGGATAGTGGGACAGATCCCAGTGGCTGTCCTCCACCCACAGCGAGGCCCACAGTTCCTCATCGTGCCGGTTCACCGCATCGGCATAGGTTTCGATCACCTCGCGGATCGCGACGCGATCCTCGAGCGGCCCGGTGAAGTTCGCGGTCATGCATCCTCCGCTCTGTCCTGACCACGCCACGCTAGGCGGCCCGGCCTCCGCTGGGACCTGCCGAAAAGGCGAGGTCAGCGATACTCCTCGCGCAGCAGCCTGCGCAGGATCTTGCCCGATGGATTGCGCGGCAGCGCGTCGCGGAAGGCGATCGATTTCGGCACCTTGTAGCCGGCGATGCGCTCGCGCGCCCAGCGGATCAGCTCCGCCGGATCCGGCCGCTCGCCGGGAACCGGCACCACGACGGCCGTCACCGCCTCGCCCCATTTCGGGTCGGGCACGCCGATCACCGCCACGTCGCTGACCTGCGGATGCCCGTAGAGCGCATTCTCCACCTCGGCGGGATAGACATTCTCGCCGCCGGTGATGATCATGTCCTTCAGCCGGTCGGCGAGATAGATGTAGCCGTCCTCGTCCATCGAGCCGGCATCGCCGGTATGCAGCCATCCGTCGGGATCGATCGTCTCGGCGGTGGCCGCCGGATCGTTGAAATAGCCCGCCATGTTGGCGGCGGAGCGCGTGACGATCTCGCCCACCTCGCCCCGCTCCACCTCCCTGCCCGCCCCGTCGACGATCCTCACCTCGACGCCGGGCAGCGGCACGCCGACGCCGCGCATCCGCCGGTTGCCCTCGGGATCATGGTCTTCCGGCGGCAGGCCGACGATCGTGCCGGCCGTCTCGGTCATGCCGTACATCTGCGCGAAGCCGCAGCCGAATACCGCGATCGCCTCGCGCAGCAGATCGAGCGGGATCGACGATCCGCCGTAGCAGATCGTCTTGAGGAAGCTGAAATCGGCGCCGGCGGCATCGGGATGGTCGCACACGATCCGCATCGCGGTCGGCACCATCATGATCTTGGTGATGCGGTGGCGCGTGATCAGCCCGAGCACCTGGTGGGGATCGAACTCGCGGACGACGATCCCCTTGGCGCCGTGCTGCAGCGTCCACAGCCCCCAGCCGGAGCCGCTGATATGGAAGTTGGGCATGGCGATGAGGCTGACGTCCTCGGGGCCCCAGCGGTTCCATTCCGGCATCGCCTCGATCGGCGTCGCGGCCCTGAGCGCGAGCAGGCTGCGATTGGTGAGCATCGCGCCCTTCGGATGGCCCGTCGTGCCCGATGTGTAGAGCTGGAGGACGGGTTCGTCATAGCCGACGTCGCGGCGCGGGTCCGCGTCCGGCTGCGCATCCCGCCATGCCGCGAACGCCTCGGTCGAAATGAGGCGACGGCCCGCGGCCGGATCGAGCCTGTCGGCAAATTCGGGATCCGCCACCACCAGGCGCGGCCGGCTGTTGCCGACCACATGGGCGATCTCCGGGGCCGCCAGCCGCCAATTGACCGGGACCAGCACCAGTCCCGCCTTGGCCGCGCCGAGCCAATATTCGAAATAGTGATCACTGTTCTTGCCGAGAAACGCCACCCGATCGCCCGGAGCGAATCCCATCGCGATCAGCCCGTTGGCGACCTGGCTCGCATGCCGGTCGAGCGTGCGATAGCGCGTCTCGCGCTGATCGAAGACCAGCGCCACCGCCTGGGGACGCTGCTTCGCCTGGCTGCGGATCAGATCGGCCAAAACCGGCTGGTCCATGTGCGTCTTGCCCTTCCTCTCGCCCGTTGCCAGCTTCCGATAGCCGACGCCGCGGGCGACGGCGCCTGTCAGATTGGATAAGTCGCAACGCCACTGACGGAAACGCCAGTGCAGATTGCGATCGCGATCACTAAGCTCGCCGCCGCACGAGGCAGAGGAGACGGACCATGGATCTGGGGCTCGGGGGAAGAAAGGCCGTTCTGGTAGGGGCGAGCCATGGCATCGGCCTCGCCACCGCCAAGGTTCTCGCCGCAGAAGGCTGCGCCGTCGCCTTGTGCTCGCGCTCGCCCGAGAGCGTCCGGGCCGCGATCACGGCCATTGAGGAGGCGGGCGGCAAGGCGATCGGCGATCCGGTCGACGCGACGGACGGTGCGGCGCACGCCGGCTGGATCGCCGACGCAGCCGGCCGGCTTGGTGGCTGCGACATCTTCATCTCCTTCACCTCGACCAATCCCGGCGTCGACGACGAAGCGGGGTGGAGGGCGGTGTTCGAAGCCGACATCCTCGCCCTGCAGCGCGGGGTCCATGCCGCGCTGCCCTTCCTTCGCCAATCGGACGCCGCCTCGATCGTCACCCTCTCCTCCACGGCGGCGCTCGAGGAGTTCATGGGGCCGGGGCCTTACAACGCGCTCAAGGCCGCGGTGATCAACTACAGCGCGGCGCTCGCCCAGAAGCATGCGCCGGAGGGCATCCGCGTCAACTGCGTCTCGCCCGGTCCGATCGAGATGGAAGGCCGTGCCTGGGATCAGATCAGGAGCGCCATGCCGGATTTCTACAAGGGCATATTGGGGCAAATCCCCATGGGGCGCATGGGCAGCGGCGAGGAGGTAGGCCGCGCGATCGCCTTCGTCGCCTCGCCGGCCTGCCGGTTCATGACCGGCGCGAACCTGCTGATCGACGGGGGCTTCACCAAGGGCGTGCAGTTCTGAGGGGAGGCGTCCATGGCCGAGGAGAAGCCCGAACGGATCAACTGCGTGCTGATCGCCGGCGGGCTCTATCATGATTTCGATTTCGCCCGTCTGGAGCTCCTGAAGCTGCTCGCCGAGGACGAGCGGGTCCGTACCCGCGTGTTCGAGGATTATGCGAACGTCGATGCGATCCGCGCGGCGGACTTCCTCGTCACCTATACGTGCGACGTCATTCCCTCGCTCGATGTCCAGGAGGCGCTGCGCGACTGGGTTTCGGCGGGCGGGCGCTGGTATGCGCTGCACGGCACCAACTCCGTGCTCAGGCTGCTGGACAACGGGCTTTACGGCAGCCCGCGCTGGGCCCCTTTGTTCATGGAGACGCTCGGCAGCCAGTTCATCGCCCATCCGCCGATCGCGCCCTATCCGGTCAGGGTGACGGATCCGGATCACCCGCTGACGGCCGGCATCGCGCCGTTCGAGACGACCGACGAGCTGTATCTGATGGAGCGGCACGGCGATCTCCACGTCCTGCTCCATGCCGAATTCGGGGGCGAGGCCGCCGGCTTCGCCGAAGACCGGTGGGCGCAGGATATGCACCCCGTCCTCTACATCAAGAAACATGGCGCTGGCGCGGTGCTCTACAACACGCTCGGCCACTGCCGCGGCCATTATGACATGCAGCCGCATCTGGATTTCTGGCCGACGGTGGATCGCTGCGCGTGGGATCTGCCCGTGTTCCGCGAGCTGCTGCGCCGCGGCATAGCCTGGGCCAAGGAGCCGAAGGCCGGCTGATCGGGAGGGGGGAGCGAGGCCGCCGCCCGGGGAGCCTAGCTCAGCGCCCTCACCGGGAGATGCTCCGCCCCCGGCGCCTCGTCGGGCACCGCGACCTCGATCCATCCGTCGTCGGTTTCGCGGAAGGGAAACACCATCAGCGGCTTGTAGTTGACGCCGCCGAGGCATTCGCCCGTGTCCAGCTTGAAGCGCGCGCCGTGCAGCGGGCACATCACCGATCCGCGCCGCACGCGCCCTTCGGGAGCGAGGGCGGACGCGGCGTGGGTGCAGCGGTTGATGAGCACGTGGAGCCTGCCTTCCTCGCGGCAGATGAAGACCGGCCATCGATTGACGATGAAGGGCAGCATCGCCCGCTCGCCCACCTCGGCCGCCTTGACCACACGATGATAGGTCCCGCTCATCCGCTTTGGTCCCGCCTTTCCTTCTCGGTTTCGGCGACGCTGCAAGTTCGCATGATCGCCGGCAATTGATGCTTGTCATAGCTGCCCCGGGGCTCTGGCGCACGCCATGAGTCCCACCGGAGGAGACGAAACATGGCCGAGACGAACCGATACTGGCGGCTCGATGCATATCCCCAGGGCACCGATTTCCCCTCGGCGGTCCGCCTCGCGGAGGAGCCGCTGCCCGAGCCCGGCGATCGCGAGGTCCGCGTCCGCAATCTCTGGCTGTCGCTCGATGCCGGCACGCGGATGTGGATGACGCCGCGGGAGGATAGCTACATGCCGCCGACGCCGCTCGGCAGCAAGGTCATCGGCTTCGTCCTCGGCCGGGTCGAGGCGTCGCGCCATCCCGGCTTTCGGGAGGGGGATCTGGTCCGCGCCTACGGCCAGTGGGCGGATCATTCGCTGCTTCGCCCCGATCTCGGCGACGTCTGGACGCTGGATCCGATCGCCGACATGCGCCAGCATTTCGCGGTGCTGGGCCCGAACGGCTGGACGGCCTATGTCGGCCTCGCCGAATATGGTGGCGTGCGGCCGGGCGAGACGGTGCTCGTCTCGGCCGCCGCCGGGGCCACCGGCCTGCTCGCCGCCCAGTTCGCGCGGATGATGGGCTGCCGCGTGATCGGCATCGCCGGTGGCGCCGCGAAATGCGCCCTGCTCACCGGCCGCTATGCGCTCGATGCGGCGATCGATTACAAGGGTGAGGATGTGGCCGCCCGCCTGCGCGCCCTGGCGCCCGCCGGCATCGGCTGCTATTTCGATTGCGTCGGCGGCCCGATGCTCGATGCGGTGCTGCCCAACATGGCGATGAACGGGCGCGTCGCCATATGCGGCCTGATCGCGACCTACGACAAGGCGGAGCGGAGCGGCCCCGCGGCGTTCGATCTCGTGCTGATGAAGCGGCTCACCATTGCCGGCTTCTTCTCGCCCGATTTCTACTTCCGCGGGGAGGAGATCAACCGGCTGACCCGCCCCTGGCTCGAGGCGGGACGGGTCGGCATGGAATTCGACGTGACGAACGGCCTCGAAAATGCCCTCCACGCCTATGGCAAGCTGTTCAGCGGGGGCAATGTCGGCAAGACGATGGTGCGGCTGGCGGATTAGGCGGGATGCGACGCAGCACGGCGCGCCGCCGCTTCAGAGCGCGGACTCATGCTCCTCGACAAAGAAATGGCGGTGCATCGAACGATCGAACAGGCGCTCCTCGTCCTCCGCGATCTCGGCTGCGACCGCCGGCTCGGCCAGCCGCGCCATCGTCGCATCGAAGGCGGCACGGTCCGCGAACCAGATCTCCATCACCACGTCATGCTCCGGCTCGTCATGCGCGCCGGTGACCGGGTTCGGCATCGGCCGCACGTAGCGGCGCAGGTAGCGCAGCGCATGGCCTGACAGATATTTGACGCCGATCCGCGCATGGTGGCGCTCATAATAGTCGATGAACGCCTCCCGGCTCATCCCCGGCCGACGCTTCAGCAGCGTGACGAACTTCAGCACGGGCGTGCCTGCGCGCCCGAGAGGCCGACGTAGCGGCGAAGCTCCCAGTCGCTGTCGCCGAGCAGCGAGGCGAGCAGCAGCACACGCTTGAAGGCCTGACCGACCAGCAGTTCCTCGGTGATGCCGATGCCGCCGTGAAGCTGGATCGCATCCTCGCCGAGCTCGATCGCCCGCGCGCTGATGAAGGCCTTGGCGCCCGCCAGCGCGCCGTGGCGCTCGCCGGCCGTCCCAGTGGTCGCGGCGGCGCGGTAGAGATGGGACCGGCTGAGCTCCAGCCTGGCATAATTGTCCGCCATCCGGTGCTGGATGGCCTGGAACGCGCCGATCGGCTGGCCGAACTGGTTGCGTGTCTTCACATAATCGAGCGTGGCATCGAACATCATCGCCATGAGGCCGGTCAGCTCCGCGCTGATCGCGAGCCGCGCTTCCGCCAGCGTCGCCGCCACCGCGTCGAAGCCGCCGGCCATCGGCTCGGCGCGAACCTGGCGCAGGACGAGATCGCTTGCCGCCGAGCCGTCGACCATCCGGTAGTCCCGGCGATCCAGCCCCTCGGCATCGCCCGCCACCAGATAGAGGCCGATCGCCCCCGACTCCGATCGGGCGGAGACGATGAAGGCGTCGGCGAAAGGCCCGCCGAGCGCCATCTGCTTGTCGCCGTCGATCCGGGCCGCGGCGCCGTCGGGCATTGCCCGCGCCGCGACGGCGGTCTCATCGAAACGCGCTTCATGCTCGCCATGCGCCAGCGCGAGGAACCCGTTGCCGTCGATCAAGCGAGGAAGCCAGATCCGTTTCTGCGCTTCGCTGCCCCCGCGGTCGAGCACCCCGCCCGCCATCACGAGCGCCGGCAGAACCGGCTCCGCGATCACGCTTCGCCCGATCGCCTCCATCACCGTGATCAGCGTCGCGCTCTGGCTGCCGAGGCCGCCGAAAGCCTCCGAGAAGGGAAAAGCGAGCAGGCCCGTCCCGGCCAGGACGCGCCAGCCGTCGATCGAAAAGCCATGCGGCTCGGCGACATAGCGGAGCCGCGTAACCGCATCGTAGCGATCAGCCGCATAGCGTTCGATCAGGTCCCGAAGCAGCCTCTGCTCTTCGCTCAGCTCAAAGTTCAAGCGCTCTCCCCCAGTCTCGCCCCAAGCGGCGCGGAATGATCGCATTCGTCGAGCGAGATAAGCCCGGCGCCGATGTGGCGACGCCTCCGCTTTCCAATAGGTGGCCATGCGGGAACGCGGGCAAACCTAGCGCAAATGATAGGTTTGAATTGATATTGTCGGGGTCGCCGCCCGGCGGTATCGTCAGGGGCATGGAGAGGACAGGCGAAGCTTTCAGCGCCTGCGCGGCTCAGGACCGGACAGCAGAACAACAGACCGGGGCGGAGTTCCGCAGGAATGTCTCAACCGGCATTCTCTGTGCGGCGGATATCCGGCCGGCAGCGGAAGCGCTCCGTGATATCGCGCGCGAGATCGGCAATTTCCGCGTGGCCGCGTGCGACAATATCGCGTCCAAGATGCCCATGCACGATGCCGAGGGCAATATCCTCGCCTTCGATATCTTCGGCTGGCCTGCGTCGAAGGAGCAATGGTGGAAGAAGCCGCTGCTCGCCCTCACCTCGCCGCTTCCGATCGCCTGCCGCTACGAGGCGGATCCGTTCTGGGCAAACGCCCAGGGCATCCACACGCGGGCGCCGAACCCGCTGCTTGAATCGATCGATCTGACCGACTTCGCCGAGATGGTGAACGCGAAGGCGGTCATCGCCGTGCCGATCCATCTGCCGTTCGGCCAGATCGGCGCCGTCAGCTTCTCGCCGATCGACGATACCCGCAGCGATCTGTCACGCGAATATGCGCTCTATGCGGACCAGCTCGAATATCATGCGCGCCGTTTCATCACCGGCTATTCGCGGGTGATGAGCCGTCGTCCCTGGATTCCCAAGGATTGCCGCCTCTCCAAGCGCGAGGTGGAGTGCCTGCGCTGGGCCGCGGTCGGGAAAACCGACGTCGAGATCGCGATGATCATCCGGCGAAGCTGCGCGACGGTGCGCTTCCATATCCACAATGCGGCGACGAAGCTGGAGGCGGTCAACCGCAGCCAGACGGTGTTCAAGGCGACGCAGCTCGGCTTCCTCGGCAGCGTCGCGGTGATGCCGACCGATTCCGAAGCCGGCCACGCGCACCACGCCTGATCCCGCCACGCCCCCTTCCTGCTGCATGAGGTTCCTCGCCCCGCCGCTGCGCGGGGCGTTGCCCATCGGCCTGCTTCGCCGTCCCGAACGCATCGGCGCGGCGCCGTTCCGGCCGTCGGCAGGCCACCCTATATTTTCTCACAGGAGAATTGGGACGGTGGCTTTCCCATAGTGGCTCCACGCTTTTCTTGCTGGAGCCACACCCATTTCCGCATCGCGCGCCATCGCTG
>Ga0180222_1002324_pt1 | contig 15663 bp, 11 predicted proteins | sample eDN5th37CKraftOP_FD_151336 | JGI IMG/M metagenome (GOLD analysis project Ga0180222, IMG submission 151336) | Enriched Organic Plus compost microbial communities from Emeryville, California, USA - eDNA 5th pass 37_C Kraft OP (version 2) (version 2) ... | reverse complement strand
TCGAGGCGCCCGCCTATCTCCACAACGGCCAGCCGCTGCCGGAGCAGAAGCCCGAAGGCGATCATTAAGGGAAGGGCATTAAGGGAAGGGCATTAAGGGGGAGCACGTGGCCATGAAGCTGTTCGATCTTTCCGGCAAGGTGGCGATCATCACCGGTTCGACGCGGGGGATCGGGCACGGCATCGCGCGGGCGATGCAGGCGCACGGCGCGCGGGTCGTCATCTCCAGCGAGGATGCGGGGGATTGCGAGACGGTGGGGCGCGAGATGGATACGCTCGCCATTCCCGCCGACGTGACGGACGGCGCGCAGCTGAAGGCGCTGGTCGACGGCACGCTCGACCGTTTCGGCGGCATCGACATCCTCGTCTGCAATGCCGGGATCACCGGCAGGCCCGGCCCGTTCGCGTCCGTGGACATGGACGATTACGACCGGGTGATGGCGATCAACCTGCGCAGCCAGGTGCAATTGTGCAACCTCGTGCTGCCGCATGTCGCCGGACGCGGCGGCGGCGCGGCGGTGCTGATCTCCAGCCTGTCGGGATTGCGCGGCAATGCGGCGATCAACGCCTATGCGCTCGCCAAGGCGGGCGTGGCGCAACTGGCGCGCAACCTCGCGGTCGAGTGGGGGCCGCGCAATGTCCGCGTCAATGCGCTGTCGCCCGGCTTCATCCGCACCGAATTGTCCGCGCCCCTGCTCGCCAACGAAGCGTTCATGGCGAAACGGATGCAGATGACCCCGTTGCGCCGCCCCGGCGAGGTGGACGAGGTGGCGGGTGCGGCGCTGTTCCTCGCCTCGCCCGCGGGCGCGTTCGTCACCGGCCATAATCTGGTGGTGGACGGCGGAACGCTGATCACCGACGGGCAATAGCGTGTCACGCCATCAAGCCCCTCCCCTTCAGGGGAGGGGGTGGGGTGAGGGGTCGCCTTGAAATCCGACATTGCGCCCGGCACCATACCCCACCCCTCGGTCCCTTCCCCTGAAGGGGAGGGGAGGATTGAGATGCCCCGCCGGCATCACGCCGCCAGCGCCGCTTCCTCTTCCGCGATCATCTGTTGCAGCACGCGACGCGCCTTGGTGCCGCCCGCGTCGATGCCGAGGAAGGCGGGGCGCGCTTCCCAGAAGTCCATGCCGTCGAGATTGGCGTAGCTCGTCTCGATGATCGGCTTGTCCTCCACGATGAACGCCTGCTCCATCAGCGACTTGACCATCGCGTCGGCCTGTTCGTGCGCCTGGTCGGTGGATCGGGTTGTCGCCCAGAAATAATGGCTCGTCCCGTCGGTTTCGGGCGTGATGATATGCGCCTGATGCACCACCACACCCTCCTCCCTCGGCTTGCCCACGCGGGTGGCGCCGACTTCCAGCAGCATGGAGGCGGGGGCCTGCCAGCGCATATCGAGCCAATGGTCGGTCGGCGTGCCGGGTTCGTAAATGCCCAGTGTATGCGGCGGCGCGGGCACGTCGGGCATCCACCAGTTGGACCAGAGCGCCTTTTCCTCCTGCCGCAATTCGTGCTTGCCCGCGAAGATCACCCCATTGCCCGCGAAGCTGCCCTTGTGGACGAACTCGATATGGCTGAGGTCCATCAGATTGTCGGTCGCATATTCATAGGGCGCCTTCATCCCCATCAGCCCTTTGAGCGGCGCCAGCCCTGCCTTGATGATCGGCGCGAAATCGGGAACCAGCGCCGGGTCCGCGAGCGCCGGATCGCCCGCCCAGAACCAGAGGATGCCGTCGCGCTCCTGCGTCGGCCAGACGCGGAGGTTCGCCCCTTTGGGCAGAGTGTCGGAAAAGGGATTGTGCACGCATTGCCCCTCCGCGTTGAAGCCGAGGCCGTGATAGGGGCAATGCACGACGTCGCCCTCCCGCGTGCCCTCGCTCAGCGGCGCGAAGCGGTGCGGGCAGCGGTCGGTCAGCGCCGCTGCGGTGCCGTCCTGCTTGCGCAGCAGCAGGATCGGCTGGCCCAGCAGGCGGCGGCGCAGCATCGTTTCGCCGACCTCGTCCGACCATGCGGCCATGTACCAGCAGTTGCGCAGATATTTTCCGATCGTCGTCACTCTGTCTCTCCCTTTCCGGCACGGCGTCGGGGTCCGCGCTCTTTTCGTGATTTCAGAAGCCTTTCACGCTGCCCGCGCCGTGTTTTTCCCGGCGAGGCCTTGCCGCTGAACGGGCGGAATGGCGGCAGAGACAGGGTAGTCCGTCGCCGGACGATATGTAAAACTTATACTATTTATAGGTTGCCATCTGTTTCCTGAATGATCCGGTTGGCGGTATCCGCCAACTGGCCGCGCAGCCAGGTCAGCCCGGCGTCCCCGGCGCGGGCTTCGTGGAACTGGATCATTTCCCGCATGCGGGGGAAGGGGAAGGGTACGTCGGTGCAGTTGAGGTCGAACCGGTCCAGGATAGCACGCGCCAGCCGCTCGTGCAGCACGGCGAGGCGCGAGGTGCCCTGAAGGAACCAGGCGACGGAGGCGAAGCTGGTCACGGTGACCTCGATACGCCGCTGCCTGCCCATGTGGGACAGGTGGGAGTCGGCGAAGGCCTGCACCCGCGTGGAACCGAAGGCCACGCTGACATGGCCGGCGGCGAAGAACTTCTCCTCGGTCAGCCCCTCGCGGAAGATCGGATTGCCGGCCCAGCCGACGACGACCTGCTTTTCCTCGAACAGGAATTCGGAGGGATGCCACGCCGCCAGATAGGGCTCCGGGGTTATCAGCAGGTCCACCTTGCCCTGTTCCAGCTCCGCCATACTGGTGTCGCCCGGCTGGATGATCTCCATGCGGATATTGGGGGCGAGCGCGCTCAGCCGGGCGCCGAGCGGCACCAGCACGGCGACCATGATGTAATCGGAGGCGATGATGCGGAAGGTGCGGGTGGCGGTGGCCGGGTCGAAGCTGGTCGGCGTCGCGATCGCCCGCTCGACGCCACGCAGGCTTTCCTGAATCTGCGGCAGTAGCATCTCGGCAAAGGGCGTGGGATGCATGCGCTTGCCCACCGCGACCACGATGTCGTCGCCGAAATAGGTGCGCAGGCGGCGCAGGGCGGCGCTGGTCGCGGGCTGGGTGAGGCCGATCCGCTCTGCCGTGCGGGTGACGCTGCGCGTTTCCATCAGCGCCTCGAACACGACGAGCAGGTTCAAATCCAGTCCCTTGAAGCGCATATCAATTCATCCTGTGATTGAAATATCATTCAAACAAAAAATTTCCCAAATGGAAAGGGCAAGGATAGGCTTTCTCCAATGTCGGAAAACCGACGATGCAAAGATGAAAAGGGGAGACACAGTGAAGGCTTATCTTCTTGCCGGCGCGGCTATGGCTGCATTCCACATGGTTCCGGCCCATGCGCAGGAACAGGATTCGGACGCCGCCGCCGGAAATGGCGGCCTTGCCGACATCATCGTCACCGCCCAGCGGCGAGAGGAAAATCTCCAGAAGGCAGCCATCCCCGTCAGCGCGGTGACCGGCAACACGCTGACGGAACAGAGTGTCACCCAGGCGACCGACCTCACCCGCCTGGTGCCCGCGCTTCAGGTCGCGCCCGCCGCGGCGCTGACGCAAATCTACCTGCGCGGCGTCGGCACCTTCGGCTCCAACGCCTTTGCCGAGCAGGGCGTGGCGTTCAACCTCGACGGCGTCTATCTCTCCCGCCCGGCGGCGCCCGCCGCGCTGTTCTACGACCTCGAACGGATGGAGGTGCTGAAGGGGCCGCAGGGCACGCTCTACGGCCGCAACGCGACCGGCGGCGCGGTCAACCTTGTCACCGCCAAGCCGAAGCTGGGCGAGGCGTCGGGCTTCCTGACCGCCGAATATGGCAATTACGACGCGCTGAAGGGATCGGCGGCGCTCAACGTGCCGCTGGGCGACCGCGCCGCGTTCCGCATCTCCGGCCAATATGCGAAGCGCGACGGCTTCTACAATGACGGCTATGACGACGAGGATACGCAGGCGGTGCGCGGCCAGCTGCGCTTCGACACCGGCGGCGGCTTCAACGCGACGATCATGGCCGATTACGGCCATGTCGGCGGCATGGGCAGCGGCGGCACGATCATGCCGCTGCTCGCGGGCAAGAAGCGGCTGGGGCCGAGCGACCCGCGCGTGATCGCCGAATATCTCTCCCGCGCGCCGACCCCGCCGGTGCCGCAGATCATCGCGCGCGACGACGGCTATCAGGACAATGACTATTATGGCGCGATGGCGACGGTGAACGCCGACCTCGGCTTCGCACAGCTGACCGTCATTCCGGCATGGCGCCATACGAAGCTGGATTTCGTCAGCTATGCGTCGAGTTTCCTGATCGACGTCACCGAGAAATCGGACCAGATGTCGCTGGAAGGCCGCCTCGCCAACCAGAGCGACCGGCTGAAATGGGTGCTGGGCGGCTATTATTTCGTCGAGGATGTGACGGCCGCCCAGTTCTACAATCAGCAGAGCAACGGCACCCGCATCAATTCGCAGCTCAATACCAGGAGCTTCGCGGTGTTCGGGGAGGCGACCTTCTCGCTCACCGACACGTTCCGCGTGACCGGCGGCCTGCGCTACACCAAGGACAACAAGCAGCAGCTGACCGAGGCGCACACCTATCCGTTCGTCGGCTTCGCGCCGCCGCCCGCGCCGCCGCTGACCCCGATCATCCTCGACCTGCAAACCGACGCCACCAGCGATGTCGATTTCGACAAGGTGACGTGGAAGGCGGGCGTCGAATATGACATGGGGCCGCGCTCGCTGCTGTACGCGACGGTTTCCACCGGCTTCAAATCCGGTATCCTCTATTCCGCGCTGGGCGAGAATTATTCGAAGCCGGAGCGGCTGACCGCCTATACCATCGGTACGAAGAACCGCTTCTTCGACAACACGCTCCAGCTGAACGTCGAGGCGTTCTACTGGGATTACAAGGATCAGCAGGTTTCCCACCTCGCGCCGGTGCTGGTCGCGCCGGGCATCTACGGCCCGGTGTTCAAGACGGAGAATGCCGGTTCCGCCACCATCTACGGCGCGGAGGCGGAATTGCTGTGGCAGCCGACGCCGGACGACCTGCTGTCGATCAACCTGCAATATCTGCACAGCAAATATGACGAGATGGACTATCAGGCCTATTCGGTGTCGGGTGCCGCGCCGGTGGTCGGATGCGCGATCACGCCGACCTCGCTGGTGGGCGCGTCGCCGACCGCAGCCATTTTCGACGTCGATTGCTCCGGCCGGCCGCTGACCAACGCGCCGCGCTGGGTGCTGAACGCGGGCTATCAGCACAGCTTCGACCTCGGCGGGGCGGGCAAGCTGACGGCGGGCGTCGATACGCGGGTGGAATCCTCGCGCTATCTGTCGATCGACTTCATGCCGGAGGTGAAGCAGGGCAGTTATATGATGTCCAACGCGCGCATCACCTATGAAACGGCGTCGGGCCAGTTCGCGCTGACCGGCTTCGTCAACAATCTGGAGGATGAGCTGGTCTTTTCAAACGGCTTGCAGAGCCCGGCCAAGGCAGGCGTCTTCTACAACCAGCTGCGCCCGCCCCGGACCTACGGCATTCGCGGCACGGTACGCTTCTGATCCCTGGCGGGGGAGTGCGTCCCGGCGGGAGAGGGGTTTCAGCCCCGCCCGCCGGGCGCTCTTAAGGAATGCGGCGGGGTGGTGCGAAGGCGTCGCCCCGTTTTTTTGGCGGGTTAGCCCTTACCGTCACCCCAGCGACCCGAAGGGCGACCGAAGGTCAACGCTGGGGCCGCAGGCCCTGTCGCGCGCCATCTCTTGAGATGCCAGCCTGCGCTGGCATGACGGATAAAAGGATAGGTTATTCAAATAGTTAGATGTAAATCAACCGTCATGCTGAACTTGTTTCAGCATCCATCAAGCCCCATGCTCCTCCGCTCAATCCGGTGAAATGGACCCTGAAACAAGTTCAGGGTGACGATGAAGGCGAAGGTCCGCTTTTGCCCAAAACCAGCCTGTCCGATCGCCTCAATCCTTGCCCAGCCGGGCGAGCGCCTCGTTCCTGATCTGGCGCAGTTCGCTGACGGTTTCGTCGAGCGCGATGCGTTGCTGTTCCAGATCTTCCAGCCGTTGCTCGATCCGCGTGACGAGGCGGCTCATCTGTTCGACATGGTTCGGGTCCACATCGTAGAGATCGAGGAATTCCTTGATCTCGCGAATGGAAAAGCCCAGCCGCTTGCCGCGCAGCACCAGTTGGATGCGGCCGATTTCCCGCCGGGAATAGACGCGCGTGGTGCCGACGCGATGCGGCTCGATCAGCCCTTTGTCCTCATAGAAGCGCAAGGTGCGCTGGGTCACGCCCAGTTGCCCGGCGACTTCCTGTATGCCCTTGAAGCCGGTGTCCGGCTGTTCGGCGCGGGCCTTCTTGCCGGTCCGCGCGGTCATGCGCCGGTCCTCGCGAAAGGCACGCGGCTGGCGGCCATTGCGGCGCGGGAGAAGAATGGGGAGAGGGGTGAACAGTGCATCGTCATTTCCATCGCATCGGCGGGGCCGGGCAGCGGCGTCGTCAGGCGCGCTTCTTCCTTTCCTCTTCGATCAGTTCCTTTTTCGACAATTTGCCGATCAGCGTCTTGGGCAGCGCGTCGCGTATCTCGATCTCCTTCGGGATCTCGATCTTGCTCAGCCGCTCGGCGAGGAACGCGCCCAGCGCCTCGGCGGAAAGGGCGGAGCCTTCGCGCAGCGCGACGAACAGCTTGGGCGACTGGCCGCGATAGGGGTCGTCTATGCCGATCGCGATCGCTTCCCGGATGTCGGGGTGCTGATAGGCGGCATCCTCGATCACGCGGGGGTAGACGTTGTAGCCGCCGCACAGGATCACGTCCTTGATCCGGTCGACCAGGAACAGATAGCCGTCCTCGTCCAGATAGCCGATGTCGCCGGTGCGCAGCGCGCCGTCCACGAACACCGCCGCCGTTTCCTCCGGCTTGTTCCAATAGCCCTTCATCACCTGCGGCCCGCGCGCGCAGACCTCGCCGCGCTCGCCCTGCGGCAGCAGGCGCGCAGGGTTTTCGGGATCGCGGATTTCGAGGATGGTGCCGGGGAAGCGCGGGCCGCAGCTATTGTCCTTGACCCGGCCGTCGAGCGGGTTGCAGGCAATGATGGGCGAGGTTTCGGAAAGGCCATAGCCTTCCACCACGCGGGCGCCGGTGCGCTGCTCGAACTGTTCGCGCACGTCGAGGGGGAGCGGCGCGCCGCCCGATATGCAGGCGCGGACGGCCGACAGGTCCGGCACCTTGTCGTCGGGCAGGCCGTTCATCGCGACATAGATGGTCGGCACGCCGAAGAACTGTGTCGGCGGCTTGCGCCTGATGGTCTTGAGCACCTGGTCCATCTCGAACCGGGGCAGCAGCACCATCTCCGCGCCGATCTCCACCGAGAAGTTGAGCACGGTCGTCAGCGCGAACACATGGAACAGCGGCAGCACGCCGAGCGTGCGTTCCTGCCCCGCGCGCAGGCCGCCGACATGGATCAGCATCTGCGCGCTGTTGGCGGTGAGATTGGCATGGGTCAGCATCGCGCCCTTGGGCACGCCGGTGGTGCCCCCGGTATATTGCAGCACGGCGATGTCGTCCGGCTCGGCCGCCACCGGGTCGGGCGGGGCATCGCGGGCGATGAGCGCGCGAAAGCGGACATGCAGCGCCTCGTCGCGGACGACCGCATGATCCTTGCGCTTGATGAGGGTGAAGCCCCAGGCCTGCAACGGCGGCAGCACGTCCGCCATGCCGCATAATATCACCCGTTCGAGGCCGGATGCCGCCGCGATCGCCTGCACCTTGTCGTGGATCATCTTCACGTCGGGCACGGCCATCATGCGCGTGCCGGAATCGCGGATCTGATGCTCCAGTTCGCGCTCGGTATAGAGCGGGTTGAAGTTGACGACGATCGCGCCGATGCGCAGCGCCGCGAAATAGAGAATCACGAAATAGGGCGTGTTGGGCAGACAGAGGCCGAAGCGGTCGCCCGGCTTCAGCCCCTGATCCTGCAACCCCCGCGCCGCTCGGTCAACCATGTGCCCGATTTCCCCATAGGTCCAGCAGCGGCCGAGAAAGTCGATCGCGGTCCGTTCGGCATAGTCCGCCACCGCCTTGTCGAGCAGTTCGGTCAGCAGCCGCGGGCGCGGCTCCATCTCCGTCGCGGGGCTGGAAAGGGGGGAGGGGGCAGGGTTGGTCATCGCGGCTCCGGTATCAGAAGGTGAACCGTCCGCCGAGCGACAGCACGACGGCGTGGGCATTTTCGAGGCGCCCATCGACCAGTATCGCCGTCTGGGCGGGCGTTCCCGCAAAGGCGGCGGTCCGGCGGTCGATCGGCGCATCGTCGAAGGCGAGCAGGATGGCCGCCGCGTCGATGGTGAAGGACGGGGAAAGCGCATAGCTGGTGCCCGCCGAGAAGTTCCAGCGGTTGCTGTCCGGCACGCGGGCGTCGCGCTCTCCGTCGCGGGTGGGCGTCTGGTCGCGGGCGACGCCCGCGCGCAATGTCCATTGCGACGAGACGGCATAATCCGCGCCGGCCGCGACGGCCCATGTGTTGCGGTAATTTTCCGGGATCGCCGAATAGACCGGCCCCAGCTGGATAGCGTCCAGCCTCAGCCGGATCGCATCGAACTTCGCCCAGCCGAACCGCGTCGCCTGCGCGTTCAGCGTCAGGTCCGGCGTGACGGCGAACCGCCCGCCGAAGGTGAGCTGCCATGGCGTGCTGAAGGTGGCGCGGACAGGCTGGGTAAAGCGCATTATCACCGATTGAAGCACCTCCGCATCACGGGTGAAAGTGCCGTTCAGCTTATGCTCGATGCTGGATTTGTAGCTGACGCCCAGCGACACCGGCCCGTCGCGATATTGGACGCCCGCGCTCCAGCCCAGATCCCAGCCCTTGCCCTCCAGGTCCTGATGGCCGTCGAAACCCGACGTGAAGGGCAGATAATTGGCGAGGCTGGCATCGGCATATTCGATGTTGAGGCCTGCACCGAGGCTGAGACTGGCGGTCGGCATGAAGGCGACGGACGGCTGGATGTCGATGGTGCGCAGCGACGTTTTGTCGGCGGTATAGCGCACCCAGCTGTCGGCATCATAATCGGTGGTGAAATTATAGGGCGCGGCCAAGGCAAGGCCGACAGCCAGTTGCGGGGTCAGCCCATAGGCGAAGGCGCCGGACGGCACCACGCCCTTGTGGATCGGGTTATGGGCATTTTGCGCGCCGCCGACCGGAGCCGAGGCCTGACCCGGCCGGATGAGCTGCGTGTTGACGTTGCGCACATTGCCCGAAGGCAGCACCGCGCTCGCGCCCAGATAGGCGTCGCCGCCGGTCATTCCGCCGATCGCGGCCGGGTTCCACCAGAGCGAGGCCGCGCCCTGATCGGCCACCTCGCCCGAAAAGGCGCGCCCCGCGCCCCTGACCGACTGTTCCTGCAAATAAAAGCCGCCCGCCTGGGCGACGCCCGGCAGGCCGCTGCCCATCATCAGCGCCGTCAGCGATGCCCCTACGGCAGCCCTCTTGTCGATTTTCATTAAATTCTCCCCCCTGAATTCGTGATCCGCCGCTGGTCCCGATGCCGTTTCCTGCGCTTTCCAATGGTGAATAACGGCCGGACGATCCGACCTTTCACCTTCGACCTGCCGCAGGCGGCGCGATGGCATCGATCCTCTCTCCTCACTCTCCCCCGTCGGAACGACTGTCGAGGACAGGCGTCCTTTCGAATCATATCCTGCCGCAAAAATCTGTTGACGTATAGGGTAATTTGCGCACCATTAGGGAAAGAAGTAGGATTTAACCGATTCCCGTTTCGCAACCGACGAACCCCTGCTTACTCGGAGAGGCTTGATCGATGACTAACGTGGTTATTGCGGGTTATGCCCGTTCCCCCTTCCATCCCGCGGGCAAGGGCGCGCTGGCGCGGGTGCGGCCCGACGATCTCGCCGCGCAGGTTGTGCGCACCCTTGTCGAGCGGACCGGGGTGAAGGCGGCGGACATCGAGGACATCATCATGGGCTGCGCCTTTCCGGAAGGGGAGCAGGGCTTCAACGTCGCGCGGCTCGTCGGCCTGCTGGCGGATCTGCCGATCTCGGTCGGCGGCATGACGGTCAACCGCTTCTGCGGCTCCTCGATGAGCGCGATCCACATCGCCGCCGGGCAGATCCAGATCGGCGCGGGCGAGGTGTTCATCTGCGCCGGGATCGAGTCGATGAGCCGGGTGCCGATGATGGGCTTCAACCCGCTGCCCAACCCGGAACTCGCCAAGCGCAGCGCCGCCTATATCGGCATGGGCGACACGGCGGAAAATGTCGCGACCAAATATCAGATCAGCCGGGCGGAGCAGGAGGCGTTCGCCGTCGCCAGCCAGCAAAAAGCCGCCGCCGCGCAGGCCGCGGGCAAGCTGGCCGAAGAAATCGTGCCGATCCCCACCAAGGCCGGCGTGGTGGATCAGGACGGCACGCTGCGCCCCGACACCACGGCGGAGGGCCTTGCGGGCCTGAAACCCGCGTTCAGCGCGGACGGCACGGTGACGGCGGGCACCTCCTCGCCGTTGACCGACGGCGCCAGCGCGGTGCTGGTGACGAGCGAGGATTATGCCCGCGCCCACGGCCTGCCGATCCTCGCGCGGGTCAAGTCGGTCGCCATTTCCGGCTGCCTGCCCGAGATCATGGGCATCGGCCCGGTCGAAGCCTCGCGCAAGGCGATGGCGCGCGCCGGGATCGCCGCCGACCAGATCGACGTGGTGGAGCTGAACGAGGCGTTCGCCAGCCAGTCGCTCGCCTGCATTCGCGACCTCGGCCTCGACCCGGCGAAGGTGAATATCGACGGCGGCGCGATCGCCATCGGCCATCCGCTCGGCGCGACCGGCGCACGCATCGTCGGCAAGGCGGCGGCGCTGCTCAAGCGCGAGGGCGGCAGATATGCGCTCGCGACCCAATGCATCGGCGGCGGCCAGGGCATCGCGACTATCTTGGAGGCGGTGGAATGAGCGCGCCCCGGATCAAAAAAGTCTGCGTCATCGGCGCCGGCACCATGGGTGCTGGCATTGCCGCGCAGGTCGCCAATGCAGGCGTGCCGGTGCTGCTGCTCGACATCGTGCGCGACCCCGCCGATCGCAACGCCGTCGCGGCGGGCGCGGTCGCGAAGATGCTCAAGACCGACCCCGCGCCCTTCATGTCGAAGGCGGCGGCGAAGCTGGTCGAGGTCGGCAATATCGAGGACGATCTGGCGAAGGTCGTGGATTGCGACTGGATCGTCGAGGCGATCATCGAGCGGCTGGACCTGAAGCAGGACCTCTACGCGAAGCTGGAGGCGGTGCGCCGCCCCGGCACGGCGATCTCCTCCAACACCTCGACCATCCCGCTCGCGAAGCTGACCGAGGGGCGGAGCGAGGCGTTCCGCCGCGATTTCCTCATCACCCATTTCTTCAACCCGCCGCGCTATATGCGCCTGCTGGAGGTGGTCGCCGGGCCGGAAAGCGACCCCGCGCTGGTGGTGGCGGTGTCCGATTTCGCGGATCGCGGACTCGGCAAGGCGGTGGTGCGGGCGAAGGACACGCCCGGCTTCATCGCCAACCGCGTCGGCACCTTCTGGATACAGGCGGCGCTCAACGCCGCGTTCGACCTCGAACTGACGGTCGAGGAAGCGGACGCGATCGCGGGCCGCCCGATGGGCGTGCCCAAGACCGGCATTTTCGGCCTGATCGATCTGGTCGGCATCGACCTGATGCCCCATCTGAAACAGAGCCTTACCTCGACGCTGCCCGCAGACGATCCCTATCAGGCGATCGCCCGCACCGCGCCGTTGATCGAAAAGATGATCGCCGACGGCTATACCGGGCGCAAGGGCAAGGGCGGCTTCTACCGGATCAACCGCGAGGCGGGGAAGCGGAAGGAGGCGATCGACCTCGCGACCGGCGCCTACCGCCCGGCGGCCACGCCTCCCTCGCTGCCCGGCGCGGCGGGCAAGGGCGATCTCGGCGCGCTGATCGCGCTGCCGGGCAAGTTCGGTGCCTATGCCTGGGCGATCCTCGGCCCGACGCTGTCCTACGCGGCGAGCCTCGTGCCGCAGGCCGCGGACGATATCGTCGCGATCGATGAGGCGATGAAGCTCGGCTATAACTGGAAATATGGCCCGTTCGAACTGATCGACAGGATCGGCGCGACAAAGCTGGTGGAACGGCTGGCGGCCGAGGGGCAGCCGGTGCCCGAAATCCTGAAACTGGCCGGGCAGCGCAGCTTCTACCGGATCGAGCAGGGCAGGCGGCAATATCTCGGCCTTGACGGCGATTATCATGATGTCGTCCGCCCCGAAGGTGTGCTGTTGCTGGAGGACATCAAGGCCGCGTCGAAGCCGCTGCTGAAAAACGGCTCCGCCGCGCTGTGGGATATCGGCGACGGCGTGGTCGCGCTCGAATTCACCGGCAAGATGAACGCGCTCGACGGCGATGTGATGAAGCTGATCGGCGAGGCGATCCCGCTGGTGCAGAAAAGCTACAAGGCGCTGGTCGTCTATAATGAGGGCAGCAATTTCTCGGCCGGGGCCAATCTGGGCCTTGCGCTGTTCGCGCTCAACATCGCCGCCTGGGGCGAGATAGAGAAGCTCGTCTCCGGCGGGCAGCAGGCCTATAAGGCGCTCAAATACGCGCCCTTCCCGGTGGTGAGCGCGCCCGCCGGCATGGCGCTGGGCGGCGGGTGCGAGATACTGCTCCATTCCGACGCGGTGCAGGCGCATGCCGAAAGCTATATCGGCCTTGTCGAATGCGGCGTGGGCCTCGTGCCCGGCTGGGGCGGCTGCGGCGAGATGCTCGACCGCTGGAAGAAGAACCCGGCCCTGCCCAAGGGGCCGATGCCCGCCGTCGCCAAGGTGTTCGAGATTATCTCCACCGCGACCGTCGCCAAATCGGCGGCGGAGGCGAAGGAACTCGGCTTTCTGCGCCCCGCCGACGGCGTGACGATGAACCGCGACCGCCTGCTCGCCGACGCCAAGGCGAAGGCGCTTGCGCTGGTGGACGGCTATGCGCCGCCCGCGCCGCCCGAATTTCGCCTGCCGGGCGCGGGCGGCAGGACGGCGCTGGACCTCGCCGTCCAGGGCTTTCAGGCGCGCGGCCTCGCCACCGAGTATGACGGCGTCGTCTCCGGCCTGCTGGCCGAGGTGCTGACCGGCGGCGATGCCGATCCGGTCGATGTGCTGAGCGAACAGGACATGCTGGCGCTGGAGCGCAAGGCGTTCATGAAGCTGGTGCGCGAACCCCGTACCCAGGCCCGTGTCGAGCATATGCTGGAAACCGGAAAGCCGCTGCGCAACTGAAGCGATCGGGAGAGAGATTATGCAGGTATATGAAGCTCCGCTGCGCGACATGCGCTTCGTCCTCAACGAACTGCATGAGGATGACGGCTTCGGCGGCATAGCGGCGCTGGCCGAGTTCACGCCCGACCTGACCGGCGCGGTGCTGGAAGAGGCCGCGCGCATCTGTCAGGAGGTGCTGCTGCCCCTGAACCGTTCCGGCGACGAGGAGGGGTGCCATATCGAAAATGGCGTGGTGCGCACGCCCAAGGGCTTTGCCGACGCCTATAGCCAGTTCGTCGAGGGCGGCTGGGCCAGCCTCGCGGGCGATCCGCAATGGGGCGGGCAGGGGCTGCCCGAGGCGGTCAACAAGCTGGTGGAGGAGATGATCTGCGGCGCGAACGTGTCGTTCAGCCTCTATCCCGGCCTGACGCACGGCGCGACCACGGCGCTGGCCGGCCATGGCAGCGAGGACCTGAAACAGGCCTATCTGCCCAAGATGACGAGCGGCCAATGGTCCGGCACCATGTGCCTGACCGAGGCGCATTGCGGCACCGACCTCGGCATGCTGCGCACCAAGGCGGTGCCGCAGGGGGACGGCAGCTATCGCCTCACCGGTTCCAAGATCTTCATCTCGGCGGGCGAGCATGACCTCACCGAGAACATCGTCCACCTGGTGCTGGCGCGCCTGCCCGACGCGCCCGAAGGGACGAAGGGGATCAGCCTGTTCCTCGTGCCCAAATATCTGCCCAACGCGGACGGCGCGCCCGGCGCGGCCAACGGTGTCTCCTGCGCGGCGATCGAGCACAAGATGGGCCTCAAGGCGTCGGCCACCTGCCAGATGAATTTCGAGGAGTCGACCGGCTGGCTGGTGGGCGAGCCGAACAAGGGCATGGCGGCGATGTTCACGATGATGAACACCGAGCGCGTGTCCGTCGGCATCCAGGGGCTGGGCGTGGCGGAGGCGGCCTATCAGGCGGCGGTCTGGTATGTGAAGGAGCGGGTGCAGGGCCGTTCGCTGTCAGGCGTGAAGCGGCCCGATTTGCCTGCCGATCCGATCATCGTCCACCCGGACGTGCGCCGCATGCTGATGACGATGCGCTGCTGGAACGAGGGGTGCCGGGCGATTTCCGGCTGGGTATCGCGCGCGCTCGACGCGGAGAAATATTCCGACGATTCGGAGGTGCGCGCCCGCGCCGAGGATTTCGTCGCGCTGATGACGCCGGTGGTCAAGGCGCTGTTCACCGACCTTGCCTTCGACACGGCCAATCTGGCGGTGCAATGCTATGGCGGCCATGGCTACATCCGCGAAAGCGGGGTCGAGCAATATGTGCGCGATTCCCGCATCGCGATGATCTACGAAGGCACCAACGGCGTGCAGGCGCTCGATCTTGTGGGGCGCAAGCTGCCCGCGCATATGGGCCGCTATCTGCGCAGCTTCTTCCACCCGGTTTCCGCCTTTATCGAGGAAAATGGCGGGGAAGGGCCGTTGCAGCCGATGATCGTCGGCCTCAATCAGGCGTTCGGCGCGCTCCAGCTCGCCACCGGCATGATCGCGCAGCGCGGCCTCAAGGACCCGGAGGAAGCGGGCGCGGCGGCAACCGATTATCTGCGCCTGCTGGGCCTTGTCGCGATGGGCTATTGCTTCGCCCGCGCGGCGAAGATTTCCGTTGCGCGGCTCGCCGAGGGCGGGGACGATGCGGCTTTCTACAAGGCGAAGATCGATACCGCGGCCTTCTTCTTCGACCGGCTGCTGCCTCAGGCGACCGCCTGCTTCCTTGCGATCAAGGCGGGCAAGAAGTCGATGATGGCGCTGGAGGAAGGGGCGTTCTGACGGGCGAGGCAGTCATGACGATGACCGGGCTGGATGAACTCAGGGCGATGATCGCGATCGGCAAACGCCCGCCGATGATGGAGCTGCTCGGCATTTCCTTGCTGGAGGCGGAGGCCGGGCGCGTCGTCTTCGGCGCGACGCCGGACCGCTCGGTCTATAATCCGCAGGGCATCGTCCATGGGGGCTTTGCCGCGACGCTGCTGGACAGCGCCTGCGGTATCGCCGCCTTCAGCGCGACGCGGAAACCGCAGGATTGCATCACGCTCGAACTCAAGATCGCCTATCACCGGGCGATGAACGAGAATACCGGGCCGGTGCGGGCGATCGGCACGGTGGTGTCGATCGGCAAGCGGGTCGCCCATACCGAAGCCCGCCTTGTCGATGCGCAGGATCGCCTCTGCGCCACCGCGACATCGACCCTGCTGCTGTCCGACCGGGCCTGAGGTCCGGGCGTCGGGCGGGAGCGCGCTGGGCGGGCTTGTTGCCCTCCCTCTGTTTACACGGCCCGGAAAAGTCGGTTAACAGGAAGGGCGGGCACACTTGCCTGCCGCTGGATTACCCGAAATGGATGGAATGTTGGAAGGTCCAAATACGCG
>Ga0180222_1002323_pt1 | contig 15666 bp, 14 predicted proteins | sample eDN5th37CKraftOP_FD_151336 | JGI IMG/M metagenome (GOLD analysis project Ga0180222, IMG submission 151336) | Enriched Organic Plus compost microbial communities from Emeryville, California, USA - eDNA 5th pass 37_C Kraft OP (version 2) (version 2) ... | reverse complement strand
CGCGCGGAGACCAGCTCCTCGGCGAAGCTGCCGTCCGCGTTCAGCTCGGCATTGGCCTGCGCGATGGTGTGCTTGGCCTCTTCCATGGCCGAGAGATAGACGACCTCGTCGGTCACCTTGTTGTCGACCACCTTGCGGTAGGGCGTCTCGATGAAGCCATATTTGTTGACGCGCGAGAAGCTCGCCAGCGAGTTGATGAGGCCGATGTTCGGGCCTTCCGGCGTCTCGATCGGGCAGATGCGGCCATAATGGGTCGGGTGGACGTCGCGCACCTCGAAGCCCGCGCGCTCGCGGGTGAGGCCGCCCGGCCCGAGCGCCGAGACGCGCCGCTTGTGCGTGATCTCGGAAAGCGGGTTGGTCTGGTCCATGAACTGCGAGAGCTGCGAGGAGCCGAAGAACTCGCGCACCGCGGCCACGGCCGGCTTGGCGTTGATGAGGTCGTTCGGCATCACGGTCGAGACGTCGACGCTCGACATGCGCTCCTTGACGGCGCGCTCCATGCGCAGCAGTCCGACGCGATACTGGTTCTCCAGCAGCTCGCCCACCGAGCGGACGCGGCGGTTGCCGAGATTGTCGATATCGTCGATCTCGCCCTTGCCGTCCTTGAGGTTCACCAGCTCCTTGACCACGGCGAGGATGTCCTCGCGGCGCAGCGTGGTGATGGTGTCCTCGGCGTCCAGGCCCAGGCGCATGTTGAGCTTCACGCGGCCCACGGCTGAGAGGTCGTAGCGCTCGGGATCGAAGAACAGGCCGGCGAACAGCGCCTCGGCCGTCTCGCGCGTCGGCGGCTCGCCGGGGCGCATGACGCGATAGATATCGCTGAGCGCATGGTCGCGGTCCTCGGCCTTGTCGACCTTGAGCGTGTTGCGGATCCAGGGGCCCGTGTTCACATGGTCGATGTCGAGCAGCTCCAGTCGGTCGATGCCGGCCTTGTCGAGCTTCTCCAGATTCTCGGCCGAGACCTCGTCGCCCGCCTCGATATAGATTTCGCCGGTCGACTCATTGATGAGGTCATAGGCGCTGTAGCGGCCGAACACTTCCTCGGTCGGGATGACCAGGGCCTCCAGCCCGTCCTTCTGCGCCTTCAGCGCAGCGCGCGGGCTGATCTTCTGGCCGGCTGCGAACACCACTTCGCCGGTCTTGGCGTCGACGATGTCGAACATCGGCTTCTGGCCGCGCCAGGCCTCGGCGACATAAGGGATCTGCCAGCCATTCTCGCCGCGGACATAAGTGACCTTGTTGTAGAACTCGCCGAGGATCTCCTCGCTGTTCAGGCCCAGCGCATAGAGCAGGGCGGTCACCGGCAGCTTGCGCTTGCGATCGATGCGGACATTGACGATGTCCTTGGCGTCGAACTCGAAGTCGAGCCACGAGCCGCGATAGGGGATGACGCGCGCGGCGAAGAGATATTTGCCGCTGGCATGGGTCTTGCCGCGGTCATGGTCGAACAGCACGCCCGGCGAGCGGTGCATCTGGGACACGATGACGCGCTCGGTGCCGTTGACGATGAAGGTGCCGTTTTCGGTCATGAGCGGCATGTCGCCCATATAGACGTCCTGCTCCTTGATATCGAGCACGGAGCGGGTCTCGGTGTCGGCGTCGACCTCGAAGACGATCAGGCGCAGCGTGACGCGCATCGGCGCGGCATAGGTGATGCCGCGCTGGCGGCATTCCTCGGTGTCATATTTGGGATCTTCCAGCTCATAATGCACGAAGTCCAGCTCGGCCGTGCCGGCGAAGTCGCGGATCGGGAAGACGCTGCGCAGCGTCTTCTCCAGGCCCGACACATAGCCGATCGCCGGATTGGAGCGGAGGAACTGCTCGTAGCTTTCGCGCTGCACCTCGATGAGGTTCGGCATCTGCACCACTTCGTGGATGTTGCCGAACACCTTGCGGATGCGCTTCTTGGCGCTGTCGCCGGCCTTGTGCGGGGGGAGAGCCTTGGTTGCCATGCCAGAGATACCTGACCTTCCTGCCTGAATTGGTCCCAGAAATTTTCGCATCACAGCGAAAATTCAGCCGGTTTCGGGCGATTCCGCGCGCTTGGGCGGCGGCTTCGGCCACGCAAAAAAGTGCGGGTCGGGGCTGTCCGATCCGCACTGCAGCGTCTTTTGAGGCCTGGACCTCGCCCCATATGTGATGCGTGCCGTGCGCAACGCGGCAAGCTTGCCCGGGCGAGGGCAGGTGGCGCGCCCGGCGGAGCCGGACGAAACCGTTGGAGAGGTGATATAGTCCTGTTTCGGGTCAGCGCAAGAGGGTTTGGACTTGCTTTTTCCGAAAATCCTGCTCGCGCGACTCCGGTCCTATCTCTGCTTGCGATAGATCACGCCGCACAGCAGGCGCTCGCCGCTGTTGCCGCTGGGATCGGTCTTCATGTCGTCGGGGTCGGCATGCACGACGAAGGACGCGCCGTCGACGTCGAACAGATCGTCGAAGCTGCCGTTGATCGTGAAGTTCATCTGCGCGCCGCCCGCCTCGTTCACGACCAGCGACGGCAGGTCGCCTTCATGCGGGCCCTGCGGATTTTCCGTGCCATGCTGCCGGTTGCCCGGATTGAGGTGCGGGCCGGCGGAAGCGAAGTCGGGCGGCGTGCATTTGCCGACCGAATGCACATGCATCCCGTGCGTGCCCGCCGCGAGGGCGCCGTTGTTGAGCTGGATGCTGCCCTGGATCACGCTGCCTCCGGGCAGGAGCGAGACCGATCCCATGCGCTGGCCCGTGCCGTTGTAGAGAATGGCTTCCGCATAGTTGACCGGCGGTGGCGGTGGCGTGTTGGGCGCCTTGGGGGCGCAGGCGCCGAGTGCGACGGTCAGGCCGAGGAGGGGCAGGGCGAACCAGTGGAGGCGCGGAAGCTTGGCAGAACGCATGGGCTACTCTTCGGTTGGGTGTGACTCGCGGACAAATGACACCGTAATCGCCGGTTTCGCAACATCAAAGCCAATGAGCCGCAAAAGTGCGTCATCGCGGCACGTCAGGGAGAAGGCGTCACAGCAAGGCGATGAGGCGCTCCATGGCCTCCGCCGCGCGGCGGGAGGCGGCCAGCAGATTGGCGTGGAAGTCACCGGCGCTTTCATGATTGGCGTCGTCCGTGGTCGCCTTGATGCCGGCCCAGGGCAAGCCGACGGACACGGCATATTGGGCGACCGCAGCCGTCTCCATGTCGACGAGGTCGGCGTCCAGCGCAGCCACCAGATGAGCGGCATAGGCCGGGTCCTCGATGAAAGCGTCGCCGCTGGCGATGCAGGCGGCAGGCAGACCGAGCCCGGGATCGGGGCTGGCGTCATAGGGCTCGACATGGGCCGGACCCATCGGCCAGGCGCCGGGCGGATAATGGACGAAGCTCGCCGCCTGGCGCGCGCCATAGTCATGCTGGACCGCGCGCGAGAGATAGAAGCAGTCGCCGGCGATGCGGCTGAGCTTGCCCGCCGTTCCCAGCGTCAGCAGCATGTCCGCATCGTGCAGCGCATGGAGGCGGGCCGCCGCGCAGGCGATATTGACCTTGCCGATGCCGGTGGTCGCGAGCAGGAGGTCGTGGCCGCCGACGCCGATCCGCCGCGTCGCGGGCCAGGCGAGTTCGATGGGGTCGCCCGCGTCGGGCATGAACGCATCGGCTTCCTCCGCGAGCGCGGCCAGGATGATGAGGCGCATGGCCTTCAATGGCCTTCGAAGGCGACGAGCGCGATCGGCGTGACGCCTTCGGCCCGCAGCCGCGCGCCGCCGCCGAGCTCCGGCAGGTCAACGATGAACAGGGCCTTGTCGACGATCGCGCCCTGGCCGCGCAGGAGTGCGGCGCCGGCCAGCGCCGTCCCGCCGGTCGCCAGGAGATCGTCGACCAGCACCACGCGCGCGCCCGGCGTCACCGCGCCGACATGCATCTCGATCCGATCCGAGCCATATTCCAGCGCATAGTCGATGCCGACGGTGTCGCCGGGCAGCTTGCCCCGCTTGCGCAGCATCAGCTTGCCCTTGCGCAGCGCATAGGAGAGGCCGGCGGCGACGATGAAGCCGCGCGCCTCGATGCCGGCGATCAGGTCGATCTGGTCGGGGTCGATCCGCGCCGCAAGCCGGTCGATCGCCGCCCGGAAGCCATCGCCGTCCAGCAGCAGCGTCGAGACGTCCCGGAACTGGATGCCGGGGATCGGATAGTCCGGAACGGTGCGGATCATCGCGCGCAAATCCGCATTGTCGCTCTCGGCGACTGGAACCGGTCGATCGGTCATCCCTTAAAACCCTTTGTGCAAGCGGCCTGAAACGGCCGTCATCATGGAGTCGCGAGCCTTGTATCGCCTCGGGACATGGTTGAGGCACTTCGGATGAACGCGTGAATACCACGTTTCGCCGCGAATCGTCGCTCGGATGCTTCGGCCTGTCTCGCTGGCGCTGGATCGAGCCTGCCCAACCGCTATCGCTGTGCCAAAATGGGTCAGTTGATATGAAATTTGTTGTTCATCCTTTGCGGCCTGCGCTGCTCATGTGCATATTCGCCGCCGTACCAGCGTCCGGGCAGGTCAATGATGAAGGGGTATCCGTCACTACGGAGCAGTCGCGCGCCGACGGGAAGCGTGCGCAGGAAACGACCGATCCGGTTGTGCGCACGGGTCAGGAGGTTCGGCTGGTCGCGTCCGAACCGCGGCTCAATGATGTGCCGCGCGTATCCCTGCCAGTCAATGCCGACAATGCCGAGCGACTGGCCACCACAGCGCGGGACGGGGCATCCGCGCCGGCAGCGAGGAAACCGGGCCCTCACCGGCATGAAGCCGCGCCGCCCAGCCGGCAACCCGCCGCTCTCGCCGCGGCGCCAATCGCTCCGCCGCCCGTTCGTCCGGTCGTCGGGAGTGGGCGCGTGACCGCGCCTGGCATCGCCACGCTTCCGGGCGCGCTCCAGGGATCCTGGCAGCAGGCGCTGCTCGTCGGTGTCATCGAGATCGGAAGCATCTGGCTCTTCTGGTGGCTCGGGCAGCGATCCCGTCAGGTCGAGCCGGCCATGCCGATCCGCAAGCATGACATGGAACTGGCGCTGACCGAGGCGATGATCGCCGAGGAGGAGGCCTATGCCGCGCGCCTGCCGACGCAGCTTCCGTTCGAGGAGGATGACAGCGCTCTGGTCCGGGCCGATCACGGACCGACGCCGCTGCCGACACCCGCCGGCAATGCGCCGGCAGACCTGTTCGAGCCGCCCGCGCGCGTCACGGGCGATGATGACGGGGTCCTGCTGCTCGACGGTTCGGACGCGCCGCGTTTCGAGACCTTCCATGAAGCGATGGCTGCGATGAAGGCGGAGATGGCGCGGTCGTTTCAGGCACGCGTCCGGGTTATTGCATAGGATTGAGGGCTTCCATCTGAAGCGGCAATCCCGCGCCATTCGGATAACAAAGTGCTCCTGCGAAAGCAGGAGCCCAGGGCGGCTAAGCACTGTTCATGCGCTCTTGGCTCCTGTCTTCGCGGGAGCGCGAGACCGTCCCACTTGGAGAGGGCCAAAATCCGACACAAAAAAAGGGAAGCGCATCCATTGGACGCGCTTCCCGGATCTTGCAGCGGATCGGAACGGCGTAACACCGCTCCTCCGCAAGCTTATTTGAGCTCGACGGTGGCGCCGGCTTCTTCCAGCTTCTTCTTGATTTCCTCGGCCTCGGCCTTGCTCACGCCTTCCTTGACGGCCTTGGGCGCGCCCTCGACGAGAGCCTTCGCCTCGGTCAGGCCGAGCTGGGTGATGGCGCGGACTTCCTTGATGACGTTGATCTTCTTGCCACCGTCGCCGGTGAGGATCACGTCGAACTCGGTCTTCTCCTCGGCGGCCGGGGCATCGCCACCGGTGCCACCAGCGGCCGGGACGCCAGCGACGGCGACGGCGGCAGCGGCGGAAACGCCCCACTTCTCTTCGAGCGCCTTCGAAAGCTCGGCGGCCTCGAGGACGGTCAGGGCGGAAAGCTGGTCGACCAGCGAATTGATGTCAGCCATTTCTATTCACTCCATGTCTGGCGGAACCGCTCCGGGTTCCAGTCAATCGATTGCAATCATGCAGCCTGGGCTCGATGCTCAGGCGGCTTCCTTGTTCGCGTAGGCGCTGAACACGCGCGCGAGCTGCGCGGCGGGCGCCTGGGTGACGGTGGCGAGCTTCGCGGCCGGGGCCTGGATAAGGCCGACCAGCTTGGCGCGCAGTTCGTCGAGCGAAGGCATGGAAGCCAGCGCCTTCACGCCTTCGGCGTTCAGCAGCGTGGCGCCCATGGCACCGCCGACGATCTCCAGCTTGTCGTTCGTCTTGGCGAAGTCGATCGCGACCTTCGCGGCCGCGACCGGATCCGTCGACGTCGCCAGGCCGACCGGACCCACGAGCAGCTCGTCGAGCCCCGCATAGTCCGTGTCCACGATGGCGATCTTGGCAAGCCGGTTCTTCGTCACCTTGTAGGTCGCGCCCGCCTCGCGCATCTTCTGGCGGAGCTGGGTGGACTGAGCGACGCTCATGCCCAGATTGCGGGTCACGACGACCACGCCCATCTCCTTCAGGGACGCGTGAAGCGCGGAAACGACCTCGGTCTTTTCATTGCGATCCATGCCATTCTCCTCATGGCAACCAAGTCCGAAGGCTTGGCCGCCTGTGCACATGCGCCGTGCGCGACCCGTGGCGGGCCGCGCGCGGCTCGTCTCTGGTCCGAGGGGAAGGGTTGACTGGACCCGGCGCCTGGCGGCCCGGGCAGACCCGGACGACGACATGCCCAAGGGGCGGCCGCATCCGGCTAGAACTCTTTTCCCCGTCTCGGCTGGAGATTAAGATGGCGGGCTTTCGCCTGGCGCCATCGCCAGCTGTCTCGGACGGTGTGCCGGGACGAATCCCGGCGAGCGCGTGGCCTTTATGCGCAGGCGCGGCGAAAGGCAAGCTTTTCCTTGGACGTGGCGCAGGCGGTAGTCCGGCTATTCGATGGTCATCGTATCGCCGCGCAAGGTCACGGTGCCGAGCTGCGCCAGCGCATTCTGACCCATCAGCGAAACCGGCAGGCCGTTCTCGACGACCGCGGCATTGAGCTGCTCGATCCGCTTGCCGGCCATCTCCAGCCGTTCGATGCGGGCCCAGCGCATCGCGGATGCGCCGCCCACGGTGCGCATGTTGCCGCTGGACTGCAGGCTCTCGAACGGCAGGCCCAGCCGGGCGGCATCCGCGCGATTGAGCACCACGACCGTGGCGCCGGTATCGACCACGAAGCGGATCGTCTGGCCATTGGCCTGCGCCTCGACATAGAAGAGCCCGTCCTCGTGGCGACGAATGACGCGCCCGGCGGAACCGGCCTCGCGCCGGCTGTCGATCCCGGTCGCGGTGATCGCCGCATGTGCGGCCGGCTGCGCCGCGCGCAGGTCCTCGCCGGCGACCGGACTGCTCAGCGCGATGACCACCACGGCCGTGACTGCCATCAGGCCGCCGAATTCGAGATGCGATCTTGCCATGCGCCGGTTTTTCCCGGCTGCGCCCGAAGATGTCGTTCGCGAGAGCGGTTATCTGGAAATCAACCAAGATTTCCCGCATCTTTCGGCGCGGCGGTAAGCAAGCAAGAAGCCCTGCCGCGGGCTTTCGCGGCAGGGCTTCCAGGAAATCGGGATCGGTCGGCGCCGGATCAGACGGTGGCGAGCTCCGCCACGTCGATCTTCACGCCCGGGCCCATCGAGGAGGAGAGGGCGACCTTGCGGACATATTTGCCCTTCGAGCCCGAGGGCTTGGCCTTGACGATCGCATCCACGAACGCGTCGAAATTCTTGCGCAGATCGGCGTCCGAGAAGCTCGCCTTGCCGAGCCCGGCATGGATGATGCCGGCCTTCTCGACGCGGAACTCGATCTGGCCGCCCTTGGCCGCCTTGACCGCCTCGGCAACATTCGGGGTCACGGTGCCGAGCTTCGGGTTCGGCATCAGGCCCTTGGGGCCCAGCACCTTGCCGAGGCGGCCGACCAGGCCCATCATGTCCGGGGTCGCGATCACGCGGTCGAAGTCGAAATTGCCGGCCTGGATATGCTCCAGCAGATCCTCGGCGCCGACGATCTCGGCGCCTGCCGCCTTGGCCTGCTCGGCCTTGTCGGCGCGCGCGAACACCGCCACGCGGACGTCCTTGCCGGTGCCGGCGGGCAGGGTGACGACGCCGCGCACCATCTGGTCGGCATGACGCGGATCGACGCCCAGGTTCATCGCGACCTCGACCGTCTCGTCGAACTTGGCGGTGGCGTGGCTCTTGATGAGCGCGATCGCCTCGTCGACGCCGTGCAGCTTCTCGCGATCGATCGCGGCGGCCAGAGCCTTGGCCTTCTTCGTCTGCTTTGCCATGTCCTCAGCCCTCCACCACTTCGAGGCCCATTGCGCGGGCGCTGCCTTCGATGATCTTGGTCGCCGCCGTCAGATCATTCGCATTGAGATCGGCCATCTTGGCCTGCGCGATCTCCTCGAGCTGCGAGCGCTTGATCTTGCCGGCCACGACCTTGCCGGGCTCCTTCGAGCCGGACTTGAGGTTCATCGCCTTCTTGATGAGATAGGTCGCCGGGGGCTGCTTGGTGACGAAGGAAAAGCTGCGGTCGGCATAGACGGTGATGATGGTCGGCAGCGGCGTGCCCTTGTCCATCTTCTCGGTCGCTGCGTTGAACGCCTTGCAGAATTCCATGATGTTGACGCCGCGCTGACCCAGGGCAGGGCCGATCGGCGGCGAAGGATTGGCGGCGCCAGCAGGCACCTGGAGCTTGATATAGCCCGTGATCTTCTTTGCCATGTCTCTCACTCTGTAGGGGATGCCAGGCGCGAAAGCCCCGCATCCGGTTCAAGCTTAGCGGTCAGACGGACGCGCCCGAGGGCATGTCCTCCCGCGATTCCCGCGCCTTTCGAGGTTCGGAAGCGCGGCCCTATAGCTGCGCCTTGCCCGAAAATAAAGGGAAATCCCGGGAGGACGGCGTCGCAGTTTGAATTTCAGCTTTGGAGTGGGAGCCGACATATCCCCCGAACGGTGAGACGCAGAAGGACAGAAATGGATCGAGCCCGGAATTCAAGCCGGGACACGACCGCCGCGATCGGGCGGCGGCCCATGAAAAAGCGGCCCGGCAGGAACCCACGCTCCGCCGGGCCGCAGGATGATGAGCACTGGTGTGCCAGCGCCCTTCGGGTCGCGGGTCGAACGCTAGCGGAGCGACGTTAACAAGGGCTGAAAACCCGCGGAAATTTGCCATTTCCGGGATTAACACGCGGAACTTCCATGAAGAAGTTTTTGCATATGCTCAGTCGCTGTCCGGGCGACTCGGGCAGTCAGCCGGCTGGGCTGACGAAGCTGTCCAGAACCCGCTTGGCGCCGGCCTGCTCGAAATCGATTTCGAGCTTGTTGCCCTCGATCGCGGTCACGCATCCATAGCCGAACTTCTGGTGGAAGACGCGCATGCCCAGGCTGATGTCGTCGCGCCCCTTGTTGCCGAGGCTGACCGCGCTCTGGCGGGCTTCGACGATGCGGGTCGGCTCGCGCACGAACTGGCCCTGCGCGCGCTGCCAGCCGGGCCCGCGCCCGGTGCCGCGCGCCACGTTGGCGAAGGGATCGTCGCGCTCCGACCAGTTGGCGCGCCACAGGCTGGCGCCGCCGGTCATGGTCGTCTCCTCGTCAGTCGTCTCGGACGGCAGCTCGGCGATGAAGCGTGAGGGAATGGAGCTGGTCCACTGGCCATAGACGCGGCGATTGGCGGCGTGGAGGATGAAGCAGCGCCGCCGCGCGCGCGTGATCGCGACATAGGCGAGGCGGCGCTCCTCCTCCAGCGCGGCGAGGCCGCCTTCGTCCAGCGCGCGTTGCGAGGGGAACAGCCCGTCTTCCCAGCCGGCGAGGAACACCGTGTCGAACTCCAGTCCCTTGGCGGCATGGATGGTCATGATGGTAACTTTGGCCTCCGCCTGTGCCGCGTCATTGTCCATGACCAGGCTGACATGCTCCAGGAAGGCGCCGAGCGTTTCATACTCCTCCATGGCGCGGGCCAGCTCCTGGAGATTCTCCAGCCGGCCGCTGGCCTCGGTCGACCGCTCGGCCTGCAGCACGGCCGTATAGCCGCTTTCGTCGAGGATCAGCCGGGCCAGCTCGGCATGGTTCATCGTGGTGGCGAGGTCGCGCCAGCGGGCGATGTCGCCGATGAAGCGGCCAAGCGACTTGCGGGCCTGCCCGGTCAGTTCGTCCGTGTCGATGATGCGCGCGGCGGCGAGGCTGAGCGGGATGTCCTCCGCGCGAGCGAGGCGGTGCAGCTTCTCGACCGCCTTGTCGCCCAGGCCGCGCTTGGGGACATTGACGATCCGCTCGAAGGCGAGGTCGTCGGCCGGCTGGTTGACCAGGCGCAGATAGGCGAGCGCATCGCGGATCTCGGCGCGCTCGTAGAAGCGGAAGCCGCCGACGATGCGATAGGGCAGGCCGATCTGGATGAAGCGGTCCTCGAACTCGCGGGTCTGGAACTGGGCACGCACCAGTATGGCGATGTCGTCGGCGCGGATGCCTTGCCGCTCCAGCGCCTCGATCTCCTCGCCGACGCGGCGGGCCTCCTCGGGCCCGTCCCACACGCCGATGACGCGCAGCTTCTCGCCCTCGGGCACCTGCGTCCAGAGCGTCTTGCCGAGCCGGCCGCCATTCTGCGCGATGACGCCCGAGGCGGCGGCAAGGATATGCGGGGTGGAGCGGTAATTCTGCTCAAGGCGGATCACCTTCGCGCCGGGAAAATCCCGCTCGAAGCGCAGGATATTGGCGACTTCCGCGCCGCGCCATGAATAGATGGATTGATCGTCGTCGCCCACGCAGCAGATGTTGCGGCGCGCCTGGGCGAGGAGGCGCAGCCAGAGATACTGGACGGTGTTGGTGTCCTGATACTCGTCCACCATGATGTAGCGGAAGCGCTGCTGATAATGTTCCAGCACCTCGCGGTCGGTGCGCAGCAGCACGAGATTATGCAGCAGCAGGTCGCCGAAATCGCAGGCGTTGAGCGCCAGCAGCCGCGCCTGGTAGGCGGCATACATCGCCGCGCCCTTGCCATGGGCGAATAGCTCGCTCTCGCCGGCATCGATCTCGGCAGGCGTGAGCCCCTTGTTCTTCCACTTGTCGACCAAAGCCGCGAAGGCGCGGGCGGACCAGCGCTTCTCGTCGATACCCTCGGCCTGGATGAGCTGTTTCATCAGGCGCAGCTGGTCGTCCGTATCGAGGATGGTGAAATTGCTCTGCAGACCGACCAGCTCGGCATGGCGGCGCAGCAGCCGCGCGCCGATGCTGTGGAAAGTGCCGAGCCAGGGCATCCCTTCCACCGCCGGGCCGATCATCCGGCCGACTCGCTCGCGCATCTCGCGCGCCGCCTTGTTGGTAAAGGTGACGCAGAGGATCTCGGAGGGATAGGCGCGCCGCGTGGCGACCAGATGGGCGAGCCGGGCAGTGAGTGCCGCCGTCTTGCCCGTGCCCGCGCCGGCCAGCACCAGCACCGGGCCCTCGGTCGTCAGCACCGCCTCGCGCTGCGGGTCGTTGAGGCCCTGGAGATAGGGCGGATCGGAAGGCGAGGGGGCGGAGACGGTCACATGGGAACAACTAGGGAACGCAGCGAGTCCGCGCAAGAGCCTCGCCCGGCCGGCGCGCAACTCGGCGCAGCTTCGGCACTCCCGGCCGGTGCGCACGCCGGGACGGGGAACCGCCCGGCATGGTCCGTGTTGATTCGGGCAAACGACGTCATTGGAATAAGGAGAGCAATATGCGTTTCCCGGTCGTCATGACGATGCTTGGCGCTTCGGTCCTCGCATTTTCCGCCCAGGCCCAGGAGACTCAGCCGGCCGATCCGGCGACTCCGCCCCCGCCGCCAACCGCGGCCCCCTCGACCGATCCGCAGGCGCCTCCCGGCAGCACGACGCCCGATCCCACCATGGCCCCGTCACCCGCGGACAGCATGACGCCGCCTCCGCCGCCGCCCTACAATGCGGCGCCCCAGGGCCAGGTCAATATGGGGCCGCAGCAGCCGGTAGTGCAGGCGGCGCCGCAGCCGCCGACGGAATATCCGCCCTGCTCGCGGACAGTGAAGGATGCCTGCGTCAATCCGGGCGAGAAGCCGAGAGGCTGATCGCACCGGAGCCGACCGGCGTTCGGGCGCTTCTTCCGGTGGGAAGGAGCGCCCTTCACTCTGCGCGGGGGTGCAGAGACAGCGTCAAGCCCGGGGGGTGGTAGGTGTCGGTTTGAATTCGGCTTGCGATCTTATTGCCTAATTGCGGACATTTCGTCCCCGTTAGTCCTGAGCGAAGTCGAAGGGCACTACTGAGCGGAGCGAAGTGGCTTCGCCTGCGGCTCAGCCAAGCCCTTCGACTTCGCTCAGGGCGAACGGTGCTTTGCTGCCAGGTCAGCTCTCCGGGCGCAACAGCCAGAGCTTGCCTTTCCCCACCACGCGCTCGGCTTCCACCTCGAAACCCTTGACCGCGACCGTCTCGCCCCGCTCGGTCTCGATGCTGATCCAGCTGGCGGGCCCGGTCCAGCCGAGCCGGGCGAGCTTGTCCAGCGCCACGGCGCCTGCGCCCGTGCGATAGGGCGGGTCCATCAGGAGGAGGTCGAGCGGCGCGGGCGCGGGACCGAGGGCCAGCACGTCGCTCTGGCGGATGTCCGGCCGGGCGAGGCCGAGCTTGGCCGCATTGGCGCGGATCATGTCCACCGCCGCGCGGTCGCGCTCGACGAACAGGCAGGACGCCGCGCCACGCGAGAGCGCCTCGAGGCCGAGCGCCCCCGAGCCCGCGAAGAAATCGCCGACGGCAAGCCCCTCGAACGCGCCGAGCCGGCTCGTCAGCATCGAGAACAGCGTCTCGCGGGTGCGGTCGGCGGTGGGGCGCGTGGCCTCTCCCGCCGGCGCGAGGAGTGGCCGCCCGCGCCATTCTCCGGCGATGATCCTCATCGCGTGCCCTTGTCGAGCGTCTTGCGGAACCGAACGAGATCGACCCGGCGCACTTCCATGATGTCGCTAGGCTGCGAATCGTCCAGCGTGAACGGGCCGTAGCGGGTGCGGATCAGGCGGCTCACCTTGAGGCCCAGATACTCCAGCACCCGGCGCACCTCGCGATTCTTGCCTTCGGTCAGCGTCAGCTCGATCCACTGGTTGCGCCCGGTGCGGCGCTCCAGATTGGCGTCGATGCGGCCATAGCGCATCCCTTCTATCTCCACGCCTTCGATCAGTTCCTCCAGTTGCGCTTGACTCACCTCGCCGAAGGCGCGGGCGCGATAGGTGCGCTCGACGCCGGTCGCGGGCAGCTCAAGCTGGCGCTTGAGCTCGCCGTCGGTGGTGAGCAGCAGCAGGCCCTCGGTGTTGAGGTCGAGCCGGCCGACCGGCATCAGCCGGGGCAGGTCCTTCGGCAGCCTGTCGTAGATGGTCGGGCGGCCGGCGGGGTCCTTCGCCGTGGTGAGCAGCCCGGCCGGCTTGTGGAACAGGAACAGGCGCGCGGGCGCCGGCTCCTTGACCGGCTGCCCGTCCACCGTCACGCCGCGCAGCGATTTGAGGATCGTCGCGGGCGTGATGAGCGTCTCGCCGTCAAGGGCGATGCGGCCCTCGCCGATCATCCGCTCGATGTCGCGGCGGCTGGCGATGCCGGCGCGGGCGAGCAGCTTGGCGATGCGCTCGCCCTCCGGCGTGCCCTCGGCGCGTCCGGCCGGCGCGGGCCTCGGCCGACCCTGTCCGGCGGGCCGGCCGCGCCTGTCGCCGCCCGGCGTGCGTGCGCCGGCACGGCCGGATCGGCGAGGGGCGCGGGGTCCTTTGTCGGTGGGCACGGGATCGGTCCCTTTTCGGCGGAGCTGTGTCGCGGCGGCACTGGCGAATCGACTGCGCTCGGCGTAGCGGATCGAGGATGCCGACGATCCATTCGGGAGGATCGCTCCGGCTAGTGGCGCATGTGGGATCGGCCGGCAATGTTTTTTTCCAGGGAAGTTCGGCTCATCCGCCGCATCCTCGTGGTCGAGGACGAGCCGCTGACGGCCTTCGACAATGAATATGTGCTCAAGCAGGCGGGCTATGATGTCGTCGCCACGGTCGATCGCGTCGCCGATGCGGAAGCGGTGCTGAAGGAGGGCGGCGCGGTCGATCTCATCATTACCGACACCTCCCTGCGCGGGCGCCGCACCGGCGTCGATCTCGCGCGCCAGGTCCAGCCGCTCGGCATCCCCGTGCTGTTCGCCTCGGCCAGCATCCCGCATGAGGCGGGCGAGATGAGCGTCGTGCTGGGCTGCCTCGCCAAGCCCTTCGATTCGCGCGATGATCTGGTCGACGCCATCGCGGCCTGCGAGCGGCTGCTCGGCGGCAAGGCGCCCGGCCGCCTGCCGCAGGGCATGATGCTGTTCGCGGTCGGCTGAACGGCCTCCTTCTTCCTCATTCCCGCATTGACCGGAAGCCGTTCGGCCCGATCACAAGAAAGCCTCTTCCGCTCGCCGTGAGCAAGCGGCTAGGCTGGTACGCTCAACGACGAAGGGAACGGGCATGGCGGAACAGGCAGCGACGCGCGGATGGGGCGACGCGATCAAGCCCTATCTGCAGCGGCAACCGCTGGTGGCGCTGTTCCTCGGCATCTCTTCCGGCTTCCCTTTCGCCCTGCTGGCGGCCACGCTGACCAATCGCCTGTCGGACGCCGGGATCACCAAGAGCTCAATCTCCGCCTTCGCGCTCGCCCTGCTCATCTACAGCTTCAAATGGGCGTGGGCACCGATCATCGACCGGCTGCACCTGCCGGTGATCGGCAAGGCGCTGGGGCAGCGGCGGTCATGGCTGTGGCTATGCGGCATCGCCGTGGCGCTGGCGGTGATCGTGCTGGGCCTCGCCGATCCGGCGAGCGACATACGCAGCGTCGTCATCGGTGCGCTGGTGCTGGGCTTCGCCGGCGCGACCTTCGACATCGTGATCGACGCCTACCGCATCGAGCTGCTCAAGCCCGAGCAGCTCGGCATCGGCTCGGGCATGTCGCAATATGGCTGGCGGCTCGGCGCCTTCTTCGCCGCGACCATCGCGCTGGCCGTCGCCAGCGTCTCGAACTGGACGCTCGGCTACATCGCCTGCGCGCCGCTCGCCTTCGCCGGACCGATCGCCTCGCTGTTCGGCGGGGAACCGGCGCGGCATCATGATCCCCGCCCGGCGCGGGGTGCGCAGGCGGCGCTGGCCGCGGTGATCGAGCCGCTGGCGGATTTCTTCAAGCGCGAGGGCGCATGGCTGGTGCTGCTGTTCGTGCTGGTCCACAAGATCGGCGACACCATCGCGAACCTGATGATCCGCGACCTGCTGGTGACGCTGGGCTTCACCAAGCCGGAGATCCTCGCCGGCGACGTGTGGGTCGGCTTCTTCGCGCTGCTGGCCGGCATCTTCGTCGGCGGCATCCTCTACGCCCGGCTGGGGATGAAGCGCTCGGTGCTCGTCAGCCTCGTCCTGATGGGCATCTCCAACCTCAGCTTCGCAGGGCTGGCGGCGGCCGGCCATTCCATGCCGATGCTGGCCTTCACCATCGGCTTCGAGAATTTCGCGAGCGGCATCGGCGGCGTGACGGTGGTGGCCTATCTCTCGGCGCTCTGCGACCTGCGCTTCACCGCCACCCAGTTCGCGCTGCTCTCGGCGGGCGCGGCGATCGTCGGACGGTTCATCACCGGCACGACGGCAGGCGCGCTGATCGAGGCGATGGGCTATGTGAACTTCTACCTGCT
>Ga0180222_1002322_pt1 | contig 15666 bp, 13 predicted proteins | sample eDN5th37CKraftOP_FD_151336 | JGI IMG/M metagenome (GOLD analysis project Ga0180222, IMG submission 151336) | Enriched Organic Plus compost microbial communities from Emeryville, California, USA - eDNA 5th pass 37_C Kraft OP (version 2) (version 2) ... | reverse complement strand
CGCCGAAGCAGAGCATCAGATAGACGTCGTGCGGCGACAGCCCGGTCTCGCGCGCGACGAACGAGGGATAGCCGTCGAATTCGATGCCGGCCTGCGCGATCGAGGTCTGGTTCTGCGGCGCGGCCACCACCGCATCGGCGGCGCCGGACAGCGCCGCCCGGATCGCCATGCGCGCGGCGGCGAGCGAGGCGCGCCCGCTCGCGGCGCTGTTGCCGCCGAAGCCGATGTCGGCGGCTTCAGGGCTGGGGCAGGCGAGCAGCGCGATGCCGCCATTGGCGGGCCGCTTCGCATCGATATGCTCGATCACCTCGATGTCGGCGCCGATGCCGCAGGCTTGCGCATGGCGGGCGACGATGTCCGGGTCGCCGACCAGCACCGGCCGGCAGATCGCGCGCACGCCCGCATCGAGCGCCGCCTTCATGCTGATCTCGGGGCCGATGCCGGCCGGATCGCCGGTCGCGATGGCAATGATGGGTTGGTCGACCGTCGCCATGAAGTCCTCGTCGGGTGGGAAAGTCTCGGAAGCGCCGTTCAGATCGACTGCACCGTCCACACCACGAGGTCGGTCGCCGCCTTGCCGAAGGCGTCGTTCAGCGCCGCGACCGCGTCGGCCGCCTTGGTGCTCTTGGCCGGCACCGAGACCTTGAATATGCGGGCGCCGGCGACGCCGCCCTTCTCCGAGATGATCCGCGCGCTGAATTCCACCACGGCGGTGGGCGAGGGATCCACGGCGATCTGGAAGTTGCGAATGCCGAGCTCGAGCCGATATTCGGCGGCGAGCTGATCGTAGGGCCGGCTGACCTCGTTCAGTTGTTTCGCATTCTCGAAGCTTTGCAGGATTTTCGCCTGCATCAGCTTGGGCAGGTTGTCGGCCCACTGGCCGTTTTCCACATTGGTGAAGGTTCCGTCCGCGTTGCGGATCAGGATCTTCTGCGTATCGAAGACGATGGTGGCCGAGGGGTCCGGCACCACCAGCGGCCCGGCGATCGCCTTCTCGAAAGTGGGAAACGCCGTCGCCGCGGCGAGGTCATAGGTCGCCGGCTGCTGCTTGGGCGCGCCGCCGCCGGTCAGCCGTTCCAAGCCGCCGATCAGGCCCTCGATCTTGCCGGAGTTTTTCCCGAGCATGTCGGCGAAGGTGCTGAAGCCGGTGATTGCCGTGTGCAGCGGCTTGGAGTTTTCGGCGATGACCGCGTTGATCTCCTTGAGCGTGTCGCGCGCGGAATCGGTCAGGTTCTTTCCGACATCGTCGCCGGCGACCAGCACCGGCGGGCGGCCGTTCTGCGGCGTCAGGCGCGGCGCGGTGCTCGATCCGCCTTTCAGCGAAACGGCGGGCGCGCCGGTCAGTCCCTGGAACGTGATGTCGATCTTGGTGTCGGCCCGGATCGGCGTTGCCGGATCGACGGCGGCCGTCAGGGTCACGCGCCTGGGATCGGCGGTGTCGAGATTGATCGCGGTCACGGCGCCCACCCGCACGCCGTTGAACAGCACGCTCGAGCCGGGCGTCAGTCCCGACACCGGCTGATTGAAATGCAGCTCGTAGATCGCCTGCTGCCCGAGACCGCCGACATTCTTCAGCCAATAGACGAAGCCGAACATGCCGAAGATGAAGGCGAGGACGAAGGCCCCGATCAGGGCGTAGCGCGCGCGAATCTCCATAATGCCGATCCTGTGGAGGCCTCACAGTCGGGCATAGCGGGACGAACGTCAATTCCGTCGCAAGGTGATGGAGGCGCTGACGGTTTGGCCGCCGCCCTGTGAATTGAGCGTCACGGATTGCCGCCGGCCGCGCGTGACCATCGAGAGGTTGGCGGCAAAGCCCGAGCTCTCGGCATGGACCTGCAGCCGGTCGCCATAGGCGCGGCCGATCGCGGTGCCCCCGATATTGCGGCTCTGTTCGGTCCAGCGGCCGACCACGGAGTTTCGCTCGTCGGCGTGGAATTGTCCGACCAAATCGAAATTGTAGCTGTCGCTGACGCAGCGCAGCTGGAGGTCGACTTCGTGCCCGGTGCTGCCGCGCGCGCGATAACTCGCCCCGCAGCGAATGCGTTCGATCGTGCCGTTGCCCTGGCGGAGCGTCCCGGTGCCCGACCAACTGCCGGAAAAGCGGGCGAAGGGGCCCGATGCCGCCGACGCGGGCGGCGATCCGAGGGCGGTCAGGAACAGGGTTGCGATTGCACACCAGAATACCGCGGTGCGCCGGCGTGATGATCGGGAGCGTGCAAAATCAGTCAATTGAATATCTCCTGTCTATGGAGAAAACAGAGGCCGTGCTCGCCGCAATAAGTCGCCACGGGTCTACTATGTTTCCGCCGCGCTCGCGAGCATTGATGTTATTTTTACAACAGTATGACAGCGGCGAGCCAATGCGGCCGCCGGGTGCCGCGCGATGGTATCGTGAGCAAGCGCCGGTACCTTCGTCCCGCGGGCCATGCAGCAAGAGCCGGTGAACGGCGAAATGCCGGCCCGGGGCAACGCATTCGTCTCTGACAATGCGAGACGGTGGCGCGGCCTGCGTTATTCTGCCGCGCCCGCCGCTTTCACCGGTTTGCCGACGCACGCCGCACAGCGCGGCAGCGTGCCGGACTTCGGCGCCGCCCATCGATTCGCGCGCGTGCTCAGGTTTTCGGATAGCCCACCGACTGCGCGAAGGTGACGAACTGCCCGTAGCCGAGCTTCATGGCCTCGCCCAGCACCTTGGCGTCGAGCGAGCCGCGGAATACGCAGGCGAGCCCTTCGGAGGCGCAATAGAGATAGACGTTCTGCCCGATGAAGGAGGCATCGGCCGAGGCGTAAAGGAGCTTGGCGTCGGGCGTGATGCGCGGCATGCGTTCGCCATGCGCGACATAGACCAGGTTGAGCGGCGCGAAGCGCACGAAAGGCTGGTCGCCGGTCTTGGCGCGGATGTCGGCGTCCAGGCGCTTGACGAGCGCGTGCCGCACGGGATCGTAGAACCACAATCCGTCGGCCATCGCGGCATAGATGTCGATCACCATGATGTGCCGCCAGTAGGGCGCGGTGCGGTCGCCCGACGGGCGGTTGACGCCGTTCGCGGCCCACAACAGATCGGACAGCACCTCGCGCGGCAGCGCGCGGTCGGCATAGTCGCGGGTCGAGCGGCGCAGCGCGAGCGCCTGCATCAAGGGCTTGCCGCCGTCCTTGCGCGGGGCGGGCAGTGCGATGGTTTCGGGTTGCTGCGCGGCGGCGAGCGTGGGCGCGGCGGCGGCGAGAACGGCGGCGGAAACGAGGCCGGCATTGGCTTCGCGGCGGGTGAGCATGACGTCTGCTCCTGTCTTGATCCCTCCCCCGAAAAGGGAGGGTGGCGAGTGTCAGCGAGCCGGGTGGGGTTTGCTCTCCTGTGACGCAGCCTCACCCGGCCGCTTCGCTGCCGCTCGCGGTCACCCTCGCCCGCAAGCGGGGAAGGGATAGAGAGCGCGATCTTTCATCGAATTGCGTTTTTCATTGTTGATGGAAATCAATCCGTCTCATTCGTCATTCCCGGATTCGCGCGGAACGCGCGTGGCCCCGGAACGACGCGGAAGGTTTACCCCCACATGCGCTTGAGCTTCGCGCGCACGTCTACCGCGATACCGGCGGAGGCTTGCGCCGATGCCGCCGGCTTCGCCAGCGGCCAGACCCGCCATTCGAAGTGCTTGAGCAGCGCGTTCGGAATGAAGCGCGTGCGCTGCGCGTAGACATGGCGGTCGCCGTTCGATCGCTGGCCGTGCACATAGAAGCGTTGCGGCACCATGAGATGCAGGTGATCCTTGGCGCGCGTCATCGCGACATAGAGGAGGCGCCGCTCTTCCTCGATCTCCGGCGTGGAACCGGTCGCCAGATCGGAGGGAATGCAGCCATCGACGGTATTGAGCACGAATACGGAGGTCCATTCCTGGCCCTTGGCGGAATGGATGGTGGAGAGGATGAGATAATCCTCGTCGAGCAAGGGCGTGCCGGCCTCGTCGCTGGTGGCGTCGGGCGGATCGAGCGTGAGCTCGGTGAGGAAGCGTTCGCGGCTCGGATAGCTCGCCGCGATCTCGACGAGCTGCGCGAGATCGGCCTGCCGCATGGCGGCGTCTTCGTGCAGGCGTTCCAGATGCGGCTCGTACCATCGCACCGCGAGATCGAGCTCGGCCGGCCAGCCCAGCGCATTGCGGCGCAACGCGCCGATGGTTTCCTCGAAGTCGGGCCAGTGCTCCGCGGCCGCCGCCGGCGGCTTGAACGCGTGAAGCGCGCCCGCCGCATCGCCGGTTTCCTCGATGCGGTCGATGAGGCGGCCGGCGGTCGCCGGGCCCACGCCGGGCAGGAGCTGCGCCACGCGGAAACCGGCGACGCGGTCGCGCATGTTCTGCGCCCAACGCAGCAAGGCGAGCACGTCCTTGATGTGCCTGGCTTCCAGGAATTTCAGCCCGCCGAACTTCACGAACGGGATATTGCGCCGGGTGAGTTCGATCTCGAGCGTCGCGCTGTGATGCGAGGTGCGGAACAGCACGGCCTGTTTCTTCAGCGCGATGCCGGCCTCGCGGTTCTCCAAGACCTTCTCGACCACATAGCCCGCCTGCGCGACGTCGTCGGCGACATTGACGAGGGCAGGGCGCTCGGCCGAGGCGCGATCGGACCATAGGTTCTTCGTGAAGCGCTCGGCCGCGAGTTCGATCACCGCATTGGCCGCGTGCAGGATCGGCTGCGTCGAGCGGTAATTGCGCTCGAGCGTGACGACCTCCGCCTTGGGCGAGAACTGCGCCGGGAAGTCGAGAATGTTGCGCACGGTCGCGGCGCGGAACGAATAGATCGACTGCGCATCGTCGCCGACCACGGTGAGCCCGCGTCCATTGGGCTTCAAGCCGAGCAGGATCGAGGCCTGCAGGCGGTTGGTGTCCTGGTATTCGTCGACCATGACATGGTCGAAGCGCGCGGCCACCCGCTCGGCGATCGCGCCTTCCAGCATCATCTGCGCCCAGTAGAGCAGGAGGTCGTCGTAATCGAGCACGTTCTGCTTCTGCTTGGCCTCGACATAGGCGGCAAACAGCGCGCGCAATTCGCCTTCCCATTCCGCGCACCAGGGGTAATGGCGCGCGAGCACCTCGCCGAGCGCGGCTTCCGCATTGACCGCGCGCGAATAGATCGCGAGGCAGGTGCCCTTCATCGGGAACCGCTTCTCCGTTTTCGAGAAGCCGAGCTCGTGCCGCACGAGATTCATGAGGTCGGCGGAATCCTCGCGGTCGTGGATGGTGAAGGCGCGTTCCAGCCCGATGTCGGGCGCGTGTTCGCGAATGAGCCGGGCGCCGATGGCGTGGAAGGTGCCCGACCAGCTCAAGGCGTCGGTCATCACGCCCGCGCTCGCGCCCATGACCTGCCGGATGATGCGCTCGACCCGCCGCTGCATTTCGTGCGCGGCGCGGCGCGAGAAGGTGAGCAGCATGATGCGGCGCGGATCGGCGCCGGACACGATGAGATGCGCGACGCGATGCGCCAGCGTGTTGGTCTTGCCGGAGCCGGCGCCGGCGATGATGAGCAGCGGCGCCGCCTCGGTCAGCGCTTGCGTCCCATGTTCGACCGCGCGGCGCTGCTCGGCATTGAGCCTGGCGAGATAGTCCGCGCTCACGGGGCCGCCGCCCGCGCGCTGCTCGCGCGCGCCCCGCTCAGCCCCAACACCTTGCCGTCTCGCCGCATTGCGTGCCTTCGCCCCGACTTCGGGCTAGTACAAAGCACGAACGGCGAGTCGTGTCGATGCGCGCGCCTTTACCCTTCCCCCGATCCCTTCCGCCACGCGCGGCAAAGGGGCAAACGGAGCGCATCGCGTCGCGCGGCTACGGCTCTTCGCCTTTCTTCGGCTGCGCCGAAGAATGGTGGTGGGCGATCAGCCAATGGCCACCCTGGTAGACATAAACATAGGTGTAGCGGGCCGGCACATCGACGCGCACGCGGTTCTCGGTCAGCTTGAAAGTATAGAGCCCGGCGACCACGCCGATATTGCAGGGCGCCGGAACGATGGCGCGGCTGTCGATGTGTCCGACCGGGTCCTGCTCGAGGAACTTGGCGAAATAGCCGCGGATCTGGGCGTGCCCGATCAGCGGGCCATTTTCCTTGGTCGGCAGCAGGACGGCGTTCGCCGCATAAAGCTGGACGACCCGGCTGGGGTCATGATTGGGCGCCTGCAGCGCCTTGTTCCAGTCGTCGAAAAGAGTCTTGGCCAATGGTTCCGTCATTGTCGGGCAGCGCGGCGCTTTCTTGGCGCGCGCCCCGGCTTCGGGCGCGCCGGCCAGGATGGCAAGCAACGCGATGACGATGACGGCGTGACCGCGCAGCGCGGGCCGTGTGGTGTATCTCATGACGATGTCCCCCGGGGCGCGGCGCTGGCCGCGCGCCGGATGGTTTTCCCGGCCGGCCGCTGCCGGCGGGACGTTAGCGCAGCCTATCGAGCGACACAACTAAAACGCGCACAGTGTCGGCAATGCAGCCGTTTTACGGACAGGCGTGACGCTGGCCGTCGCGGCCGAGAAACGTGCCCGAACTCGCGTCGTAGGACTTGTAGCGCCGCGCGCAATAGGCGCCCGCGGCCATGCCCAGTCCGTAATTGGCCACGGCCAGATTGGCCGCCGGTGCAGAGGCATATGCGCCGAAGCCGCGGCTATACCAGGACGCCGCTGCCACCTGGTCGGGCGCATAGGCGAACGCGCCGAGGCCGGAGGCGAGCGCCGTCAGCGGGTCGGGCGCATAGGCATAAGCCGCATAGCCCAAGCCATCGTAAGCGGGCCGCGTCACCACCGCGCCGCTGGTCACGGCATTGGCCGCCTGCGCGGCAATCGGGCCCCAACCTGAACCTGTGTAATAGGGTTGCTGTGCACCGGCCGGTGCCGCGGCAAGCATCAATACGAAGCCGGTCGCCGCCGCCATTGCAAATTTCGACCGCATTGGACTTCTCCGTGCTGGCCCCGGCTAACAACGTGCCGCTCGCGTGCGCGTTCCGCGGCCGGCCGCGCGATTTGCCGGCACGTGCGGTATCGATGTCGGCAGGCGCGTTCGCGCCTGCCGCCGCTGCTTTCGCGGTGATGTGGTTCTGATGCGGCTAAAGCATCACGCCATGGCTTCGGCCGGCGCCGCGCCGGGTGCGGAGGGCGGGGCCTTCACGGTCTTTTCGAGCGACGCGGCGACCGCTTCCTCGACATGCTCGAGCCAGATGAACTCGAGCCCGTCCCGTGCTTCCTCCGGGATCTCCTCGTAGTCCTTGCGGTTACGCGCCGGCAGCATCACGCGCTTGAGACCCGCGCGCGCCGCCGCCACCACCTTCTCCTTGATGCCGCCGACCGGCAGCACCAGCCCGCGCAGCGAGATTTCGCCGGTCATGGCGGTGTCGCTGCGCACCGTGCGTTCGGTCATCAGCGAAACCAGCGCCATGAACATGGCGACGCCCGCGCTCGGCCCGTCCTTGGGAATCGCGCCCGCCGGCACGTGCACGTGGACGTCGAGCTTCTCGAAACGGCTGGCGTCGATGCCGAACAGCGCGGCGCGGTTCTTGACGATGGAGAAGGCTGCCTGCGCGCTCTCCTTCATCACGTCGCCGAGCTGGCCGGTCAGGATGAGCCGGCCGGAGCCCGGCACGCGCGTCGCCTCGATGAACAGGATATCGCCGCCGACCGGCGTCCAGGCCAGGCCGGTCGCCACGCCCGGCACGCTGGTGCGCATGGCGAGCTCGCTCTCGAACTGGCGCGGTCCCAGGATCGCCGCGAGGTCCTCGGTATCGATGCGGATCGGCCCGGACGCGCCCTCGGCGATGCGCACGGCGGCATGCCGCAGCGCCTTGCCGATCTCGCGCTCGAGATTCCGCACGCCGGCCTCGCGCGTATAGTAGTGGATGATCTCGCGCAGCGCTTCGAGCGTGATCTCGACCTGGCTCGGCTTGAGGCCGTTCGCCTCCAGCTGGCGTTTCACCAGGTAGCGCGCGGCGATCTGCAGCTTCTCGGTTTCGGTATAACCGGCGAGGCTGATGATCTCCATGCGGTCGCGCAACGGTCCGGGAATGGTGTCCAGCATGTTGGCGGTGGCGATGAACACCACATGCGACAGGTCGAACGGCACGCCGAGATAGTTGTCGCGGAACGTGTTGTTCTGTTCGGGATCGAGCACTTCCAGCATGGCGGCGGACGGATCGCCGTGGATGCCGCGGCCGAGCTTGTCGATCTCGTCCAGCATCATCACGCAGTTGCGCGATCCGGCCTTGCGGATGGCCTGGATGATGTTGCCGGGCAGCGCGCCGATATAGGTGCGGCGGTGGCCGCGGATTTCCGCCTCGTCATGCACGCCGCCGAGCGAGACGCGCACGAATTTGCGGTCCATCGCGCGCGCGATCGACTGGCCGAGCGAGGTCTTGCCGACGCCGGGAGGGCCGGCGAAGCACAGGATCGGCGCCTTGCCGGCGGGCGCGAGCTTGCGCACGGCGAGATATTCCACGATCCGCCGTTTGATCTTCTCGAGCCCGTAATGGTCTTCGTCGAGGATGCGGCGCGCCTCGCCGATATTGATCGGCTTTTCCTCCGGCAGCTTCCAGGGCAGCTCGGTCAGCCAGTCGAGATAGGTGCGCACCATGCCGTATTCGGCCTGCGCCTCCGGCATGCGTTGCAGCCGGCGCAGTTCCTTGCGTGCCTGGTCCTCGACTTCCTTCGGCATGCCGGCTTCGGTGATCGCCTTCTCGACTTCCGCGAGTTCGGCCGCCTTGCCTTCCTCGCCTTCGCCGAGCTGTTTCTGGATCGCGGCCATTTGCTCGCGCAAGAGCACCTCGCGCTGACGCTCGTCGAGCGCGGCCCGGGTCTGCTTGCCGATCTCGGCCGACAGGCGCAGCACCTCGATGCGCTGCGCCAGCAGCGCCGACACCTTGTTCATGCGCGCGGCGATGTCGATCGTCTCGAGGATTTCCTGCTTCTCGTCCGGCTTCACGTCCATATAGGCGACGGCGAGATCGGCGAGCGCGCCCGGCTCGGCGATCGCCTCGATGGCGGTCGACAGCTCCTTCGGCGCCTGCGGCATAAGATTGATCGCCTCCAGCGCCTGCCCGCGCAGATGCAGGAAGCGCGCCTCGATCTCGGCCGTGCGCGTGGTGGATTCCGGAATGCGCAGCACGCGCGCGACCAGGAACGGCCAGCCGGTCAGGAACTCGACGATCTGGAAGCGTTGCTCGCCTTGGCACACGAGATGATGCGTGCCCTGCGGATCGGTGATGAAGCGCACGATGTTGGCGACCGTGCCCATGCGGTGCATGTCGGCCGCGCCGGGCTCGTTCACCTCGGGATCGAGCTGCTTCAGGATGCCGATCGGGCGCTGTTCGCGCACGGCCTGCTGCGCGGCCGCGACCGATTTCGGGCGGCCGACCGTGACCGGCATCACCATGCCGGGAAACAGCACGAAATTGCGCACCGGCACGATGATCATCACGTCCGGCGGCAGGGGCGGCAGCTTCGGTTCCGGGCGCGTGGCTTCGGGGCGCGCGCCCTCCTGTTCGGCACCCGGGTCGAGGGCGCGCATGTGTTCGTTATCAGCCATGACGGGCCTCCGCTTTGTCGAGTGTGATCATGAGGCAGCCGTTCGCCATGCTGGGGCGGACGTTCGCGTAACGGCCGGACGGCAGGCGCACACGCCGTTCGAAACGGCCTTGCGGCAGTTCGAGCCGGTGGATCGCCGCCGTGCGCAGCGCGGCCGGCAACAGGCGGCTACCGGCGACGACGAGATCGGCGCCGTCAATGACCGCCTCGACCTGGTCGGGGTCGACGCCCGGCAACGCGACGAAGACGAGCACCTCGCGCTCGGTCTCCAAGACGTCGACCGGCGGCTCCCACACCGGCACGCGGCTCGTCGATTGCGCCGGGCGGAAGAATTCGCGGTGCAGGCGCTCGGCGCGCGCGAGCATGTCGCAGGCCTCCGACCACATCCAGTCGGTACGGAAATCCGTCATGAAATCACCTCAGATGCCTTCATGTGAGGGTGCTGACGCGAAATTCAATAAGCGGCAGGCTAGGATGGCGGGCCGCGGCGCGCTATGATCCGGCGCAAAGGCCAAGGCGGGCGTGGCCGTGCGCGCCGTGTATTGTTGCTGTCGCCCCCGCGACGGCGCGGCCCCATGCGCTGTGCACGCTCGATCGTGCCGGGGCTCGGGGTCCCGGGCCTCGCTTTACTCGCTTGGGACGACGGCCCGGATCGCGTGACAAGGCGCGGCGAAGTGACTAAGACCGGCCGTCCATTCAACCGACCGGGGCGACCCTATGCCGTCATCAGGCACCGTCATCATCGGCGCGGGGCAGGGCGGTTATCAGGTCGCCGCCTCCTTGCGTGAACACGGCTATGCCGAACGCATCGTCATCGTCGGCGACGAGCCGGTCCTGCCCTACCAGCGGCCGCCTTTGTCCAAGGCCTATCTGCTCGGCGAGATGACGGCGGAACGCCTGTGGCTCCGCCCGCAGAGCTATTACGAAAAACATCAGATCGACCTCGTCACCGGCGACCGCGCGGTCGCGATCGACCGCGCCGCCGCCCGCGTCGAACTGGCCTCGGGCGCGCGGCTTTCCTACGATCATCTCGTGCTCGCGACCGGCGCGCGCAATCGCAAGCTGCCGGTCGAGGGCGCCGATCTGACCGGCGTGCTCTATCTGCGGACGCTCGCCGAGGCCGACGCGATCCAGCATCGCTTCGCCGCGGCGCAAGAGATCGTGGTGGCCGGCGCCGGCTTCATCGGCCTGGAGCTGGCGGCGGTCGCCAGCAAGCGCGGCAAGCGCGTCTCCGTGATCGAGCCGCTCGCCCGCGTCATGAGCCGCGCGGTGTCGCCGATCGTCTCCGAATTCTATGCGCAAGCGCATGCGCAATGGGGCGTGAACCTTCTGCTCAATACGCGGCTCGAGCGCATCCGCGGCGAGGGCGGCCGGGTCGTGGGCGTCGCCTTGAGCGACGGCCGCGAACTGCCCGCCGATCTCGTGCTGGTCGGGATCGGCATCGAGCCGGAAACCGATCTCGCGCAAGGCGCCGGGCTTAACGTCGCCAACGGCATCGTGGTCGATGGGAAGCTCAAGACGGCGGACGAGAAGATCTCCGCGATCGGCGATTGCGCCTCGTTCCCCGAAGCCGGAAGCGGCCGCATGATGCGGCTCGAGTCGGTGCAGAACGCAGTCGATCAAGGCCGCTGCGTCGCCAGGCGCATCGCGGGCGAGCCGGCCGACTACGCGGCCGTGCCGTGGTTCTGGAGCGACCAGCGCGACCTCAAGTTGCAGATGGTCGGCCTCACCGCCGGCTGCGACCGCACCGTGCTGCGGGGAAACCCCGAGCAGCGCGCCTTTTCGGTGTTCTGCTTCCGCGGCGACAAGCTCGTGGGCATCGAGTCGATCAATCACGCCGGCGAGCACATGTTCGGTCGCCGCCTGCTCGCCGCCGGCGAGTCGGTGACGCCCGCCGAGGCCGGCGATTTGAGCTTCGACCTGAAGGCGCGGCTCGCCCGCCTGATGCCGGCGCGGGAACGGGCGCCGCGCTGATCCGGCGATTGCTAAGCGGTGCGTTGTCCCGTACTTTCCGTCATTCTCAGAATTGATGCATACGAGTGCAGGTCTTCGTCATGGAGCTCTTCACGACCGCCGAGGCCGCGGCCTACCTCCGGCTCAAGGAGCGCAAGATCTATGAGATGGTGGCGGAGGGCACCGTCCCCTGCACCAAGGTCACCGGCCGCTGGCTGTTTCCCAAGGCCGAGCTCGACCACTGGCTTTCCGCCAGCGTGACCCGGCCCGCCGGCATGGCGCCGCGGGATGCCGCCCCCATCGTCGGGGGCAGCCACGATCCGCTCCTGGAATGGGCCCTGCGCGAAAGCGGGTCGGGGCTCGCCACGCTCGCGGTCGGCAGCGAAGCCGGCTTGGAGCGCTTCCTCGCGGGCGAAACGCTCGCCGCCGCCATCCATCTTCACGCGCTCGAGGACCCGGCGGCGGACGCCAATGTCGCCGCCATGAAGGCCCGCGGCGACCTGCAGGACGCGGTGATGATCGGCTTCTGCCGCCGCGAACAGGGCCTGCTGCTGGCGCCCGGCAATCCGCTCGCGCTCGGCTCGATCGAGGACGTGCTCGCCAAGCGCGCGCGCATGGCGCTGCGGCCGAAGGGCGCCGGCGCGCAGCTTTTGCTGCTCGCGCTCCTGCACAGGGCCAATGCCTCGCTCAATCAGCTCGTCACCGTCAGCCCCACTTGTCCGACCGGGCCCGACATCGCGCAGGCGATCCGCGCCGGGCGCGCCGATACCGGCATCGCCACCCGCGCGGTCGCCCAGTCCGCCGGGCTCGATTTCGTTTCGGTTGCCTGGGAGCCGTTCGATCTCGTGGTGCGCCAGCGCGATTATTTCCATCCGCCGCTGCAGGCCTTGCTCAAGTTCCTGCGCACCGAGGAATTCGTCGCGCGCGCCCGCGAAATGGACGGTTACGATCTCGCCGATACCGGCAGCGTCAGATTTGTGAATTGAGCCGGTGTCGTGGTTCGGAAATTCGCTTGAATCTTGCAGTGGGTCATTCAGGCGAATTTCCGAACCAAACCGCACCGGAACGTCAAATTTGCTAGTGTCCTTCGATTCCGAAGCTCGTGTCCGGGCGAGCCGCAAAGGAACGCGAACTTCGGAATCGGGACACTAGCGGGAACAAGACAGCGTCATGACCGAAAAAGAAGCCTGGCCCACCGAACTCCGCCTGACCAAGGACCGCAGGGTCTTGGTCGTCAGCTTCGACAATGGCGAGCGTTTCGAGCTTGCGGCCGAATATCTGCGCGTGAAAAGCCCGAGCGCGGAAGTGCAGGGCCATTCGGCGGAGGAGCGTAAGACCGTTCCCGGCAAGCGCAACGTCGAAATCATCGACGTGCTGCCGATCGGCAATTACGCGGTGCGGCTCGTCTTCGACGACATGCACGATACCGGGATCTACGGCTGGGAATATCTGCGCGATCTCGGCCGCAACCACGCGCGCTATTGGCAGGATTATCTCGACGAACTCGCCGCCAAGAACCTGACGCGCGACCCGCCGGCGCGGCATTAACTCTGCCGCCGGGGCGCGTGCGCGCGCCCGCCCCTGCAATCTTGCATTGTCCGGGCCGGGGCGGTATTCCCATGCCGGTTCCATCATCATGGCCGCGGCCTCCGGGGGGAAGGTGCACGTCATGCAGGGCAATCGAAAATTTCTCATGTCCGTCGTCGCGGCCGGCCTTGCGGTGCTGGCCGCGTCGGCCACGAGCGCCAATGCCGCTTGCGCCGCGCTCGCGGGCTCCTGGTACTTTTATGACATGCAGGGGCAGTCGCCGGGCATTCAGAGCAAGTTCACGAGCGTGGTGGTGGGGCCCAACCTCAACAACAAGCAGACCCTGGAAACCTTCAGCTTCACGAACACCAACAACGGTTACGACAATATGACGACGACCGTCATCAAGTGCCTGATGACGGTCAAGGCGACGGGCAGCTTCACCGCGCCCTGCACCGCCTACATGCCCGGAAAAACCCAAAACGTGAATATTTCAGGCAAGCTCACGCTGTCGGCTTGCGACTTCGGCGGCACGATCAATGTGCAAGGCGATCCCACGCCGGTCACGATCCAGGGCGGCCATGTCAACGGCAATGCCGGCGCCGGGATCGCGACGCAAGGCACGATGTTTCACCACTTCACGCTGGTGAAGAAATAATCGGCCGGCGCGTTGCGACGAAAGTCAGCGCCCGTGCGCCGGCCCGGGCAGGCCGTCGCGCTCCCATTGCCGCTGCGCCAGCGCCACCGAATAATAGGGCCCCTCGATATAGCCATAGACGCCCCAGCAGCCGCGCCGCCATTCGCAGACCTGCTTGTCGCAGCGCCAGATGCGCTTGCAGCCATAGGCGGTTGTCGGCGGCACGACGGTGGCGAGCCGGCCATGTCCGGCGCCGGGCGCCGCCATCCCGGGCTTGACCGCGACATCGGCCGCTTGCGCCGGGCCGCTCACGGCGGCCGCGAACAGGGCGAGAAAAGGCAATAGTCCACGCCAAATGCGGGGCATCGGAACCTCCTGCCGGGATTCGACCCGTCCAGAATGAGCCAGGCCGTGACGATAGGCAATGTCGCCGGCCGGGGCGGGCGCTCTTAACCAGCCCGCGAGGGGCCGGCCGGCCCACCACCCTCGAAACGCCGCAATGGCGATTATTCTTGTTATAATAATGTTGTAAGCGTCCGGGGACGGGCCGACCGGGGATTTCATGCGCGGCCTCAATCCGAGTTGAGCACGGGCTGCAAAGGCTTATGTCGGTCGCGACTGTATCGAGTTTCGAAGACTATCTCGTCGCCATGGGCGCGCTGACGCCCGGCTTCAAGGCCGCGCAAGCAGGCCGCAGCACCGCGCCCTACCGGGTGCTGCTCGAGCAGACCGGGCTCGAGCCCGCGGCTTTCGCCGATGCCGTCGCCGCTCATCACGGCCTGCCGCGCGTCGCGCTCGCGGCCATGCGCGCCGGCGAGCCGCTGCTCGATCGCTTCTCGCCGCGCTTCCTGCGCGAATTCGCCCTGTTTCCCTACCGCGCTCCCGACGGCGCGGTCCGCCTGGCCGTCGCCGATCCTTCCGATCCGGCCATCCTGCAAACCATCGACCTGACGCTCGGCTGCAAATGCGTGCGCGAAGTCGCCGCCTTCGACGAGGTCGAACTGCTGCTGCGCGACGTCGTCGGCAGCATCGAGACCGTCGCGGCGCCGGAGGCAGACAACGGCACGGCCGATCTCGCCGGCATCGGCGACGACGACGATCCCGACAGCCTGCGCGACATCGCGAGCGGCGCGCCGGTGGTGCGCACGCTCAACGAATTGTTCGAGCGCGCGGTCGAACTGCGCGCCACCGATATTCACATCGAGCCGTTCCGGCGCGCCTTGCAGGTGCGGCTGCGCGTCGACGGGCTCCTGCGCACGGTGCCGGCGCCGCCGCCCGACATGGCGCGCGCCATCGTCTCGCGCGTGAAGATCCTCGCTGGGCTGAACATCGCCGAACGCCGCCTGCCGCAGGACGGCCGCGCGCGCGTGCGCGTCGGCAGCCTCGAAATCGATCTGCGCGTCGCCACCATGCCGACGGCGCACGGCGAGGCGGCGATCCTGCGCGTGCTCGAGCGCAATCAGCGCCTGCTCGATTTCCCGCGCCTGGGGCTCGGCGCGCGCGAACGTTCGATCCTCGAACGTCATCTCGAGGCGCCGCACGGGCTGATCGTCGTCACCGGGCCGACCGGCAGCGGCAAGACCACGACGCTAGCCTCCGCGCTCGCCCGCCTCAATATGCCGACGCGCAAAATCCTCACCATCGAGGACCCGATCGAATACGAAATCCAGGGCGTCAATCAGACCCAGGCGAAGCCGGCCATCGGTCTCAATTTCGCGTCGGCGCTGCGCTCGTTCCTGCGCCAGGATCCCGACGTCATCATGGTCGGCGAAATGCGCGACGGCGAGACGGCCAAGATCGGCATCCAGGCCTCGCTCACCGGCCACTTGGTCTTGACCACGCTGCACACCAACACCGCCGCCGCCTCGATCACCCGTCTCATCGACATGGGCGTGGAGCCCTTCCTGATCGCCTCGACGCTGCGCTGCATCGTCGGCCAGCGCCTGGTGCGCGTGCTGTGCCCGGACTGCCGGCGCATGGCGCCGATCACCGCCGCCACGATCGAACGCGATCCGC
>Ga0180222_1002314_pt1 | contig 15709 bp, 14 predicted proteins | sample eDN5th37CKraftOP_FD_151336 | JGI IMG/M metagenome (GOLD analysis project Ga0180222, IMG submission 151336) | Enriched Organic Plus compost microbial communities from Emeryville, California, USA - eDNA 5th pass 37_C Kraft OP (version 2) (version 2) ... | reverse complement strand
CGCCCGCGTCATAGAACGCCTGGAAGACAGTGCCGGCGCGCAAAAACTTCGGGTCGTTCATCATCACCTCTTCGCCCGTTGCCGGATCGTAGAGGTAGTTGCCGCAGATGCCGTGCACCGCCGGCGGGCGGCCTGTCGCGATCGACAGATTGTTCGGGTTGGTGAAGGACGGGATCACCGAATGGGCGGTGCGGACCGTCCCCTTCGCCTTGATCTTCTCCAGCGTCGGCATCAGCCCCGCCGCGATCGCCTCATCGAGATAGGCCGGCTCGCAGCCGTCAAGGCAGATCGCAATCGCGCAGACGCGCGGCCATGAATAGTCCCGGCCATTGGCAGTGACGCTGACGGGAGTGTGCTGGTTCATTGAAAAGTCTCCTAAAAAATTCTCAGGCGGCAAGGCGCGAACGTTCGGCGAGCGCGGCAGCCGGCGGGGCGGCGGTGGCGACCCCCATTTCTTCGAGCGACTGCTTGGCGGCAGCAACCACGCGGCGCATGACATGCTCGTCCATGCGGCCGATGCAGCCGATGCGGAACGAATCCACGACAGTCAACTTGCCCGGATAGATGATGAAGCCCTTTTCCTTCATCAGCTCGTAGAAGCGGCTGAACTCGAATTTCTCGTCCGCCGGGCAGAAGAAGGTGACGATGATCGGCGACAGCCAGCGGTCGTCGAGCAGGGTCTCGAAGCCGAGCTCGCGCATGCCGGCGACCATCACGTCGCGATTGCGGGCGTAGCGGGCGCCGCGACCGGCCACCCCGCCTTCAGCCTTGTGGGTCTTCAGCGCTTCGAGGAAAGCGGCCACGACATGCGTCGGCGGCGTGAAGCGCCACTGGCCGGTCTTTTCCATTGCCGCCCACTGCGCGTGGATGTCGAGCGACAGCGAGTGGCTATTCCCCTTGGCGGCCTCAAGCGCCGACTTCTTGGCGATGACGAAGCCGAAGCCAGGCACGCCCTCGATGCACTTGTTGGCGGACGAGACCATTGCCTCGAACGGGATCTTGCTGACCTCAAGCGGAACGGCGCCGAACGCGCTCATCGAGTCGATCAGCAGCTTGCGGCCGCGCGCGAAGGTGGCTTCGGCGATTTCCGGAACCGGGTTGAGAATGCCCGAGCTCGTCTCGCAATGGATCGCAAGCACGTGGGTGATCGCCGGGTCGGCGTCGAGCGCGGCACCCACCTCATCGCCACGCGGCGGCAGGTAATCGCCCTTGTCGATCAGCGTATAGGCGCGGCCGAGATACTCCATCGTCTGCGCGGCGCGCAGGCCGTAGGCGCCGTTGGCGAGCACGAGGACCTTGCCATCCTTCGGCACGAAGGTGCCAAGCATCGATTCGACGCAGTAGGAGCCCGAGCCCTGCATGGGAACGCAGTCGTACTCGCCGTTCTTGTCGTCGATCAGCTCAAGCAGCCCAGTGCGCAGGGCCTTGGTCATGGCGCGGAAATCGCCGTCCCACGAGCCCCAATCCTTCAGCATCGCCTGCTTCACTTCCCAGGAGGTGGTAAGCGGGCCAGGCGTCAGCAGGAACGGCTCGCCAAGACGCGGATCTTCAAAGGCTGATGCAGCTGCATCGTTCGACATTTTCCAGAACCTCCGGGAACGGTATTTGAGGCGACACTGATGCGCCCCAGATCATATGTAAAATCGTTAATTCCTATTGGACCTAACGATTTTTCCGATTAACTATCCGCCTGTGCGGATTGCTCGTCCGCAGATGCGGGAAGCCGCCGCAGGGACGGAGTAATCTCCGTCCCGCAGTCCCGTCTGGGCGTAAATTTTTCCCCAACAAGGCGAGGGCGTTGAACCGCCCTCAGCGCTGGCGCCAGGCCTGCAGGCGTCCGAACACGAACCGGTCGAGCACGATGTGCAGCGCCTTCACGCCGATGGCCGTTCCGACAAGCAGCGTCGCCATCGCCGCGGCGCCCGCGATGAAGCCTGCCTCGTCCATGTGAACGATCGAGATTGAGGCGAGCTTGGTGCCGGCGCCATAGAGGAAGATCACTGCCGAGACGGTCGTCAGCGCGTTGACGAACATGTAGACGGCCACGTCCAGGATCGCTGGCATGCAGATCGGCACCGTCACGCGCCTGAAGGTGCGCCAGAACGGCACCTTGAGCGACGCGGACACCGCCTCGAACTCGCGGTCGATCTGCTTCAGCGCCGTCAGGCAGGTGATGTGCGAGACGGTGTAGAAGTGCGTCACCGTGTTGATCACCAGGATCGCCAGCGTCGCATAGAGGAAGTTGAGCGGATTCCACGGCGCATTGAAGAAGAAGATGTAGCCGAGGCCGAGCACCAGTCCCGGCACCGCCACCGGCATCATCGCCAGGAAGTGCGCGAACGCGCGCATGACAGGCGAGGCCTGCGTCTTCTCGATCAGATACGCGCCGGTGAAGATGATCGCCGTGCCGATTATCGCCGTCAGCGCCGCCATCTGCAGAGAGGTAAAGTAGGGAGCCCAGCCCATCGGCTCGTAGCGCTGGAAGTTGTAGTTGTTCAGCGTGAGACTGAGATTGTACGGCCAGTATTTGATGAACGACGCCCAGATCGCGATGCCGAGCGCGACGGCCAGCAGCAGGCCGACGAACAGGCAATAGGCGGTGAAGCCGAGATCGCGCCGCGACGACGGCTTCGGCTGGTAGGGCACCGCGCGCGCCGAAAGCAGCGCCACCTGACGGCGGTTGGTCGCTCGATCGACCACGAAGGCGAGGATCGCCGGCACCAGCAGGATCATGCCGACAACCGCGCCCATCTCGAAATTCTGCTGGCCGACCACAGCACGATAAACGTCAGTTGCGAGCACGTTGAACTGGCCGCCGATCACCTTCGGGATACCGAAGTCGGTGATGACGAGGGTAAAGACCACGAAAGCGGCGCTGATGAGACCGTAGCGCGCACCCGGCAGCGTCACGGTGAAGAAGATGCGGCGCTTCGGCGTGCCCAGCGCATCGGCAACCTCATAGAGGCGGCCGTCAGAGATGCTGAGCGCGGTGACGAGGATCAGCATCGCGTGCGGGAAGGTGTAGGTCACCTGCGAGATGACGATGCCGATCGGGCCATAGATCGAATGCCCGAACAACAGGCCCTTGGCGAAGCCCTGGTTGCCGAAGATGTAGACCAGCGACAGCGCCGACATCAACGACGGCGCAAACAGCGGCAAGAGCGCCAGCGCGTAGAAGAACGGCTTGGCCGGCATGCAGGTGCGCGTCAGCGCATAGGCATAGGTAAAGGCGAGCGGTATGACGATCGCCGTCGACAGAACCGCGACCCAGACGCTGTTGAACAGCGAGTCCATCAGGATCGGGTTCGAGAAATAGGCGCCGAAATTGGCAAGGCCGACGAACTGCCCCGCGGCGTTCAGAAACGCCTTCGACAACAACGCCCACAGCGGCAGCACAATGCCGACAACGAGCGCAAGGCAGAGGACTAGCAGCAGGCCGTTTGCTATCCGCTCCTCGCTGAGGAGGCGGCGTGCCGGACGTGCGGCAACCGCCGTGGCATGTTCAGGCGACGCGGCGATGCTCATGCCGCGACCTCCTGCGCATGCGCCTCACCGTTCGGGAAGACGCGCAGCGCCTCGGGCGGCAGCGCCACCCAGATTTTCTGGCCGCGCTCGACCGCGAGGTCGCGCATCAGGTTGGCGGAGAAATCGGCAAAGAGCGGCGTCTTCACGCCGGCAATTCCGAGCTTGGCGCGGCAGAACGCGCCCATGAATTCGAGCTCCTCGACCTCGGCGTGCAGTGCGTTGACGTCATCGGGGCTGACGTTGCGCACGCGCACCTCTTCGGGGCGCAGACCAACCGAAACCGGACTGCCGGGCAAGAAGCCGCGGCAGTCGTCGCACGCGACGTTGATGCCCGCGAAGCTGACCTTGCCCTTCTCGAACAGCGTGCCGTGGAAGAAGTTCATCTTGCCGACGAAATCTGCCACGAAGGCGGTCGCCGGCCGGCGGTAGATCTCGTTGGGCGTGCCGATCTGCTCGATGACACCGTGGTTCATCACCACGATGCGGTCGGCCATGGTGAGCGCCTCTTCCTGGTCGTGCGTCACCATGATAGTGGTCACGCCAAGGCGCCGCTGCAGGTCGCAGATCTGCTCGCGAAGGTGCAAACGCACGCGCGCATCGAGTGCCGACAGCGGCTCATCGAGAAGGAGCAGGCCCGGCGAGGTTGCGAGCGCACGGGCGAGCGCCACGCGCTGCTGCTGGCCGCCGGAAAGCTGGATCGGAAATTTCTTGCCCTGGTCGGGCAGGCCAACAAGCGCGAGCAACGAGGAAACGCGCGTTTCGATCTCGGCCCGCGGCGTGCGGCGGTTGACGAGGCCATAGGCGATGTTGTCGGCGACTGTCAGGTTCGGGAACAGCGCATAGGACTGGAAGACGATGCCGAAATCCCGTTCGGAAGGCGGCGCATTGGAGACATCGACTCCGCCGATCTCGATACTGCCTTGATCCTGCCGGTCGAGGCCGGCAATGGCCCGCAGCAGCGTCGTCTTCCCGCAGCCCGAGGGGCCAAGGAAGCAGACAAACTCTCCGCTCGCCACATCGAGGTCGATGCCATGCAGCGCCGTAAAGGCGCCGAACCTCTTGAAAAGGCCGCGAACTCGCAGCGACGAGGAGCGAACACTGGGGTCTTTGGACGGGATATTCAAACTTCTCTCCTGACGGGCACGATAGTTCCGAGGAAAGGCGCATTTTGAGCGCCTAGCCCGCGCCGCAGGTCACTTCGAACAACCGCATCGGGGTGGCACGAAGGAGAGGCGGCTGGCGTTGGCTCGCCCCCGTGTGGGGCCGGAGCAGCAGGCAGCCCGGAGGCTGCCCGCGGGACGGACCGGTCCGTCAGTTCTTCGGAGCCGCCTTGGACTCGTAGCGCTTGCTCCACTCGGCGAGGATGCGCTCGCGGTTCGCAGCCATCCAGGCGAAGTCGTTGTCGATCAGCTTCGCTTCCATGTTCTCCGGATAGCCGTCCGGAGTGTTCTGCACCTCAGGATGAGCAACGACTGCATAAGTCTGCGAGTAGACCTCGTTGGCTTCCTTCGAGGCGCCCCAGTCCGCGACCTTCTTAGCGAGATCGAGGTTCTTCGAGCCCTTCACGATCGCCGTCGCTTCCATTTCCCAGCCGGAGCCTTCTTCCGGAACGACGATCTCCAGCGGCGCGCCCTGCGAACGCTCGTAGACGCCGCGCATGTCGAGGGCGATACCAGCGACGCGCTCGCCGCGGGCAGCCTGGACGCAAGGAGCCGAACCGGAGTGGAGGTAGGCCGCAATGTTCTCATGCAGGCCGTCCATGAACTTCCAGCCCTCTTCCTCGCCCATCATCTGCAGCCAGCCGCCCACCATCAGGTAGCCGGTGCCGGACGAGGCCGGGTGCGGCATGACGATCTTGTCCTTGAACTCGGGCTTCAGCAGATCCTTCCACGAGGTCGGCTGCGCGATGCCTGCGCCCTCAGCTTCGGCGCTGTTGAAGCAGACGACGCCGACATAGGCGTCCATCCCGGTCCAGGTCGGGGCGTCGCGACGGTCGCGGAACTTTTCGCGCAGGCCATCCTGGGCGGCCGGCTTGTAGCTTTCGAGCAGGCCCTTTTCGTCGAACATCAGCAGGCTCGACAGTGCGAGGCCGAGCACCATGTCGGCCTGGGGATTCTCTGCCTCGGCAAGGAAACGGGCGGTGATGACGCCGGTGGAGTCGCGGACCCAGACGACCTCGACTTCCGGCACGGCAGCTTCGATCGCCTGCTTGAACGGCTCAAGCTGGTCGTTTTCGACTGCGGTGTAAATCGTGAGTGGTGTGCGCTGCTGCGCCTCGGCCATGCCGGTGACTGCAAGCGCAACGGCGGCCGCAAGACCGGCCTTAAACAGTGATCTCATGCGTAGTGCTCCCTCTTCTTTACGCCGCCGGTTCCATGCGACGGCCATGCCCTTGTCGTTTTGCGCATCACTGCGCTCCGATGTGTCCTGTTACACGTCAGCGCGTCGGCCTCCCATCTGACCGACGGCCAAAGTCTTTTCACTCTCCTTGATGTGTGTAGATGACAGCCGTGTGAAGGCGATTGCCAGCGACAGAGCCATACCATGCGGACCTGTTCATTTCCGGCATCCAACTTCCTTCGACCGAGCCTTGTCTTTCCGACCGTAGGTGCAACCCAGACATTTGAATAATCGATAATTTTAATGCACCTGAAAGTCTACCTTATATACTGATCTTGCCGATCAGCGTCGGAACAAGGACTCCGCGGCGAGCCTGCTGCTTCCCTTGCTGACAAGCTCTGCTTCGAGGCGCTTCACCTCCGCCTTGAGCTGTTCGATGCGCTCGCGCAGTTCATCTACCGAGAGCAATGAAAGGTCCTGCCCGATCTCGTGGACCTTCTTCGGCCTCAAGGGTTCATCATCGAACAGTGCCATTTTGAACTCCTTCAATTGCCCTGGCGGAAACAAGTCTACATAAGGACCACAATGAAGGAAACGCAGGGATGAGGTGGCAGAGATGATTCCCGAGGTGATGACCGCGATTGCCATCAGCGAGCCGGGCAACCCGTTGGTGCTGAAGCCCGAACGGCGGCCGGTGCCGCAGCCGGGCGAAGGCGAGATCCTGATCCGGGTCCGCGCCGCCGGCGTCAACCGGCCGGACGTCCTGCAGCGCAAGGGCGCCTACCCGCCGCCGCCCGGCGCATCCGACCTTCCGGGTCTGGAAGCCGCTGGTGAAGTCGCTGCGGTCGGCAACGGCGTCACCCGCTGGCGCGTCGGCGACGGTGTTGCTGCACTCACGGCTGGCGGCGGCTATGCCGAATATGTCGTCGTCCACGAAACCAATGCGCTGCCGATCCCGCACGGATTTACTTTCACCGAAGCGGCAGCAATCCCGGAGACCTTCTTCACCGTCTGGCACAACGTCTTCCAGCGCGGCGGGCTGAAGGCGGGCGAGGACTTTCTCGTCCACGGCGGCTCGTCCGGCATCGGCACCACCGCGATCCAGCTCGCCAACGCCTTCGGCGCGCGGGTCTTCACAACGGCGGGGAGCGAGGAGAAGTGCCTCGCCTGCGTCAGCCTCGGCGCCACCCGCGCCATCAACTACCGGGAGGAAGATTTCGTCCGCGTCGTCAAGGAGGAGACCGGCGGCAAGGGCGTCGAGGTAATCCTCGACATGGTTGGTGGCGATTATGTCGACCGCAACTACCACGCCGCCGCCGTCGAGGGCCGCATCGTCCAGATCGCCACGCTTGGCGGTGCCAAGGCCACCGCCGACATCTCGCGGCTGATGGTCAAGCGCCTCACCCATACCGGCTCGACGCTGCGGCCCCGCTCGGTCGAGTTCAAGGCGAAGATCGCCGCCGAACTCGAGGCGAAGGTCTGGCCGCTGCTTGCCGCCCGCAAGGTGCAGCCGGTCATGGACATGATCTTCCCGCTCACCGAGGCCTGGCGCGCGCACGAGCGCATGGAGGAAGGCGAGCACATCGGCAAGATCGTGCTCGACGTATTCTGAGAGGAAAGAAGCAATGACCACCTACAACGGCGCGTGCCACTGCGGTGCGGTGCGCTTCCGCACGAAACTCAAGAACGGTCTTGCCAGCGCGCGCCGTTGCAACTGCTCGCTGTGCCGCATGCGCGGGGCGATCGCCGTGGGTGCGGCTCGCGACGAGTTCGAGATCGTCGAGGGGGCTGAGCAGCTATCCACCTACACCTTCAACACCGGCACCGCGCAGCACTATTTCTGCTCGCAGTGCGGCATCTACACCCATCACCTTCGTCGTTCGAACCAGAATGAGTACGGCGTCAATGTCGCGTGCCTGGAAGGCATAAGCCCGTTCGATTTCGAGGAAGTACTGGTCATAGACGGGATCAACCACCCGGCCGACGACAAGGAGCAAAAGGGCCCGCGCATAGCCGGAACGCTGCACTTTGTGCGTAACGACGGGTAACTCGGCTTTTCTGCCGCTTTTCGTTGCGGACGGAACAAAATGCCGCTATATGCGTCGCTGATTTCCCATAAATTGGTGGCTTGCCACCGCCCGCGACAGGGACGCGGGCGAACGAGAGGATTTATCCTATGGCCAACACACTGCTGATGCCGAAGGCGACCGCCGTCTGGCTGGTTGACAACACGGCACTGTCGTTCGACCAGATCGCCACCTTCTGCAAGCTGCATCCGCTTGAGGTCAAGGCTATCGCCGATGGTGAAGCCGCGCAGGGCATCAAGGGTCTCGATCCGATCATCACCGGTCAGCTGACGCGTGAGGAGATTGCCCGCGGCGAAGCGGACACGAACTACCGCCTCAAGCTGTCCGACCCGAAGGTTCGCGTGCCGGAGTCGAAGCGCCGCACGCCGCGCTACACGCCACTGTCGAAGCGCCAGGACCGCCCGAACGCGATCCTGTGGCTGGTCAAGAACCATCCGGAGCTCAAGGACGCGCAGATCTCGCGCCTCGTCGGCACGACCAAGTCTACGATCGAGCAGATCCGCAACCGCAGCCACTGGAACTCGGCCAACCTGGTTCCGATGGATCCGGTCACGCTTGGCCTGTGCTCGCAGATCGACCTTGATCTCGAAGTCCAGCGTGCGTCGCGCGGCCTGCCGCCGGCACCGCCGACCGGCGACACCCTGCTGCCCGCCTCGATGACGGAAGATCTCGACATCAACGAGAACCAGGAAGACGAAGAACTGGACGCAGATGCCGTCTTCGCGAAGCTGTCCTCGCTGAAGTCGACCCGTCAGGACGAGGACGAAGACGAGGAGTAATCCTCACGCGTTGCCGCGCGCTTCCCAGCAGCGGTAGAAATCGGCAAGTTGCTTGCCCCTCTCGGGCCGGAACGTCCGGCCCGCAGACTTTGCTTCCGAAATGCGGTCCAGCCTGAACGCGCGAAAATCGTTGCGCATTTCGCACCAGGCGACCAGCGTCCACACCTTCCCCCAGAACCAGAGCCCGAGCGGGCGAACGTCGCGGATGGTCGAGTTGCCGGCTTCGTCCCGGTAGTCGAGCGTCAGCACGTCGCGCGTTTCGATGGCGCGCTCGAGCATGTCGACCAGCTTGCGCTCGGCCTCACTCACCACCCAGTCGGGCATGTGGATCTCGGTGCGCGCAATCCGGGCCTTTTCAGGTTCCGGCAATACGGCGCCGATCTTCACCAGCGCTTCCTCCGCCGCGCGCGCCATCTGCGCGCCGCCGAAGGCGCGCACCATGCGTGCGCCCGCAACGAGGGCGACGATCTCGTCGCGGGTGAACATCAGCGGCGGGAGTTCAAAGCCCTCGCGCATCAGGTAGCCGACGCCGGCCTCGCCGTCGATCGGCACGCCTGTCGCCTGCAGATCGGCGATGTCGCGATAGATTGTGCGCTCGGAGACCTCGAGCCGCTCCCCGAGCATACGCGCCGTCACAAGGCGCCCGCCGCGCAGGTGCTGGACGATCTGGAACAGGCGATCTGCGCGTCGCATGGCAAAGGGTCCTCGAGAAGGATTTCGGGGGCACTATGCCAGCATCCTCCTGACACCATTCTGTCAGGAGGACGGCAGGAGGAAAAGCCTCAGGCGAAGCGGCGGGCGGCGTCGAGCGCGAGCCCCAATCCGACCGCACCGTAGCGATCAGTGTTGACGACGCGCGCGTGCGGAAAACGCTCGGTCGAGGCGCGGCGAACGAGTGGCACCTGCGCGCCGCCACCGGTCATGACGACGGTGTCGATCTGTTCGGCGGTCACGCCTGCCGCCACCAGCGCCTCGTCGATCGCGCCCCTGATCTTGCGCACGAGGTCGTCGCTCGCCGTCTCGAACTCGCCGCGCGTCACCGGCACCTCAAGGTGTAGTCCCGGCTCCTTCAGCCGAACCGCTGTTTCTTCGGCGTCCGAAAGCTCGATCTTCGCCTTTTCGACCTGAGCCGCCAGGCGATGGCCCGAACGGTTCTCAAGCAGGTGCATGTAGCGATCGAGCTTTTCCGGCTCCGCCGCCTCACGCTGGAGCGAGTGAATGTCGCGCACGATCTTCGGCGTGTAGAGCAGGTTGATCTTGTGCCAGGTGGCCATGTCGTTGAAGTACCAGACTGGCAGCTGGCGCTTGCCGTCCTTGGTGCTGCTGCCGAGGCCGAAGTGCGGCATGACGCGTGCAATGTTGAGCTGGCGGTCGAAGTCTGTACCGCCGACATGAACGCCTGAAGTCGAAAGAATGTCGTCGCGCCGGTCTATCGACTGGGCACGCTCAGGCGACAGGCGCAGCACCGAGAAGTCGGACGTGCCGCCGCCGATATCGACGATCAGTGCGAGCACCTCGTCGTTGAGCTCGCGCTCGAAGTTGAGCGCGGCCGCCACCGGCTCGAACTGGAACTCGATGTGCCTGAAGCCTTCCTCGCGTGCGGCAGCCTCGAGCTGGTCCTGCGCCGTGCGGTCGGCAGCCTCGTCGCCGTCGATGAAGAACACGGGCCGGCCGAGCACGACGCTCTCCGGCATGCTGCCGTGATGCGCCTCCAGCTGCTTGCGCAAATTGCGCAGGAACCGGCCGATCAGTCCCTGGAAGGTCATGCGGTCGCGGCCGACCTGCGTGGTTTCCTTCATCAGACTGGTGCCGAGGATCGACTTCAGCGCCCGCATGAACCGGCCTTCGGCGCCGTCCATATATTCATGCACGGCGGAGCGGCCAAAGTGCACGCTGCCATCCTCGAGGCTGAAGAACATCGCCGACGGGATCGTGACATCATTTCCCTCGACCGGGATCAGGTACGGCGCGCCACCGGCTGCGCAAAGGCCAACGGTGGAGTTGGTGGTGCCGAAGTCGACGCCACAATGAAGAACGGACATTTGTGTGCTCGCATGGCTTCGCCGCCGGCGCGAAAACGCGCGAAGGCGAAGGGGGTGTGATTTGGAAAGGGACGCCCCTCTACCGCATCCCGCCCGGCTTGAAAACCGCAAAGCGGCTTCCCGCGTCAATCCGACCGGATGATGGGGGCACGGCTATGACGTCAGTCCTTTGTGGTCAGCCAGACGCCCGCGAGCGTCACGACCAAACCGATCATCATCGGCAGGGTCAGTGGCTCGGAAAACAGTGCCCAGGCCCAGATCATGGTGACCGGCGGACTGAGGTAGATCGCTGCGCTGACCTTTGCCACCGGGTACATGCGTAGCATCCAGTAGTAGATCGAGTAGCAGGCGAAGGTGGCAATCAGCACCAGCCAGATGATGCCGATCGCAAACTCACGCGTGAGCGGCGGCGCCAGACCATCCTGCGCCAGGGCGCAGATGCCGAACAGCACGGCGCCGGTCAGCGAATGGATGCAGAGGCTCTGGTGCACCGGCATGTCGAGGGCCTTGCTGCCACGGCGCAATACTGATGCAAACGCAAAAACCAGCATCGCCCCGATCGTGAGCCCATAGGCCCACAAAGGCGCGGTGCCGATGCTGAGGCTGTCGAACGTAACAATCAGCACCCCGGCGACCGCGACCGACGTGCCGAGCCACTGTCTCGGCGAAAGCCGCTCGCCAAGCAGCGGCTGAGACATGGCGGCGATTGCCAGCGGCACGAGGTCGGAGATCAGCGCGACCAGTCCGGTCGGGACCCGTTGCTCGATCGCAAGCGCGAAGCCGCCGAGGTAGATGAACACCGCGAGGATGCCAAAGGCAGCCTGCGATAGAACTGCGCGGAGCGACATCTTCGGGCCGCGCAGCAGCGCGAAGGGAAGAAGGAGCAGACCCGACAACAGCGTGCGCCAGAACAGCATCATGGCAACGCCGGCATCTTGATTGGCATAACGAGTGCCGACGAAACCCGAGCTCCAGGTGATGACGAGCAGCGCCACCATCAGCGGCCAGAGCAGCTTCGGATGGAGCAGATGAAAATCTCGGGGGGAAGGTTCGATCATGAATGCGGGCTCATTGCCCGCAATGCATAGCGGGTCCGCAGCCAGCGCGCATGCGAAATCGTGGGCCAGACTTGTTGCGCAGCACTTATTCAGCAGCGTCCGGCAGCCCGTCACGCCCCTCCGCCATGCTTCGCGGGCCCCCGTTATTTGGGGAAGTGCGGCGAAGGCTGCGGAGGGCGTGATGGGCAGTGCCCCAAGATGTTATGGCAATGAAGAGGCGTTACACAGGTGGTAGAGGAGGCGAGTCAGTAAATAGTGACTTACGCTCTGCATCCTGAGGCGCGGGAGCCTTTAATACCCCCTCCTCTCCTACTCACCTATTCCCTCTAAACGCCGATTCCCTTCTCCTTCAGCGCATCGCCGATTTCGCCTAGGATTGCCGGATCGTCGATGGTCGCCGGCATGTTCCACTGCTCCTTGTCGGCGATCTTCTGCATCGTGCTGCGCAGGATTTTGCCGGAGCGAGTCTTCGGCAGGCGCTTGACTGTCACCACCGACTTGAACGCAGCCACGGGGCCGATCTTCTCGCGCACCAGCGCGATCACTTCCTTTTCGATCTGCGCTGGATCGCGGCTGACACCCGCATTCAGCACGACGAAGCCGCAAGGGATCTGTCCCTTCATCTCGTCATGGATACCGATCACCGCGCATTCGGCGACGTCTGGGTGCTGCGCGACTACCTCCTCCATGCCGCCCGTCGACAGCCGATGGCCGGCGACATTGATGATGTCGTCGGTGCGCGCCATGATGAAGAGATAGCCGTCCTCATCGATGTAGCCCGCGTCGGCCGTCTTGTAGTAACCGGGGAACTCGTCGAGGTAGGAATTGCGGAAGCGCTCCTCGGCGTTCCAGAGCGTCGGCAGGCAGCCTGGCGGAAGCGGCAGCTTGATGACGACATTGCCGAGCCCGCCCGGGGCGACAGGCTGACCGCCATCGTCAACGACCTGCACGTCGAACCCCGGCATAGGAACAGCCGGCGAGCCGTACTTGATCGGCAGCATGCCAAGACCAACCGGGTTATGGCTGATCGGGTGACCGGTTTCGGTCTGCCACCAGTGGTCGATGACCGGAACGCGCAGCCGCGTCTCGGCCCACTTCACCGTCTCGGGATCGGCGCGTTCGCCAGCGAGGAACAGCGTGCGGAGCGTCGAAAGATCGTACTTGCCGATGAACTCGCCCTGCGGGTCCTGGCCCTTGATGGCGCGAAAGGCGGTCGGCGCGGTGAACAGCGCGACGACATTATGCTCGGAGATCACGCGCCAGAAGGTGCCGGCATCGGGCGTGCCGACCGGTTTGCCCTCGAACAGCACCGTCGTGCAGCCGGCAAAGAGCGGCGCATAGACGATGTAGGAATGACCGACGACCCAGCCGACGTCCGATGCGGCCCAGAACACTTCGCCCGGCTTGATGCCGTACTCGTTCTCCATGGTCCAGGTCAGCGCGACGAGATGGCCGCCATTGTCGCGCACGACGCCTTTGGGCTGGCCGGTCGTCCCGGAGGTGTAGAGGATGTAGAGCGGGTCGGTCGCTGCGACCGGAACGCATTCAACCTTCGCACCCTCGGCCTTGGCCTTCGCGACGGCTTCGGCCATGTCGACGTCGCGCCCCTCGATCAGGTCGCAGCCCTGCTGCTCGCGCTGGAAGATGACGCAGCTCTCGACCTTGTGCGTCGACATCTCGATCGCTTCGTCGAGCAGCGGCTTGTAGGCGATGACGCGGCCTGGCTCGATGCCGCAGGAGGCGGAGACGATCAGCTTGGGCTGGCAGTCATTGATGCGGGTGGCAAGCTCGCGCGCTGCAAAGCCGCCGAAGACGACCGAGTGCACGGCGCCGAGGCGCGCGCAGGCGAGCATCGCGAACATCGCCTGAGGGATCATCGGCATGTAGATGATGACGCGGTCGCCCTTCTCGACGCCCTGCTGACGAAGCACCGCGGCAAGCGCCTCGACCTCTTCCTTGAACTCGCCGTAGGTGTAGGTGCGCTTCGCGCCCGTGATCGGGCTGTCGTAGATGATTGCCGGCTGGTCGGCGCTGCCACGTTCGACATGCCGATCGATCGCGTTGTAGCAGGTGTTACACACAGCATCCGGAAACCAGCGACCGAACACACCGCTATTGGCGTCGAATATCCGGGTCGGCGCCTTGATCCAGTCTACCGCTTTTGCAGCCTCGGCCCAGAAAGCGTCCGGGTTAGACTTCCAGCTTGCATAGACCTCGGCATAACGTGACGTCAATTTAACTTCCTCCATTTCTCGCCGGCCTGCTTTATTGAGCCGATCTCCTCCCGAGTCCACTCAACTATGTGACACAATCGTCATGCTTTGACAGAGATCAACTATGCTGATCAAAGAAGACCAGCATGACAAAGATTCTCTCGATCATCATCATCGGCCTCATGATCATCCAGATCATCAAGCCACTCGGCCTTCCGGGCCTCAAACGCCGCGCCGATTTCTGGAAGCTCGCCATCATTGCGCTCGGCCTCATCGTCATCACCGCAGGCCTCAGCCACGGCAAATAAAAAACCCGGTCCGCGAGCGGACCGGGTGCATGGAGCCGATGGCTGCGGACGCCTCAGCATCCGCAAAATCCCGTCCTTATCGGGCGCGGGACGCCTCGAAGATGCTGTCGATCGCCGAAGCGAGGACCGCATTGAATTCCTCGTCGCTCTGCTGTGCCGACAGGCCCTCGGTCAGCGCACGCGAGAAGGAGGCGATCACGCCGTCGTTTTCCATCAGCTTGGCGTTCGCCTCGTCGCGGGTGTAGCCGCCCGACAGCGCCACGACGCGCATGACGCGCGGGTGGTCAACCAGCGGCTTGTAGAGGTTGGCCTTGGTCGGCAGCGTCAGCTTCAGCATGACCTGCTGGCCTTCCGGCAGCGCGTCGAGCTGCTTCAGGATCTCGGCGAGCAAAAGGTCCTCGGCCTCAGCCTTGTCGGCGATCGAGATCGTCACTTCCGGCTCGATGATCGGCATCAGGCCCTTGGCGAGGATCTGCTTGCCGACCTCGAACTGCTGCGCGACGATTGCCTCGATGCCAGCCTGGTTGGCGGCGTCGATGACCGAACGCATCTTGGTGCCGAAAATGCCCTTCTCGACCGCGCGATCGAGCAGCGCGTCGAGCTGCGGCATGTCCTTCATTAGCTTGACGCCATCCTTGGCATCGGCAAGGCCCTTGTCGACCTTGAGGAAGGGCACGACGCCGCGGTTCTTCCAGAGGTACTCGGCCGTCGGCGTACCGTCGATGTCGCGATCCATCGTCTGCTCGAACAGGATCGCGCCCATCACCTTGTCACCGGTGAAGGCGGGCGACTTGATGATACGCGCACGCATCTGGTGGATGAGATCGAACATCTCGGCCTCGCTCGACCAGGCGCCCTCGTCGATGCCGTAGAGCTTCAGCGCCTTCGGGGTCGAGCCGCCCGACTGGTCAAGTGCCGCAATGAACCCATCCTTGTTTGCCGCCTGAGCGGCCATTGCCGCCATGTCCTGGGAACGTTCGCTCATTCACCTGCCTCCTGAACTTGACTATGCAGGCCGCTTACCAGATGCGGCGAACGAACGGAATGCGAGCGCCCCGGTCGAATCGGTTTAAAGCAATTTCAAATGTTTAAGTGACGGTGACGCAAGGGCAGTTGCCCCACCCGCAGGAGGGAACCATGCGTCATTCGGGGGGCTCTTGCAGCGGTGACGTCCCCGGACGTGGTGTAGCTGGGTAGCGCGGCGGTCATCGGCGCTTTCCGGTAGGGTCTGGTTGCGAGACCAACCCCTTTCCGGAAGGAACACCGATGACCGACGACATGATGAACCTGCGCGCGCTGGTGGAGAAGACCCCCGACGCCGATCTCCTGCGCGAGATGATCGGCTTTGCCGCCGAGC
>Ga0180222_1002313_pt1 | contig 15716 bp, 7 predicted proteins | sample eDN5th37CKraftOP_FD_151336 | JGI IMG/M metagenome (GOLD analysis project Ga0180222, IMG submission 151336) | Enriched Organic Plus compost microbial communities from Emeryville, California, USA - eDNA 5th pass 37_C Kraft OP (version 2) (version 2) ... | reverse complement strand
AGGCATCGCAGGAACATCGTTCATCGGCGGGTTCTCATGGATGGTCTCGTTCGCAGGGCGCTGAGGTCTTATGGGGCGGAACGTTTCCGGGCAACCCCGAATTCGCGTTTTCCGTCAGGCTCCTGCCGGGAAACGCTAATGCCGCTCCGCCCGATAGAGCGCCAGCGTCACCCGCCGCCCCCCGCTGATATTGAAACCCTCGATGCGCGGGCCGCGCCCGTAGCGCAGCCCGATTGTCTCCGCCCGAAGCGCAAAGGCGCGCTCCTGGCTTGCTTCCACCACTGCGACGCGGCAGTCCCCGGCACGCAGGAAGTCGGCAGCTCCGACGCCGTCGGTGAACTGGGTGGCGCTGCCGGCGAAAAACACGAGACTCGGCTCGTGATAGCCCGCCGAGGCGACTGCGGGCGTACATTCCAAGCCACGCAGATAGCGTGCGACCTGTGCCGCCGGAAAAAGCGCCGGTAGACGCGGCACAGTCGCTCCGAAGACTGCAATCGACAGCAGGACCGCCGCAGCGCCCGCACGCAGCAGCGCGCGCTCTGCGCCGTCTTCGTCATAGAGCCACCAAGCGCGCAGCGCGAATATCACCCCGGCTGCGGCGAACGGCCAAGCCAGCAACCCCATCTCGTGCTCGACCACAACATGCGCGACGATGATTAGCACGGCGAGCATGCCGGCGATCAGCAGCCACCAGAGCGTCCCTTGCACGAGCCACCGCCGCTGCGACAGCGCGTGATAATCGACCACGCCGGCGATCAGGATCGCAATACTCGGATAGAGCGGCAGCACGTAATGCGGCAGCTTGGTGACCACGATCTCCATTACGATCCAAGCGGGGACCGTCCACGCGAGCAGAAATTTAGCCCCGGGTTCACGCCACGCCCTGAACACGGCGGGCGCTGCAAGCCCGGCCAAAATCGATCCGGGATAGAAGGTCACCCAGAACAGCAACAGATAGTAGCCCGGCGGCATGCCGTGCGCCTCTTGCCCGCTGCCGACCTTCGACAAAAGGTCACCGCCGATCGATTCCGAGTAGAAGCTCCACCCGGTTCGCATTGCAATCGCCAGGAACCAGGGAGATACCAGCACGATCAACCATGCAATGCCCGCGACAGGCTTGAGTTGCCGAAGCCAGGCCGCCTTGCGGTCGATCGCAATCAACGCAGCGATCGTGAGGCCGACAAACATCAGAATGAGCGGACCTTTGAGCAGCACTCCCGCCGCAGTCGCAGTCCAGAATAAAGCGGGGAGCCGCCAAGCGCCCCACCCCGCGGCCGGCTGGAGGTCGTCGGCACGCTGCAGCAGATAGATCCGTCCGAGCGCACCCATCGCGGCCACGCAGGCGGCCAGCAGCACAGCATCGGTCTTGGCGAGCCGCGCCTCGACCCCGAGGAGGATCGAAGTGGCCATGATGAGGCCGGCCAGCACCGCCGCGCGCCGCGACACGAATGCAAGCGCGGCCCAGTAGGTGAGCAGCACCGCGCCGATGGCGCCGGCAAGCGAGGGGATGCGGTAGAGCGCTATGCGCGTCGTGGCGTGCGGGACCCCCAACGCTACGGCCGTCTTCACCACGGCAGCCTGCAGCCAATAGATGCCGATCGGTTTCTTGTAGCGGCTTTCACCCTGGAAACGGATATCGACGTAGTCCCCGCTGACGACCATCTGCTTTGTCGCCTGTGCGAAGCGCGCTTCATCACGATCAACTGGGGGAATCTGGAAGAACCCCGGCAGGAACGCCAGCAGCGACAGCGCGATCAGCAATACCGCGGCGCGACTGTGCGAGCCGACGGCGATATCGACGAATGTCGCGAGGCTTGGCCTTGCCTGCGGCCGGCTCCCCACGCTCATCGTCATGTTCGCCCCTCACGCCAGTCGACGACCCGGGGACCACGGTAGGCGCGCCGCAACAGGCGGGCGCATCAGCGGCCCTGACCGGCATCACCTCGGGTCACGATCGCGGCTGGTTTACTCACGCGCCGCCCAAACCAGCGGCGACAATAGATAATTCGCCCTACCCTGCAACTGTGATTGCAGGCCTCCGTGCACGCGGCCTGCACGCGGCCAATCATTGTATCCGCACGACAACACTGTCGGCGGCCCCACGCGCGTCCATCACGGTCAGGCGCAAAAAACCCGGGCCATCGGGGGCAAAAAACATCGTCCTCCGGTCCGCAGCGGCAGCCACCGGCATGCCGTTAATCAGGACCGTCAGGGGCTGAACTCCCCCCGATACCTTCAACGCCAAGGGATCGAATTTGCCCTCACCCGCGGTAAGCTCAAGCCGCGCTCCATCGGGCGGGAACATGATCCGCAGCGGCCGCGTGCCCGCCCCGGCCAGGCGGTCCGGCTGAAACCGCCGCAGCGGCGGAGGCAACTTCGCCGTCGCGCCGAACAGCGTTCCCTTCGGGGCGTGCGGCAGGGGCGCAGGCAGCTTGCCCGATCGCGCGAAGGCCTCGAACAGCACCGGAGCGGCCGCGCCGCGACCGATCATTCCAGGCACTGGCGCGCCATCCGCCCGTCCGACCCAGACCCCGACCGTGCGGCGGCCGTCAAATCCGACCGCCCAGGCATCTCGATAACCAAAGCTGGTGCCCGTCTTGAAGGCGATGCGGCCACCGACGGCATTCTCCGGCGGCGGCGTGCCGAGCAACACGTGAGCGACATACCAGGCCGCCACGGGCTCCATCAGCCGCCGCTCGCCCGCATCCGCCTCGTTGATCTGGTCATGTACCGTCACCGTGGTTCCCAGGCGCGCGAGCCCGGCATAGAGCCGCACCAGGTCGGTGAGCTTGACCCCGACGCCGCCCAGGCCCATGGCGAGACCGGGAGCCTCGCCCTTTGGCAGTACGAGCGGCGCACCCGCTTGGGCCAACCGCGCGGCGAGGCGGCTGGCGCCGACCTTGTCGAGCACCGCGACCGCCGGGACATTGAGCGAAAGCTGCAGCGCCTTGCGCACGGTCACTGTGCCTTGGAACGTCGTGTCGAAGTTCTCCGGCGCGTAGTCGCCATAGCGTGCCGGCCGGTCCTCGATCAGCGTCTCGGGATGGATGAGCCCATCCTCGAACCCGATTCCGTAGATGAAAGGCTTCAGAGTGGAGCCGGGCGACCGCACAGCCTCCGTCATATCGACCTGCCCGGCCCGCCGCGTGTCGAAATAGTCTGCCGAGCCAACTTTCGCCAGAACTTCGCCGCTTGCATGATCCACGGCCAAGATTGCAATTGAGACATCAGGACCCATTGCGCGGGCCTGCTCGCGTGCCAGTTCTTCGAGTCGGCTCTGCCAAAAGGCGTCGATCGTGAGCCGGTGAACGCGCAACGCAGGCGCTCGGGTCACCGCGGCTTCCGCGGCGTGGGGCGCAATCATCGGCATCGGCAGGCGCGCGGAGGCGACCGGCTCGCTCTTGGCACGGGCAACGTCGGGTGCGTCGAGAGCGCCCGCTGCAGCTATCCGGTCCAGCACACGGTCACGTGCCGCCCGTGCGGCCTGCGGCGCGCGGTCCGGCCGCCGCGCCTCCGGCGACTGGGGCAGAGCTACGAGCAGCGCAGCCTCGCCCAAGGTGAGCCGCCGCGGTTCCTTGCCAAAATAGGCGAAGGACGCCGCTCGCACGCCTTCGAGGTTGCCACCATAGGGCGCGAGCGCAAAATAGAGCGCGAGGATATCGTCCTTGCTGAGCACGCGTTCGAGTTGAACAGCACGCACGATCTGGCGCAGCTTGGCGGTAATGCTGCGCTCGCTACGCGGCTCGAGCAGTCGTGCGACCTGCATGGTCAGGGTCGAGCCCCCGGAAACGATGCGCCGTTCGGCGACGAACTGTACGGCCGCCCGCAACAGAGCGAGCGGATCGATTCCGTGATGGCTGCGGAACCGGCGGTCTTCGTATGCGGTCAGGAGATCGACATAGCGCGGGTCGACGTCCTCGATCTGAGCCGGCAATCGCCATCGTCCATCCGAAGTCGCGAATGGCCGCAACAGTCGCCCCTCACGGTCGAGCACCACGGCCGAGTATTCAAGCTTGTCACCGAGTGGCGCCGGCCCGAGTGACGTAACCCACAGCACCGCCGCAAACAGGCCGGCAAACGCCAGCAGTGCGATGGACCGAGTGGCGCCGGCCCGAGTGACGTAACCCACAGCACCGCCGCAAACAGGCCGGCAAACGCCAGCAGTGCGATGGCTCCCAACGGCCGCCGCCAGCGCCGGCGCCTTTGAGCGCTGGTCGCTCCACTCGTGTTGACGGCGGGCTTGCTCATCGCGCTGGCGTGACCTCCACGGTGCCCGTGGCTGTGCGTCCGAAGCGGTCCGGTCGGTACATATCTTCGACGTAGGCCTGCGGCAGGACGTACTTGCCAGGCGACACCGCGCGCACGACGTAGGCGACGGTGAAGACCGCAGGGTCCTTCGCCGAGCGATCGAACGCGGCGCCGAAGTGATCATCGCGAAACTCCGTGTGCACGGGCTCGGCTCCATGTTCGATCCAGTCGAGCGCCGTCGTCTCGCCCGAGGACACCAGATTGGGATTATCGATTTCAAAGCCCGCCGGCAGATAGTCGGCGACCAGCAACCGTCCGAACTGCGGCTGCGGCTCGGTGATCCGCAGCACGACGGCGAGCCGCGTGTTCTGCTTCACTCGCGAGGGATCGACTTTCTCGCCGTCCAGCGTGTGGTAGGTACGCTCGATCTTGAAGCCTCTTTCGGCCGCCGGTTCGGGAACAATCGGTGCGCCTGATACCGACACGACCGCCCGCAGCGTCCCCTCGCCCAGGTTCTCGACCTTGATGCCACCAGCCGGGATCTCGGCCGCACGGTACGTACGATAGAGCGCGCCCTGACGCGCTTCGCCGGCAACGCGGAGCGACACGCGGGCGTCCCTGGCCAGCGCACTGGCCGCGAGCACCATCCACGCATTTTCCTGCGTAGACGTGTAGGTCGTTCCGGCCCGCGCGGTCTCGACGCGAGCGACCGCGTTCACGATGGTCGTCTGGGGTGCGCCGCCTTCCGCCGCCAACGTGACGACCGCGGCCGCATCGCGCAGAGCGGAGCCGTAGTCGACCCGGCCATATTCCTGGCCTTGAGACGGCGCGATTGTGCCGCGTTCACGATGGTCGTCTGGGGTGCGCCGCCTTCCGCCGCCAACGTGACGACCGCGGCCGCATCGCGCAGAGCGGAGCCGTAGTCGACCCGGCCATATTCCTGGCCTTGAGACGGCGCGATTGCGCCTAGCGCGGCAACGTAAACCTGTACTGCGCGCACGCGATCACCGAGCATGCCGAGCGCCGCCGCGATCTGGGCTTTGGCGATGGGAGTCGCGACATCGGAAAGCTTGGTATCGGCAATGTAGCGCAGATCGCCGACCGGCGCCGCACCGTTACGCGCCAGGACGTAAAGGGCGTAGGCAAGCTCCTTGCCGCCGTCCTTAGAGACGTCAGGCGCATTGGCGACGAAGTTGCGCAGGTGCTCGATCGCCATCTTGAACGTGACATCGGGAACCACAAAACCGCGCTCGCGCGCACGCGTAAGAAAGTCGGTCACATACGCGTCGAGCCAGGCGTCTTCGCCTCCGATCGACCATAGGCCGAAGGAACCATTCGAGCCTTGCCGTGCCGCCAGCCGCTCGATGGCGTCGCGGATGCGCGCGTCGATCGTGGTGTCGAGCGCGAGATGCGCTTCGCTGGAAAGCTCGTTGACGTAGAGCAACGGCATCGCCCGGCTGGTGATCTGCTCGCTGCACCCGAACGGATAGCGGTCGAGCGCCTTGAGCAGGGCGGCAGCGTCGAGCGCCGTCGATGGTCCGATGGACAGAGCGATGCTGCCCGTGCCTTTCACCAGTTCCGTCAGCAGATCGTCCGACATGGTGACGCTTTCGCCGCGCGCGATTGGCTTGACGGTGCGCCGCGTCAGCGTCCGGGTCGCCGGCCGCACATCGAGCGCATAGCGCCGGTCGAGCGCGAAGCCTGCCGGACCATCGACGCGCACCGTGACATCCGCGCGTCCTGCGCCATGCGCCGCGACTGGTATCGACACGGAACCGCGTTGCTTGGCGTCCAGCGGCAGCGTGCGCCTCGGCGCGTCAGCGGACAGGGGGCCTGACGTGCTCACGCTGACCTGGTAGTCGCCTGTCGGCCCCTCCACATTGTCCAGCTCGATCCGAAGCGACGTGCGATCCCCGGTGAGGAGAAAGCGGGGCAGCGTCGCCGTGAGGACAACCGGATCTCGGACGGTTACATCTCCGTTTGCCCGACCAACCTTGTCCTTGGACCAGGCCACCGCCATGACGCGTGCCATGCCCGCGAAATCGGGAACATCGAACGACACGGTCGCAACGCCGTCGCGCCCGACGCTGACAATGCCCGAATAGAGTGCCAACGGCGCCTGCGTCGGGCGACTGCCCTGCAGTTCAACCGCCGCAATATCACCGCCCGTGCGGACTTGTCCGCGAGTTCCCTGCATGCCGTCGATGAGCTGGCCGTAGAGATCGCGTATCTCCGCAGCCAGTGCCCGCTGGCCGAGATAGTAATCATCGGGCGCAGGCGGCTTGTAGCCGGTGAGATTCAAAATGCCCACGTCGACGGCCGCAACGACGACACGCGCCTCTTCGCCGGCAGCAAGTCCGTCGATCTTGACGGGAATCTGCAGCGTCGAATTCGGCCGGATCAGTTGCGGAAGGTTGAGATCGACGGCCAACGTCTTAGCTTTGCGATCGATGGCGAACCATTGCACGCCGATGGCACGGCCAGGCATGCGCTGGGCGGAGACATCCAGGGGCCGTCGCAGCGTCGCGATCGCGTAAGCGCCGCTACCCCAGTCGTTGCCGACGTTGATTTGAACGCGATTGTGTCCGGGTTGGACGTTCGTCCGTACCGTGGCCAGCAAACGATCACCCACCACGTTCACGATGGCCACGCCGGGGGTGCGGGCCGTCAACGACAACGTCATCGTCTCACCTGGCCGGTACTCGGCCTTGTCGAGCGCCGTCTCAAGAAGATCGGGCGTGTCGGCGGTCGCTTCGGCATAGAAGCCGGCGTCGAATGAAACCGATGTCGTCGGTGTGGTGCCATCGTTGCTCACCACGTCCAGGCGGTAGCGTCCGAACGTCACGGGCACCGAAATGCGCGCCGGCGCGCCCGCGGCCACATCCACGGTTCCATCGGCCACGCGCCGAACCTGCCTGATCGGTTCGTAATTCCATGACCCCTCGCGACGATACCACTGATAGCGCGTCTCGATTTGCAGAAGCTCGTAGTGCAGGCCGCTGCGGGCCACGGTGCGGCCGTCTGGTGTCACGACCACCGCATCGAAGCGCGCTGCCTCCCCCTCGCCGAGCGAGCGTCCTGAGAACAGCGGCTTGACCCCGATCATGGTCGAGGCCGGACTTACCGGCAGCGTAAGGCTGCGCTCGACAGCCCGCCCCCCGGTTTCCGCCATACGCACGACAATCTGCGCTTCAACGGGACGGGTCGTATCGGGCAGCTTGTCGAGTGTAACCGGAAAACGCGCCCTGCCCTGCGCGTCGGTGGACGGCAGATCCTCCAGCGGCTGCTCGATGGTGGCGACCTCCTCATCTTCTTCGACGGCGCCAAACTGATATCCCGGAAAGCCAGGCCGCCCTTCCGCCGGTTTGATCCTGACTTCGCCTTCGAGATCGAGGCCGGCGGCGGGCGCGCCGTAGAGAAAGCGCCCGTCGACGTTCAGCAAAGCCGGCGCTGATTTGGCGATTGTCTTGGCTGTGCTGGTCAGGTCGAACTCGATGCGATCCGGCACATAATCCTCGACCAGAAACGAGGTCTGTCCGATCGGCTGCCCCTTCGGATCGCTATAGACTCGCACGCGCCAGGTTCCCGTCGATGCGCTTGACGCGATCGCGACGTCGAGATTGCGCCCGCCCAGGCCCTGATCGGCCACTGTGCTGCGCCGATACTCGACGCCATCCGGCCGTTCAATGACGAGCGTAAGCGGCGCGCCGAGCGCGGCGACACCCTTGCCGTCACGCGCCAGTGCGGTGATGTGTGCCGTCTCGCCTGTACGATAGACCCCGCGTTCGGTGTAGACGAAGGCGTCCAATCCCACCGGCACCTTGCGTCCCGTCACGCCACGGTCCGTAAGGTCAAATGCCGGCCCTTTCAGGCTGAGAAATGCATAGTCGCCGCCCGCATCGCTCGCCACCAGCAAGGCCGGCGCGGCGCCGCCCTCCCCCCGAGCCAGGCCTGGCTCGAAGGCCGCATAGCCGTTCGCATCGGTCTTGCGGGTCCCCAGGAGCTCGTTGTTGCGCGCGAGCAGACGCACCTCGATATCGCTCTTGCCCTGGGCGTTTGCGAGCGAGTTCACGTAGACATGGATGCCATCGCTCGCGGAATGGGCTGTGAGGCCAATATCCGAAACGATAAACCACTGCGTCGCGAGCGCATCGTAATCGTCGGACGGCGTTCCAGCCGGTTCCGCCGACATCACGTATACGCCGGGCGCCAGATCGCGGACGGTTTCGTCGACGGGAAACGCGGTTGTCACGTCGACGTTGAGTTGCGGCTCGACGGCGAGTTCGCCTTTCCAGACCAGGGCTCCCCGCTCCTCGGCGAGGCGGTTGAGTTGGTAGCGATCCAAATTGCGCTGGAAGTCGTCGCCGACGACAACGTCGAGGAGATTGCGGTCACCAACGCGATAGATCTGGATCTTGACGGCCGTGGTGTTGACGCTGACGACCGGAATGCCGCGCTGGCCCGTACGCGGGAGCACATAAGCCTTACCCGCAAACCGGGCGAACGGTTTCCGGTCGCGCACGTAGATGCTGAAGTCTCCCGGCCGCGACAGCGTCTCCTTCACCGAGGACGGTAGTCCGGGACGCAGCGTGACGGAGTAGCGCTCTCCGTGCTTGAGTCCTTCGACGCAGAGCTGGTTGCCTTCGACGGAGATCGCCGGCTTGTCCTGTCCTGCCACCGTGACGAACGGCGAGAAGTCGATGCGCCGACCGGGCAATGCCTCTGAGAACTGAAAACAGGCGCGCGGCGAGGCCGAATCCGAATCCACCGTGTAATCGCGCAAGCGGAAGCCGTGGTCCTCGCGCATACGCTCGTACGTGGCACGCAGATCGGCCACCTCGCGCAGCTCGAGCGACATACGCAGCGCATCAAGCGCCGGCCGCCATTGCTTGCGATCGGCGAAGGAGCGACTGAGCAGCGCCAAGGCTTCCGCCTCCTCGGTGGCGCTGGACGTGCGCTGATAGGCGATGTAGGCGGCAACTCCGGCCCGTTCGAGCAGTGCAATACGTTCCTGTTCCTTGGGCGCCCAAATATGCAGGATCGTGCGCGCGAGGCGCAGCCAGTTGCCACAGTCGTTAGGGGCAATGGCCGCAATCTGCCCGAGAATTTGCATCCCAGCTCGCGCGTCGTTGCGCTGAAAGGCAGCGTCCGCCTCGCGCTTGAGGGTGGCAGGCGGCTTGGTCACCTGGCCCGCATCCACCTTGATCCGCGCCTCCAGTCGGATCGCGCTGTCATCGAGATCGTCCCGCTGAAAGGCTTTGTCGGCCGCGGCGGCAGATATCGTTGCACCGACCAGCAGCAGCGCCACCGCAGTTGCGCGAAATGGCAGAAGCATCGTCCCCCTCCTTGGCCTCAACAGGCTCATCGGGTCTCAGCGCAGCGTGAAAACGTGTCGACGTTACGGCGCGCCCGACCGCTCGCCCGGCCTGCCGATGCGGTAGCCGCGTGGCAGAACGGGGCGGATAGCGATTATTTCTCAACGGCGAGACGATGAGACTTTAGTAAAGCATTAGCTGCCGCAGGTATTCGGCGTAAGTGACGATAATCACAAAATAATCAGTCCGGAACGGCGGCCGCCGCCCAAAATGGGCGGCGAAGGGCACATCCGGCGAATCCCGCGCTGCCGGTCGGCCTCCGCGGCGATTCGCTGATGAGCGCTAGCGGCCGGCGCTTGCACGAAATGCTTCGCCTGTGTTCAGTCGCGCTCACGACCCCGTAGCTCAGCTGGATAGAGCACGTGCCTTCTAAGCATGAGGTCGCAGGTTCAAATCCTGCCGGGGTCGCCAGCATCCACACGATGTGTCCGGCTCCCCTGCTGAAAAAGAACCCCGGCGCTGGGCCGGGGGGTCATGACATCGCTGACGATCGGCCTCGTCATGGACACGGATGACGGCGGCCGTCGTAGCCGAGATACGTTCCGGAGGCTGGATCGTAGGACTTGAAACGAGACTGGCAGTACGCGATCTCATCGTCCGCCGCGGCGCGATACGCGGGGGGATAATATCCCGGCGCGTAGCGCGGCTGCGAGGCAAGCGCTCCGCCGATCAGCGCGCCGGCAGCGAACCCGGCGATACCTGCGGCGGCGGAACCGCCGTGATAATGCCGGTGATGGTGGCCGCCCCAACGTTGCGCCTGCGCGGGGATGGCGGCAGTAAGCACAGCGGCGCTGGTTGCGAGCATTGCGAGTACGGTTCTTGCGGGCATCGTCAACTCCTGAGCAGACAAACGGTACGGTGGGGTAAATCCGCGGGTGCTGAGGAGTTTCGTGAAACTTCCGTAACGTGCCGCTCAGATATCAACCGATGCCGGTGCGGCTCTGGAGGCCCGAGAACTCAATGCAGAGCGCACCTTATCGGCCAGTTCACTGTCGCCAAAAGGCTTTCGCACGATGGAGTTCTCGCCGATACCGTCGAGTGCGGCTCGATCAGCAAAGCCCGTGATGAACAGAACGGGCAGCCCGGGACGCTTCGCGCGCGCGAGCCGCGCCAACTCGGCGCCGTTCATGCCCGGCATGGCGAAGTCGACGATGATCAGGTCGATTTTGGATTCGCGGTCGAGCACGTCGAGGGCCGCGCCCCCGCTTCCGGCCTCGAAGACGAAATAGCCGAACTCGTGCAGCAACGCGCGTGTGACCTCACGCACGGAGTTGTCGTCATCCACCAGCAGGACATGGATCGCCATGCGGCTGGTCGCGACTGGAGCACGCTCCGGCGCGGCGCTCTGGCGCGGGGGCCGAGCCTGGGTGCGCGGCAGATAGACGTGCACGGACGTGCCTTCACCGACACACGAATGTATACGCACGCCCCCGCCCGACTGCTTGGCAAATCCGAGTACCTGGCTCAGTCCCAACCCGGATCCCTTGCCGATCTCCTTTGTGGTGAAGAATGGCTCGAAGACCTTCCGGCGCACATCCTCACTCATCCCGGCGCCATTGTCGGACACGCACACGACCACGTACTCTCCAGGAGGCGCCTCTTCCGGCATGGTCGCTTCGCCGAGCGTGACATTCCCGGTCGAGACCACGAGACGTCCGCCCACCTGCATCGCGTCGCGCGCGTTGATCGCGAGATTGAGCACAGCGAGTTCGAGTTGAGTGGGATCGACCAATGCGTGCCACAGACCGCGATATAGCTGGGTCTCGATCTGAATGCTGCCGCCGAGCGTGCTTTGCAGCAGATCGCGCATCCCGACGACCGTCTCGTTGAGATCGAGCGGCTTGGGCTCCAATCGTTGTCGGCGCGAGAAAGCCAGAAGTTGATCGGTGAGCTTGGCACCGCGCTGCGCGGCAGACCGCATGTAGCCGAGCCGCTGCACCAGCTTGCCGTCAACCTGCGCGCCTGCGAGACCTTTCTCGAGGAACCGGATGTTCCCGAGCACGACGGTCAGCAGATTGTTGAAATCGTGCGCAACACCAGACGTGAGTTGTCCGATCGCTTCCATTCGCTGCATCTGGCGCAGCGTGGACTCGACACGCTCCCGCTCCTCGATCTGGTTGAGCAACTGCCGATTGGCCGCGGCAAGTTCCGCAGTGCGTTCCTCGACCCGCAGTTCGAGCTCTTCATTGAGGCGCCGGCATTCATATTGACGTCGGCGCCCTCGCAAGGCCGTCTGGACGACACTGATGAGGGTCGTCGGATGGAACGGTCGCTCCAGGAACGTCACGTTCCCAAGTGCCTGCATGAGCTGCGCGGCCGCCGGGTTGCGCTCCACGCCGCCGCCGTGCCGCGTCAGCACGATGAACGGAAAGTCGGACCACGCCGGCTGGCGGGCCACCCAATTCGTGAGGTCTCTAGGATCTTCAGCGCGCAGCGCTTCCTCCGTGACGATTGCAGCGTCGGCTCCGCGTGCGATCTCGCGCAGGAGTTCTGCCAGGCTGCAGCAGATATCCGCCCCGACACGACCGTCTTGGAGAATCTGGCTCGCGACCAGGGCATCGCGCCCGCGTGGCGCCAAGATCAGCGTGCGCTCCGCTTCGGAACGCCCGGGCCCGCTCACGTACCCTCCATCAGGGTCCCGGCACCGCCGACATACGTCGGAATGCCCCGCAAAACGCCTTGAAACTCCTTGAGTGGCGCACCCACACTGATGCCCGACGTATTGATCTGGAATTCGCGGATCGTATCCTCATGCGCGCCCGTGCGCTTCTTGATGACGGAGATCGCTCGCCGAACGCGGCCCATCGCCTCGAAATATCGGAGCATGATGACGGTATCCGCCAGATAAGTGACGTCGATCGTCTGCCGCATCTCGCCAACCGTTCCATGTTGCGCGATCGTCAGGAACGTCGCCACGCCGCGCCGATTGAGGAACTGCAGCAACTCGTGGAGATGGAGCACGATGAACGGCTCTTCCGGCATTGCGGCCTGGTAACCGTTCAAACTGTCGATCGCGACAGTCGTCACCCTCTCTCGGTCGACGCAGGCCTGCACCCGATGCGAGAACTCGCCTGGCGACAGCTCGGCCGCGTCCATCTGCTCGACGACGACGTGGCCGTCGTCACGCATCTTCTCGAGGTCGATGCCCATGGCTTCGGCGCGCGCGAATAGAAGCCCAAGCTCCTCGTCGAACACGAACAGCGCAGCGCGCTCCCCCCGGTCGATCGCCGACTTCACATAGTGTAGCAGCACCAGCGATTTGCCGGTCCCTGCCGGCCCGATAACCAGCGTGCTCGATCCGGCGGCGAGACCGCCGCCCAGGAGTTGATCGAGCTCGGGAATGCCACTACGCAGCAGTTTTCCGGAAAACTGCTGGCGGTGCTCCGCGGCGATCAGGCGGGGGAACAACTGGATCCCGCCCTCGGTGATCGTGAAGTCATGATAGCCGGCCCGGAAGCTCTGGCCGCGGCACTTCGCGATGCGCAGCCGCCGCCGCTCGCCGCCATACACCGGCGCCAACTGGTCGAGATGGATGACACTATGGGCAATACTATGAACGGCACGATCGGTGCTCTCGCTCGTCAGATCGTCGAGCAGCACCACGGTCGAGTTGTTCTGCGCGAAATAGTGCTTGAGCGCGAGGATCTGCCGACGATAGCGCAACGAACTCTGCGCGAGCAGCCGGATCTCGGACAGGCTGTCGATTACGACGCGCTTCGGCTTGAGACGCTCAATCGCGGCGAGGATTCTTTTGATCGCCTCACCCAATTCGAGATCCGACGAGTACAACAAGCTTTGCTGCTGGTCAGGGTCGAGGGCGCTTTCGGGAGGTACCAGTTCGAACACCTCGATGTTTGGCCCGATCGTCCAACCGTGGGAGCGTGCGCCGTCCCGCAGTTCCTCCTCTGTCTCGGCGAGGGTGATGTAGATGCCTATTTCGCCGACAGCAGCGCCCGCCAGCAGAAATTGCAGCGCGATCGTCGTTTTTCCCGTGCCGGGACTTCCCTCCAGGAGGTGAAGCCGATTGCGGGCGATGCCTCCGCCAAGCACATGATCGAGCCCGGCTACGCCAGTTGACGCCCGGGGCAGAAGGACTGTTGCAGCCATCAGGGACGAGATACGGATTTTTGAAACGTTGGACTTTTGAACTTTGTCGAGCGTTCGCCGGCAGGACCTCGTGAAGTGAACCTACCGCCGCCGAAAAAGTTCCTGCGTAGCGGGAGGCACGAGGCCAACGACTCGGTAGCGGCCGGAGACCGATTCGGGCCAAAGCCTCCCCACCGGAAGGAATTTAATCCTTCATTCGCTCAACCCTGGGTGCGGCTTTCCTGCAACAAGATGCAGAAAACCACTAGTTTGGGCCGCTAACGGAGCAGTTGGACGGGCTCCGCGGCGCCCTCGTTATTGTACCGTGCAGGGACCCTTGCTAGGTTGCAGTGCCAATTGGGGGGTTCTGGTGGCCGGTCCTCGTCCGCTCCGTTTCGGGCTGTTGATTTCAGCTGCAATTTTAGTCGCTGCCGGGCCCGCCGCGTGGGCTGCGGATGCCTTTACGGTCAACGACGCCATCAATCAGGCGGTTCATACCAATCCAAACGTTGGCGAAGCGCGTGCGAATCGGCGGGCCACCGAGGCCGAGCTGGGGCAGAGCCAGGGCGCGCTCCTCCCGCAGGTGCGGTTACAGGCGAGCGCCGGACCGGAGAAGCTGAACCGCTATATCGTTCCGCCGCCGACCGGCAACGACACATGGCGTCGAAGCAACGAAGGCTCCGTCGTCGTTCGCCAGCTGCTGTTCGACGGGTTTGCCTCGCTCAATCAGATCTGGCGTCAGGCGGCGCGTGTCGACGCTGCCGCATTCCGGGTGCATGAACGCTCGGAATTGATCGCGCTTGATGCTGTCGAGGCCTACCTCGATGTTGTGCGGTACTTCCGTCTGATTGCATTGGCGGAAGAGAATCTCGCGGTGCATCGGCGCATCCGCTCCAACGTCGAGGCGCGCTTTTCAGGTGGGCGCGCCGGAGAAGGCGACCAGCAACAGGCATTTGAGCGGGTCTCCGCCGCCGAGGCGACGCTCGCCGAATTCCGGGCAAGCTACGATCAGGCGCGCGCCAAGTACCGGCGGGTGGTTGGCCTTGAGCCGTACAACCTGCGGTTCCCGGGCCGGCTCGCCGGAATGCCGGGATCGAAGGATATCGCCCTCGCCGCGGCGTTGCGTGGCAATCCGACGGTCAAAGCTGCGGAAGCCGACGTGGAAGCTGCGCGCTACAACTTCCGCTCCACGGCTGGCGCGTTCGTGCCGAACGTCTATTTCGAAGGACGTGCGCTGCGCGGCGAGAACTCCATCATCTATGATGGGGTGCGCGACGAATATAGCGCGAAGGTGACCGTCGCTTGGGACGTATTCCGGGGCGGACAGGACGCCTGGCGCCGGACCGAGACGGCCGAGCGCATGATCGAACAGACGGAACGGCACGCACGGCTGCAGCGCGACACTTTGGAGTCGATCGACAAGGCCTGGGCTGCGCGGACGATCACTGCAGAGCGTGTTGCCGCCCTCATTCGTGAGGTCGAGGCGGCCAAGCGCGTGGTGACGGCGTATTGGAAGGAGTACGAGCTCGGGCAGCGCACGCTGATCGATCTCCTCAACTCGCAGAACCAGCTTTTCAACGCGAACGTGTCGCTGGTCTCAAGCCGCAGCGTCACCGTATTCGCGGACTATCAACTTCTGGCGGCCATGGGCAACTTGTTGGTCTTCATCAAGACCGCGCCTCCGCCCGAGTCGGAGCCGCTGAACATTCCGTCCCCCGGCTTCGTTCCGATGAAGATCCCGCCGGTGATCATGCAGGATCCTCCCCAAAAGTCGGAACCGTTGGGAGTCACCGCACCAGTGCCGCCGCTCCCTTACGCGCCGGCGTTCGTCTCCAAGGGACCAGTCGACGCCTTCGCGGCGACACTCCGCCGCCAGGAAGGGCTCGACGATCCGGCCAACTGGTTTTCGCCGCGCTATAGCGAGTTTTCCGAACGCGACCGGCCGCGCGCGTTCCTGTTTTCCATGGGTTTCCTGAACCGGACCCAATAGGTATCTCAGCACCCCCC
>Ga0180222_1002311_pt1 | contig 15742 bp, 13 predicted proteins | sample eDN5th37CKraftOP_FD_151336 | JGI IMG/M metagenome (GOLD analysis project Ga0180222, IMG submission 151336) | Enriched Organic Plus compost microbial communities from Emeryville, California, USA - eDNA 5th pass 37_C Kraft OP (version 2) (version 2) ... | reverse complement strand
AGATCGAGGGCGAGATCAAACTGCACAAGATCGCGCTGAAGATGATCAAGTCGCCGGACAAGATCGTGCTCGACTTCACCGGCACCGATCCGCAGAGCGACGGTCCGCTGAACTGGCCGGCCGATTACGCCGACGGCGTTTTCCTCATCAAATGGATCGCGCCGATCCTGCGCAATCTTGCCGACACGCCGGAGCGTGCCGCCGAGATCAACGTCAATGAAGGCGTGTGCGAGCTGTTCGAGGTGATGTTCCCGCCGAAGGGCACGCTGATCACGCCGGTCTGGCCGGCGCCGACCAATGCGCGCTCCTTCGTGCTGCTGCGCTGTCTGTCGCTGCTTGCCGGCGTCGTGGCGCAGGCGGTCGATGGCCGCATGCCGGCGGATCAGGAGACCATCCGCTATACCGGCTTCTACGGCACCGATATCGAAGGCCGGCCGTTCCTGTCGCGCGAAGTGCTCGGCGGCGGATCGGGCGGGCGCTACTATGCCGACGGCAACGATGCGATCCACATCGTCCCGGATTCCCGCAATCAGCCTGCGGAATTCACCGAAACGAAATTCCCGCTGATCGTGGAGAAGCTGGCGTTGCGGACCGATTCCGGCGGCGCCGGCAAGCGCCGCGGCGGGCTCGGCTATGAAAAGCATTATCGCCCGCTGGTCGATTGCCACACCATCGTGACGGCGGATCGCGTGCTGCTCGGATGCTATGGCGTCAATGGTGGCAAGGCGGGCAAGCCCTTCGTGGTGACGATCGATCCGGCCGGCGCCGACGAACGCCGGCTCGGCGGTCTCGTTGATGGCGCCGCGGTGCGTGCCGGTGAAATCGTGCGCGTGGAAACGACGGGCGGCGGCGGATGGGGCGATCCGCTGGAGCGCGAGGTGGATCTCGTGGTGCGCGATGTGCTGCAGGGCAAGATTTCGACGCAGGCCGCACGTGAGGATTATGGCGTGGTGTTCTCCGAAACAGCTTCTGCTTCCGGCGTGTCCGCGGATGCAAATGCAACCGCCGCTTTGCGGGACAGGATGCGCAAGGCCCGTTCCTCGCCGCTGCCCGTGATCGATCGCGGACCTGGCGCTGCCGCTTAAGTGGGCCGCGCGAGCTTCGGTGCGCTGCAGCACGATGTTTGGTGGCCGCTGCATGCAGAACAAGTGAATCGGCCGCTATCGGAATTTCCGATGACTCTATCGTTAAACCGTGTTGGACTCGGTCTCTGCGGCCTTCGAAACTTGAACGATTGAAGCGGGCGTATTGCCCATCAACTGATGAGTACAGGTGCATCAACGCATGGCAATCGATGTCGTCAAGGTCGAGATCAAGAGCGTGATGGACGCCGCGGGGCTCGAGGAATACATCCGCGCCAAGCGCTTTTCGGCCGACCAGGTTGTGGCCGTCATCGGTAAGACCGAAGGCAATGGCGGGGTCAACGATTTCACCCGCATCCTCTCCGATCAGGCCTTTCGCAACGTGCTGCGCAAATACGGAACGCGCAGCGAAGCCGACGTAAAGTCGATCCCGATGGTCTGGTCCGGCGGCTGCGACGGCGTCATCACCCCGCACGCCACCGTCTTTGCGCGCGACGACAGCAAAGGTCCGGCGGACAAGATGCGGCTCGCGATGGGCACGGCAATGAGCCCGCAGATCCTGCCCGAAGACATCGGACGCCCGGCGATGGTCGAAAAGGTCGCGGAAGGCGTGCGGCTCGCGATGAAGGACGCCGGCATCACGGATGCCAAGGACGTCCATTATGTGCAGACCAAGACGCCGCTTCTGACCATCGAATCGATTCAGGATGCCCATTCCCGCGGCAATGACGTGTTCTGCGAAGTGCACGATTCCATGGGCGTGTCGAACGGCACCACCGCGCTCGGCATCGCCGTCGCGCTCGGCGAAATCTCCATGCCCAAGGCCGAGGAGATTTGCCGCAATCTCGATCTGTATTCGTCCGTCGCGTCATGCTCGTCGGGTGTGGAGCTTGATTGCGCGCAGATCGTGCTGCTCGGCAACAAGGCAGGCGCGGGCGGCCGCTATCGCATCGGTCACAGCGTGATGAAGGATGCGCTGGATATCGACGGCATCTATGACGCGATCCGCAATGCCGGGCTTGAACTGCCGGAGCGGCCGCGCGCAGAGGATCTCGGCGGCAAGCTGGTCAATTGCTTCATGAAGTGCGAGGCTGACAAGTCGGCGCGTCTGCGCGGACGGCGGCAGATCATGCTGGACGATTCCGACGTGCATCATCATCGCCATTCCAAGGCGGCGGTCGGTGGCGTTGCTGCGGCGGCGATCGGCGACCCCGCGGTGTTCGTGTCGGTGGACGCGATGCATCAAGGCCCGCATGGTGGTGGCCCGGTTATTGCAATTGTCGACGTCGGCGAATGAATTCGTTTCGGCCATCGCGCAGGGCGGGTTCAGTCGTACGGACTGCAACAGCAGCGGTCGTGCCGACCGAAGCTTCGAGTGCTGGACGAAACCAGTCAGGCGTAAAGAGGGAGCCCTGATCATGATGTCGATGTCACGCTTCGGTCGCGCTATCGCAGCGACGGCCATCATTGCAACGAGCCTTGTCCTTTCTCCCGATGCCAGGGCGCAGGACAAGGTGAGAGTCGGCGTCTTCCCTGTCGCGTCCACGCTGCCGCTGTTCGTGGCGCTCGAGCGCGGCTTCTTCAAGGAGAACAATATCGAGGTCGAGATGACGCGCCTGATCGGCGGTCCGCCGAACGTGGCCGCGATGATTGGCAATCAGATCGACGCCTCGGCCGTGCTGGTTACGATCGAGGGCATGAACGCCAATCTGAAGAAACCTGGCGTTGCGATGTACATCTCGCTGAACAGCCAGAACGCCAAATACCAGATGGAGCAGTTCGTCGTCCGCAAGGGCCTGGAGATCAAGTCGCTCGCCGACCTGAAGGGCAAGAAGATCATGTCGGCGCCCGGGCCCGCCAACGTGACCATGGCCCGCGCCGCGCTCGCGGCCGCCGGTCTGAAGGAGGGGGACTACCAGCTCGATCAGCTCGACATGGGTCAGCATGTGAATGCGATGACCGCCGGCACCTTCGACGCGGGCTATACGCTCGAGCCGAATGCCACGGTGATGCGCAAGAACGGCGTCGCCTCGACTTTCGAAGCGGGTGTGATCGCCAAATACGTGCTCGGCAATCCGAACGCCAATGCCTGGGTCGGTGGCTGCGCGCTGACCTCGGACTTCATCAAGTCGAAACCCGATGTCGCCAAGCGGTTTACGGCGGCCTGGGGCAAGGCGGTGAAATTCATCAACGACAATCCGGCGGAGGCGCGCAAGCATCTCGCCAAGAACACCTTCACGCCGGACGACATCGTCGCCACCGTGCCGCTGGTGAAGTTCGAAATGGTCAGCGACCTGACACCGGCGGATATCGCGGACTTCCAGAAGTTCATCGACTTCTCCGTGAAAACCGGCACTCTGCCGGAGAAGGTCGACGTCTCGAAATATCTCGTGAAGTTCTGAGAGTGGCGCGGAGAGGGGCCTGATGGCGATGAATGCTGTTTCGCCAATCGTCGGCCCCTACCGCACCGCGTTCGGTCCTGACGGCGATCCGCCCGCGCATATCACCGTGCGCGGGCTGTGCAAGGAATTCCAGGGTGACGTCATCTACCAGGACTTCAACCTCGACATCCCGCGCGGCAAGTTCAGTTCGATCTTCGGCCCGAATGGTTGCGGCAAGTCTACCCTCATCAACCTGATCTCCGGCCTGATCCCGCTCGATCGCGGGACCATCCTGTTCGGCGGCAAGACGCTGTCCGAGACGAGGATCGGCTACGTCTTCCAGAATTACCGCGAGGCGCTCTTTCCCTGGATGAGCGCCTTCGACAATATCCGCTATGCGCTCAAGCTGCGCAAAGTACCCGAGCCCGAGGCGACCGAACGCGTCAACAGGCTGGTGTCACGGCTCGGCGTGAAGCTCGACCTCACGCGCTATCCCTACGGAATGTCCGGCGGCCAGCAGCAGCTGGTCTCGATCATGCGCGCGCTGGTGGTCGAGCCCGAGGTGCTGTTCCTCGATGAGCCGTTCTCCGCGCTCGATTACGAGATGACGCTGTTCATGCGCGAACAGCTGCAGAAGATCTTCGAGGAGACCGGGACCACCATGGTGCTGGTCTCGCACGACCTCGAAGAGGCGGTCTATCTCGCCGATTATGTGCTGCTGCTCTCGCGCCGCCCCGCCCGCATCGCCGATTTCCCGCATGTGCCGATGGCGCGGCCACGCAACGACCTCACCCTCGCCGATACCGGGTTTGTCGAGCTGAAGAGCCACTGCCTGCGCATCTTCCAGCGCGAGGTGCATCGATGACCACGCTGTCGCGGTTCGACCGGTACCTGCCTCTGGTCGGTGTCGTCGGCATGATCGTCGTCTGGTACATCGGTTACTGGATGCGCATCGTCGATCCGGTTCTGCTGCCGTCCCCCGACGCGACCTTCGCGGCGCTGTGGAAGGGCATGACCGGCGGGCGCCTTCTTTACGATTTCACCCAGACCGTGATCCGCACGTTCACCGCCATCGCGGTGGCGAGCGCGATCGCGATCCCGCTCGGCATCGTGCTCGGCTCCAGCGAGCGGCTCTACCGCTCGGTCGAGTTCGTCATCGATTTCTTCCGCTCGACGCCGGCCTCGGCGATGTTCCCGCTATTCCTCGTGATCTTCGGCGTCGGCAACGCGACCAAGATCTACGTCGCCTCGTTCGGCGCAGCGCTCGTGATCCTGTTCAATGTCGCCTATGGCGTGATGAATGCGCGCAAGACGCGCATCCTCGCGGCGCGCGTGATGGGCGCCTCGCGCTGGCAGGTGATGAAGGACGTCGTCCTGATGGAATCGCTGCCGCAGACCTTCGTCGGCCTGCGCAACGGCGTCTCGCTCGCCCTCGTCATCGTGGTGGTGGCCGAGATGTTCATCGGCTCCGTGGATGGCCTCGGCTTCCGCGTCTTCGAGGCGCAACAGCTGTTCGACATGCCGGACATGTATGCCGCGATCTTTGCGGCGGGTGCGCTGGGCTACGGACTGAACATCCTGTTTCTGCTGATCGAAAAAAGCTTCGTGCACTGGTCCGGGAAATGACAAGCGATCTGTCCCGCCATTCGGCGGTGGAATTGCGCGATCTCATCGCGAACAAGAAGGCGTCGCCGGTGGAGGTGCTGGACGCGCACCTCGCCGAGATCGCCGTGCAGAATCCGAAATTCAACGCCATCGTCACGCTGGTGGAGGATCAGGCCCGCACGGCGGCAAAGGCAGCCGCCGACGCGGTGAAGAACGGCGCCCCGCTTGGCCCGCTGCATGGCCTGCCGGTGGTGATCAAGGATGTGACCCTGACCAAAGGCATCCGCACCACCTTCGGCTCGCCCGCATACAAGGATTTCGTGCCCGATGAGGATGCAGCCGTCGTCGAACGCCTGCGCAAAGCCGGCGCCATCATCATCGGCAAGACCAACACGCCGGAATTCGCGGCGGGCGCCAACACGGTCAACGCGCTGTTCGGTGCGACGCGCAATCCCTGGAATCCGGAGCTTAGTCCCGCCGGCTCGTCCGGCGGTTCGGCGGTGGCGGCGGCGACCGGAATGGTGCCGCTGGCGCATGGCACGGATTTCGGCTGTTCGATCCGCATCCCGGCCGCCTTCTGCGGCATTGTCGGCGTGCGCACCACTGGCGGCTTGATCCCCAATCGCGGCATGCGGCTGCCCTGGGACGGCGGACAGGTGCATGGGCCGCTCGCCCGGAGCGCGGAAGATGCAGCCCTGATGCTCGACGGCATGACCGGGCTCGATCCGCTCTGGCCGATCTCGGCCGCGCAGCCCTGGCAAAGCGCGCTCGACATCGTGCAGCGGACCGACAATGCGAAGGGCAAGCGCGTTGCCTATGCGTCGGACATTGCGGGCTTCGGCGTCGACAAGGAAATCGACGACATCTGCCGCGCCGCCGTTCGCCGTCTGGAGAAGGATGGCGCGGTGGTCGACGAGGTGCCGTTCAGCGCGGCCGACGGCTTTGCGCCCTACAAGGTGCTCCGTGGCGAGTGGATGGTCGGTCAGCAATACGAGCGGCTCGGCATGCTCGACCAGTTCGGCCCGAATCTCGGCGGCAATGTGCGCGACGGCCTCAAGCTCACCGTGCGCGACACCGCGGCGGCGGAGAATATGCGCGAGCAGGTCTGGAAGAAGTTCTGCGATCTGTTCGGGCAATACGATTATCTGATCACGCCGGCCGCTCCGGTGCCGCCCTATCCGTTGAGCAAGAATTATCCGGACGAGGTCGGCGGCAACAAACTCGACAATTATATCGACTGGATCGCCCCGGCCTTCCTTGTGACGCTGGTCGGATTTCCTGCTGCGTCCGTGCCCGGCGGCAGGACGCAGGCGGGATTGCCGGTCGGCCTGCAGATCGTCGGCCCGCGCTTCTCGGAGCCGCAATTGCTCGGACTTTCAAAGCTCGTCCAGCGCGCCAATCCGATCGGCTGGCCGACTCACGTCTGATGTTTCATGCGAATGTCGGCGCTTGGCCGGTCGTCGCATCCGCTTGCGCTGTCGCGGCAATGGTGAGACGCACATTGCGCACATAGCGCCCGAAAATTTCCTCCACGATGCCCGACGAGATCAGGATCGCGGCGCCCGTCCGGGTGCATTCGCGCCGCAGGAAGCCGGCTTGTTCGCGCCGCATTCTGACTCGAAGGCGCATCAGTGCCGAGAGAAAGCGCCGCCATGTCAAGCGGCGCTCTCACATCTCATTGATGATATTCAGGCAGGCGATTGAGGATGTCGGCGATCGGGTCGGTGGTCCAGGCCTGCGTGACATAATTCCGGTGCGAGTCTTCAGGGTGTCCGGCAATGAACACGACGCTCCCCGGCCGGATATTGCCGTCCAGCGATTTGGCGATCTTGATGCCCTTTTCCGTCAGGTCATTCTGGAGCTGCAGGTTGCGCGCTCGTGTCGAACCGAGATAGCCGCTGATGAAGAAGCCGCGCCGGTTTGACAAAATCCATTTCTCGAACTGCTCCAGCTCGCCATAAAGCGAGTCCATCAGCACGATGCCGCGCAGCCGGTCCTGGATCTGGCCGAGCCGCAAGGCCCAGGCCGTCGGTACGAAGCCGCCGCTATAGCTCACGAAGATGATGGGCATGCGGAAGAAGGTGCGGACCGTTTTCGGCTGTCCGAGCATCAGCGCCAGTTGTTCGGAGGCTTCGCTCAGGAATTCATCGAAGAAGCCCGGCTCCCAGAACGCCCCCGGAGCGGAGTCGGCGGCGTTGACGGCGAATTGGGGCGCCACGAGGACGGCATTTGCGTCCGAGCGGGTGATCTGCGCGGCGACCTGCTGGCGATCGCGCACATCGCGATCGATCTTCGCACCGTGGCCGTGGAAAAATACGACCATGACCGCGGGTTTGCGGATGTCGAAGCCCTTCGGGATATGCAGGAGCACGCGGGGGTCGGTGTAGGTTTCGTTCTCCCAATAAACCTGACCGCGCGCGCCGCGGCGCCCGAACCGGCCGTCGTAGAAGACATTGAAGAACGGCTTTCCGGTCACCGGGTTCTTGCCGTCATAGGGAAACGGCGCGGATTCGAATTCCATGAGCCGGGTCATGCCCGGAAAGCTGCCCTGCCGCGGACGCGGAATACGAACCACCGGCCGCGGGCGGGGGAGGGGGATGGCCAGATTTTCAGCAGTCGTGGCGTTGGCGGTCGCGATGATGCCGTGATCCGGCGTCAGGGTGCACGCGATCGCGAGGATGGCGGCACAAATTCCTGTCGATGCGTTCAGGCCCATGGTTTGCAGACACCTGGCTGTTACGCACGGCTCCGGGTTTGAGTGGGCTGGGTTGCGACACAAGGTTTAAACATTTGGGGGTTACCCAAGCTGGACGAATCGAATCAAACTGGGCACCGGCTAATATCGAATCACGACCGGAACATGGTCGCGGCCTGAAAATGATAGTCGCTCCGGCAGGCCCCTTGGTTAACACGCTGCCCCTTTCCGTGCCGTTTCTCGCCACAGGCAAACAATCACAATGGTGCATTTTTCGCGCTTTCTGACCCCAGTCATCGTCTCCGCGGTGATGGCCGCTCTGACGCCGCCGGCTCAGGCCCAGTTTTTCAACTTCTTCACCGATCCGCCGTCCCGAAAGCCCCAGACCCGTCCGGCGCCGGCCCGCGAGGCGCACGCCCGCGAAACGCCGGCTCCGCTGCCGCCCCAGGCGCTGGTCCCGGCGAGCTTTGCCGAAAAGGCGACGTTCAACGACACCGCCCGTTTCCTCGCCGGTCTCCCCGCGCAGAACGAAGCCCTCGAACAGACCACCAAGGACCCGGTCTGGCAGAGCCACGCCGCCTCGTTCAACAATTCCTGGCGGCAGCTTGAAACGCAGCGTCTGTCGAAGATCCGCGCCTGGTCCAAGGCGAACATCAAGGAGCGCGCCGGCGCGCCGCTCTTCTACATGTTCAGCGGACCGGATTTTCTTTACGCCGACGCCTTCTATCCGGAGGCTTCGACCTACATCCTGAGCGGGCTCGAGCCGGTCGGCCGCATCCCGGTGATCAACGAATATACGCGTCGCGCGCTCGGCAATCTGCGCTCGTCGATGGCGTCGTCGATCTCGCTGAGCTTCTTCATCACCAAGAACATGAAGCATCAGCTGCGCGAGACCGCCTTGTCCGGTACGCTGCCGATCCTGATGGTCTATGTGGCGCGTGCCGGAAAGACGATCGACGACATCACGCTCGTCACGCTCAGTCCCGATGGCACCGTCGCGCCGACCGATCGCGCCTCGCAGCAGCGTGGCGTGCAGGGCGTGAAGATCACCTTCAATAGCGGGCCCGGAACGCCGAAGCAGACGCTGTATTATTTCTCGACCGATGTGTCGGACTCCGGCGTCAAGAATTCCGGCTTCCTGAAATTCGTCGAGAGCTTCGGCAAGGGCGACGCCTTGTTCAAGGCGGCGTCGTATCTGCCCCATAGCGGCAACTTCTCGCAGGTCCGCGACTTCATCGTCGCCAATGCCGAACATGTGGTGCAGGACGATTCCGGAATTCCGGTGGTCTATTTCAAGCAGGACCAATGGACGCTGCATCCCTATGGCCGCTATCTCGGGCCGATCGCGATCTTCCCCGGCCGTCACCAGAACCGTCTTGCTGAAATCTATCAGCGCGGGCCGGCCAAGCCGATCGACTGGGGCATGGGCTATCGCTGGCGCACCAACGAGTCGAACGTGCTGCTCGCGGTTCGCAAGGACATCGGGCCGCGGCAGCAATTGCGTCCCGCGATCTCCGAAACGCCGGCGGTGAAGCCCTCCGCGGTGGAAGCGTCGGTGCCCGCGCCTGCGACCGCGTTGGCGAAGCCGGCGGACAACCCCACAGCTCCGCCCGCCGAGAGCGGCACGCCGCCCACCACTGCGACCACGCCGGCACCGGCTCCGACCGCGGTGCAGGCCGGCGCATCGGTGTCGTCGCCGGATGCAACGCCGTCCGCGCCGGCAGCGGCCGATCAGCCGAAGCCAACGCCGCCTTCCGCGGACGGTGCGCAGCCATCGTCTTCGTCGCAGTGAGTGCGGAAAATCTTGGAGCTGTCTGACGCCGGTGGCATGATCTCGCGCCATTGTCGCGAGACTGTCTCATGACGCATCTTATTCGTCAGATGGGCTATGTCGTGATTGCGACGCCGGACCCCGACGGTTCGGCGCGCGATCTTGCCGATATGACCGGTGTGCGGATCACGCACCGCGCTGCGGATGCGGCATTCGTATCCTCGAATGCGCGCTATTGCGATGTCGCCTATCTGCGCGACGCACGTCGTGGCATCCGCGCGGTCGGCCTCGAGGCGATGGACGATGACGCCGTTGATGAGGTCCATGGCCGGGCCAAATCGGAAGGGTTGACCATCCTCGATGACAGGCCACTGCTGCCGAAGGTCCGGCGCGCGGTGCGTTTCGCGACTCCGTTCGGTCCGATCTTCGAGGTCCACACGCCGATCGAGCGTGAACCGATCGACCCGGCGAAATTCAATGGTGCGCGCGTGCGCCGGCTGGAGCATGTCAATCTGCGCGCGAGCGATCCGAAGGGCTTCCACGATCTCGTGACGCGCCTCCTCGGCATGAAATTGTCGGATCGCACCACGGGTTATGAGCGCGCCTGGTATCGTTGCGCCGACGGCTATCACCACACCTTCGCCTGCGGTCCGGGCGATGGTCTGCATCATTACGCATTCGACGCACACGCGCTTTACGACCTTGCGGGCGTTGCCGATGCGCTCGCCGCCAAGGGCCGCAGCCTGTTGTGGGGCATCGGACGGCACGGCCCGGGCAACAACCTGTTTTCGTATTATCTCGATCCGAATGGCTGCGTGGTCGAGGTGTCCTTCGGTCTCGAACGCATCGATAATGACGCGCTCCACGAGCCGGGCAATTTCGAATTCAATTCGTCGAGCAATGTCCTTGACCGCTGGGGCTCGCAACCGCCCGTGGCCTACGGCAAGGCGCTCACGCCGTTCGTGCCGTAATTGCTCCCTACGCGGGTGAGTTTTTCGAGGTTCCGATGACGATGTGCGGCGCAACATCCATGTTGCAACGCAAATCAGAAACCTGACGTTACGTCGACGTAATAATGAATAATTCGCTTTTCAATCTTCGCCCGATATGCCTACCCTGTAGCGCGAAGGGGCGACGTTGGGCAGGCGCGATATGTCGCATGTCAGTCGGCTTCACTTGCGGCAAACGCTGCTGCAGCTGGCGGTAAGACCGGCGCGATGCAATCAGTGGGAGAGACGCTTATGAAATCTGTGACGACTCGTTTTGCACTCGGAGCGTTTGCCGCTCTGTGTGCCGGAAGCCTTGCTTTGCCGGCGCACGCTGCATGGGAGCCCACCCGGCCTGTTGAGTTCATCATTCCGGCCGGTACCGGCGGCGGCGCCGACCAGATGGCGCGCGCGATTCAGGGAATTGTGACCAAGCACAACCTGATGAAGCAGCCGATGGTCGTGATCAACAAGGCCGGCGGCGCTGGTGGCGAAGGCTTCCTCGACGTGAAGGCCTCGGCGGGCAACCCGCACAAGATCATCATCACCCTGTCGAATTTGTTCACGACCCCGCTCGCGACAGGCATTCCGTTCAACTGGAAGGATCTGACCCCGGTCGCGATGCTCGCGCTCGACGAGTTCGTGCTCTGGGTGAATGCCGACAAGCCCTACAAGAACGTCAAGGATTTCGTGGACGCCCTGAAGGCGGCGCCCGCCGGTTCGATGAAGATGGGCGGCACCGGCTCCAAGCAGGAAGACCAGATCATCACCGTTGCGGTCGAGAAGGCGACCGGAGCGAAGATGACCTACATCCCGTTCAAGGGCGGCGGCGAAGTGGCTGTGCAGCTCGTCGGCAATCACGTCGATTCCACCGTCAACAACCCGATCGAGGCGGTTGCCCAATGGCGTGGCGGCAAGCTGCGTCCGCTCTGTGTGTTCGACGCCCAGCCGCTCCCCTACAAGGACAAGGTCACGGCCGACATGGCGTGGTCCGACATCCCGACCTGCAAGTCGCAGGGCCTCGACATGGAATACCTGATGCTGCGCGGCATCTTCATGCCGGCCAAGGCGACCAAGGAGCAGGTCGATTACTATGTCGAGCTGTTCAAGAAGGTGCGTGAGACGCCGGAATGGAAAGACCTGATGAAGAACGGCGCCTTCAACACGACCTTCCTGACCGGCGATGACTACGCCAAGTGGGTCGCCAAGGAAGAAGATCGGCACAAGTCGCTGATGAAGGACGCGGGCTTCCTGGCCAAGTAAGCGAGACATCGGCCGGCGGTTGCTGCAACCGCCGGCCTTTTTTTGTTCCGTCCGAGGTTATTATGAATACACACGAGTCCAGCAACGCCGGCCCCTCGCACAAGTCGGTGGAAATCGCGGTCGCGATCCTCGTCATGGCCTTCGGCGCGATCGTGATCTTCGGCAGCACCAGCGTCGGCATTGGCTGGGGCGCCGAAGGGCCGCAGGCGGGCTTCTTTCCGTTCTATATCGGCCTCGCGATCGTGATCTCGGGCGCGGTCAATCTCGTGAATGCGCTGCGGCCGGATGCCGCGAGCGGGATCTTCGCCGAATGGAGCCAGCTGCGGCAGGTGCTGCTGGTCGTGATACCGGCGTCGATCTATGCGGTCGCGGTCGGATATATCGGCATCTACGTCTCGTCCGCGATCTTCATCGCCTGGTTCATGCGATGGCTCGGGAAATACAGCTGGCCGAAGGTTGCCGCTGTCGCAATCGGAATGCCGGTCATCGTCTATCTGGTGTTCGAGAAGTGGTTCCTGGTCGCGCTGCCCAAGGGGCCGATCGAGAATTGGCTGAATCTGTAACCGTGCGCGCCGTGTCTTGAGGGTGGTGGGACTACGACGATGGAAGAATTTGCGAATCTTTTTCACGGCTTCGCGGTAACGCTGCAGCCCTTCAACATCCTGGTGATGGTGATCGGCATCGTGCTGGGCATCCTGATCGGGGTGTTGCCGGGCCTCGGCGGCGCCAACGGCGTTGCGATCCTGCTGCCGCTGACCTTCAGCATGTCGCCGACCTCGGCCATCATCATGCTGACCTGTATCTACTGGGGCGCGCTGTTCGGCGGCGCCATCACCTCGATCCTGTTCAACATACCCGGCGAACCATGGTCGGTGGCGACGACCTTCGACGGCCATCCGATGGCGCAGCAAGGCAAGGCCGGCGAAGCGCTGACGGCAGCCTTCACCTCGTCCTTCATCGGCGCGCTGTTCGCGGTGATCATGATCACGCTGGTCGCGCCGCTGGTCGCAAGTTTTGCGCTAAGGTTCGGGCCCGCCGAGAAATTCGCGGTCTATTTCCTCGCTTTCTGCAGCTTCGTCGGCCTCTCCAAAGAGCCGCCCTTCAAGACCATCGCGTCGATGATGATCGGCTTCGCGCTCGCCGCGGTCGGTCTCGACGCCATCACCGGCCAGCTTCGCCTGACCTTCGGCTTCACCGAACTTCTGAACGGCTTCGACTTCCTGATCGCGGTGATCGGCCTGTTCGGCATCGGCGAAATCCTGCTCACCATGGAAGAGGGACTGAACTTCCGCGGCGGCAAGGCGAAGATCGACCTCAAGGTCGTGCTCCGCACATGGGCGTCGCTGCCGCGCTACTGGATGACCTCGCTGCGGTCCTGCATCATCGGCTGCTGGATGGGCGTCACACCCGCGGGCGCAACCCCGGCCTCCTTCATGAGCTACGGCATCGCCAAGCGCATGTCGAAGAACGGGCGCAATTTCGGCAAGGGCGAGATCGAAGGCGTGGTGGCGCCGGAAACCGCGGCGCATGCCGCCGGCACCGCGGCGCTGCTGCCGATGCTGTCGCTGGGCGTGCCCGGTTCGCCCACCGCGGCGGTGCTGCTCGGCGGCCTCCTGATCTGGGGCCTGCAACCCGGACCGATGCTGTTCGTCGAACAGAAAGAGTTCGTCTGGGGCCTGATCGCCTCGATGTATCTCGGCAACCTCGTCGGCCTGATCATCGTCCTGACCTGCGTGCCGGTGCTGGCCGCGATCCTGCGGATCCCGTTCAGCATCATCGCGCCGATCATCCTCGTGCTGTGTGCGATTGGTGCCTACACGGTGAACAACAACGCCTTCGACGTCATCATGATGATGGTGTTCGGCGTCCTCGGCTATGTGCTGAAAAAGTGCAACTATCCGTTGGCGCCGCTCGTGCTTGCACTGGTGCTCGGCAAGATGGCGGAAGAAGCGTTCCGGCAATCGCTGCTCTCCTCGCAGGGCCATCTCGGGGTGTTTTTCTCCAACGGCCTCGTGTCGAGCATCATGATCCTCGGCCTGATCGCGCTGTTCTGGTCGGCGATCCAGGAAGGCTTTACCCGGCTGCGAGCGAGGCCGGCGTGACTGGCAGGACGTAAATCAACCCATTGAACCGGCAGCTGGAATACTGTATTCCAGCCGCCGGAAGGTGGACAGGGATGAGCTCGGACACGACCAAGGTCTCCGGTTCGGTCTCCCGCTCGCGGGCGGAAGGCGACGCGCCGCGACTCGCGATCGAACCGATCGACACCTCATTCAGCTTCAAGAACAAGGCCTATGCGGCGCTGAAAAACGTCATCGTCTCGATGGACATCTACCGAAGCCGCGCTGACATCCGCCTCGACGAGCGTCAGCTCGCGCAGGATTTCGGTATCAGCCGGACGCCGGTGCGCGAGGCCATGGCTCAGCTCGAGCGGGAAGGATTCGTGCGCTCGGTGCCGCGCCGCGGCGTCTATGTCGTGCGCAAGACAAAGAAGGAAGTGATCGAGCTGATCACCGCCTGGGCGGCGCTGGAAAGCATGGCGGCGCGCCTGATCACGCAAAAGACCGACGCCGATGTCGGCACGCTGCGCGACATGTTCGCGACCTTTGTGGATGGCGAGCTGCGCGCGCATCTCGACGAATATTCCGAGGTCAATATCGAATTCCATCAATCGATCATCCGCATGAGCGGCAACTCGGTGCTGATCGATCTCGCCGAGAATCTGTTCACCCACATGCGGATGATCCGGCGCAAGACCATCGTCGAGCGCGACCGGGTCGATCGTTCGATCCGCGATCACATGAACATCATCGAGGCGCTCGAAGCGCGTGACACCGCGCGCGCCGAAACGCTGGTGCGCGATCACGCGCTCGGCCTCGCCGATCACGTCGACAAATACGCCGATTATCTGGATTGAGATTTCGAGGAGAGTACAGTCATGGCCGACGCTGCGGTCGCAAAAACCACGGATGCCGAACAGGAGCTGACGGACGGCTTTAACCTTCTGATCGACGCGCTCAAGCTGAACGGTCTCGACACCATCTACGGCGTGCCGGGCATCCCGATCACCGACTTCGGCCGCATGGCGCAGGCCGCCGGCATCCGGGTGCTGTCGTTCCGCCACGAGCAGAATGCCGGTTATGCCGCTTCGATCGCCGGCTTTCTGACCAAGAAGCCCGGCGTCTGCCTCACCGTTTCGGCGCCCGGCTTCCTCAACGGCCTGACCGCGCTCGCCCACGCCACCACCAACTGCTTCCCGATGATCCTGATGTCCGGCTCGTCCGAACGCGAGATCGTCGACCTGCAGCAGGGCGATTACGAGGAACTGGACCAGCTCGCGATCGCAAAGCCGCTCTGCAAGGCGGCCTATCGCATCCTGCACGCCGAGGATATCGGCATCGGTCTTGCGCGCGCGATCCGCTCGGCGGTGTCGGGCCGTCCCGGCGGCGTCTATCTCGACCTGCCGGCCAAGCTGTTCGGTCAGGTGATCGACGCCGAGAAGGGCCGCAAGTCGCTGGTCAAGGTGATCGATCCGGCTCCCGCGCAGATCCCGGCGCCCGAGGCCGTGAAGCGCGCGCTCGACGTGCTGAAATCCGCCAAGCGGCCGCTGATCATTCTCGGCAAGGGCGCGGCTTACGCGCAGGCGGACGATGCGATCCGTCAGTTCGTCGAGAAGACCGGCGCGCCGTTCCTGCCGATGAGCATGGGCAAGGGCCTGCTGCCGGATACGCATCCGCAATGCGCGGGCGCGGCGCGTTCGACCGTGCTGAAGGATTCCGACGTCGTGATGCTGATCGGCGCGCGGCTGAACTGGCTGCTCTCGCACGGCAAGGGCAAGGCGTGGGGCGACGCGCCGAAGAAATTCATCCAGATCGACATCGAGCCGAAGGAAATGGACTCCAATGTCGAGATCGCGGCTCCCGTGGTCGGCGACATCGGCTCGGCCGTCTCCGCGATGC
>Ga0180222_1002310_pt1 | contig 15756 bp, 14 predicted proteins | sample eDN5th37CKraftOP_FD_151336 | JGI IMG/M metagenome (GOLD analysis project Ga0180222, IMG submission 151336) | Enriched Organic Plus compost microbial communities from Emeryville, California, USA - eDNA 5th pass 37_C Kraft OP (version 2) (version 2) ... | reverse complement strand
GTGGTGCCGCCATGATCGGTGACGATCCCGGCCGCGCGCTTCATCACCGGCACCCAGTCGGGATCGGTGGTTTCGGTGACGAGCACCGCGCCGTCGCGGAACTGCGCAATATCCGCCGCGCTGCGGATGACGCACGCCTTGCCGGATGCGATCGCGCTGCCGATCGCTGCGCCGGTCGCGATCGGCTTGCCCTTTTCCTTCAGGCGGTAATGGCGGAACGAGGTGGCGCTGGTGCCCGCCTGCACCGTTTCGGGCCGCGCCTGAACGATGAACAGCTCCCCGGTTTCGCCGTCCTTCGCCCATTCCATGTCCATCGGCCGTGCATAATGCGCCTCTATGGCCGCCGCCCAGCGGGCGAGCTGAAGGATGTCGGCATCGTCGAGAACGAAGGCGTCCCGCTCGGCGGCGGTGGTCTCGACGATCCGGGTCCGCCTGCTGCCGCCTTCGGCATAGACCATCCGGAACGCCTTGCCGCCCTTGTCCTTGCCGATGACCGGTTCCGCGCCGGGCACGGAAAGCAGCGGCTTGAACACGACATATTTGTCGGGATCGACGCTGCCCTGCACCACCGTCTCGCCCAGCCCCCATGCGGCGCTGATCACCACCGCGCCCGGAAAGCCCGTCTCGGTATCGATCGAGAACATCACACCGGAACCGGACAGGTCGGAGCGGACCATGCGCTGCACGCCGATCGACAGGGCGACCTCCCTATGGTCGAACCCCTTGGCTTCGCGGTAGCTGATCGCCCGGTCCGTGAACAGCGAGGCATAGCAGCGGCGGCAGGCATCAAGCAGCGCGCGCGGCCCCCGGACGTTGAGGAAGGTTTCCTGCTGCCCGGCGAAGCTGGCGTCCGGCAGGTCCTCGGCGGTGGCGCTGCTGCGCACGGCGACGGCGGGCGCGTCACCGCCGCTACGTCGGCCGAGTTCGCCATAGGCGTCGCGTATTTCGTCGGCGATGGCGGCGGGAAATTCGCCTTCGAGGAACAGCGCCCGAATCGCCTGCCCGGTTTCCTGGAGCGTCACCTTGCCGTCATGATAGGCGGCGAGAAGCGCGGCAACCTTCGGTTCCAGCCTGTTTTCTGCGACATAGGCGCGATAGGCATCGGCGGTCGTCGCGAAGCCGGCCGGAACGGCGATACCCTCGCCGGACAGCGCCACCGTCATCTCGCCGAGCGAAGCGTTCTTGCCGCCCACGGCGGGCACATCGCCGATGCCGATATCCTCGAACCAGATGATGCTGGGGCTGGACATGTCTTCTCTCCCTGTTCGCCTGCGGTCGCCGTCAGGGATGGATGGCGACCTTGAGCACCCCGTCGCGCTGGTGGCCGAACAGGTCGTAGGCCGTCTCGATGTCGTCGAGGCCGAAGCGGTGCGTCACCAGCGATCCGGTATCGACGCGGCCGGAGGCGATGATCTCCATCAGGCGCCGCATCCGCTCCTTGCCGCCGGGGCAGAGCGTGGTGACGATCCGGTTGTCGCCGAGCCCGGCGGAGAAGGCGTCGAGCGGAATCCGCAGGTCGCTGGAATAGACGCCGAGCGACGACAGGGTGCCGCCGGGCCGGAGAACGCGCAGGGCGGCCTCGAACGTCTCCTGCATGCCCAGGGCCTCGATCGCCACGTCCACGCCCCGTCCGTCGGTGATGCGCCGGATCTCGTCCACCGGATCGACCTTCGAGAAATCGACGACATGGTCGGCACCCATGGCGCGGGCGATCTCCGCGCGTTCCGGCAGCGATTCCACCGCGATGATCCGCGCCGCGCCCATCAGCCGTGCGCCTGCCGTCGCGCAAAGCCCGATCGGCCCCTGCGCAAAGACGGCCACCGTGTCGCCGATGCGGATGCGGCCCGATTCCGCGCCGCTGAAGCCGGTCGACAATATGTCGGGACACATCAGCACCTGCTCGTCGCTCAGCCCGTCGGGGATCGGGGCCAGGTTGGCCATGGCGTCGGGCACCAGCAGATATTCGGCCTGCGCCCCGTCGATGGTGTTGCCGAAGCGCCAGCCGCCCAGCGGTTTCCAGCCGTGCCCGTGCGCGCCGCCGCATTGGGCGCCGCAACCGGAAAGCGAGGCGTTGGAATAACCGGATGGCGTGATGGCGCCCGCGATCACCCGCTGGCCTTCATGATAGCCCTGAACGGCAGAGCCGAGCTTTTCGATCACCCCCACCGGCTCGTGCCCGATGGTGAGGCCGGAGGCGACCGGATACTCGCCCTTCAGGATATGGATGTCGGTTCCGCAGATGGTCGTCGTGGTGATGCGGATCAGGGCATCGAGCGGCCCAACGTCGGGCACCGGCTTTTCGCCGAGGATGATACGCCCCGGCTCGATGAAGATCGCCGCTTTCATTGTCTGCGCCATGGTGGTTCTCTCCTCCAGCCTCGGCCCGTCATGATCACCCGCCTTCTCGCGGGTCCGGCCCCGTGAGTCGCTATGCGAACCCCCTTGGAACCGCGCCGGGTCAGGGGTGATGCCCGGCGAAACGACGTCCGATCCCTATCACATTGCGAAGATTTTTCCCACGCGCATTGACCTGCCTCACAATTCGTCGCCGCGCTGGCGATGATCGGCGGGCGGTTTTCCTTGAAGGATTTTCGATTTCGGCCTCGAATCCATGCACAACCGCATGCCGGCAATGGCGTTCTGATCTATCGGGAAGAAACGTCCCCGGCGCGCTTCCTGGTGCGCTCGAACAGCTGCGGGTTGCGCTCGATGAAGCGCCTCGCCCAGCTGTCGACATAGCTCTTGTGCTCCCGACGCATATAGCGCCACCCGGCAAGGCTGATGATGGCGGCTCCGATCGCGTTGACGATCATATCCCACATGGTGTCGGTCAGCCCGGATGGATCGCCGAGCATGGGCTTTTGCATGGTAAGCCCGAATATCTGGTCCATCGAGAATTCGAATATCTCCCAGAGGCCTCCGCTGCCCACGGAGAACATGAAGGCGAACAGCGCGACGAAGGACGGCTGCATGTGGAGATCCACCCTCTCGTCCTCGTTCAGCATATAGACCACAAGGAAACCGAGCATTCCGAGGAGAAGGCCCGCACTGCTGTGGAGCGCCAGGTCCCACCACCAAATCCGTTCATAATAGTCCCGGATCTCGCCCAGGAACAGCGAGGCAAACCCGAACAGCACGATGACGACATGGATTTCTGAAGGGATCGCTATCGCACGCAGCCGGTGCAGCACCATGGGCGCGAGGATGACGCCCATCAGGGCGATCACGAGGAAGACGTGCATCCAGCGCCCGTTGCCGATCAGCACCACCAGCTCGCCGGCCATGATCAGCTGCACGATAATCAGAACGCCGAGACGGGCCTTGCGGGTGATGCCCGCCTTTCCGGAGGGCGGTGCCGGGTCGGGAGCGAATGGGGACTCAGACATTCCCTCGTTTTAGGTCGGCCTTTCCGCCCTGAAAAGCGTTGGCGGATATGCACCCGCCATGGAACCTTTCCCCGCCCGGACGGCTTGAAACATCAGGCCCGACAAAGGAGAGAAACATGTCGCAGCAACAGAAGAACCCCGGCCCGTCCGGCGGGGAAGACGGGGATTTCAACGATCCCGACCGGCAGAATTCCGAGCAGAACGAGGAAGGTTCCCAGGCGCAGGATGTCGCCGACGAGGCGCTGCATCGGGAAGCCGGAACCGATTTCGACAGCGAGCCCGGCCCGCGCGCCGATATCGCCGACGTCGTGCCCCGCGATGTGCCCGATCTCGTATCGATCCAGAAAGGCATGGTGCGGTCCGGGACCATCGACATGGATGCCTTCACCGGCGAAGAGAAGATGGATGACGAGGACGAATAGGCCCGCCCCGCCCGCCCGCTGACCCATCGGCCGCGTCAGTCCGCCGCGGCCCGGATGCCCGCCACCTGCATGGTCAGCATCAGCCGCAGCCTGTCCACGAAGCGGGCGGCGTCGATCACCTCGTTCGCCCAGTCGCGCAGGCAGAACCAATAGGCGGCGAAGGCGAGCATCGCGATGTCCCCGGACTCGAAATCGCCGCCAATCTCTCCCCGCGCACGGGCGCGGTCGACGATCTTGCCAAGGCTCGGCATCATCGGGATCCTGCCGAAGCCATAATCCTGCTGCGGATCGCGGAAAAAGCCGACCTCGCGGAGAAACGCCTTCGCCAGCGCCGGATCCGACAGATGATAGGCCAGCAGCGCCTCGAAGAAGGAGAGCAGCTGGTCGATGAAGCTCGCGCCCGGATCGACGCCCTCGAACGCCGCCATCACCACCTCGGTCATCTCCTCGGCAAAGGCGAGGATCAGCAGATCCTCCTTGCGCGCGACATAGCGGAAGACAGTTCCCTCCGCGATTGCCGCGCGGCGCGCGATCTGCGCGGTGGTGGTGCCTTCGAACCCCTGCGCGTGGAACAGCTCGCGCGCCGCGCGCGTGATCCGCACCAGCTTGTCCCTCTTGTTGCGTTCCCGGCGGCCGGGGCCGGGCGCGGCTGTATCCATGATGAAGGCTCCGTCGATCGGGAAGCCCCTTCCTATTTCTGCCGCGCGAGAAAGTCGATGATCGCCTTGCGCTGGTCGGGCTGGGGCACGCTCGTCACCATGCGGGTGCCGGGCAGCACGCGGGTGGGTGCCTGCAGGAACCTGTCCAGCCCGTCCGGCGTCCAGACGACGCCCGCCTTCCGCAGCGCGGACGAATAGGCATAGGCTGTCGCCGCCGCCTTCCGTCCGACCACCCCGGTCAGGTCCGGCCCGACCTTGCCGCCCTTCCCGCCCACCGCATGGCAGAGCGCACATTTCTGGCGGAAAAGCGCGTCCCCGGCCGGGGGTGCGGCCTCCGCCCGAGATCCGGCGGCAAGGGAAAGGAAAACAACGAGCGCAGCCGCCCGAGTGGCGGAAAACCGGCATTTCATCAAATCGCTTCTCCCTGCGGATCAGATGGGCCTTGACCCGCGCTGATCTGGATATAAAAATGAGTGTACTCATAAATATGGAGAGGTCAATGATGAGTCGTCGCTCCTTCTGCCGGAACGCCGCAATGACGGCGGTGGCGGCGAACCTGATTTCCGGGGTGGCGCGCGCCTCCGCCCCGGCGGGCGATCCCGCCATCGCCGCCGTCCTGCATGACGAGCGCCTGATTCAGAGCCGGGCCTTTTCCGACCGGCTGGCGGCGCGCGGCATCCCCGCCTTCGGCTTCCGCGGCGATCCGTCGCGATTGTGGCTGGACGGGCTGGCCGCGCTGATGCGCAAGGGCGCCGTGCCCTTTGCGGGGCTGACCGGCCAGGGCGCGCTCTTCTGTCTGGAGCGGTGGAGCTGGGACATGGGCATGCGCGTGGTGGCGCGCATCGATCATGCGGAAGCCGGCGCGACCGGCTGGCGTCATTGCCCCGCCGCGCCGGAGCTGTGCGACGGGCTGGAGGCGCTCGCCACCGCAGGCCCCGCTTTCGGTGCGGCGGCGGCCGATATCCTGCTCTTGCAAGGCATAACCGCCGGGACCGACCTCAGCCATGCCGCGCCGCCGCGCGTGGCGGACCGCACCGGCGAACAACTGGTCAGCTGGGTGATCGCGCCCGCGCGCCGCGCCTGACCCCATCTTCCCGACAGAACAGAAGAAAGAGGATATCCGATGCCCCTTCCCCCCAATGTTTCCGCCGCGCAATGGCAGGAAGCACTCGCCGCCTTCCGCGCCGCGATCGGCGAGGCATGGGTCTACACCTCGGACGAGGATGTGGGCCTTTATCGCGACGCCTATTCGCCGGTCTGGGGCGAAGAGGAGGAAAGGCTGGTTTCCGCCGCCCTCGCACCCCGCACGGTCGAGGAGATGCAGGCCATCGTCAGGACGGCCAACCGCTTCGGCATTCCGCTCTTCCCGATCTCCACCGGCAAGAATCTGGGCTATGGCGGTTCCGCGCCCAATCTTTCGGGTAGCGTGATCGTCGATCTCAAGCGCATGAACCGGGTGCTGGAGGTCGACGACCGCCGCCATTTCGCGATATGCGAGCCGGGCGTTTCCTATTTCGACCTTTACCGGCACATCAGGGAACGTAACCTCAATGTGTGGATCGACGTGCCCGATCCCGGCTGGGGCAGCGTGATGGGCAATGCGCTGGACCATGGCGTCGGCCACACATGGTACAGCTATCGCGACCATTTCCTTTCCCATTGCGGGCTGGAAGTCGTGCTGCCCAATGGGGGGCTGCTGCGCACCGGCATGGGCGCGCTGCCCGGCGCGGGCACTTTCGGCGATTTCCGCTATGGCTTCGGTCCCTATGTCGACGGGCTGTTCGCGCAGGCCGGGTTCGGCATCGTCACCAAGATGGGCATCCATCTGATGCCGCGGCCCGAAGCGTTCCTGCACCGCCGCGTCCTCGTGTCCCGGCGGCAGGACATCATCCCGCTGGTCGACATCGCCAATGCGCTGGAGGATGCCGGGCTGATCGGCATGCCGCTCTATGAATCGCCGATGTTCCACGCCCAGTTCGCGGACCCGGCGCTGCGCGCGATCGCGCACGCGCCCGATGTGTGGAACGGCAATGCGATCGATCGCTATGCGGCGGAAAAGGGCATGGCGCCATGGCAGCTCGGCCTCAGCTTCTACGGCCCGGAACCGGTCATCGAGGCAAGCTGGCAGCATGCGAGGGCGAAGTTCGAAAAAGCCATTCCCGGCGTCCGCTTCGAGGATGTGGAGACGCTGCGCTTCCCCCTCGACGAGGCGGGCGAGGAAGCGGTACAGCACAAAGTGCTGACCGGCATCCCCAACATGAACATCTTCGCGATCGGCGCGCGCAGCCAGACCAACCCGGAACCGGCGGACGGGCATCTGCTCTTTTCCCCGATGATCGCACGCAGCGGGGAAGAGGTGCTGAAGGCCCAGCGCATCTTCACCGAAGGCATGCGGGACATGGGGGTGGACTATCCCGACGCCTACGGCCCGTTCACCGCGCCCTTCACCTGGATGCCGCGCATCTTCGCGCTGACCACCGGCATGCCGGTGTCGCGCACCGACCCGGCGGTCAACAAGGCGTCGCGCGAAACGATGCGCAAGCTGATCGAGCTGGGGGCGCGGCACGGCTATGGCGAATATCGCACGCCGCCGCTGTTTCAGGATCAGGTGATGGGCACCTACAGCTTCAACGGCAATGCGCTGCGCCGCTTCTGCGAAACGCTGAAGGACGCCGTGGACCCGAAGGGCATCATCGCCCCCGGTCGCGGCGGCTTCTGGCCCCGGTCGATGCGAAAGGAAGGATGATGAGACATGCGCTGTGCGCCGCCGCACTGGCGGGGTTCATCGCCTGCGCCGCCACGGCGGCCGGGAAGCCGGCCGATCAGGCCGCGCCGCTGGGCAAGCGGTTGTTCGACTATCATTGCGCCTCCTGCCACGGGACCGGCATCGGCAATCCGGGCGCGGCAATGAAGCCGGGCACCGATGCGCTGCGGGTCAAATATGGCGGCGAGCTGCCTGCGCTGCTATCCGAGCGCACCGACCTGACGCCTGAAACGGTTGCCTATTTCGTGCGCAACGGCGTGTCCGTCATGGCCCCCTATCGCAAGACGGAGATAGACGACGCGCAGCTTGCCGCGCTGGGCACCTGGCTCAGCCGCAACAATCCCGATCTCAAGCGCCGCTAGGCAGTGCGGGAGGTTGAAACCATAATTATTGCCGCGATCCAGAGAAAAGATGATCTTTGTTGCTGGATAACGGGGTGGTAGGTCTTTTCGGGAAGAGACGATCCGCCACCCTTGCGTGACGAAAGGCCGTGCACCCCCGATTGCGCCGCTGCGGATGATATGCGCCCGCGCGGCATGCGATGCAGACCGAATGCCATCGTCTCCACGGAAAGGAGACGATGATGAGCGATGCCGCCGCCGTAATGGACGAGTTCCGCGCCCCGGCGGGCGAGGCCCATGGGGCCGACGCCCGGCCGGGCTTCTTCCGGCGCTGGTTCATGTCCACCAACCACAAGGATATCGGCACGCTCTATCTGGTCTTTTCGATCGTCGCCGGGATGATCGGCGCAGCGATATCGGGGATGATGCGGCTGGAGCTGGCGCAGCCGGGCATCCAGTATCTGCCGCTGTGGCTGGGCCATGGCGACTTCGCGGCCTCGCTTCACCTGTGGAACGTGCTGGTGACCGCCCATGGCCTCATCATGATCTTCTTCGCGATCATGCCGGCGATGGTCGGCGGGTTCGGCAACTGGCTGGTGCCGATCATGATCGGCGCGCCGGACATGGCGTTCCCGCGCATGAACAATATCAGCTTCTGGCTGCTGGCGGCGGCCTTTCCGCTGTTCATCGCGTCGGCCTTCGTGCCCGGCGGGTCGGGGAACGGGGCGGGCACGGGCTGGACGCTCTATGCGCCGCTTTCCACCAGCGGCTCCCCCGGCCCGGCGGTCGATCTGGTGATCCTGTCGATGCATCTGGCCGGGGCGTCGTCGATACTGGGCGCGATCAACTTCATCACCACCATCCTCAACATGCGCGCGCCGGGCATGACGCTGCACAAGATGCCGCTGTTCGTCTGGTCGATACTGGTGACGGCGTTCATGCTGCTCTTCGCCTTGCCGGTGCTGGCCGCGGCGATCACCATGCTGCTGACCGACCGCAATTTCGGCACCGTCTTCTACGACCCGGCGGGCGGGGGCGACCCGCTGCTCTACCAGCATCTGTTCTGGTTCTTCGGCCATCCGGAGGTCTATATCATGATCCTGCCCGGCTTCGGCATCATCAGCCAGGTGGCCTCCACCTTCAGCCGCAAGCCGATTTTCGGCTATCTCGGCATGGCCTATGCGATGGTCGCGATCGCGCTTATCGGCTTCGTGGTGTGGGCGCATCACATGTTCACGGTCGGGCTGTCGGTCAACCTGAAGATCTATTTCTCCGCCGCCTCGATGGTGATCGCGGTGCCGACCGGCATCAAGATTTTCTCCTGGCTCGCGACGATGTGGGGCGGCACGCTCAGCTTCAGGACGCCGCTGCTCTGGGCGCTGGGGTTCGTCTTCATGTTCACCGTGGGCGGGGTGACCGGCGTGGTGCTGGCCAACGGCGGCATCGACGATGTGTTGCAGGACACCTATTATGTGATCGCCCATTTCCATTATGTGCTGTCGCTGGGCGCGGTCTTTTCGCTGTTCGCGGGCTTTTATTACTGGTTCCCGAAGATCAGCGGCCGCATGTACAGCGAACTGCTGGGGCATATCCATTTCTGGATATTCTTCATCGGCGTGAACATCCTGTTCTTCCCGATGCATTTCCTCGGCCTGTCGGGCATGCCGCGCCGCTACCCTGATTATCCCGAAGCCTTCTTCTTCTGGAACCATATGGCGTCGATCGGCTATGCCGTGATGGCCGTGGGGATGCTGTTCTTCTTCGCGAATCTCGTCTGGGCGTTCCTCTGGGGCCGGAAGGCGGAAGGCAATCCCTGGGGCGAAGGGGCGACCACGCTGGAATGGACATTGACCAGCCCGCCGCCCTATCATCAGTTCGAAACGCTGCCCCGCATAAGCTGAGGAGAGGCAGGATGAGCCACGAATATGACGACCCCATTCCGCCGGACCAGATCGACGAGGCCGCGCGCTTCGTCGCCGAACGCCACCGCACGGAGGAACGCGGCCTCGACGGCATCGTGCGCGAAGTGGTGCAGCAGCGCTTCTGCGCCTGCATCGCGGCAAGGGACCGCAACGGCAACGCCCCGGTGCTGGAGGGACTGGTCGCCGACATCGCCGCGCGCGCCCGCGCCCTCATCGAACGGGGCCAGCCTTTCGACAGGGTGGACGAGGCCTCGCTCGAATCCTTCCCGGCGAGCGACGCCCCGGCATGGATCGCACGATGAAAGGCGGCCGCATCGCGATCAAGCGGATCTACGAGCCGCCCGCCCGCGACGACGGGCAGCGCGTGCTGGTCGACCGCCTGTGGCCACGCGGCATCCGCAAGGAGGATGCGGCGCTCGACGCCTGGCTGAAGGACATCGCGCCGACATCCGAACTGCGCAAATGGTTCGGCCACGACCCCGCGCGATTCGACACCTTCAGCGAGCGCTACCGGCGGGAATTGGATGAGAACGGCGCGGCGGTCGAGGAATTGCGGGAATTGATCGGCAAGGGCGACGTAACGTTGCTCTATGCCGCCCATGACGAACGCTGCAACCAGGCCCGCGTGCTGGCGGACTATATGGAAAAGCACCGGAGCTGAGTTCCGCGCGGGTGGCGCGCCTGCCTGCGCGAAAAAATCCGACGAACGGTGAGCGGCCGGAACGGGCCGAAATCCGGCATTGTTTCCCACGGATGCAATTTACGCACTCAAGCACCGATTTTTTGCATTTGCGAAATCATCGCTGCGACGCGAAGAAGGACCTGCCTTTCAGGCATCCTCTCCTAAAAACTTTCAAGGCCGGTCTTTGGACCGGCCTTTTTTTTACCCCAGCGCAGGCTGGGTCGCAGGCCGTGTCGCTCGCCGCTTCCGGCAATATCCTCACACCGCCTGCCCGGCGGCGCTGGCGCTCGCCCAGGCCCACTGGAAATTATAGCCGCCCAGCCAGCCGGTCACGTCCACCGCCTCGCCGATCGCGTAGAGGCCCGGCACCGCCTTTGCCTCCATCGTGCGGGAGGAGAGCCCGGCGGTGCTGATGCCGCCCGCCGTCACCTCGGCCTTGGCGAAGCCCTCGCTGCCGCTCGGCACCAGTTGCCAGTCGGCCAGCCGCGCCTGCGCCTGCGCCAGCACCCGGTCGGCGATGGTGCCGAGATCACCCGCAATGCCCAGCCGCTCGCCCAGCGCCACCGCCAGCCGGTGCGGCAGCGCCTCGTCCAGTATCGCGCGCAGGCCCGCCTTCGGCCGCTCCCGCTTGGCGGCGAGCAGCCAGTCGCCCTTGCGGTCCGGCAGGAAATCGATGCCGATCGCCTCGCCATGCCGCCAATAGGAGGAGATTTGCAGGACAGCGGGGCCGGACAGGCCGCGATGGGTGAACAGCGCCGCCTCGCGGAACGCCGCCTTGCCGCAGCGCGCAACGACCGGTGTGGAGACACCGGAAAGGTCGCGGAACAATGCCTCCTCCGCGCTCAGCGTCAGCGGCACCAGCGCCGGGCGCGGCTGCACCACCTTGAGGCCGAAGCGGCGCGCGACCTCATAGGCGAAGCCGGTCGCGCCCATTTTGGGAATGGAAGGGCCGCCGGTCGCGATGACCAGCGCGGGCGCGGCGGCCTCGCCCCGGCTCGTGGCGAGGCGGAACAGCCCGTCGGCATGATCGATCGCGCCGATGGTGACGCCGCAGGCGACCTCCGCCCCGCCGCGCGCGCATTCGTCCAGCAGCATGGCGACGATCTGCCGCGCGGAGCCGTCGCAGAACAGCTGGCCCAGCGTCTTTTCATGCCAGGCGATGCCGTGGCGCTCGACCAGTTCGAGAAAATCCTGCGGCGTATAGCGGCTGAGCGCCGAGCGCGCGAAATGGGGGTTTTCCGAAAGATAGCGGTCGGGCGCGCTGTCGATATTGGTGAAGTTGCAGCGTCCGCCGCCGGAAATGAGGATCTTCTTCCCCGGTTCGGGCGCATGGTCGATCACCAGCACGCGCCGACCGCGCTGCCCGGCGACCGCCGCGCACATCAGCCCGGCCGCGCCCGCCCCCATGATGATGACGTCATAGCCCTTCCCGCCGCTCATGCCGCCTTCCCCTTCCCGTTCAGCGCGCGGCGCGGGCGAGCCGCACCAGTTGCTCGTCCAGCGCGGAGAGGAAGCGCGAGCGGTCCGCCTTCGAAAAGGGCGGCGGCCCGCCCGCCGTCTCACTGCCCGCCCCGGCGCGAAGATCGGCCATGATCGCTCGCACCGCGATCGCGCCGCCGATCGAATTTTCCGTGAACGGCCTGCCATTGGGCGCCAGCACCGCCGCACCGCCCTTCAGGCACCGGTCGGCCAGCAAGATGTCGGCGGTGACGACGATGCCGGGAACCGGGCAATGGGCGACGATCCAGTCGTCGGCGGCATCGAAGGCGTCGCCCACGACCACCCGCTCGATCAGCGGATGGTCGGGCACGCGCAACGGCCTGTTACTGACGATGACGACGGCGACCTGATGCCGGAACGCGACCTTGTAGATTTCCTCCTTCACCGGGCAGGCGTCCGCATCGACCAGGATACGGATGGGGGAAGTCATCGTCCGCGCGCGGCCTTGTCCTGCCGGGGACGGCCGGGCCGCGCCGTCTCGCGGAAGGGCGCCTTGCCGTTGCGGCGCGGCGGTCCGTCGAAGCCGCGCGGGCCTGCATTGGGGCCGCCCCGCTGCTTGCGCCCATTGGTCCGCGCCGCGTCGCGCGGCGTTTCGGGCGACGGCTCGATCAGGATGCCGCTTTCATCCTCGGCTCCGTCCCGCGCGGTGCGCTTCAATGCGGCGCGGAATTTCGCCTCCACGGCTCTGGGCACCTGGAAGAAGGTTTCGTTCGCCGCGATGCGAATCGCGCCGATCTCGTTGCGGGTGATATGGCCGCGACGGCAGAGCACCGGCAATATCCAGCGCGGGTCGGCATTCTGGCGGCGGCCGATATCCATGCGGTACCAGACGCTGTCCTCGAAACCGTCCCGGTGCGGCGGGCGGGCGCGATCGCCCTCCCCGCCCCGGCCGGAAAGGTCGATCAGTTCCTCCGGCTCCGGCATCGCCTTGCGATGGGCGCGCACCAGCGCCATCGCCACCTCCATCGGATCCTTGCCCGCAAGGATGCGCTCGGCCATCAGCCTTTCTTCCTCGCTGCCTTCGATCGGTTCGAGCAGCGTGGCGAGCAGGCGTTCGCGGTCCCGTTCGCGGATCAGCTCGGCACTCGGCACTTCGGTCCATTCGGCGGCGATGCGCGCGCCGCGCAGCATCGATTCGACCCGCCTGCGTCGCGGATAGGGCACGACCAGCACCGCCGTCCCCTTGCGCCCCGCACGGCCCGTACGGCCGGAGCGATGCTGCAACACCTCGGCATCGCGCGGCACCTCGACATGGATGACGAGGCTGAGCGTCGCCACGTCGATGCCGCGCGCGGCCACGTCGGTCGCGACGCAGACGCGCGCCCGGCCGTCGCGCAGCGCCTGCAATGCGTGGTTGCGCTCATTCTGGCTATGCTCACCCGACAGCGCGACGGCCGCGAAGCCGCGCTCCACCAGCGTTGCGTGCAGATGGCGCACATTGTCGCGCGTCGCGCAGAACAGCATCGCCGTCTCCGCCTCGTGGAAGCGCAGCAGGTTGATCACCGCATGCTCGATATCGGCGGGCGACACGGTGACGATCTGATAGCTGATGTCGCCATGGCCGCGCCGGTCGTCGATGGTCGAGATGCGCAGCGCGTCCCGCTGATAGCGGCGGGCGAGCGCGACGATGGGCTTGGGCATGGTGGCCGAGAACAGCAAGGTGCGCCGCGTGTCGGGCGTCGCGTCCAGAATTTCCTCCAGATCCTCGCGAAAGCCCATGTCCAGCATCTCGTCGGCCTCGTCCAGCACGACGAAGGCGATGGCGGAGAGGTCGAGCTTGCCGCGTTCCAGATGATCGCGCAGCCGCCCCGGCGTGCCGACGACGATATGCGCGCCATTTTCGAGCGCGCGGCGCTCCTTCACCGGGTCCATGCCGCCGACGCAGGTGACGATCCGCGCCCGCGCCTTGCCGTAGAGCCAGGTCAGTTCCTGGCTGACCTGAAGCGCCAGTTCGCGCGTCGGCGCGATGATGAGCGCCAGCGGCGCGCCGGGCGGGGCGAAGGCGTCCCCTTCGGGCAGCAGATGCCCGGCCATGGTCACGCCGAAAGCGACGGTCTTGCCCGAGCCGGTCTGCGCGGAAACGATGAGGTCGCGGTCACGGGCCTCCGGCTCCAGCACGGCGGCCTGCACGGCGGTCGGCTCGGCATAGCCGCGCTCGCTCAGCGCTTCGGAAATCAGGGAAGGAAGTTGGGAAAAGGGCATCGTGCTCGTTTTTCAGCTATGCTGGCGGACCAGAAGGGTTGTTGGGCGTCTGCCAGCTCGACGGAGAAATGCAGACCCGGCGCGCATGGCATATCGCTTGCGGATATGGCTGCGGATGATGACCGGTTGCGCCGCCCTTAGCGCTTTCCGCGGCTTTGCGCCATCCCAAATACGGGCCGGGCGCGCACTCCACCGAAATCCCCGCGTCTCACCGGCGAACGGAACCCCCTGGGCGCGGAACCTCCCGCCGGTTCGCGAGTAGTTCCCCGCATAAGCGACGGGCGCCATTCGTTACCGGATCGAGGCAGACACTGCACTGACCGATGCCCGGCGTCCCGCGCTTCACCACAGAAAAGAGAGGAGAAGCAGGGTGCCAAAACCGGATTCCAGCCATGATTCGCCGAGCCTCGACAATGCGCTGCGGAGCGTCACGCCCGGACAGGGGCAGCCTCCTTTCGAGGACAATATCGGCAATGCGGGCGAAACCCATCAGGATATCGCCAAGGGCGCCGACCATGGCGACGGCGCTGCCCATCTGACCGACAATTTCGGCCACCGCCTTGCCGACAACCAGAACAGCCTGCGCGCCGGAGAGCGCGGGCCGACGCTGCTGGAGGATTTTTTCCTGCGCGAGAAAATCTTCCACTTCGACCATGAACGCATTCCCGAGCGCATCGTCCATGCGCGCGGATCGGGCGCGCACGGCGTTTTCCAGTGCACCAAGGCGATACCGGAACTGACCAAGGCGTCGATCTTCCAGAAGGAAGGAAACAGCTGCCCTGTCTTCGTGCGCTTTTCCACCGTGGCGGGCGGCGCGGGGTCGATCGACACGCCGCGCGACGTGCGCGGCTTCGCGGTGAAGCTCTACACCGACAGCGGCAACTGGGATCTGGTCGGCAACAACATCCCGGTCTTCTTCATTCAGGACGCGATCAAATTCCCCGATCTGGTCCATGCGGTGAAGATGGAGGCCGATCGCGGCTATCCGCAGGCGGCGACCGCCCACACCACCTTCTGGGACTTCATCGGCCTGATGCCCGAATCGATGCACATGATCATGTGGGCGATGTCGGATCGGACGATCCCCCGCTCCTTCCGGATGATGGAGGGGTTCGGCGTCCACAGCTTCCGCTTCGTCAACGCGAAGGGCGAAGGCCGGTTCGTCAAGTTCCACTGGAAACCCGTGCTCGGCCTCGAATCGACCAGTTGGGACGAGGCGGTGAAGATCGCCGGGGCCGACCCCGACTTCCTCCGCCGCGACCTGTTCGAGGCGATCGCGGCGGGCAATTACCCGCAATGGGATCTGGGCGTGCAGATATTCGACGAGCAATGGGCGACGCAACAGCCCTATGACGTGCTCGACGCGACCAAGATAGTGCCGGAGGACGACATACCGGTGCAGATCATTGGCCGCATGACGCTCAACCGCAATGTCGACAATTTCTTCGCGGAAACGGAGCAGGTGGCCTTCCTGCCCAGCAACGTCATTCCCGGCATCGACTTCACCAACGATCCGCTGCTGCAGGGGCGGCTCTTCTCCTATCTCGACACGCAAAAATCGCGGCTGAGAACGACCAATTTCCACCAGATCCCGATCAACGCGCCCAAATGCCCGTTCCACAATTTCCAGCGCGACGGGATGATGCAGACGCTGGTGCCCACCGGCCGCGCCAATTACGAGCCGAACAGCCTTGCCGAGGCGGGCGAGGAGGCCGGGCCGCGTGCCTGCCCGGAAACCGGCTTCACCTCGTTCACCGCCAATGACGAGCGCAACGACCCCTCGCAAAAGCTGCGCGTCCGGGCCGAGCTGTTCGCCGATCATTACAGCCAGGCCCGGCTCTTCTACCGATCCCAGACCGAAAGCGAGCAGGCGCATAT
>Ga0180222_1002309_pt1 | contig 15781 bp, 10 predicted proteins | sample eDN5th37CKraftOP_FD_151336 | JGI IMG/M metagenome (GOLD analysis project Ga0180222, IMG submission 151336) | Enriched Organic Plus compost microbial communities from Emeryville, California, USA - eDNA 5th pass 37_C Kraft OP (version 2) (version 2) ... | reverse complement strand
GTGCTGCACGTCGAGCGGCGCGACTTCACCCAGCTCGTCCCGACCGACCGGCCGCGCGTGCAGAGCATGAAGGGCTTCGACGACTGCTATACCGACATCGTCGATTACATCATCCGCTGCACCCACAAGATCTGGGACGAGCGCGACGTCGGCCTGATCTACACCCACTACACGCATAATTGCGTCGCCTACACGACGCTGGGCACGATGTACGACCGCGAGACGCATATTCGCGACACCATCCAGCGGCTGGTCGAATTCCCCGACCGGCGCGGCATGGCGCAGCAGGTGCTGTGGCGCGGCAATGACGTCGACGGCTTCTACACCAGCCACATGACCCATGGCCTGGGCCGTCACACCGAATTCGGGTCCTGGGGCAAGCCGACGGGCCGCACCTTCTGCACCCGCACCGTCGCGGACTGCATGATCCTGGAGAACAAGATCTACAAGGAGTGGATCGTCCGCGACAATATGGGGCCGCTGATCCAGGTCGGCGTCGATCCCCACGCCTATGCGGAAGGCATCGCCCGCAAGAAGTTCGACAATGGCGAAACCGTGCTCGACCTTTCGGAAAACCGCCGCCTGCTGGGCCAATATCCGCCGGAAAGCGAGGCGGACGTCTCCATCGCCCATAATGACGGCGAGGCGGAGGTGCTGCGCTGGCTGCACCACATCTACAACAAGCGGCTGTTCGGCAAGATCCACGAAATCTACGCGCCCAACTGCCAGTGGCACGGCCCGCTGATGCGCGAGTTGTACGGCATCGCCGCCGTGCTCCAGCAGACGATGCGGCTGGTCGCGCTGATGCCCGACTGCTCTTTCGTGCCGCAGCATATCTGCTCCAACGAGAGCGAGGAAGGCGGCGTCAAATATGCGGTGCGCTGGCTGATGGACGGCCATCATCTCGGCTATGGCTCGCTCGGCGCGCCCACCGGCCACCATCTGTCGGTGATGGGCGTCACCCATTTCCATGTGAAGGACGGCAAGATCGTCGACGAATGGGTCGTCTATGACGAGCTGTCGATGCTGGTCCAGATCAAGCTGGCCGAAATGCAGGCGGCCGCCTGAACCTTCTCCCCTGGAGGCCGCGTTTTCCACGCGCCCTCCCTCCTCCCTGTCCGCGCCCGCACGAAGGCGCGGGTCAGCCGTCAGGGCGCTTCGGCGGCAAAGGCGATGGCGATGCCATCGCCCATCGCCGCCGCCATGGTGGAGCCATGGCTCTGGCCGACGAGCAGTTCATAGCGCGCCTTCACCCCGCGCGCGGTCAGGTCGGCGGCCAGCGTTTCGGGCGAGGCCGCCGCATTCGCCTCCCCCCTGCCGCCGCGCTCGGCGTCGCCATGGGCGATCAATAGCGACCGCCCTGCGGGCAGATTGGCCTGTTCGAGTTCCTGCCGGATGACGCCGTTGCCGAACCACAGGGACGGGCTGATCGCCACATAGCGGGTCCACGCCTTGCCCCGCGCCAGCGCATGCAGCGCCAGCAGCCCGCCGAAGCTGTGTCCCATCAAGGTCTGCCGCGCCGGGTCGGTCCGCCAGCGCCGCTCGACCAGCGGGCGCACATCCTTTTCCAGAAAGGTCAGGAAGGCGTCCGCGCCGCCGGTCGGCAGGCCGGTGCCGGGAACGCCGCCCGGAATGGCGTAGCCCGCGACCGACGGCGTATAATCCCGCGACCGCCGCCGCACCGGCCCGGCCTCGATCGCGACGATGATGCCGGCGGGTCGGCTGGCGCCGCCGCGCCCGCGCCCCGTCCGCCGCGCCATCAGCGTCGCCGTCGGGAAATGGGTTTCCCCGTCGAGAAGCCACAGCACCGGCCATCCCCCGGCGGGCGGATCGCCTTCGGGCCAGGAAATCATGACGCGATAGTCGTCCCCCTCCGGCCCCGGCACGGTCACCACGTCCGACCGTTCGAGCTGCCATGGGGCCGCCACGGCCGGAGCGGCTGGCGCAAGGGCGGCCACTCCGGGCAGCAGCGTGAACGCGGCGAGCGGGGGGAGCAGACGCCTCATCCTTGCGGCGGCGATGGCGGTAACGGTGGAAAGCTGGCGCATGCGGTTTCCTTCAGCCGGGTTTCCGCCGCGACTAATGCGAATTGTTTTCGTTATCAACTTCTATATGGAACGGCGCGCCTCAGCGCACCATGCAGGGGCGCTTGTTGTCGAAACTCCATCCGTCGATCAGATATTGCATGGCCAGCGCATCGTCGCGCGCGCCCAGCCCATGGTCCCGGTACAGCGCATGCGCCGCCGCCAGCGCGTCCTCGTCTATCGAGACGCCGAGGCCCGCGCGGTGGGGCACCGCCACCTGCCCGTCCACGATGCGCAGCGGGTCGCGCGTCAGATACTGGCCGTCCTGCCAGATCCAGTGGGTGTCGATCGCGGTGATGTCGCCCGGCGCGGCGGCCGCGACATGGGTGAACATCGCCAGCGAGATGTCGAAATGATTGTTGGAATGCGACCCCCAGGTCAGCCCCAGCTCATGGCAGAGCTGCGCGACGCGGACCGAGCCCTGCATCGTCCAGAAATGCGGGTCGGCCAGCGGAATGTCGATCGCGTCGAGCTTTATCGCATGGCCCAGCTGGCGCCAGTCGGTCGCGACCATGTTGGTGGCGGTCGGCAAGCCGGTGGCGCGGCGGAACTCCGCCATGATCTCCCGCCCGGAAAAGCCGTTTTCCGCGCCGCACGGGTCCTCGGCATAGGCCAATATGCCGTTCTTGCCCTTGCACAGCGCGATCGCCTGGTCCAGCGACCATGCCCCGTTGGGGTCGAGCGTGATGCGCGCCTCGGGAAAGCGGCGGGCGAGCGCGGTCACCGCCTCGATTTCCGCCTCGCCCTCCAGCACGCCGCCCTTCAGCTTGAAGTCGCGGAAGCCGTAGCGCGCCTGCGCCGCCTCCGCCAGGGCGACGATCGCATCGGCATCCATCGCCCTTTCGGTGCGCAGCCGCTCCCACGCATCCGCCCCGCCCGCACCGTCGGCATAGGGCAGGTCGGTGCGGGTGCGGTCGCCGATGTAGAAGAGATAGCCCAGCATCGGCACATGGTCGCGCTGCCGCCCCTCGCCCAGCAGCGCCGCCACCGGCAGCCCCAGATGCTGCCCCATCAGGTCCAGCAGCGCGGATTCCACCGCCGTCACCGCATGCACCATGATGCGCAGATCGAAGGTCTGCAATCCCCGCCCGCCCGCGTCGCGATCCGCGAAGGCGGCGCGCATGTGCGTGAGGATGGTGGTCCATTCCACCACCGCGCGCCCGACCACGATCGACCGCGCCTCCTCCAGCGTGCGGCGGATGCCTTCGCCGCCGGGCACCTCGCCAAGGCCGGTGCGCCCTTCCTCGTCGGTGATCAGCACGATGTTGCGGGTGAAGAAGGGCGCATGCGCGCCGCTGAGGTTCAACAGCATGCTGTCGCGCCCCGCGACCGGGACGACGCGCATGTCCACGATGCGGGGCGAGGAGGCAGGGGAAGGCAGGATCACGGGGCTACTCCGGAAGAAGGGACGGCGGAGGGAAGGGAAAGGCGGCGGATCGGCCCGACCAGCACCGCATAGCTCGCAATCGCGAGCAGCGAATGGAGGGCGACGAACACCAGCGCGAGGTCGAAGCTGCCGGTCGCGGCGACGATCAGGCCGATGCCGATCGGCGTGACGATACCGGCGATATTGCCGATCGCGTTGAAGATGCCCCCGGCAAGGCCGGTGCGTTCCTGCGGCGCGGCGTCGGCGATCACCACCCAGCCGAGCGCGGCGACGCCCTTGCCGAAAAAGGCCAGCGCCATCAGGCCCACCACCAGTATTTCCGATTCGACGAAATTGCAGCCGACGATGGAGACGGACAGCGCCATGCCGCAGAAGATCGGCACCTTGCGGGAAATATTGAGCGAATGCCCGGCGCGCAGCATCCGGTCGGACCAGATGCCGCCCAATATGCCCCCGACCCAGCCGGACAGCGCGGGCACGGCGGCGGAGAAACCGGCCTCGACGATCGACATGCCGCGCTGCTGGACGAGGTAGATCGGGAACCAGGTGGCGAAGAAATAGGTCAGCGCGGTGATCGCATATTGGCCGATATAGATGCCGATCAGCATGCGGCTGGTCAGCAGCGGCCGGATCGATGCCCAGTCGGGCCGCCCGCGCCGGGCGGTGGGCCGGGCCGCGCTGTCCATCTCGACCAGCGCCCCGCCCGCGGCGATATGCTCGCGCTCCGCCACGGAGAGGAACGGGCTCTCCATCGGCGCGTGGACGCGCGCACGGAACAGCACTGCCCCGGCCAGCCCCAGCACACCCATCAGCACGAAAACATGATGCCAGCCATATATATGGGTGATCCACCCCATCAGCGGAGCGAAGACGGCGACGGCGAAATATTGCGCGGAATTGAAGATCGCGGTCGCCGTGCCGCGCTCGGCCGCCGGAAACCAGGCGGCGACGATGCGGGCGTTGGCAGGGAAAGAGGGCGCTTCGGTCAACCCCAGCAGGAAGCGCAGCAGGAACAGCGCGACGATCGCGCCCGCCGCCTCGAACACGCCGACAAAGGCCTGCGCCAGCGTGCAGAGCGACCAGAGCGCGATCGACCAGCAATAGACGCGGCGCGAGCCGAAGCGGTCCAGCAGCAGCCCGCCGGGGATCTGGGCGAGCACATAGGCCCAGCCGAAGGCGGAAAAGACGATGCCCATCGACACCGGCGACAGGCCCAGTTCATGCTGGATGGAATTGCCGGTGATGGACAGCGTCGCCCGGTCCGCATAGTTGATCGTCGTCAGCAGGAACAGGATCAGCGCGATCTGATAGCGCACCCGCCCCGGCGGCCCGCCGGTCTTGCCCTTCGCCTTCTCCATCCTCGTCCTTTCGCTGCGGCCTTTTTATGCCTGTTGGGGGGTGCGGTCGCGCAGCATTTCGGGCAACAGCGCTGGCGGCATGTCCTGATAGCAGACCGGCCGCAGGAACCGCTCGATCGCATAGCTGCCCACCGAGGTGCTGCGCCCGTCCGAGGTCGCGGGGAACGGGCCGCCATGCACCATCGCATCGCACACCTCGACGCCGGTGCCGAAGCCGTTGACGAGCAACCGCCCGGCCTTTTCCTCCAGCACCGGCAGCAGCGCGGCGGCCGCCTCCTCATCCGCCGCGTCGATGTGGAGCGCGATCGTCAGCTGCCCCTCGATCCGCTCCATGATCCCGGCCATCGCGGCGGCATCCGGACAGCGCACGACAAGGCCGGTGGGGCCGAATATCTCGTCCGACAGATGGGGGATGGCGTCGAACCGGGCGGCATCTACCACGAACGCCGTCGGCCGCGCCTCGCAGGGGCCGCGCGCCTCCACCCCCGTGCCGATGCAGTCCACGCCGGGCGTCGCCGCAAGGGCGGCCTGTCCCGCCTGATGCGCGGCGTGGATCGCGGGGGACAGCAAGGTCGCGGCGGGTTGCGCCGCCAACGCGCTTTCGACGGCGCGCAGGAACGTCTCCGCCCCCGGCCCTTCGGGCAGCAGCAGCAGGCCGGGATTGGTGCAGAACTGCCCCCCGCCCAGCGTCAGAGAGGCGACATAGGCGTTCGCGACCGCCTCGGCCCGGCTCGCTAGGGCGTGGGGAAAGACCAGCACCGGGTTGATGCTGCTCATCTCGGCATAGACGGGGATGGGCCGCGGCCGCGCGGCGGCCAGCGCCATCAGTGCGAGCCCGCCCGCCCGCGATCCGGTGAAGCCCACCGCGCAGATCCGCTCGTCCGTCACCAGCGCCGCGCCGACCGCATGGTCCGCGCCCGCCACCATCGAGAACACGCCCGCGGGCATCGCGCAGCGGGCGACGGCCCGGTCCACCGCTTCGGCGACCAGCGCCGAGGTGCCGGGATGGCCGGGATGCGCCTTCACCACCACCGGACAGCCCGCCGCGAGGGCGGACGCGGTGTCTCCCCCGGCGACCGAGAAGGCGAGCGGGAAATTGCTCGCGCCGAACACCGCGACCGGTCCCAGCCCGATGCGGCCCATGCGGATGTCCGGACGCGGCGCGGGCTGGCGATCCGGCAATGCGGGGTCGATCCGCACCTCCTGCCAGTCGCCCTGCCGCACGACCCGCGCGAACAGGCGCAGCTGGCCGACGGTGCGCCCCCGCTCGCCCAGGATGCGGGCGGGCGGCAGCGCGGTTTCCAGCACCGCGCGCTCGATCAGCGTATCGCCCAGCGCCTCGATCTCCTCGGCGATCGCTTCCAGAAAGGCGGCGCGCCGTTCCAGGCCGGCCGCGCGATAGGGCCGGAACGCCGCCGCGGCCGCCGCGCAGGCATCCGCCACATCCTCCGCCGTCGCGCCGCCGAAGGCCGGGCCGATCCGCTCGCCGGTCGCGGGCGCGACCGCATGGACGGGATCGCCCCTGCCCGCGCGCCGCGTTCCCGCGATGAACAGGTCGGGCGAAAGGCTCATTCGCCCTTGCCCCAATCGGCATTGGCCTCGATCAGCGCCTTGAGATCGGCGAATTCCTGGTCGTCGAGGTCGGTCAGCGGCGTCCGCACCGGGCCAGCCGGGCGGCCGATCGCGCGCATCCCGGCCTTGACGATGGATACGGCGTAGCCCGCGCGGCGATTGCGGATCGCGATATAGGGCAGCACGAAATTCCGCAGCCCTTCGAGGATGCGATCCGCGTCATGCGCCCGCACCGCCTGATAGAAGCGCACCGCCCAGGCGGGCATGAAGTTGAAGATCGCCGACGAATAGGTGGTGACCCCCATTTCCAGATAGGGACCGGCATAGGTCTCGGCGGTGGGCAGGCCGCCGATATAGGTGAGGCGGTCGCCCATCCGCGCGCGGATGCGGGTCATCAGTTCGACATCGCCCACGCCGTCCTTGAAGCCCACCAGATTGGGGTTGCGCTCGCACAGCCGGGCGAGCGTCTCGTCGTTCACGATCGCATTGTCACGGTTGTAGACGACCACGCCGATATCGGTCGCGCGGCACACCGCCTCGATATGCGCGGCCAGACCTTCCTGCGGCGCGCCCACCAGATAGGGCGGCAGCAGCAACAGGCCGTCGGCCCCGGCGCGCGTCACCCGGCGCGCGATGTCGGTGGCGATCGCGGTGCCGTAGCCGCAACCGGCAAGCAGCGGAATCCTGCCCCCGACCTCGGTGGCCGCGGCCTTCACCACCGCCTCGACCTCTTCGGGCGCGAGGGAGAAGAATTCGCCCGTACCCCCGGCGGCGAACAGGCCTGCCACCTCATGCTCCATCAGCCAGGCGCAATGCTCGCGATAGGGGCCCTCGGCAAAAGCCTGGTCCCCGTCGAAATGCGTGACAGGAAAAGACAAAAGGCCGCTGCCGATCTGCTTCGCCATTCCGGCCGGATTCATCCCGCTCATATCATTCCACCATGCAAGAGTTTCAGTCGTGCGATGAGATCGCCTGCCGGCTTTGGTAAGAGCGGGATCGATATCCATCAAAGCCGATTACCGCATCGATTGATACGATAAATGCATCGACGCTCCTTGCTGTTGCCCAAGCGCCTGCCAGCCTCCTACGGCACGGCTTGCTCCGTGCGGGCGGTATGATTTATGATGACGCACAGGGCCGGTGCAATGGCTTTCATCCGCAGAGCCATACCTCCGACTCTTCCCGATTTCCGTTTTCCGCGCCGGAATCGTTCGAAATCAGGGCGGCAGGACGGGAGGCAGCATCAAAAGACGCAGCCGGGCTTGCTCAAATATCTGCAAAATCTGCACTGTAAGCGTTTGCAATATCCCGGCCGGGCCGCTATGCAAGGAACGATTGTTACACCTTTAGGCATCAGGCATCATCATCCATGAACGACCGGCAGGACCATTCGGATTTCGACCCCGAAGTCGAGGAAAGCTTCGACAGCCCCCATGCCGAGTTCGACAGGCTGCGCGCGCAATGCCCGGTTGCCCATACGGACAAATGGGGCGGCTTCTGGGCGCTGACCCGCTATGAGGACGTGAAGCGCGCGGCCAGCGACGCTTCGACCTTCATCACCTCGGTGCAGAATGTGATCCCGAAGGTCGCCTTCACCGGGCGGCGCCCGCCGCTCCACCTCGACCCGCCGGAACATACCCCCTATCGCCGCGCGCTCAACCCGCTGCTGTCGCGGGAAAAGACGCTGGCGCTGGAACCGGCGGTGCGGCGGATCACCGTCGACCTGCTCGCCCCGCTGCTCACGCGGGGGGAAGGCGATATTTGCGGCGAATTCTCGTCGCACCTGCCGGTGCATGTGTTCGGCGCCTGGATGAACATCCGCGACCGCGCGCTCGAAACCCTGCACGATGCGGGCCGCGCCTTCATCCTGTCGGTCCACCTCAACAATGAGGAGCAGATGAAATCGACCAGCCTGCGCCTCTACGACATGGCGCGGGAACTGATCGCCGAGCGGCGGCGCAACCCGTTGCCGGTGGAGGACGACCCGACCAGTGCGCTGCTGGCGGCGCGCGACGGCGCGGGCAATCCGTTGCCGGACGAGATGATCGTCGGCACCGTGCGCCAATTGCTGGTCGTCGGCATCGTCGCGCCGATGGTGATGATCGGCAACATCGCGGTGCACCTGTCCCGCCACCCCGACCTGCAACAGGCGCTGCGCGCCAATCCGGCCGATATCGAGGATGCGGTCGAGGAATTCCTGCGCCTCTATTCGCCCTATCGCGGCTTTGCGCGCACGGCCAACCGCGACGTGCGGTTCGGTGACCGGACGATAGCGGAAGGGGAGGCGATCGCCCTCGTCTACGCGTCGGCCAACCGCGACGAGGCGGTGTTCGAGGATGCTGGCAGCTTCCGCCTGCGCCGCCCCAATATCGGCGACCATCTCGCCTTCGGGCGCGGGCCCCACAACTGCCCCGGCGCACAGCTGGGCCGGTTGCAGTTGAAGATCGCGCTGGAGGAATTGCTGGCCCGCACCACCGGCTTTTCACTCAACGGCGAGATCAGGATGACGCGCTGGCCCGAAGTGGGTGCGGTCACCGTGCCGCTGCGCTTCGAGGGGTGCCGGATCGACTGACGCGCCTGTACCACTGACGAGCTTGCAAATCCCCGGCCTTTGCGTATCACAACGCGAAGGGGACCTCCGGGAAACGGAAGCAAAGCTTGGACGATACGCAACGAAAGCCGACTCTTGATGACGTCGCCCAGCGCGCCGGCGTATCCAGCGCGACGGTATCGCGCTTCCTCAACAACCCGGACGTGGTCGCCAAGGCCACGGCGGAACGCATCCGCGCGACGATCCATGAGATCGGCTACATCCCCAATATGCTGGCGGGCGGTCTCGCCTCCAATCGCAGCCGCCTGGTCGCGGTGCTGATCCCGCATCTGTCGGATTCGATCTTCAACGACACGATCGAGAATATGGCCGAGGAACTGGCCGCAGCCGGAACCAACGTGATGCTGGGCCTGACCGGCGTGTCGACCGAGCGCACCGCCAAGCTGATCATGGCCGCGCTCAGCAGGCGGGTGGACGCGATCATCTCGACCGGCCCGATGGACGCGGAAACCGAGGATCTGCTGCGGCGGAGCAAGGTGCGCTTCATCCAGATCTGGGAATTGCCGGAAGATCCGATCGACCTCGCCATCGGCTTCTCCCATCGCGCGGTGGGCCGCGACATCGCCCGCTTCCTCGCGACGCGCGGCTATCGCCATCCGCACATCATCACCGCCGAGGGCAAGCGCGCGGCGCTGCGGCGCGACGGCTTCTGCGAGGAATGGATCGCGGGCGGCGGCGCCACGCCGACCCAGGATTCGGTGGCCATCCCGTCCCGCTTCGGCCAGGCCCGGCGCGCCTTCGCGGAGATACGCCGCCTCGACCCGATGCCCGATGTCGTGGTGTGCGGGTCGGACTATCTGGCGCAGGGGATCATCGTCGAGGCGCAGTTCGCCGGGCTGAAGGTGCCCGACGACATCGCGGTGATCGGCTTCGGCAACGCCTCTCTGGCGGGTGAGATGCGGCCGACCATCACCACCGTCGACATTGACGGCGCCCGCATCGCGCGCGAGGCGATCGCCGCCATCGGGCGCGAACGCGACGGATCGGACAACAGGGACAATATCGTCGACGTGGGCTTCCGCCTCATCGCCCGCGAAAGCGCCTGACAGCCCCGCCAGATGGCCAAGACCTCGATCGGGATTGGACATTTGCCCCGGCCCGCTTATGAAAGCGCTGCCATCATCGGCGCGAAGAGGGGATAGGCCGCACCATGCGCGAGGGGAAATCGGATGACGGACGCGGCGAGATGACGGCGCGCTCCTGCCGCCCGCGCGGGCAGGCAACCATCCTGATCCTGGCGGCGATCGCCGCGATGGGATCGATGGCGATCCACATGCTGGTGCCCGCGCTGCCGCTGATGGCATCGGAATTCGCCATCGGGCCGACGCAGGCGCAATGGACGATCAGCATCTATCTCTGGGGGCTGGCCGGGGGTCAGTTGCTGGCGGGGCCGCTGGCGGACCGCTACGGGCGGCGACCGGTCATGCTCGCAGGGCTTGCGGGCTATGCGCTGGCGGGCCTGCTGGGCGCCGCCGCCCATGCACTGCCGATGCTGGTCGCGGCCAGAATGATGCAGGCGGTCGGCGGCGCGGCCGGGGTCGTCGCCGCGCGGGTGATGGTGGGCGACCTCTTCCCGCGCGGCGAAGCGGCCGGAAAGCAGGCGACGCTGATGGCCATCGTGATGATCTCGCCCGCGCTGGCGCCGCTGGCGGGCGGCGCGGTGACGGAATGGATCGGCTGGCGCGCGGTGCTGGCCCTGCTCGGCCTGTGCGGCGCCATCGCCTTTGCCGCCGCCTGGCGCCGCCTGCCCGAAACCGCGCGGAAGCGGCGGTCCATATCGGCGGGCGGCGCGAGCGGTGAGGAACGGTCCCCGTCCCTGCTGCGCAGCTATCGCCGCCTGTTCGCCAATCGCCAGTTCCTGCTGACCACCGCCGCGCTCGCGGGGGCGAGCAGCGGCCTCTACATGTTCCTCGCCAATTCCTCCTTCCTGCTGATCGACCGCTTCGGCCTCTCCCCCGCCGAGGCAGGCGGGTGTCTGCTGGGCATCGCCGTCGCCAGCATCGTCGGCACCCGCTTCGTCGCGCCGATCGAGCGGCGCGGCGACGCGCTGGTCACGGGCACCGCCTTCTGCGCCGGGGGCGCGCTGGTCGCGCTGGCGCTCGCGCTGCTGGGAATCGAGGGGCCGGTCCCGTTCATCGCGCCGATCCTGCTGCTCGGCGTCGGCGCGGGGCTGGCCGGCCCGGCGGCGATCAACAATGTGATCTTCGCCGAGGAAGGGCTGGCCGCCACCGCCGCCAGCCTTGCCGGAGCGGTGCAGATGCTGGCGAGCGGGGCCGGGATGATGGCGCTCGGCGCCTTCTCCCCGATCGATCCGCTGCGCCTCGCCATCGGCCTGGCGCTGGCCACCGGCCTTGCCTTTCTGGGCGCGCTGAAGCGCTGACGGACGCCGCCAATCGGGCTATGCAAGTGCTTGCATATGTGATAAGGGCGCTCCGATACAAAAGCACAGCCGCTTCAGGGAGACGAAGCCATGATTTCCAAGATATTTGTCACACGCTCCACCCTCACCCTCCTCCTTGCAAGCGCATCCATTCCGGCGCTGGCCCAGACCGCCGACGATGCGTCCTCCGGCGGCCTTCAGGATATCGTCGTCACCGCCGAGCGGCGCACGCAGAGCCTCCAGAAGGTACCGATCTCCGCCACCGTCCTCACCGGCGATGATCTTCAGGAAAAGGGCGTCGCCAATCTCGGCGACATCCAGCAGGTGGCGCCCTCGGTCGCGATCAACACCTATAACCGCTCCACCTTCATCAACATCCGCGGCGTCGGCATTGCCCAGTCGGCCCCCACCTCCAGCACCGGCGTCGCCTATTATATCGACGGCGTGTTCATCCCGAACGAGCAGTATATCGGCTTTTCCTTCTTCGACTTTTCCTCGGTCGAGGTGCTGCGCGGCCCGCAGGGCACGCTGACGGGCCAGAATTCCACCGGCGGCGCGCTCTATGTCCGCACCCCCGACCCGGATTTCTCGCGCCTGTCCGGCTATATCGAGGAAACCATCGGCAATTATGAGCAGTTCCGCACCATCGGCGCGGTCAACGTGCCGATTTCCAGCAATGTCGCGCTGCGCGTGGCGGGCATCTACGACAAACGGGACAGCTTCTCGAAGCAGATCGGCACCAGCCCCAGCAATCCGGGCAATGTCGATTTCTACGCCTTCCGCAGCAACCTGCTGATCGAACCTTCGAGCAGCCTCGGCATCAACCTGCGCTGGGAGCATTTCAACAACGACAGCGACAACAACGCCGTCACCAACCGCACGCTGCTGCCGACCGTCGGCCCGCGCGTGGTCAAGGAAGACGCGATTTCCTTCCTGCGCAATGTCGGCAACCGCTATTCGGGCGAAGTGAGGCTCGACCTGTCCGACGCGGTGCGGTGGCGCACCAACATCTCCTACCAGGACGCCTATACCCGCGACCAGGCGGACGGCGACCGCACCGACACCGCGCTGCCGCGTCCCCCTGCGTCCAACACCGGCCGCGTCAGCCTGATCAACACGACGCATGAGATCTTCATCGCCGAAACCAACCTGCTGTCGACCGGCAATGCCCCGCTGCAATGGGTCGTGGGCGCCTTCTACATGCATGGCGACGTCGGGCTCGATCAGCGGCGCGACAACAACAATACGGTGACCTTCGTATCGTCGACCTCGACCATCCTCGCCGATGCGACCAACACCACCAAGGCGGGCTTCGGCCAGATCAACTACAAGCCGTCCGACGCGATCGAGTTCATCGTCGGCGCCCGCTATTCCGAGGATAAGCAGGTCTATACCCGCAACGGTGCGACCGACGTGCAGAAGTCGGACAAGCTGACCGGGCGCATCGCGGTGAATTTCTACCCGACCGAGAATGTGACGCTCTACGCCACCGCCTCGCGCGGGTACAAGGCGGGCGGCGTCAACCTCTCCACCGGCGTCGCGCCGTTCGGGCCGGAAGAGAACACCGTCTATGAGCTGGGCTTCAAGACCTCGCTGCTCGACCGCCATCTGCGCGTGAACGGCGACATCTTCTATTCGGATTACAAGGATATCCAGTTCTCCAGCCTGTTCAACGGCCTACCCGTCACCCAGAACGCGGCGAGCGCCCGTTCCAAGGGCGCGGAACTGGAGGTCACCGGCCAGTTCGACGCGCTCGCCTTCAACATGGGCGTGGGCTATCTGGATGCGAAGTTCGCGCAGTCCATCTGCCTCAACAACACCAACAACCCCGGCGGCGACCGCGTGCGCTGCGCCTCGTCCGCCACGCCGACGACGGCCGACGACTTCGTGCCCGAAGACCGCCGCCTGCCCTTCGCCCCCAAATGGACGATCAACGGCGGCATCCAATATGCGATCCCGCTGGGCAATGCGACGCTGACGCCGCGCGTCCAGTGGTCGCACGTGTCGAGCCAATATGCGACGCCTTTCCCGGCGGTGGCGACCATCGTGCCGGGCCGCGACATCGTCGATCTGCGCGCGACGCTGGAGCCCAATGAGCGCTTCCTGATCGAGGGCTTCGTCACCAACCTGTTCGACAAGCTCTACATCGCGTCGCAGGTGCAGAATGCGTCGAGCGCGGATGGCGGCATCATCTACGGCGCGCCGCGCCAGTTCGGCGCGCGCGTCCGCGTGAAGCTCGGCCCGCTCTGACGCGGGCGAGTATCGCGGCGGCGGAGGCGGCGTGACCGGCAGGGCCGGAACACGCCGCCCCGGCAACACCCCCGGCGGCAGGCCGGAAACAAGGGTCCAGACGAGCAAATGACAGGCAAGAAATCCTTTCGAACGGGTCTGTTCCCGCTGATCGCCGCAACGGGGGCGCTGGGGCTGGCGCTCACCCTCTCCGTCAACGCGCATGGGGAGAAGGAGCCCGATCGCTGGTGGGCGCCGGGGGAAGGGCGGGTCTTCCCTGCCAGCCTCGATTATGACAACGGCCACGGCACGCTGCGCACGCTGCTGGTGGGCGGGCCGATGGAAACCAGGGGGCATCCCTTTTTCGAACCGCTCGGCCCCACCGGCCGGGCCTGCGTCACCTGCCACCAGCCGTCCGACGCGATGAGCCTGTCGGTCGAGAGCGTGCAGCGCCAGTGGCAGCGCACCGGCGGCAAGGACCCGCTGTTCGCCGCCTATGACGGCTCCAACTGCCCCACCCTGCCGCAGGACAAGGCGGAATCGCATTCGCTGCTGCTCCAGCGCGGGCTGATCCGCATCGAGCGGCCCTGGCCGGTGCGCAGCTTCAACGGCAAGCCGGTCACGCCGGATTTCCGCATAGAGGTGCTGCGCGATCCCAATGGCTGCAACAGCGGCCCGCATTACGGCCCCGAAGCGGGCAAGATCTCCGTCTACCGCCGCCCGCGCCCGGTGGCGAACATGAAATATCTGCTGGCCGTCGGCTTCCCGTTCGACCCGAAGCAGGGCTATGCGCTGCCGCTCGACCCCGATAGCGGCCTGCCGCAATCGGGCAATCTGATGGCCGACAACCGCTCCGGCAGCCTCCGCCTCCAGATGGAGGACGCAGCGTCGAGCCACCTCCAGATGCTGAAACGCCTCACGCCCCAACAGCGCAAGCGGCTGGAGGATTTCGAGCTGCGCATCTTCACCGCGCAGCAGTTCAGCAAGACGGGCGGCGCGGTCGACACCGGCGGGGCCAAGGCCGGCCCCGCGCGCCTGCGGGATTCGCAGGCGGGCGCGCTCGGCAGCATCGGCGAGCCGGTGTGGAGCGAGTTCGCCGGGTGGGAGAAGATCTCGCCCGAAGAGGCCGCGAAGCTGACGCCGCAGCAGCTCGCCTTTCGCCAGTCGGTTGCGCGCGGCGCGCGGGTGTTCCGCGAAAAGACCTTCCTCATCACCGATTCGGCGGGGATCAACAGCCGCGTCGGCTTCGGCAATCCGGTGCGCAACAGCTGCGTTTTCTGCCACAACATGACGCAGATGGGCAATGACGTCGCGCCGGGTCAGGTGGACCTCGGCACCACGACCCTGCCCTTCGCCGATCCGTGGAACGACCTGCCGCTGTTCCGCATCACCTGTCTCGGCCGCCCGCATCCGCATTATGGCCGGGTGATCCACACCTATGATCCCGGCTTCGCGCTCACCAGCGGGCGGTGCGAGGATGTCGGCAAGATCACGCTGCAATCGATGCGCGGCCTGTCCGCCCGCGCGCCCTATTTCTCCAACGGACTGGCCAGGGACCTGCGCGGCGTGGTCGATTATTATGAGCGCCGCTATTCCATCGGTTATACCGAGCAGGAAAAGCAGGACCTCGTCAACCTCATGAGCGTGCTATGAAACCGGCCCTTCCCGTCCTGCTGTTCGCCCTCGCCGCCCCGCTTTCCGCGCAGGCGCAACAGACCGGCGACCTCGTCCGCTTCATCTCCTGCCCCATCTACCGCGACACCGATGCGGGGCGGAAATCGGGCTGCTGGCTGGCCGACGACCATGCCACCGGCATCCGCTACGACGTCAGCGAAAGCCCCTATAAGCCGGACTGGAATTATGAGGTGCTGGTCGAGGGCCGGGTTTCGGACGAGCCGGTCACCGCCTGCGGGGCGAAGGTGCTGAACGCCGTGCGCACCTCCCGCCTCGATACGCCCTGCCCGCGCCACCTCATCCCGGCGGAAGGCTATGCGGGGCGGCGCTTCGTGCTGCCGCGCCGGAACATCGACCCGCTGTTCGTGCCGCGCAAAACGCCGCCCGGCCCCTATGCGGAGCGCGTCTTCCCGGTCTATTTCGAGTTCGACCGCGACTTCCTCGTCTATCAATATGACGACTGGCTGATCGACAATGCCGCGACAT
>Ga0180222_1002308_pt1 | contig 15784 bp, 12 predicted proteins | sample eDN5th37CKraftOP_FD_151336 | JGI IMG/M metagenome (GOLD analysis project Ga0180222, IMG submission 151336) | Enriched Organic Plus compost microbial communities from Emeryville, California, USA - eDNA 5th pass 37_C Kraft OP (version 2) (version 2) ... | reverse complement strand
AGATCCTGCGACTGGCGGACGAGGTCGGTGACGTCGGTATAGGTGATCATGCGGCCGCCGCCCGGCAGCACTGCGCATTGCGAGCGGATGGTACGCTCGCCTTTGGCGGGCAGGTCGATCGGATTCATGTCGCCCGCTTGCACGCCCGCGATCCGCTGCGCGATGAATTCGCCGAGCGTGTCGGCCGGAATGCCATAGGCGCCGCTCCGGTGGGAATCGTTCAGGAGTTCGGTGAACGACGGCTTGCGCGCGAGGACCTCGTCCGCGACCTCCCACAATTGTCGTGCCGCGCGATTCATGAATTGCGCATGGAACTGCGGGTCGAGCAGCACGACGCCCTGTTCGACCTGATCGAGCGCGCTGTGCAGAACCTCGAGCTTGTCGACATAGCGCACGATGTCGGTGACATAGGTGTAGGTCAGCATGCGTCCGCCGGACGGCAGCACGATGCATTGGGAACGGACAACTTCGCCCGACCGCAATCGCAGATCGCGCGGAACCGAAGTCCCGGACCGGATCTGCGCCACGCGGCCGGCGATGTAGTCCTCCATATCGGTGTCGGTGACTTCATAGGCCCCGGTGTCGCGGCCGTGATGCATCAACGCGAGGAAGCTCGGCCTGCTGTCGGCTGCGCTGTCAGGCAGAAGCCACATGCGGCGGAAGGCGCGATTGATGAACTCGGCGCGCAAGTCGTGGTCCAGCAGCACGATTCCAACACTGACCTCGTCGAGTGCCGCCATCAGCCGGATCAGCGCGCCGGCGCCAGGTGCCGATGGCAGGTCCTGCGGGTCAGGGGAGGGGCGGTGCGGCGGGAGCGCGGAGGCCGCACGCGGGCGGCGCACGGCGTCATGGCTCAGCGTCTCGATCCGCACGCCGATGCGATCGCCACTTTGCCAGACAAGGCTGCAGCGCAGGTCGGGCTCGTCGCCGTCGAGGACCAGGTCGAATGTCTCCGGGATCGCGACAGGGGGCGAGGCAGCCAATGCCTCGACCTGCAGGCAGGCGCCATCGGTCGAGAGGTTGCGCAGGGTGCACGGGATCGTATGGCCGTCACCGAAGATGATGCGACCGCTCTGCGAAGCCGCATAACGGCTGGCCTGACGTCGCTCTTCCATGGCGTTCCCCGCAATTGCGCTGCAGCGGCGGTGAGAGCGGCGCGCGCTGCTCGGCGATAACGCGGTGGCGTCGCAAAGATGCAGACCGTGATTGGGAAAGCCGACCGTCAGGCTGAGCGGAGGGTTAAGCCCTTGCGCGCGTTTTGAGCGATTGCAGCAGCAATGCCGGACTCTTCGTGGGGGATCGGCCGGAAACGAAAAAGCCGCCCGGCGCGAGGGCGCCGTGCGGCTCAATGATTCCCGAGGCGGACTTTGCCGCGACGACCTATTAGCGCTTGCGCACGAAGGTCTGCCGCCGGGTCGGCGGCGCCGGCATAGCATTGCCACGATGGCGGAAGCTGATCCGGCCGCGCGACAGATCGTACGGCGACATTTCCACGATGACGCGGTCGCCGACGCCGGTGCGGATTCGGAACTTGCGCATCTTGCCTGCAGTATAGGCGAGGATCTCGTGATCGTTGTCGAGCTTCACGCGGAAATTCCCGTCCGGCAGCACCTCGGTCACGGTGCCGTCGAATTCGAGCATCTCTTCTTTCGACATCCACTAGTCCTTCTGCAATTGGATCAGCGTGAGGCCTGCGCGTCGCGCCGCGTGTCGCGGCGCCTGGGACGGCGGTCCTGCATGAATCCAAGGGAAGATAACGCAAGGTCGCCGGTTTCGCCATTGGCTTTCGGCATGGCCGGAACCCTTTCCTGTGGCAATCCTTGCGACCCGCCAAAGGACGCGTCACGGGCATGCCCCTGATGGCGTGCCCCCTGCTCGGACGCCTGATTGGCGCGTTCGCGCCGGCGGCGGCGCTGGCCTGCGCGGTTGCGTGGTTTGGCTTGCCCCGGCTGGCCATCCGTAGAACGGCTGTCGGCAGACCGGCCCTCCGCGGCACGGCCTTCCGCAGCACGGCCTTGGGCTTTGCCCTGGCGTGCCGGCCGGTCAGCGCTCGCCTCGATCGGCTGGCCGGTCCGGCCGTCGGTCGATGGCAGCGTCATGCGGATCAGCTTTTCGATGTCGCGAAGATAGGCGCGCTCCTCGCGGTCGCAAAACGAGATCGCGACGCCTTCGGCGCCGGCTCTCGCGGTGCGCCCGATGCGGTGGACGTAGCTTTCCGGCACGTTGGGCAGATCGAAATTGATGACATGGGTGATGCCATCGACGTCGATGCCGCGCGCGGCAATGTCAGTCGCGATCAAGGTTTTGATTTTGCCATTGCGGAAGGCGGCGAGCGCCCGTTCGCGCTGGCCTTGCGACTTGTTGCCGTGGATCGCTTCCGCGGCAAGACCCTGCTGTCCGAGCTGGCGCACCACGCGATCGGCGCCGTGCTTCGTCCGGGTGAAGACGATGGCGCGGTCGATGGGTTCGTTTCGCAGCAGCTCGGCAAGGAGGCCCGGCTTGCCCGACTTGTCGATATGCACGACGCGTTGCGACACGCGCTCGGCCGTCGAGGCTTGCGGCGTCACCGCAACGCGTGCGGGGTCGCGAAGCATCATGCGGCCGAGGTCTTCGGTCTCGCGGGCCATGGTGGCGGAGAAGAACAATGTCTGCCGCTCGGCCGGGAGAAGAGCGACGATCCGGCGGATGTCATGGATGAAGCCCATGTCGAGCATCCGGTCGGCCTCGTCGAGGACGAGGATTTCGACCTTGTCGAGGGTCAGTGCCCGCGAATTGACAAGATCGAGCAGGCGGCCCGGCGTTGCGACCAGAACATCGCAGCCGTTCGACAGAGCTCTGACTTGTCTGCCCAGAGGAACGCCGCCGATGGCCAGACTCACGGTGACCTTCTGATGGCGGCCATATGTCCGGAAGCTGTCCATGATCTGGCCGGACAATTCGCGCGTCGGGCTCAGCACCAGGATGCGGCAGCTCTTGCGTTCGGGCCGGCGAGGATGGGTGGCGAGATGGTTCAGGATCGGCAGCGCAAACGCCGCGGTCTTGCCGGTTCCGGTTTGCGCGATACCGACGACATCGCGCCCGGCGAGGACGTGGGGGATGGTTTGCGCTTGAATGGGGGTCGGGGTTTCGTAGCGCTCTTCGATGAGAGCACGGGTGATGGACTCGGCGAGCCCAAGTTCGAGGAAGGCTGTCAAAACAGTGTTTCTTTCATGCGGCACGCTCCGCCGGCCTCACCGTGAGGCCAAGCGCTACGCGCGGGGTTAAAGACATCCCGCGTGGTCAGGGCTGCCGGTGATCGGGAGGGTGTTGGCGGGCCGAAAGTCGCTGCACAAGGTGCAATCTGATTTTCGTTCACGCGGCCCGCGGGCGGCTCACTGAATTGAGCCGACCTGTATGGCGCTCATATGGACCGTTCGGTCCTCAGTTACAAGGAAAAAAAGCCGAACCGGAGGGTGCGATTGACATTAGTTGCGACTGTAACTATGTTTTCTATTTGCAATTGCAGGGTTATCGAGGCGACGACCCGATAGATCGTCCGCAAACGGATGGCGTGCGCAACCAGGGAGGATACGTGATGGCCGATATCGATTCCGCGCCGCGGGTCAAACGTCAGGCTTCCCCGGCTGCGGTCACCGACCGCATTCGCACCGAACCCCTGGTCGATTCCGCCGAATACATGTCGGGGTTCGGCAATTCGTTCGAGACCGAGGCGCTTCCCGGTGCGCTGCCGGTTGGCCGCAATTCGCCTCAGAAAATCAATTACGGGCTTTACGCCGAGCAATTGTCTGGCTCGCCTTTCACCGCGCCGCAGGCGACCAACCAGCGCTCCTGGCTCTATCGCATTCGTCCGACCGTGCGGCATACCGGCCGCTTCAAGAAAATCGATCGGGGGCTCATCCGCACGGCTCCCGAGCGCGATGACACCGATCTGACTTTGGGGCAATTGCGCTGGAGCCCGACGCCGATCCCGAAAGAAAAACTCACCTTCGTCACCGGGTTGCGCACCGTCACGGTGGCCGGCGACTGCGAGTCGATGAGCGGCATGGCGGCGCACGTGCTCGTCGTCACCGAGTCGATGGTGCGCGAGCATTTCTTCAACGCCGACGGCGAGATGCTGATTGTCGCCCAGCAGGGCAATCTGCGCTTCCGCACCGAGTTCGGCCTGATCGAGATCGCGCCCGGCGAAATCTGCGTGATCCCGCGTGGCGTCATCTTCCGCGTCGAACTCGTCGACGGTCCGGCTCGGGCCTATGTCTGCGAGAATTATGGTGGCGCCTTCACGCTGCCGGACCGTGGGCCGATCGGCGCCAACTGCCTCGCCAATCCGCGCGACTTCCTTACGCCCGTCGCAGCCTATGAAGATGTCGAGGAGCCCTGCACGCTGTACGTGAAGTGGGGCGGCGAGTTGTTCGAGACCAGAATGCCGCATTCGCCGCTCGATGTCGTGGCGTGGCACGGCAATTATGCGCCCTACAAATATAATCTGCGGTATTTCTCGCCGGTCGGCGCCATCCTGTTCGACCATCCCGATCCGTCGATCTTCACAGTGCTGACCTCTCCGTCTGAAACTCCGGGCACGGCGAATATCGACTTCGTGATCTTCCCGGAGCGCTGGGGCGTAGCCGAGAACACGTTCCGGCCGCCCTGGTATCACCGCAACATCATGTCGGAATTCATGGGGCTGGTATACGGCGTGTATGATGCGAAGCCCGAAGGTTTCGTGCCCGGCGGCTTCTCGCTGCACAACACGATGCTGCCGCATGGGCCGGACGTCGACGCATTCGAACAGGCGAGCAATGTCGAGCTGAAGCCGGTGAAGCTTGCCAACACGCTGGCCTTTATGTTTGAAACGCGCTTCCGTCAGCGTGTTACCAAATACGCGGCAGAACACGAGGCCCGGCAGGACGATTACATCGACTGCTGGAAGGGCCTGAAGAAGCATTTCGATCCCAACCGCCGCGAGCCGCGCTGACATGAAACTTGCTTCCCTGAAAAGCGGCCGCGACGGCCGCCTCGTCGTTGTGTCGCGCGATCTGTCGCGCTGCGCGGATGCGTCCGCGGTTGCTCCGACATTGCAGGCCGCATTGGACGACTGGAGCGCGGTGGTACCGCGTCTGACCGAGATCGCGGATGCGCTCGAGGCCAACCGGATCGCGCATATGCCGTTCGATCCCGCGAAGGCCGCGTCGCCGTTGCCGCGCGCGTTTCAATGGCTCGACGGCTCGGCCTACGTGAACCACGTTGCGTTGGTGCGGAAGGCGAGGGGCGCCGAGGTGCCGGAGTCGTTCTGGACCGATCCGCTGATGTATCAGGGCATCTCCGATATCACGATGGCGCCGCACGACCCGATCCCGCTCGCCGACGAGTCCTGGGGCGCGGATATCGAGGCCGAAGTGGTCGTGATCCTCGGCGACGTGCCGATGGGCGCGTCGCGGGAAGAGGCCGCGAAGGCGATCCGGCTGATCATGCTCGTCAACGACGTCACGCTGCGCAACATCGTGCCCGTCGAATTGCCGAAGGGATTCGGCTTCCTTCAATCGAAGCCGCCATCGGCCTTCACGCCGGTTGCGGTGACGCCGGATGAACTCGGCAAGGCCTGGGACGGCGCAAAGATCGATCTGCCGCTGCTGAGCTTCATCAACGGCAAGCCGTTCGGCAAGCCAATGTGCGCGGTCGATATGACGTTCGACTTCCCAACATTGATCGCGCATGCCGCGAGGACCCGGCCGCTCGGCGCTGGCACGATCCTCGGCGCGGGTACGGTGTCGAATCGCGACGCGGATGGCGGTCCCGGCAAGCCGATTTCCGAAGGCGGCCTCGGCTATTCCTGCATTGCCGAAATCCGCACGGTGGAGACGATCCTGCACGGCAAGCCGTCGACGCCGTTCCTGCGATATGGCGACAAGGTTCGCATCGAGATGAACGACAAGGACGGCCGCTCGATCTTTGGGACGATCGAGCAGGAGGTGGTACGCTACGCTCCTTCCAAATAACAATTGCGACCGCGGAAGCGCGGCACGGGGTGGACAATGGCCAAGGGCTTTGCCTCGACGGGCGACACTGCAGAGAAGACCATTTCGTTCGACGAAATCGGTCGCGATCTTTACGCCTTCACCGCAGAAGGTGATCCGAATTCCGGGATCATCATCGGTGACGATGGCGTCATGGTCGTGGACGCCCAGGCGACCCCGGTGATGGCGCTGGAAGTCATCGAGCGGGTTCGCAAGGTCACCGACAAGCCGATCAAATATGTGCTGCTCAGCCATTATCACGCCGTCCGCGTGCTGGGCGCATCGGCCTACGACGATGCCGAAATTCTGGCGTCCGATACGACACGGGACCTGATCGTCGAACGCGGCCAGCAGGACAAGGATTCCGAGATCGGCCGCTTCCCGCGCTTGTTCCGTGCGGTGGAGTCGATCCCGGGTCTGACCTGGCCGACCATTACTTTCCAGCAGCAGATGTCGGTCTGGCTCGGCAAGCGCGAAGTGAGGATCATGCATATCGGCCGCGGCCACACCGCGGGCGATGTGATCGCCTGGGTGCCGGATGCCAATGTCGTCTTTTCCGGCGATCTCGTGGAATATCACTCGGCCTGTTATTGCGGTGATGCGCATCTCGCCGACTGGCCGAAGACGCTCGACCGGCTGGCGCAGTTCAAGGCCAACGCGCTGGTGCCCGGCCGTGGCGCGGCACTCGCGACCCCGGACAAGGTCCAGGCCGGCATCGAAGGCACCCGCGATTTTCTTGCGACGCTGTACGGCTCCGCGCAGAAGAGCGTCGCAAAAGGCCTCTCGCTAAAGGAAGCCTTCGCCGCCGCCCGCGAGGCGATGGATCCGAAATTCTCCAGTTACGCGATTTACGAACACTGCATGCCGTTCAACGTCGCGCGTGCCTATGACGAAGCCAAGGGCATCGAGCATCCGGTGATCTGGACGGCCGAACGCGATCGCGAAATGTGGGCCGCATTACAAGGATAAGCGGCGCAACGACAAAGCGACACAGGGAGGACCGCCGTGGCCGCCAACGAACGGAAGTCGCTGTTTCACTTCGGCTACCGGCGTTCCCCCGATCAGGACGCGCAAAAGCCTGTCCGGCACAATGTGGTGATTGTCGGCGCGGGTCCAGTGGGCTTGTCGATGGCGATCGATCTTGCGCAGCGCGGCGTGCCGTCGGTGCTGCTGGACGATGCCGACCGGATCGGGGAGGGTTCGCGCGGCCTTTGTTATTCGAAGCGCGCGCTGGAAATCTGGGACCGTTTGGGTGTCGGCGAGAAGCTCGTCAATATGGGCGTGACCTGGAAGCTCGGGAAAGTCTTTCTCGGCGATCAGCTGGTTTATTCGTTCGACCTCCTGCCCGAGGATGGGCACAAGATGCCGGCCTTCATCAACCTCCAGCAATTCTATCTGGAGAAGGCCCTGGTCGACCGCGTTGACGAGATTCCCGCTATCGATTTGCGCTGGCGCAATCGGGTGACCGGCGTCGACAGACGCAATGATGGCGCGACGCTGACGATCGAAACGCCGGACGGGCCTTACAAGCTCGATGCGGCATGGGTTGTCGCTGCCGATGGTGCGCGTTCGACCGTGCGCGAATTGCTCGGTCTCGAATTCAAGGGCCATACCTTCGAGGAAAAATTCCTGATCGCCGATTTGCGCATGCCCGCGGACGATATTCCAACCGAGCGGCGCTTCTGGTTCGATCCGCCATTCCATTCCGGACAATCGGCGCTGATGCACCGCCAGCCCGATGAATCGTGGCGCGTGGATCTGCAACTCGGGCCCGATGCGAATATCGAAGAGGAACTGAAGCCGGAGAATTACACGCCGCGGATCCGCCGCATGCTGGGCGACCGCGACTTCCACGTGGACTGGGTATCGATCTATCGCTTCAACTGCCGGCGCATCGATCGCTTCGTGCATGGGCGGGTGGTTTTCGCCGGCGATTCGGCGCATCAGGTCTCGCCGTTCGGTGCGCGCGGTGCGAATTCCGGCGTCGAGGATGCCGAAAACCTTGCCTGGAAGCTCGTTGCCGTGCTGCGCGGCGAGGCCGATGAGCGGCTCATCGAGAGTTACGACATCGAACGCACCCAGGCGGCCGACGAGAATATCGGTCACTCGACGCGCTCGACCGATTTCATCGCGCCGCGTTCGCCCGCGGAGCGCACGTTGCGCAATGCGGTGCTGTCGCTCGCGCCGCATGCGGATTTCGCAAGACGCATGGTGAATTCCGGCCGGCTGTCCGTAGCCAGCATTTACGACAGCCCGCTATCGACCCCGGACGAGGACAGCTTCGCCGGCGCGGCTCAGCTGGGCGGGGCGGCCGTCGATTCCGCGATGACCGCGGCCGACGGGTCACCCTGCTATCTGGTGGAAAAGCTGTCGGATGGATTCGAGCTGCTCTATGTCGCGGATGGCGCGCCGCCTTCGGTGCCGTCCGGCATCAAGCTGACAGTGATTGGCCAGGACATCCGCGATGCGCGTGGCGATTTTGCGAAGAGATTCGATGCGCAGCCGGGCAGCGGCTATTTGCTTCGCCCGGATCAGCATATCTGCGCGCGGTGGCGGCGACCGACAGAAGCCAAGATCAAGGCGGCACGCGATCGCGCCTTGGCTCGCTGAAGGGATTCGGAGGCGATCCCTGTGCGGTCCGTCTGCAAGCCCTCAGGTCGGCATGCGCATCGATGCCAGCATTCCGGTGCAGGCGTCCACGCAATGCTGACAAGCCCTCGCGCAGACCTCGCAATGCTTGTGCATGTCGGCATGCCGCTGGCATTCCGCCGCGCAACTGCGGGCGAAGGCGATGCAGGTGGTGAGTTGCGCTTCAAGAAGCTGCCGGTGACCAACCTTGTTCGCGCGCGACAGGATGCTGCCGGTCGCGGCGCAGACCGCCGCACAATCCTGGTTCAGGCGAATGCAGGTGATCAGCCGCTCGACCTGCTTTTCGGCGAGGCAGGCGTCAGCGCATGCCGTGCAGGTTTCGACGCATGCGAAACAGGCCTCGATGCAATGGCTGATGGTGTCGGCGTGGCTCGGCTGCTCCGGGAGCGAATGGAACATCGATCGAACGGCAACGGCGGGCATGAGTATTTCCTTCCTGAAACGCGCGTGCCGAATAACCCCGCCGCGGTTGGTAGGTTCCGGATGAGCCGAAGTTCCTTCGCGAAATCAGATATATGGAAGTTCCCGGTTCGTTAGATGGAGTTCACCGCGATGCCGCTTGCCACAAATTCCCGTTTCGCGGAGCCGGATCAGGCCTTCGGCCTTCTGATCGATGCCCGCCGGGGGCTCTCGGATCGGGAGGCCTCGGAACTCGATGCGAAGCTCGTGCTCATTCTCGCCAATCACATCGGAGACATGGATGTGCTGCGCGAGGCGATCGCGCTGGCGAAACGCGGATCGCTGGCGACGCGATGAGGAGCACGCGCTCCCTTCCGAGACGGAGAGACGTCAATCCGGCCGCTTGTTCTTGATGCCTTCGAGGACTGCGCTGGCGCGGGTGACGGGATCGCCGGAATCGAGATCGAGTATCTGCCGAACCTTCTTTGCCAGAGCCTCCGAGGTGAAAGGCTTGGTCAGGAGTTCGACATCGGCATCCAGCCGTCCGTGATGGATGATGGCGTTGCGGGTATAGCCGGTGGTGAACAGCACGCGCAGGTCCGGCCGCCGGCGCAACGCTTCGTCCGCGAGCTGACGCCCGTTCATGCCTCCCGGCAGGACGACGTCGGTGAACAGCAGCCTGACTTCGGGATTGGCGTCGAGCAGGCGCAACCCGCTTGCCGCCTCGTGGGTCGAGATCACCTCATACCCTGCGTCCCGCAGCACTTCGGTCGAGAAGCGGTTCACCTCTTCATCGTCCTCGACAAGAAGGATCTGTTCCGGCCGCTTGGCCTGCGGCTGCGTACTGCGCGCGGGTTCGTTCGGCACCCATGGCTCGACGTTGGCATCATCCATCAATCGCGGCAGGTAGATCTTGACGGAGGTGCCTTCGCCGGGCTCGCTGTAAATCTTGATATGCCCGCGTGACTGTTTCACGAAGCCATACACCATGCTGAGTCCGAGGCCCGTGCCCGCGCCGGTCGGCTTCGTCGTGAAGAACGGCTCGAAGGCGCGATCGACCACGTCCTTGGTCATTCCGCTGCCGGTGTCGCTGACCGCGACCAACACATATTGGCCGGACGGGACGTCGCCCGCATTGGAGGCGACATAGGCGTCGTCGAGATAGGTGTTGGCGGTCTCGATGGTGAGCCGGCCGCCCTCAGGCATCGCGTCGCGAGCGTTGACCGCAAGATTGAGGAGCGCATTTTCCAGCTGGTTCGGGTCGACGGCCGTCTTCCACAATCCGGCCGCGAGTACAGTCTCGACGGTGATGGTCTCGCCGATGGTCCGGCGCAACAGATCCGACATGCCCTGCACGAGCCGGTTGACGTCGACCGACTTTTCCTCGAGCGGGTGCTGCCTGGAGAAGGCGAGCAACCGCTGCACGAGACTCGCCGCGCGCTCGGACGCCTGGCGAGCGGAGTTGAGAGAGCGGCGCAGGCGCTCTTCGCTTTCGGGGACGCGACGCAGCGCGAGGTCGACATTTCCCAGAATTGCGGTGAGCAGATTGTTGAAATCGTGGGCGACGCCGCCGGTAAGGCGCCCCACCGCTTCCATCTTCAGTGCCTGCTGCAAGGCGAGCTCGGTGCGCTCGCGCCTCGTGACTTCTTCCTGCAACTGCGAATGAGCGAGCGCTTCGCGGCGTGTGCGGCGAAGCGCAATGATTCCAAGTCCGATCATCGCGACTGTGGCAGGCAGACCGAAAATCAGATGGCTGCCCATGTGCCTGAGCCAGTCGCGAATGACGACATCGCTCTGCACACCGGACACGACATAGATGTCGTAGCGCGGCATCTTGCGATAGGCGAACAGACGCGTATGGCCGTCGAAGGCCGACGTTCCCGAAACGAAGCCTTCCTCGGGATGCTCCTTGATGCTGCGCATGACCGTGGAATCCGGTGCAAGGCGTTCAAGGCGTTGCGACAGGTCCGGGTGGCGGGCGAGGATCGCGCCGTCGCCGCGGATCAGGGCAAACACGCCGGGCGGGGGAAGCTGCGCATAGAAGTTGATGAAATATTCGGGCGCGATCGAGACCGCCGTCACCCCGCGAAACTTTGGCCCCGGTATGCGGCGGCTCAGCGTGAAGAAGCTGGTGTCAGCCGCGCGTGCCTTGATCACTTCGCTAACATAGATGCCCTGGTTCGGATTGTCGCGCTGGAGGCGAAAATATTCGCGATCCGAAAGGTCGAGTTTCGGCATCGGAAACACGGTGCCGGACACCAGAGGTGCGCCGGTCGCGGAGATCACCCAGAGATCCCGCAACTGGGGCAGCGCATCGGTGACCGACTTCAGTCGCGCATTATAAGTGGCCTCGTTCTTGCGGATGTCGCTTTCGGACGTTCCCGCAATCAGCTCATCGAGGTAGCGGGCACTCAGTTCGAAGGTGTCGAACACCTTCAGCGCGTGCTCATAGATGGTGTTCAGGTTTCGCTGCACACGGCCGCGCGCTTCAGTCAGATGCTGATGGTAGGAAATCCATGCGGCGATGGCGAAAATCGCGACCGGAAGTAAAATCGAAGCGGCCACCAGAAGCCGCAGCGGCCGCAGCGTAGCGGCTAACTCTTTCCTTGCTGTTCGCTGATCGCGCGCGTCGCTCGGCTTGGTCTGACTGGCTGCGATCATGGATGAGGAAGGGCGGCAGGACTGATGGAGACTCAATCCTACTGACGAGTTGCAGCCTTTCCAAGACGCGGCCGATTACGGTCCGACGCGAGCCATGCAGCGGGAACTTTTTCGCTTGATCGCGGATCAGCGCCTGCATTCGATCGCGACGAACTCGTCGCAACCGTTGCGTCCGCAAGCGGCGCTGGAGGGGACCGCACCGGTGATCTCGTCGCGATCGACCCTGCGGTAGGAGGCTGCGGTCCTGAATTGCCTCGCCTGGCAATAGGCCGCCGCTGCCGCGGCACCGCAGGCGTCTCCCTTGGCAAGGCAACGGTCGACGCCATAGCCGTCCGGGCTGTTGGCGATGATGAAGGTCCGTTTTTCCGCTGACGCCGCGACAAGGGTTGCCGGCAGGACGATCACGGTCAGGCAGAGTGCCAGCAGGAATCGCATGGAGGAGCTCGTACCATCGGGAGGCGGCTGCCTCAATTTGCGCCCAATTTCCTAAGGCTTTGTTAACCGAAATTTGTTTCGCCCTAATCTCTTGACGAAGCGGCCATTTTCCCACATTTTCCGCGCCATGACGGCCCGCCACGCAATTATCGGCATTTGCCGGGGGATTATTCGCTAGCGCCCAAACGCTGGCTGCGGCTGTCTTTTATCCATCGCGATGAACAGAACGCCCGGGCCAGCAGGGCCTGAGGATTGAATCGACGATGGAGCTCAAGCTCTACGATACGCTCTCGCGCGAGAAGCGGGTGTTCCGGCCGCTCGATCCGGCCAACGTGCGCATGTATGTGTGCGGGCCGACGGTCTATGACTTTGCCCATATCGGCAATGCCCGGCCGGTGATCGTGTTCGACGTGCTGTACCGGCTGCTGCGCCATCTCTATGGCGCCGACCATGTCACCTATGTCCGCAACATCACCGACGTTGACGACAAGATCAACGCGCGGGCCGCGGAGCAGGGCATCTCGATCCGCGAATTGACCGAAAGCACCTATGCCAATTTCAAGGCCGACGTCGCCGCGCTCGGCTGTCTGCCGCCCGATGTCGAGCCGCGGGCGACCGAGCATATCGGCGAAATGAAGACCTTGATCGAGCGGCTGGTGGCCTCCGGGCATGCCTATGTCGCCGACGAGCATGTGCTGTTTTCGGTTCCCTCGATGCCGGACTATGGCAAGCTGTCGAAGCGGCCGCTGGACGAGATGATCGCGGGCGCGCGCGTCGATGTCGCGCCGTACAAGCGGCACGACCAGGACTTCGTCCTGTGGAAGCCCTCGAAGGAGGGCGAACCGGCCTGGCCGTCGCCTTGCGGGATATCAACGCCCGGCCGTCCGGGCTGGCATATCGAATGCTCCGCGATGTCGTGGAAGCATCTCGGCGAGACCTTCGACATCCATGGCGGCGGGATCGATCTCGTGTTCCCGCATCATGAGAACGAGATCGCGCAATCGCGCTGCGCCTTTCACACGCCTGTCATGGCGAATGTCTGGATGCATAACGGGTTTCTGCAGGTCGAAGGCGAGAAGATGTCGAAGAGCCTCGGCAACTTCATTACGATCCGCGAAGTCCTGGCCGATTGGCCGGGGGATGTCGTGCGCCTGGCCATGCTCGCGACGCAATACCGCCAGCCGATCAACTGGACCGTCAAGGGTTTGCAGGAAGCCGAGAAGGCGCTGTCCGGCTTCTTTGAATTTGCGGCGAGTGAAGCGGAGCCACGGCCGGCGCCGGGCGTCCTCGACGCCTTGCTCGACGATCTCAACACGCCGAAAGCGATCGCCGAAATGCATGCGCTGCGGAATGCGGCGGGCCGCAAGGCACTGGCGGGCACGCTGGCGTTTTTCGGCTTCCGCGAGGCCGAGCTGAAGGCGTGGCAACAGGATCACGCCCCCGAACTCGCGGTGGAGCCGGCGGAAATCGAAAAGCGCATCGCGGCGCGCAATGCCGCCCGCGCGGTCAAGAACTGGGCCGAGTCCGATCGCATTCGCGATGAGCTTGCCGCCATGGGCATCAAGCTCACCGATTCAAAGGATGGCACCACCTGGGAGGTCGCGCGCTGATGTCCCCGGCCTCGCAGACCTTCGCCCTCCGGCCGATGCTGCCGGACGATGTCCCGCTTCTCGCCGAGATCTTCCGGGGCAGTGTGCAGGAACTGGCGATCGAGGATTATTCCGACGCGCAGATCGAGGCGTGGATCGAGGCTGCCGACGACGAGGCTGCCTTCGGAAAGCGGCTGGCGGATCAGCTCACGCTGCTCGCGACGCTGGACGGCGCGCCGGTCGGCTTTACGTCGCTGAAAGGTCCGGACGTTATCGACATGCTTTACGTGCACCCGGCCGCCGCGAGGCAGGGTGCCGGCACGATGCTGATCGATGCACTGGAAAAGCTTGCCGCGGCGCGCGGTGCGGACAAGCTTACGGTCGAGGCCAGCGACTCCGCGCAGGATTTCTTTCGCGCCCGAGGCTACACCGCAAGAAGCCGCAACACGGTTTTGCGCGGCGACGAATGGCTCGCCAACACCACCATGGAAAAGGTGCTCCGCGCTCCCGCGGGGACAACATTACAATGAATTTGCAAAAGCATCATCTCGTCGTCGGAATCATCGCCATCGTCGTCGCCTTCGCTCTGGCGGCCAATTACTATCTATGGTGATGCGATGAAACGCCCGGACACGCCGTTTCCGCAGCACTGGCTCTATTGCATTGAAGCTGGTGCTGATCGCGGCTGCCGTGGCGATCGCGCTGAAGCTTTACGGGTTCTGGTGAGATCATGACCCGAGAGCGGCTTTACCTGTTCGACACGACCTTGCGCGATGGCGCGCAGACCAACGGCGTCGACTTCACCATCAACGACAAGATCCAGATCGCTGACATGCTGGATCAGCTCGGCATCGATTATGTGGAGGGCGGCTATCCCGGCGCAAATCCGGCCGACACCGAGCTGTTCTCCAAAGAACGCGATCTGAACGCGACCTTCACCGCATTCGGAATGACGCGGCGTCCCGGCCGCTCGGCGTCGAACGATCCCGGCCTTGCCGCCTTGCTCGAGGCGAAAGCCGATGCGATCTGCTTTGTTGCGAAGTCCTGGGATTATCACGTCAGGGTCGCCCTCGAGACGACCAATGAAGAAAACCTCGCCTCGATCCGCGACAGCGTCACCGCTGCGAAGCAGCGGGGCAGGGAAGTGCTGGTCGATTGCGAGCATTTCTTCGATGGCTACAAGGCAAATCCCGAATATGCGCTGGCCTGCGCCAAGGCGGCCTATGAGTCCGGCGCGCGCTGGGTGGTGCTGTGCGACACCAATGGCGGTACGCTGCCGCACGAAATCGAAGCCATCGTCCGTGACGTTGTGAAGGTGATCCCCGGCGATCATGTCGGTATTCATGCGCATAACGACACCGAACAGGCGGTCGCCAATTCGCTCGCCGCGGTGCGCGCCGGTGCGCGCCAGATCCAGGGCACGCTGAACGGGATCGGCGAACGCTGCGGCAACGCCAACCTCGTCTCGATCATCCCGACGTTGAAGCTGAAAAAGGAGTTCGCCGAACAATTCGACATCGGCGTCTCGGACGACCAGTTGAAGACCCTTGCCAGCGTATCGCGCAAGTTCGACGATCTGCTCAACAGGGCACCGAACCGGCATGCTCCTTATGTCGGCGACAGCGCCTTTGCGACCAAGGCCGGCATTCACGCTTCGGCGCTCGTGAAGGAGCCTCAGACTTACGAGCACGTGCCGCCCGAGGCGGTCGGCAATCGCCGCCGCGTGCTGGTGTCCGATCAGGGCGGCCGGTCGAACCTCCTTGCCGAGCTGGAGCGGATCGGTCTGCCGGTCGACAAGAGCGACCCGCGGATCGCCCGCCTACTCGAGGAGGTCAAGGAACGCGAAGCCATGGGCTATGCCTATGAAGGCGCGGATGCCTCGTTCGAATTGCTCGCAAGACGCATCCTCGGCACGGTGCCGGATTATTTCGACGTCGAGCAGTTCGATGTGAATGTCGAACAGCGCTACAACGCCATCGGCAAACGCGTCACCGTGGCGATGGCGGTGGTAAAGGTGAAAGTGGACGGCGAGATTTTGAT
>Ga0180222_1002307_pt1 | contig 15789 bp, 16 predicted proteins | sample eDN5th37CKraftOP_FD_151336 | JGI IMG/M metagenome (GOLD analysis project Ga0180222, IMG submission 151336) | Enriched Organic Plus compost microbial communities from Emeryville, California, USA - eDNA 5th pass 37_C Kraft OP (version 2) (version 2) ... | reverse complement strand
TTCGTTCCTGGGGACGCTCGGCGGCAAGACGATCGTCGTCGATCCCGAACGCTCGGTCGCCGCCGTCTTCGAGGCGCTGGGCAAGGCCGGCGCGAAAATCGTCGCGAAGCGCGATCCCACCGTGCTGTCCAAGGCGATCAAGAATCCGGTCGAGATCGCCGGGCAGAAGGCCGCGCAGGCCCGCGACGGCGCCGCGCTCGCCCGCTTCCTTCACTGGATTTCGGTCGAGGCGCCGAAGGGCAATGTGGACGAGCTGTCCGCCGAGGCGAAGCTGGAGGCGTTCCGCCGCGAGACCGGGATGCTTCGCGATATTTCCTTCACCACCATTTCGGGGGCCGGCCCGAACGGGGCGATCGTCCACTACCGCTCGACGCCGGAGACCAACCGCAAGCTGGAGATGAACTCGCTCTACCTGGTCGATTCGGGCGGCCAGTATCCCGACGGCACCACCGACGTGACGCGCACCGTCGTCATCGGCAAGCCGACGGCGGAGCAGAAGGACCGCTTCACCCGCGTCCTCAAGGGCCATATCGCGGTCGCGACCGCCCTGTTCCCGGAGGGCACGCGCGGCTGCCAGCTCGACAGCTTCGCGCGGCAATATCTCTGGCAGGCGGGGCTCGATTACGCCCACGGCACCGGCCACGGCGTCGGCAGCTTCCTCTCGGTCCACGAGGGGCCGCAGCGCATCTCGCCGGCTGGCAGCGCGCAGTCCGGCGGCGACGAGCCGCTGCGCGCGGGCATGATCCTCTCGAACGAGCCGGGCTATTACAAGACCGGCGAGTACGGCATCCGCATCGAGAATCTCGTCCTCGTCGTGCCGCGCGAGGCCGAGGGCGCGGAGAAGAAGCTGCTCGGCTTCGAGACGCTGACCTTCGCGCCGATCGACCGCAACCTGATCGAGCTGGACATGCTGACCGACGCCGAGCGCATCTGGGTCGATTCCTACCACCGCAAGGTGCTGGAGGTGGTCGGCCCGCAGCTCGACGGCGAGGCGAAGGCCTGGCTCGAGGCGCAGTGCGCGCCGCTCGGCTGAGCCGGCTCAGCCCTCCTTCTGCTCGGTCTTTTCCCTGGCCGCGCGCGCCTGGGCCTTGCGGCGCTTGAGGTTCTCCCTCAGCGCCGCGGCGAGGCGCTTGGCCCTGTCGTCGTCCGCCTTGGTCATGCCGAGCGCCTTGACATAAGGCCGCGCCAATGGCCATAGCGCCGCGGCCCGGCACGGGCAGGCTTGGCCTGCATCGCCGCGTCCCGGCGGGAGAGATGCTCCCGCGGCCGGGCGGGGCGCGGATCGGAGTTGGTATTGCTGCTGTAGCTCAGTGGTAGAGCACTCCCTTGGTAAGGGAGAGGCCGCGAGTTCAATCCTCGCCAGCAGCACCATTCCCACGTCGAGCGAAGTGAAGGTGGCGGCACGGGAAAGCCATGCGCCCGTGCGCTGGCGCCCCCCGCTCTCCCCCGCAGGGAGCAAGGCCTGTTCGCCGTCTCGCCCTTGCCGTCAGCCGCGTGCCGACTGGCGCGCCTCGCGCTGCTCCGCCTTGGCGGCGAACAGGTCCGCCAGTTCGTGGTGGCGGCGGCGCGCTTCCTGCGTCACCGAAACCTTCGCGCGAAGGCGCTCCTCGGCGGCACGGCGGCTATAGTAACGATAGTCCGATTCCATCGTCGCCTTCCCCCGACTCGGTTTGGTTAACATAAGCCAGGGGAAGGATCGACCCCTCGGACGAGGGGGAAAGCCACGCGAAATCAGCCGCCTCGGCGGCTTCGCTCGATCACCATTTCAAGCACGGCCGGATGCAGCGGCTGCGCGAAGGCGCAGCCGACCACGCTGCCTTCGTTCCAAACGACGCGCGCGGCGCGCGGCTCAAGCCCGGGCAGGCGCAGCCAGACGTCGTCGCCCGCCTCCAGTTGCAGCGTCGTCGCCGCCTTGAACCCGTCCACGGAAAGGTCGAGCACGTGGACGATGACCGCCGTCGCGCCGCGCTGGCGCAGGCCCGCGTCGAGATCGACCTCCACCCGCCGCGAGCGGCGGGCGATGGCGCGCCCGATCGGTGCCGCCATCGACAGCTCGCCATGGATCGGCGCCGGGCCGGGCTCGAAGCCGGCCGACCAGGCGTCCAGGAAGTTCACCGTCGCGTGCTTCCCCAGCCCGGCGCGCCGAGGCCGACATTGGCGCCCCACGCCTCGGCGAGCCGCTGCTGGCGGACGGTGAGGCGATCGGGGATGTGGAGATAGCGATAGGGATCGCGGGCGGGCAGGCCCTTGCCGAGCTGCACCAGCAGCTCGTCGGCGTCCACCGCCGCGTCGAACTCAAGCCCGGCGCGTCCGGCGCCGGCCCAGGCGACGCGCGCCGGAACCTCGATGCCGCTGCGCGCGAAAATGACCTTCGCGCCGACGGAAAGCGGCGTGCCGCACTCGATCAGCGCGCCCCGGGCGGAAAGGTCGCGCAGCCGCGCGTCGAGTTCGCCCTTGGCGGTGCGAAGCTTCGCGGCGAGCAGCACCCGCGCGCGCTTGTTCGCCCGCTTGCCGGCAACTTCAGCCTTCACATCGGTCTCGGCGCCCACGGTCTCTCCTTTCCCAGCCGACCGGAGTACACCGCGCATCGCAAAAATTCGGTAAACGACGCCCTCGCCTCGCCTTTTCGGGCAAGAACGGTGTTGACGCGCAAGGGCGCGGGCTTATGGCGCGGCCATGCGCTTCTTCTCGGACAATGCGGCGGCCGCGTGCCCGGAGGCGCTCGCGGCGATCGCCGCCGCCAACCGGCTCGACACCGCCTATGACGGCGACGAGTGGAGCCGGCGGCTGGACGGCGCGATGTCCGAACTGTTCGGCCGGCCGGTGGAGGCGCTCTGGGTCGCGACCGGCACCGCCGCCAACAGCCTCGCGCTCGCCGCGCTCTGCCCGCCGCACGGCGCGATCCTCTGCCACCGCGACGCGCACATCCAGAACGACGAGTGCGGCGCGCCGGAATTCTTCACCGGCGGCGCCAAGCTGCTGACCGCCGACGGCGTCGGCGCGAAGCTGACGCCCGAGGCGCTGGCCGAATTCGCCTCCGGCATCCGAAACGACGTCCATCAGGCGCAGCCGCGCGCGCTCTCGATCACCAACGCGACCGAATATGGCCTCGTCTACACGCCCGAGGAGACGGCGGCGCTCGGCGCGTTCGCCAAGGCGCGCGGGCTCGGCTTCCATGTCGATGGCGCGCGCTTCGCCAACGCGGTCGCGCGGCTCGGCTGCGCGCCGGCGGACCTCACCTGGCGCGCCGGCGTGGACGCGCTCTCCTTCGGCTTCGTCAAGAATGGCGGCCTCAATGCCGAGTGCCTCGTCTTCTTCACGCCGGGCCTCGCCGATGCCACGCGCTATCGCCGCAAGCGTGCCGGCCACCTGTCCTCCAAGGGCCGCTATCTCGCCGCGCAGATCCTGGCGATGCTCGAAAACGACCTGTGGCTGCGCAACGCCCGCGCGGCGAACGAGGCGGCGGCGCGGATCGCCGCGGCGGCCGGCGACCGGCTCGTCCTGCCCTGCGAGGCGAACGAGGTCTTCATCCGCGTGACGCCGGAGGAAGCCGCAAGGCTGCGCGCGCAGGGGTTCGATTTCTACGACTGGGGCGTCGGGGAAGCGCGGCTGGTGACCAGCTGGGACAGCGACCCCGCCCATGTTGCCGCGCTCGCCGCGGCGATCGCGGCGTTATGAGCGAGGCGGGCGACGGCCCGCGCGATCCGAAGCTCATCGCCGCCTTCCTGTTCGTCACGCTCGTCTGGAGCTCGACCTGGATCGTCATCAAGGGGCAGCTCGGCATCGTCCCGCCGGTCTGGTCGGTCACCTATCGCTTCCTGCTCGCCGGCCTTGTGATGATGGCGCTCGCCCGCGCCGCGCGCAGCCCGCTCGCCATCGGCCGCGAAGGGCAGCAGCTGGCGCTGGTGCTCGGCCTGTTCCAGTTCGTGCTCAACTACAATCTCGTCTACGCGGCGGAGACGCACATCAGCTCCGGCCTCGCCGCCGTCGTCTTCGCGCTGCTCGTCGTGCCCAATGCGATATTCGGGCGGCTGTTCTTCGGCGCGCGCGTGTCGCGGCGCTTCGTGCTCGGCTCGGCGGTGGCGATGGCCGGCGTCGGCCTGCTCTTCCTGAAGGAATGGCGCGAGGCGCCGGCCGGGAGCGGCGACGCGCTGGCCGGGCTCGTCCTCGCCCTGCTCGCGGTGCTGGCCGCCTCCTGCGCCAATGTGATGCAGCTTCTGCCCTCGATGCGGGGCCGGCCGATCGCCGGCGTGCTCGCCTGGGCGATGCTCTACGGCGGCCTTGCCGACGGCGTGTTCGCCTTCGCGATGCACGGGCCGCCGACCTTCGATCCGCGCCTCTCCTACTGGATCGGGCTGGTCTATCTCGGCGCGGTCGCCTCGGCGCTCGCCTTCTGGCTCTACTACCGGATCATCCGCGAGATCGGCCCGGCCCGCGCCGCCTATTCGAGCGTGATGATCCCGATCATCGCGATGGGCCTTTCGACCGCGTTCGAGAACTACCACTGGTCGCCGCTCGCCATCGCCGGCGGCGCGCTCGGCCTCGTGGGCCTCCTCGTCGCCCTGTTCGGCCGCGCCCCTAGCGACCGCGCGACGGGTGCCGCAGCGCCTCCACCTCCTGATCGCTGAGCTGGCGCATCCCCACCACGGGGCAGCGATCGAGGCCGCGGAAGGCGCTGCGCGCAATCACCTCCACGTCGCTGTCGTGGCAGACCCAGCTCGATCCCGAGCGCGAGCGCAGCCCGACGCGCAGGTTGAAGTCGATGTCCAGGCAGGTGCCGAGGATGTCGAGCCGGAAATAGCGGTTGCCGCCCGCGCGGACGACGATCGCGTCGCGCCCGGCGGGCGTGAAGTCCGTCGCCGTGCGCACGTTGAAGCAGCCCGGCCCGCGCGGGCCGCTCGCCGCCGCGCTGCGCGGCCCCGGCGCTTCCGCGGAACATCCCGCGACCAGCAGCGCCGCCGAAAGGGCAATCCCGATCCTCGCCATGGCGATCTCCATTGCGAACCCTCCCGCACAACGCATGCCCGTCGGATTGGTTGAGCGGATTCTCCCGCCGAAAACAACCGCGCCGGGATTCCGGCCCCGCGAAACCCGCCTCCGGTCCCGCCGCGATTGCTTGTGGGGACCGCGAAGCCTAGATCGGGTCCATGCTCGACGTCCAGAAAGCCACGGGCGCGCCGCCCGTCATCCGCCGCGAGGACTATCGCCCGCCCGAGTGGCTGGTCCCCGAAATCGCCCTCGACTTCGATCTCGACGTGGAGCGCACCGTCGTTCGCGCGACGCTCCGGGTGACGCGAAATGGCGCGCATGACCGACCGCTCGTGCTCGATGCGGACGTGGCCGCGGTCCGTCGCGTCGCGGTGAACGGCGCGCCGGCCGACTACAGCCTTGCGGACAGGAAGCTCATCCTTTCGGTCGCGGGCGATGCGGCGACGGTCGAGACCGAGGTCGAGATCTCGCCCCGCGCCAACACCCAGCTCATGGGCCTTTACGAGTCGAACGGGATGCTCTGCACCCAGTGCGAGGCCGAGGGCTTCCGCCGGATCACGCCCTTCCCGGACCGGCCCGACGTGCTCTCGCGCTACAAGGTGCGGATGAGCGGCAGCAAGGCGCGCTACCCGGTGCTGCTCGCCAATGGCGATCTCGTCGCCTCGGGCGAGGGCGGCACCCACTGGGCCGAATGGCACGATCCCTTCCCCAAGCCCTGCTACCTGTTCGCGATGGTGGCGGGCGACCTCGTCGTCAACCGCGACAGCTTCACCACCATGTCGGGCCGCAAGGTCCAGCTCGGCATCTGGGTGCGCGAGGGCGACCTGCCCAGGACCGCGCACGCCATGGCGAGCCTCAAGGCGGCAATGAAGTGGGACGAGGAGGTCTACGGGCGCGAGTACGACCTCGACATCTTCAACATCGTCGCCGTGGACGACTTCAACTTCGGCGCGATGGAGAACAAGGGCCTCAACATCTTCAACTCGCGCTACATCCTCGCCGATCCCGACACCGCGACCGACGCCGACTATGACGCCATCGCGGGCGTCGTGGCGCACGAATATTTCCACAACTGGTCGGGCGACCGCGTCACCTGCCGCGACTGGTTCCAGCTCAGCCTCAAGGAAGGCTTCACCGTCTTTCGCGACCAGAGCTTCTCCGCCGACATGGGCAGCCGCGCCGTCAAGCGGATCGAGGACGTGCGCACGCTGCGCGCCGCGCAGTTCCCGGAAGATGCCGGCCCGCTCGCCCACCCGGTGCGGCCCGATTCCTATATCGAGATCTCCAATTTCTACACCGCGACGGTCTACAACAAGGGCGCCGAGCTGATCCGGATGATGCACACCATCCTCGGCCCCGAGAAGTTCCGCGCCGGCACCGATCTCTATTTCGAGCGGCACGACGGCCAGGCCGTCACCTGCGAGGACTTCGTGAAGGCGATGGAGGATGCGAGCGGCATCGACCTCTCGCACTTCCGCCTCTGGTACAGTCAGGCCGGAACGCCGCGCGTGAAGGCGCGGCTGGTGCGCGGGAACGGCGCGGTGAAGGTGGCGCTTGAGCAGGAGGTGCCGCCGACGCCGGGCCAGCCGGTCAAGCAGCCGATGCCGATTCCGCTGAAGGTGGCGCTGCTCGACAAGGCGACGGGCAAAGCGACGGACGAGCGGCTGATCCTGTTCGACAAGGCCCGCGACGAGGTCCCGCTCGAGGGCGCGCCGGAGAAACCGGTGCTCTCGATCAACCGCGACTTCTCGGCGCCGATCATCCTGGAGACCGATCGCAGCGCCGCCGACCTCGCCTTCCTCTCGGCGCACGACGACGATCCCTTCGCCCGCTACGAGGCGATGCAGCAGCTGATGCTCGACACGCTGATCGCGGCGATCGAGCGGGGCGAGGCCGATCACGCGCCGGTGATCGAGGCGGTGAAGCAGACGCTGACCGATCCGCATCTCGACCCGGCCTTCATCGCCGAGGCGGTGCTGCTGCCGAGCGAATCGCTGATCGGCGACCGCATGGCGAAGGTCGATCCGGAGGCGATCCGCGCCCGGCGCGAGGCGCTGCGCGCCGATCTCGGCCAGGCGCTCGAAAGCCTGTGGCGCGACGCTTATGCGACCCACACCGCCAACCGCTACGAGTACAATCCGGCGGCGAAGGGGGCGCGGCGGCTCAAGACGATCGCGCTCGGCTATATCGACGCGAGCGGCGCCGCCGACGCGCGGGTTATCGCCAAGCGCCAGTTCGACGATGCCGACAACATGACCGACCGGCAGGGAGCGCTCGGCGTGCTCGTCAACGGCTATTCGACGGAGCGAGAGGCCGCGCTGGCCGCCTTCTACGAGCGCTATCGCGGCAACGCGCTGGTGATCGACAAATGGTTCACGACGCAGGCACTCTCGACGCGCGACGACGTGCTCGACCAGGTCGAGGCGCTGGCGAAGCACCCGGATTTCACGCTGGCGAACCCGAACCGGCTGCGCTCGCTCGTCGCCGCCTTCGCGGTCAACCAGCGCGCCTTCAATGACGCCTCGGGCCGCGGCTACCGCTTCCTCGCCGACATGATCCTCGCCGAGGACCGGCTGAACCCGCAGACCGCGGCCAGGCTGGTCGCCCCGCTGGGCCGCTGGCGCCGCTTCGACGAGGGCCGCGCCGGCCTGATGAAGGCCGAGCTTGAGCGCATTCTCGCGACGCCCGGCCTCAGCAAGGACGTGTTCGAGCAGGCGTCGAAGAGCCTGGGCTAGGCAAGATCGCCCCCCTGGATTCCCCCTCTCCGAAAGGGAGGGGGACCGCGAGCCGAAGGCTCGTGGCGGCGGGGCGGTGCGGACGAAGGGCAGCCTCTCCCGACACCCCCGTGCCGGGGAGGAATTCGCGGTGCCGCCTACCCGGCAACCCAGGCCGCGACCTCGCCGGCGACCTGGTTGGCGGCGTCGTTGAGGGCGGCGGCGACGGCGGCAGGCGTTGCCTCGGCGACGGGGACACGCGCGGAGAAGCGGTTGGTGACGACGGCCTGGTCGGGGCGCGCGAGTGCGCAGTCATAGTCGATCACCACTTCCCGCCCGTTCGGGTCGAACCCGAAGCGCAATAGCTGCCCGCTCAGCACCGCGGTCGGCGCCTGGGTGTAGAGCGAGGGATCGAGCACGGCGAGATTCGTGCGCGCGGCGATCGTTTCGGAGACGAGGCCACGCAGCAGGTCCGCCGGCGGCGCCACCCACTGCGCCCCGCGCAGATACTGGATGGTGGTGTCGTCCACATAGACGGGCAGACGATTGGTCGCGAGCGCGCGGGGCGTGCCGGGCGTCGTGACCGTGATCGCCTGCCCGGCCCCGGCGGTGCGCGGCTGGGCGGCGGGGCGGCTTGCCGAGGCGCTCAGCGTCAGCAGCGCGTCGGGCACGCGCGCGCCGCCGAAGCAGCCCGACAGCATCGCCAGCGCCACCAGCGGCGCGATCAACCCAAGCCGCATCGTCCTCACCTTCCTTCGCCTCCGGCCGGCCGCCGGCCGGGATGATAATCGGGCAGCCGCGCGCCACCGACGACGCCGCGAATCCCCTGCTGGTCGAGCCGGTCCGAGATCGCGCGCAGCGATTCGCTGGTTGCCCTGAGATCCCGCACGAGCTGGCCGACCTCGGGCAGCGTGCGGTTCGAGAAGGTCTGGATGCCCGGCCGCGCGTCGGCGACGGCGGCGTTCAGCGCCTGCATGCTCTGGTCGGCGGAGCGGATCGCGCTGCGCAGGTCGGCGATCAGCGAGTGGCCGTCCCGATCGATGAGGTCGTTGGTCGTGCCGGCGAGCCGCCCGATCTGCTCGGCCGCGTCGCCCGCCTGCTGGAGCGTGGTTCGCGCCTGCGCGATCGTCGCCGTGATCTCCGGCCCGTTGCGGGCGAGGTTGCGGCTGATCTCCTCCACATTGTCGAGGATGGCGGCGAACGACTGCTGGTTGCGGTCGGAGAGCAGCTCGGTCAGCCGTTCGGTCAGCGTCGTCACCCGTTCGAGCAGCTCGGGCGCGCTGTTGAGCAGACTGGCGAGCGCGCCGGGCCGCGCCGGGATCACCGGATAGCCATAGGGGCACTCGCTTTCGGGATTGACGCGCGGGCAGGTGATTTCGGGCCGTGGCCGCGCCCGCTGGCCCGGCGGCGGGGGCGGCGGATCGAGCTGGATCTGGGTCGGCCCGGTGAAGCCGACGGTGCGGATCGTCGCGGTGGTGCCTTCCAGCACCGGCGTCGTGTCGGCGACGGAGATTCGCACGCGGATGAACTGCGGGCTGCGCGGCTCCAGGCTGATCGACTTGATCTGGCCGACGGGCACGCCCCGGAAGGTGACGCCGGAGCCCTTCTCCAGCCCTTCGATCGATTGCTGGAAGAAGATGTCGTAGGTCTTCTCCCCGCCCTCGCCCGCCTGGCTCAGCCAGACGACGAACACGACGAGCGCGAGCAGCATGCCGAGCACGATGCTGCCGACGAGGATTTGGTTGGATCTGGTTTCCATCAGGCCCCCGACCTCTCGCGCTCGCTAACGGCCGCGGCGACGCGCCCGCGCGGGCCCTTGAAATATTCCTGTATCCACGGATGGTCCAATGCCAGCAATTCCGGAATCGTTCCGACCGCGATCACCTTGCGGTCGGCCAGCACCGCGACCCGGTCACAGATCGCGTAGAGCGTATCGAGATCGTGGGTGATGAGAAAGACGGTAAGGCCGAGCGCGTCGCGAAGCTCTCCGATCAGTTCGTCGAAACCGGCGGCGCCGACCGGATCGAGCCCCGCCGTCGGCTCGTCGAGGAACAAAAGGTCGGGATCGAGCGCGAGCGCGCGCGCGACGCCGGCGCGCTTCTTCATGCCGCCGGACAGCTCGGACGGATATTTGTTGCCGGCGTTGGCGGGCAGGCCGGTCATCGAGATCTTGTAGGCGGCGATCTCGTCGAGCAGCTGCTGCCCGATGCCGGGGAAATATTCGCGGATCGGCACCTGCACGTTCTCGGCGACGGTGAGCGTCGAGAACAGCGCCGAACCCTGGAACAGCACGCCCCAGCGGCGGCGGACGTTCTTCGCCTCCTCCTCGTCGCGACCGATCATCGGCTCGCCGAACACGGTGATCTCGCCCGCGACCGGGGTCTGCAGGCCGATGATCGCGCGCATCAGCACCGACTTGCCGGTGCCCGACCCGCCGACCACGCCCAGGATTTCGCCCGTGCGCACGTCGAGGTCGAGCCCTTCGTGCACGACCTGCTCGCCGAACGCGGTCTTGAGCCCGCGCACGCTGATGATCGGGTCCGCGGTCGCGATCACGGCCATCCGATCTGCGTGAAGAAGACCGCGAAGAAGGCGTCGAGGACGATGACGAGGAAGATTCCCTGGACGACGGCGGTGGTGGTGCGCAGCCCCACCGCCTCGGCATTGCCCTCGACCGAGAGCCCCTGGAAGCAGCCGGCCATGGCGATGATGACGCCGAAGGTCGGCGCCTTGATCAGCGTCTGCCACAGGTCCGTCATCGGGATGACGTCGCGGATGCGCTGGACGAAGGTGATCGGGGCGAGATCGAGCGAGGCCCAGCAGAACAGGCCGCCGCCGACGATGGCGAGGATCGCCGCGTAGAAGCCGAGCAGCGGCATCATCAACAGCGTCGCCAGCACGCGTGGGAAGACCAGCGCCTCCATCGGCGAGACGCCGATGATCCGCATCGCGTCGATCTCCTCGTTGAGCTTCATCGAGCCGAGCTGCGCCGCGAAGGCCGAGCCGGAGCGGCCGGCGACCATGATCGCGGTCATCAGCACGCCGAGTTCGCGCATCGCGGCGCGCCCGACGAGGTTCACCGTATAGACCTCCGCGCCGAACTGGCGGAGCTGCACCGCGCCCTGCTGCGCGATCACGATGCCGACGAGGAAGCTCATCAGCCCGATGATGCCGAGCGCGTGCACGCCGACCATGTCGAACTGCTGCACCACCGCGTTGAAGCGGAATCGGCGCGGATGGCGGAAGATGTGGCTGATCGAGATGCACAGCGAGCCGAAGAAGCCGAGCAGGCCGACCAGCGTGGTGAGCGCCATCATGCTCGCCTCGCCGACCTGGCCGACGAACTGGTAGACGAGCGGCTCCGGCTCGCGGCGCACGGTCACCGGCTTGTCCGCCCGCGCGACATGCTCGATCAGCGTCTTCTGCTCCTCGGTCGCGCCGACCAGGGTCGCGCCATGATCGCGCACCAGCTTGTGGACGAGCCAGGCGCCGACCGTGTCCATCCGCTCCACGCCGGAAAGATCGACGGTGAGATTGTCGCCCGTCACCGCGCCGAGCTGCTCCTCCAGCCGCCGCGCGCGCAGCATGGTGAGCGCGCCCTCGAGCCGGATCACGCCGGGATCGTCCCCGCTCGGGTTGAGGTCGGGCGGTGCGCTCATGCCTCGGTAGTGCGTCAAATCCCGCCGGGCGGCAAGGCACATGGCGCATGGACATGCGCACCCTTTTCGTGCTTGCGCGGGAGGCGATGCGGCAGAAGATCGCCATCTACGACATGGACCGGACGGTCACGCGGCGGCCGACCTACCCGCCCTTCCTGCGCTACGCGGCGCTGCGGCTCGCGCCGTGGCGGCTGCTGCTGCTTCCCACCGTCGCGCTGGTGACGCTCGCTTATGGCCTGAAGCTGATCGACCGCGCCCGGCTGAAGGAAATCAACTTCCACCTGCTCATCGGCCGGCCGACGGCCGCGGCGCTGGGGCGCGTGGTGGAACGCTTCGCCGACCGGCAGGTCGAAACCAACATCCTTCCCGGCGCGCGCGCGCGGCTGGCGGCGGACAAGGCGGAAGGCCGCCGCCTCGTGCTCGCCACCGCCTCCTACAAGCTCTACGCCGCCGCCATCGCCCGCCGGCTCGGCTTCGACGACGTGATCGCGACCGACAATCTCGCCGATCCTTCCGGCCGCATCACCGCGACGATCGACGGCGACAATTGCTACGGCCTCGCCAAGCTCGACATGATCGAGGCCTGGCTGGCGCGCGAGGGGCTGGCGCGCGAGGCGGTCCATGTCCGCTTCTATTCGGACCACATCTCGGATTCGCCCGCGCACCGCTGGGCCGACGAGGCCTTCGCGACCAACGCCCACGCCCGCCTCATCCGCCTCGCCGAGGCGGAAGGCTGGGAGGTGCTTGACTGGCGCGACCGGCGAAGGGCGGCGCGGCGCACCTAATCCCCCTCCTCCCCAGCAGGGGGGCGGCCGCGCGACGCGCGGTGGCGGGGCCACGCCGCCCCCCCAAGCCTCGCTACACCGCCTTCAGCGCCTGGTCGAAGTCGGCGATGAGGTCGTCGGCGTCCTCGACGCCGATCGAGACGCGCACCAGATTGTCGGTGATGCCGAGCAGCTTCTTGCGCTCGTCGGGCACCGACAGGTGCGTCATCGCGGCCGGGTGGCTCGCCAGCGTCTCGGTGCCGCCAAGGCTGACGGCGAGGTGCGCGATCTTGAGCGCGTCGAGGAAGGCGAACGCCTCCTTCTCGCCGCCCTTGAGGTAGAGCGAGAAGGTCGATCCGGCGCCGGTGCAGTGGCGGCGGTAGATGTCCGCCTGCCGGCCTTCGGTCAGGAAGCCGAGATAGCCGACGCTCTCCACCTTGGGATGGTCCTTCAGGAAGGCGCAAACCTTCGCCGCATTCTCGCCGGCGCGGGTCATGCGCAGCTCCAGCGTTTCGAGGCTGCGCAGCAGCATCCAGGCGGTGTTGGGGTCGGTGATCGTGCCGATCGTGTTCCGGATCGCCCGGACCTGGTCCATCAGCGCCTTCGCGCCGGCGATGCCGCCGGCGACGAGGTCGCTATGCCCGCCGGCATATTTGGTGAGGCTGTAGACCGAAAGGTCTGCGCCGTGCTTCAGCGGCTGCTGCCAGAGCGGGCCGAGGAAGGTGTTGTCGATCGCGATCGGCGGCCGCTCGCCCTCGGCGAACAGCTGGTCGCGCACCTTGCGGACGCCCTCGATATCGACCAGCGCGTTGGTCGGATTGGCGGGGCTTTCGAGGTAGATGAGCGGGACGCGGCCCATGCCCTTCGCCTGTTCGAGCACGGCGGCGATCTCGTCCTCGGTCGCGCCGGCGGGGAAGTCCCGCCACGACACGCCGAAGCGGCCGAGGATGCCGCCGATCAGCGATTCCGTCGCGGCGTAGAGCGGCCCGGAGTGGACGACGACGCCGCCCGGCTGGACGAAGGTGAGCAAGAGCGTCGCGATCGCCGACATGCCGGAGGAGAAGCTGAGCGCGTCCTCCGCGTCCTCCCAGACGCCGAGCCGGTCCTCGAGTATCTCCTGGTTGGGGCCGTTGAAGCGGGTGTAGATCAGCCCTTCCGCGCCGCCGGGGCGCTTTCCTGTGACGCCCTCGAAGTGGCGCTTTCCGGCCGCCGCGCTCTCGAAGACGAAGGTGGAGGTGAGGAAGATCGGCGGCTTCAGCGATCCTTCCGACAGCGCGGGATCGTAGCCGTGGCCCATCATCAGGGTGGCGGGCTTCAGCCGCCGTCCGCCGATTTCGAGCACGTCCGGCTTGGGACGGCGGCGCGGCGTGGTGGCGGTGAGCGTGGGTTTCTTCGACATGCGTCGTCTCCTTTCGGCGAATCGCGAACGATGCGTGGAGACCGGGCCCTGCCGGGATCAGGCGGGCCCACCCGGCCGCCTCGTGGCGCGGCGCGGAGGGGTGAGGTCCGTTGCCCATGCGCTCCCTAGCCCAACGCGCGGGGCGGGCGCCAGAGCCATTCGGCGCGCCGTCAGCCCGGCAGGGCGATCAGCGAGATCTGCCGCCCATAGTCCTTCTCGCCGCGATGGGTGGCGCGGCGGAAGGAGAAGAAGCGGTCCGGCTCGGCATAGGTGTCGAGCCCCAGCGCCTCGACCCGCGCGATTCCGGCTTCGGCGAGGCGGGCGGCGACATAGGCTTCGAGGTCGAACTGGTGATGGCCGGGCCGTCCGGCCGCGAAGAAGCGCTCGTTCTCCGGGTCGACCTCGGCGAAGCGGGCGAGGAATGCGTCGTCCACCTCGTAGCTGCGCCGGGCGATGGTCGGGCCGATCGCCGCCGCGATCCGGGCGCGCGAGGCCCCCAGCGACTCCATAGCCGCCGCCGTCGCTTCGATCACGCCGCCGAGCGCGCCCTTCCACCCGGCATGGGCGGCGCCGATCACGCCCGCCGTCGCGTCGGCGAGCAGCACCGGCGCGCAGTCGGCGGTGAGGATGCCGAGCGCGAGGCCGGGACGGTCAGCGACGATGGCGTCCGCATGGGGCCGCGCGTCGTCCGGCCAGGGCGCGCTCGCCACCACCGCCGTCGCCGAATGGACCTGATGCACCATCACCAGCGCCGCGCCGGGCGCGACCGCGGCGACGGCGCGGCGGCGGTTCTCGGCGATCGCCTCGCGCGAATCCTCGGAGCCGAGACCGACGTTCAGCCCGGCGCACTCCCCGGTCGAAACCCCGCCACGCCGGCCGAGAAAGCCGTGCGGCACGCCGATCGCGCGCGCGCGGATGACCTTGACGCTCACAGCCTTGCCCGCATGATGATGTCCTCGTCCGCGTGGTTGCCGACCATGAAATCGTAGCGCCCGACCGGCTCGAACCCGTAGCGCTCGTAGAAGCGCCGCGCGCGGTGATTGTCCACATAGACCGAGAGGAACAGCTCGCTCGCGCCGCGCGCGCGCGCCTCGGCCATCACCCAGCCCATCAGCGTTTCGGCGACGCCGCGCCCGCGATACTCGACGTCGAGGTAGAGCTGGCGCAGCTCCATCGCCTTGCCCGCCGGCTCGACCGGCAGGGTCGGGTCGCTCACCTTGGCGAAGCCGCCCGGCGCGCCGTCGTCGCCGATCGCGACGCGGATGCGCAGGTCCGCCTGCGCCAGCTCCGCCGCCCAGGCCTCCGGCGTGAAGCGGGCGAAGAAGGCGGCAAGGTCGGCGGGATCGTAGAGATGGCCGAACACCTCGGCAAAGACGCGCCGGAACAAGGCGTCCACCGCCGGCAGGTCGGCGGGCGTGGCGTCCCGGTAGACGATCGTCACGCGAACCCTCCCGGCGCCGGCCAGCGCGGCGCGACCAGCGCCATCGCCTTGAACAGCCGGCCCATCTGGTCCGGCGCGGTGAGCCGGAGGCGCGCGGCCTCGATCTCCTCGGTGCGCGCCGGCGCCGCCCGCGCGAGCGCCGCGGCGCGCAGGCCAATGCCGATCGCGTCGAGCCAGTCGCCCTGCCCGCGCGGGCCGAAGACGCGCGCGCCGCCCGCCCGCGCCGCCGCCGCCAGCGCGTGGAAATCGACATGGGCGGTGAGGTCGCGGCTGCCCGGCGCCTCCCACGGATCGGCATAGGCATGGGCCGAGACCGCCTGCAGCGTGTCGCCGCGCCCCGGCCGGTCGTGGCCATAGTCGATCACGATTGCCGCGCCGCCATGCCGCGCGAGACGCCCGGCGATCTCGGCGACGATTGCGAGCGAGGCCGGCGAATCCTCCCGCTCCACCGCGCCGTCGCGGACGAATCGGCCATCCTCGATCCGCACCATCAGCTCGCGCCCCTCCGCGTCGAACTGCCGCACCGGCAGCGCGTCGAGGAACTCGTTGGCCACCAAGAGCAGCGGCGCCTCGGGCAGGGTCGAAATGTCCTCGTGCCAGGCGGCCCCTTCGATCCGCTCCGCCTGCGCCGCGCGCAGCACCGGGCTGGTCTCGACAAGATGCACTGGCGGCGCAAGGCCGGCGCTGCGCATCGCCCGCAGCGCATCAGCGGCGAGCGTGCCGCGCCCCGGCCCTAGCTCGACATAGACGGCGCCGGCCGGGCGATCAGCGCGCATCCACAGGTCGGCCAGCCACAGGCCGATCAGCTCGCCGAACATCTGGC
>Ga0180222_1002306_pt1 | contig 15796 bp, 17 predicted proteins | sample eDN5th37CKraftOP_FD_151336 | JGI IMG/M metagenome (GOLD analysis project Ga0180222, IMG submission 151336) | Enriched Organic Plus compost microbial communities from Emeryville, California, USA - eDNA 5th pass 37_C Kraft OP (version 2) (version 2) ... | reverse complement strand
ACGCTGAGCCTGGAGCTGGCGTCGATCGGCGCCACCGTGAACGCGATCAGTCCCGGTGGGCGCACCCGCATGTCAGCCTCGATTTCCGGCGCCGCCGCGCCGATCGAACCCGACGAGCGCGCCGAGGACGACTTCGACCCGAAAGACCCGTCTTTGGGTTCGCCTGTGGTGGCCTGGCTGGCCAGCCCCGAGGCCGGTCACATCAGCGGGCAGGTCATTCGGGCGATGGGTGAGAACCTGCAGCTGCTCAAGGGCTGGCATGCGGTTGCCTCGGTGTCGAACGGTCAGAAGCGCTGGGACGCAAACAAACTCGGTACCATCATGGCTACCGACGTGTTCGGCACCCGCAACACCGGCCTGCGACTCGGAGGTTGATTTCCATGCCAGACCGCGAAGAAATGGAGCGGGAGTTCCGACGCTACTTCCTGACGGGTCCCGTGCACGAGGACTGGCGCGCATGGGCCAACCTCTTCACCGACGAGGCAACCTATCTCGACCACTTCTACGGCACGTTCACCGGACCTGACGAGATCACCCGGTTCCTCGAAGGGACGATGGGTGCGGCGCCTCAGGTCTACAGCCCGCTGGTCTGGTACACCATCGACGGCACACGCGTCGCCTACAAGGTGCTCAACCGCGCCGACAATCCAGAGCCGGGTGCCTCGCCCATCGACTTCCCGTCGTACCAGTTCATCGAGTACGCGGGTGACGGGAAGTGGCGGTCCGAGGAAGACGTCTGGATTCCCGCCGAGATGAAGCAGTTCGCGCGGCGTTACGCCGCTGCCGCGGAAGCCTACCCGCAGTCCCTGGATCAGAAGCTGCGCCGAGAGGACTGGGGTACGTGGGTCGACTGGGCGCGCCCTGCACCGGGGCATCAGGCCAAGCCGTCTTGGTTGGGCAAGGACGACTTCACTCCGTTCTCCAGCATCCGCGATATCGACTTCGGCATACGGTCGCACTGACCTTCCTCCGGCTGGGTCGCCCCCCCAGCGCTAGGCTGTCGCGATGGGCAAGGCCGAACTCCTCGACCGGTTGCGCCTCCCGCTGATGGCCGCCCCGATGTCGATCGCCTCGACACCCGAGCTGGTCACGGCATGTTGCCGGGCCGGAGTGGTCGGCTGCTTTCCCACCCACAATGCCTGGAAGGACTCCGGCCTGGATCAGTGGCTGGAGCGGATCGATGCCTCGCTGTCGGATCACGCTGACATCACCGGTTCGGCGGCCGCTCCGTTCGCGGTCAACATCAACGTGTCGCGCGCGAAGCCCGCTGAACTGCTGGCACGAGAGCTCGAGCTCTGCCGGCTCCATGGTGTCCAGATCGTTACGACCAATGTCGGCGACCCGTCAGAAGTCGTTGCCCAGGTACATGATTGGGGCGGGATGGTGGTCCACGACGCGGTGTCGGTCGCTCAGGCCGACCGGGCCGTCGCGGCGGGTGTCGATGGGTTGATGCTGGTGTGTGCCGGCGCCGGAGGGCTGGGCGGTGACCTCTCCCCCATGGCCTTCGTGCCCCGTGTGCGCGGCTTCTTCGACGGGCTCATCCAGTTGGCCGGCGGAGTGTGTACCGGCGGGGGCATCCGTGCCGCGTTGGCGCTCGGCGCCGACATGGCCTGCATGGGGACGCTTTTCATTGCCACCGAGGAATCCGGCGTGCACGACGACCACAAACGCATGCTCGTCGAGGCGGATCTTGCCGACGTCGTCTGGACAGACGCCATCTGCGGTATCCCGGGCAGCTTCCTTCGGGCCTCCCTACGGGAGCACGGATTGGACCCCGACAATCTCCCGCCCCTTGATTCCGCGCGCCGCCCCACCATCCCCCGCCACATCAAACCGTGGCGGATGATCTTCAGCGGGGGGCACAGCACTGCCGGGATCGCTGCCGTGCCCTCGGTCGCTGACCTGGTCGCAGAACTGGAGCGGCAGTTCCTGGGCTGAAGCAGTCCGGTTGACGCAACCGAGTTGGTCCGATGTTCGGGTGCCACTCGCAGTCCCGGCGTATTCTCAGCCCAGATTCTCGTCGAGAGAAGGTCCGTATGGGTGCGGCAGCCAACCACAAGCTGATAGCGGACCTGTACGCGGCCTACCTCAGCGGGGACCTGGAGTCCATCCTCAGACCGTTCAACGACGGGTCCACCTGGATCGAAGTCGGCGACCACCAGCGCGCGGGCGTGTATCGCGGTGCGACAGGTCTTCTGGAGCATACGAGGCGGATTCAGGAACTCACCGCCGGCACCCTCACCACCGAGGTGCAGGAGATCGTCGGCGGCGACAAGTACGTCGTTGTGATCGAACGCGCGACGGCTCAGCGGGAAGGCCGTTCCCTCGATCTGCTCTGCGCCACCGCATATCAGATAGTCGATGGCACGGTCGCCGAAGTCCAGGTTCTGCCGTTCGACAGCCAAGAGTGGCAGCGGTTCTGGGAGTAGCGCCATGACACATCAGCTTCGGGTGAGTCATATCGGCACCGGCCACACCGGCAGCATCGTGCTTCGGCAGATCCTTCGGTCGCCGCATCTCAGGTTGACGGGCCACCTTGTGCACAGCCTCGGCAAGGTGGGCCGCGACTCGGGCGAGATCGTCGGCGTTGCCCCCGTGGGGGTTTCGGCGACCGACAGCCTGACGGACTTCCTCGCGCTCGATTGCGACTGTGTCACGTACCTGCCCTCGGCTGCGGGCCGCGATCCCGACGAGGTGATCGACCAGATCTGCGCCATCCTGGCGACCGGCAAGAACGTCGTCACCGCGGATCCCCGGTTGGGTTTCCCGCGATCACTCGACGAGGCGTCGCTGACGAAGCTGCACGCCGCGTGCCGTCAGGGCCACAGCTCGTTTCTGGGCACGGGCATCGCACCCGGATTCGCCACCGACGTGCTGCCCGCCCAGCTGGCGAGCCTCACCGACGAGCCGACCAGCATCCGGGTCGAGGAACGGCTACCGTCTGGAACGTTCCGCGGCGCATCGTTTTTCGCCCTGTTCGGCTTCGGTTGCAAACCCGAGGAAGACGCCCGGAGATACCAGCCTGGGGCGATGATCGCGCACATGTCCACCCCGCTCGCGCTGGTGGCCGACGCGCTGGGCTGGGCGCTCGAGGAGATCCGCGAATTCCGCGACGTCGCGGTGGCCGACTGCGACCACACCTTCCCAGCGGGCACCGTCGCCGGCGGCACGATCGCCAGCGTCCGCATGCGTTTCGAGGGGATCGTCGGGAGCGAGCCGCGACTGAACTTCGCCTTCATCTGGTCCCTGCCCGACGATCCGCCCGATGACTGGGAGCCGCGAATTCCCCACGGCTCCAAGGTCGGCCGGCTCACCCGCATCACCGTCGAGGGAAACCCGACGATCCGCGTCGATCTGGCTATCGACGGTGACCTGCCCGGTGTGGGCGCGACGGCCGCGCGTGTGGTGAATTCCATACCGGCGGTCTGCGCGGCGGATCCCGGCGTCTACAGCGCCTTAGATCTCGTTCCACGAGCGGTCAACACGGGATGAGAGCCTCGACGGAGAGCCGAAGAATGGTGTCTTGACCGTCGCGTTCGGCGGCCGTGTCATGAATCCGAGATACCGCACCGCCCAGTCGTCGGAAAAAGCGGCCCCAATTGATCAGGTGTACTGCCGTGCAGCACCAGTTCATCAGCCCCCGCCTCCCGGTAGCGCTCGAAAGCCTCATGGCAGGTTCGTGCCGACCCTACGGCCGCCGCCCCGATCCATTCGACCGGCAACACCGATGCCACCTCGACCAACTGCTCGCGAGTGAGCACCGAGTCCGCCGCGCCCCTGATACCGGCAAGCAGAGGCTGAGAGCGTAGGCGTTCCAATGGTTCCGGATCCCATCCGTTCGCCGCCGCCAGGCGCTCACCGAAACCGGGTATCTGGTAGTACGTGACTGCCCGGGCTCCCACCACCGCCGCCTCGACTTCGGAAGGCAGGTCGCAGGCGACGACGACCGTGGCATACACGCGCACGCTGCCTATCGGGCGGCCTGCCGATCGCTCGGCCTCCCTGACGACCGCTACAGAGTGCGCCACCGCCGCCGGAGTGAGGAACGGGTGCAGCAACACACCGTCGAAGTGCCGACCGGCCAGCGCCAGCCCTTTCGGCCCGATCGCGGCGAAGACCAGCGGCGGCACCGGTTGATCGGGTACATCGTTGAGTCGCAACGACGGATATCGGCCTGCCGGCCCGTCGTAGCGCACCTTCTCCCCGCGGCACAGCCGCCGGAAGATGTCGGCGTGGTCGGCGATCGAGGCGTTCGTCGAGCGCGGCATCCCCACCGCGTCCCACATGGCATCTACGGAACGCCCGATGCCCAGTACGAATCGGCCGTCGGACATGGACTGGGCCGTCATCGCCAGCGAGGCCAGCAGCGCGGGATGGCGGGACTGAAAGTGGGTGATACCCGAGGCGATCCGCACCGTCGAGGTGACCTGGCCGAGTGCGCCGGCCAGCACACCGAGATCCTTGGTCCCCCATCTCTCGCTCAGCCACAAGGTCCGCAGTCCCAGCGTTTCGGCCGCTAAGGCCTGGGCCACCGCCACCTGCGGATCGGACACGCGTCCCGGAAGCGTGTACGCACCGAGCGGTATGCGACTGGATATTTCGGCGTCCACCGCCCTATTCTGACACTAGTGTTCACTTTGTGGACGGAAAGGGGTGCCCGTGGCTTACACGTCAACGCGTGGTGACATCGGTGCCGAGATCGGCGACATCATGTGTGCCTGGCTGCCGAAGCATCTGAAACCGGACAACGCGACGCGAATGGAGATGTCAGGGTTCAGTGCGCCGGACGCCGGTTATTCCGGAAAGACGGTGTTCTTCACGGCGACGTGGACCGATCCACAAGGCCACCGTCGCAGCCAGGACTTGGTATTGCGGCTGCAAGCCAAGGATCATCAGCTGTTCACGACGCCCAACGCGCCTCGGCAAGCCGAAGTGATGCGCAGGCTCGGGCAGCATGGCATCGCAGTACCGCATGTTGTCGGCGTCGAGACAGATCCGTCGGTACTCGGAGCACCGTTCTATGTGATGCGACGGGTTCACGGTCGCACCCCCTCCGACGTCCCGAGCTGGCATAAACGCGGGTGGACCGTCGAGTTGTCGGCCGACGAACGGGAATTATTGTGTGACAACGGATTACGAGCGTTAGTCGCGGTCCATCAAGTAGATGCCCCAGACGACCTGGCTTTCCTCCGTGCCGACGGTCCCGATGGCTGCACCGCGCTGCAGCGCTACCTGCACACCCTCCAGGGGTGGTATGACTGGTGCCGCGACGATCTGAAGGTCGGCACCGACACCTTGGCCCGCGCCCTGCACGTAATCCACGATCAAGCTCCCCCGACCGACGCCGAGACCATCGTCTGGGGAGACGCGCGCGTCGGGAACATGTCGTTCGCCGACGACCTCTCGGTGGCTGCCCTGTTCGATTGGGAGACAACAAGCACCGGGCCCGCCGACATCGATCTCGGATGGTGGCTCATGTTCGAGACGTTCCTCTGCGAATCGCTGGGCTTCACCCGGGCCCCTGGGGTGCCGAGCGATGACGAATTCATCTGCCGTTACCAGGAATTCGGCGGGATCTTGACGGGCGATATCATCTATTACCAGCTGGTGGCCGCGTTCGTGCTGTCACTCATCAACAACCGGCTCGCACTGCTGTTGGTGCGCGACGGCCTCGATGTGGCGGTGGCACGCAGCTATCCGCAGTCCGCGGTCGACCTGGTCGAACGGTACCTGCGGCAGCTATAGCGATTCGCTCAGGCCAGCGCCAGCGTGGTCAGGATGTCAGGCGAATATGCTTCGTCTGGCGCTTCCCACGGGCCGGCGTGCACCGCGTCAAGTGCGACACCAAGTTCGGGACGGCGATGCAGCATCCTGAACATCCGTGACCTGCGCGCCAATCGATCCGGCATACCGAATCCGGTGATCAGGTCTGTGAGGGCACTGGCGAAGCGCAGCCGCGCCATCCGCTTGCGCCGTTCCTGGACGTACTCGGCAAGTCCTCGCGGAGACCAATCGGCATTCTCCAGAAGCGATTCCGAGAGCACGCGCGCGTCACGCATGCTGATGCTCAGCCCCTGGGCAGTGACGGGGTTGCTCCAGCCGGCCGCATCGCCGATGAGCACCGCGCCGGGCACGGCGGGCTCATCAACCCAGGCGTCGTTCATCGGAAACGTCGCGCACGGGCCAATCGGCACGGAAGCCGCAAGCGCATCCGAATTCGGGAAAATCGGTGTCCGGAAGGCGTTCATGAATTCCCCGACCGCGGAGATTCCCTTGAGGGGCTCGGGATCGTCGACACTGCGGCCGACGTATAGGCGCAATCGGTTGTCAGCGCGCGGCAGCACGATGTACTGATTCCGCCCATCCACGGAGATGGCCGTTTCCGCGCGATCCCAGACACCTCCGTCGTCAACCAGCATGCCCGACAACCGGACTCGAGCCTGCGTCGTGGTCAGCGTCATGCCGAGCGCCGACCGGGTGGCCGACATCTTGCCGTCCGCCCCGACAATCAAACGACACATGAGGGTTTGTGGGCCGTCGTCGGCCTCGTAGCTGACTGACGGAACCGCACCTGCCCGCACCGAGGCCCGGCGCACGCCTCGCACAACCGTCGCGCCGGCCTTGACCGCAGCGGTGGCCAGCGACTCGCGCAACTGGGGGTGGCCCACGCCGACCACACCCGGCGCTCCCGGCACAGCCGCGGACAAGTCCCGGGAACGCCGTTGGGCCGCCTCGACACTGAAGCTCTCGTCGTACGGGACCATCTTCGTCATGACCGAGACACCCTCTGTCCTCAAAATGGTCTCGGAGACGCCCAGTTCCACGGCCTCCCGAAAACCCCAGGGCACCATGGCCTCTCCGCGGACGATGTCGCGGTAGATCTGCTCGCGCTCCAGGACCGTCACGGCGATGCCTGCATCGGCCAACCGGATCGCGAGCGTACATCCGGCAATCCCACCACCAACCACCACAACATCGGCGTCCATCAGACTCCTCACACACCAATCCCATTTACTATGACATAATGGGATTTACCGACGCCAGCAGGAAGGGGTGGTGAACCATGGGCCGCCGAGGCGGCACTCAGCCGTCCCCTATTGCGACGGTCGACGTCGTCCAGGCCGCACTACGTGTGGTCGCACGGTCTTCCCTGGCCGAGTTGACGATTCGGGAAGTCGCCGCGGAGTGCGGCGTGACGCCACCGGCAATTCACTATCATCTGCGTGGCGGTGATGACCTCGCCGATCGCGTTGTCGAGGCAGTGGCCGGACAGATTGATGTTCGCGTGAACCAGGATGCCTCCTGGGTCGACCAGTACCTCGAATTGGTCCTGGCGATGGACCGCGCATTCCTGGCCTATCCCGGGGCTGGTCTGCACGCGCTGACGTCGACCGGGCCGTCGGCAGCAGCCGCGCGGCTCACCGATACCGCCCTGGGCATCCTGCAGCGTGCCGGATTCACCGAAGACGTTGCCGTGCAGACCTTCACGGCCACATATTTGATGTTCGTCGGCTGGCTCGCGACCCGCAGCCACGCCGATAGCGACACCATTCACCCCGCTCTGGCCGCTGCCGGCGCGACCGGCCTGGGCCGCGACGGCGGCGAACCGCTCGAAGCGGCGATGCGCCGCATTCTGATCACCGCACAAGGAGGAACTCTGTGACTGAAGACGCATCCTGGGTCAAGCGCTACTACGCCGCCTGGGATTCCGGTGACGCCCAGGCGATCACCGCTTGGTTCGATGACGAGGTTGTCCTCGAAGATGTACCAACCGGCCATATCGCCACAGGGGCAAACGAAGCCCGCACCTTTGTCGACGGTGCACTGAAACTTGTACCAGGCGCCAGCTACGACGTCCTCACAGCGTTTGTCAGCGGAGACCAGTTCGCCGTTGAGTGGGTGATGCAACCGGCCGGCCTACATGGTGCATCGGTCGGGACCGTCCGCAATGGCAAACTGCTGACCAACCGCGACTTCTGGGATGCCACGCCCGCGAAGAAGTGACGTGGAAGGGTCAGTCGGCGCTGCTCTCCAGTGCCAGCGGGCCCGTCCGCACAACGGTGCCGAGCAGGCCCAGGTCAACACCGGCTTCGGCAGCGGCCTCGTGGCAGGCCGCGACATCCTTACGCAGGAAAGGCCCAGCCATCTCGGCGAATCGGTCGATCCCCCCGATGCGGTGGGCGTGCGCGGCGGCACCGCTGCGGCCGCTGCACACCTGCAGGGCGGACAACAACGCGTCGGGATCGACATTCAACTTGTCGCCCAGTTGTGTTGCCGCAGCGACGAGCTGGGCGTTGGCGGCGAACAGCACATTGTTGATCAGCTTGATGGCCAGCGCACTGCCCAGTTCACCGGTCGGCACCACCGGATCGGCGTAGGCGGCCAGGATGGGTGTCACCCTCTCGACAGCGTCGGTGGGGCCGCCGACCAGCACGGTCAGCGTGCCCGCGGCGATGTTCTCCGCCGTGCCGCTGACCGGGGCGTCCAGGATCACCGGCGCCGACGACAAGCTGTCCCGCAACGCTTCGAGAGTGGCCACGGTTCCGGTCGTGTGAGAGACAAACACCGACCCCGCCTTGGCGTTGGCGATGAAGCCGTCCGGACCCAAGCCGGTTTCGCGCAATTGCGCGTCGGAGAACAGGCACGACAGCAGAATGTCGCTCTGCGAAGCCAGCTCGGCTACTGAGCCGACTGCGGTTGCGCCACCGGCGGTGAGACGGTCCCGTACCTCCGCACGTCGGCTGTACACCAACACACGGTGGCCGGCGCCGAGCAATCTGAGAACCATGGGCTCTCCGAGCTGGCCTGCGCCGATGAATCCGACTGTACTGCTCACTGCGCTCTCCTAAACCTGGACAGATGTGACGGACCCGACCGTTGGCAGCCACGTCGCGATCCGGTCCCACAACTCCCTGCGGTGGCTGGCGAAATTGTGGCAGTGGCCAGACTTCGGAACAAGATGCAGTGTGACATCCGGTGACGAGGTGTAGTTGGCCGGCTCCGCGTACGGGTTCGGTGAGACATCCAGCCCGGCGCCGAAGGCCAGGAACACGGGCACGTCCACCAGGGGTGCATAGCGCTCAACCATTCCGGGAGTGGTCACCTCGGCGGCAGCCCGGACCGGAACCCGGCTCTGCACCGCGGTATCCGCATCGACGACCGCTTCTGGCACCTCTCCGGCGTAGAACAGTTCCTTCAGATAGTCGCGCGGCGCGATGGTGTGGGTATCGGTGCGCTGAGCTCCGGTGAGCCGGCAGGACAGTTCGATGGTCTGCTGGATGCGCTGTTCCAGATCGGCCGCGTCCGCAGAGTCCTGGTACACGTTGGTGATCTGCACCCCGTAACCCAGCAGAACAACGGCGTCATAGGAATGCGTCGTCGCCTGGACCATCGTCGTCAAGCAAGCGCCCATCGAGTGCCCGACGCCGATCAACGGAACGGCGGTCGGCGGAAGGTCGTCGTGTAATTCGCCGCGCCGCAACCGCTCCCTGACCTGGCGCGCCACTTCGGCATCGCCTTTGGCGAGCAGTTCCAGTCCGAGGACTCCCGATGCGATCGGGTCGCTACTCCCCCCGATCCCGAGGTGGTCCACCGCGATGACAACGAACCCAGCGGTGGCCATGTGTTCGCAGAAGCTGTAGCCCGGGTGGTCCTCGATCTCGATGTGCCAGTAGTGCTTGTCGTAGGTGCCGCCTGCCAGGCACAGCAGGACGCCGGGTGCATCGGCCGCACTCTCCGGCAAGAACATCCACGCTTCCTGGGTCAGTGTCTCGTCGGACCCGACCGCGCCGGTGACGTCGAACGTCAATGAAATCGGCATAACGCTCACCCCGTAATGTCGCGCCCGACGAGTTGCCGGGCGATCACCCACTGCAGAACTTCGTTCGCTCCTTCAAAGATCTCGAGGATCTTGGCATCGCGGTACAACTCCTCCAACCGGAACGTCTCACCGGTCTCCGACACTTGCCGGGCAAACCCATAGCCGCCGTACACCTGTATCGCGTCGCGGGCCATGTCGACGGCCAACCGGGTAGCGAAGGACTTCGCCATCGATGCTTCGGGTTCCGCGCCCCGATCGCCGCTGTCGATCCGCAGTGCGGCCTTCTGGTACAGCAGACGTGCGCATTCCAACTCGGTGGCCCGTTCGGCAAGCCGATACTGCCAATGCTGCATCGCACCAAGGGGTTTCCCGAACACCTGCCTGGTGCGCAGCCGCTCGACGGCGAGATCGAGCGCCGCCTGGGCCACACCCACACCGGCAGCGGCAATGCCGATCCGGCCATAGGCGAGCGTGGCCAGCGCTACAGACAGCCCGCTTCCGGGATGTCCGAGCACGTTCGCGGCCGGGACCACGACGTGATCGAAGACAATGTCGGCGGTGAGCTGACCGCGATGCCCCATCTTCAGGTCCGGGCTGCCGATTCTGATCCCGGCGCTGTTCTTCAAGTCGACGGCCAGCATGGTCATGCCCGCACCGCTGCGGCACAGCACAGTGACCCAGTCCGCCACCGGGCTGTTGGTGATCCAGCGCTTGCGGCCGGTCACCACAAATCCGTCATCGGTCGGCTCCGCGACAGTCTGCATCGCCTCGACCGAAAGGTCGCTGCTGGCGTCGGGTTCGGTCGTCGCAAACGCAAAGACCAGATCGCCGCTGATCAGCCCGGGGATCAGCCTGGCCCGTAACGCGTCGGACCCGAACGACAGCGCCTTGGGGACCAGGATGCACTGACCGTCGTAGACGCCGGCCATACTGCTGCTGTGGTAAGCGATCTCCTCGGTTGCCGTGCAGGTTCCGAGAAGCGGGTACTCCAGCCCTCGGCCGAATTCGCGCCCAAATGGCAACGCGAACACACCGGCGTCGGCGAGTCCGCGAAATGCCTTCCAGGGGAAGCTATCCGACGTCTCCTCACGCTGACCGATCTCCGCGGCGTAGGGAACGACGCGCTCTTCGACGGCAAGACGGAGCTCGCGCCGTAGTTCGACAGTCTCAGGGGGAATCCCTACGTCATGCCACACCCGGTCCTGTGTCCGCGGCACACCCACCTCAAGGCCACCTGAGGTTCAGTGAATCGACCCCGAACACCTGGCCGCCATGCTCGATGGCCTCGCCAACCAGCTCGTAGTCCGGAATGCGCTTGTGCCATTCCTCCAGGACGACCGCCATTTCCTGCCGCGCCAGGTGCGATCCGAGGCAACGGTGTGGGCCACCGCCGAACGACAGGTGACGGCTGACGCCACGGTCGAGGTCTACCTCGCGGGCGTTGGTGTAGGCCGACTCGTCGCGGCCGGCGAACGCCAACGAGAACGAAGCCATGTCGCCCGCCTTCACTGGACAGCCGTGGAAGTCCATGTCCTGAGTCGCTTTTCGGGCGGTCTGGACGATCGGGTAGGCCCGAAGTGTCTCCTCGACCACCTTCGGGATGAGCTCGGGTTCGGCGACGATCCGGGCCCGGTCGGCGGGATGGGTGGCCAGGTGCAGCATCGCGTAGGACAACTGGTTGGATACCGTGTCGAGTCCGGCCATGAACAACAGCAGCAGGCAGTTGAGCAGCTCCAGGTCGTTGATCGGTTCGCCTTCGATGGTCCAGTCGATCGCTTTGCTGACGATGTCATCGGCGTCCGGGTCGCGGTTTTCGCGGCGCGAAGCAATGAGCTCGGAGAAGTAGCCCATCACGTGCGTCATGCCCTCGAGCCGCGCGGCGTTGACTTCCTCGCCCACGCCGCGCTGATGCAGGATCATGTCCTCCCACGCCATGAACTTCTCGAGGTCCTCGACAGGCATCCCCATGATGCTCAGAAACACCGTCGAGGGGAACACCCGCGAGATCCGTTCCACGAAATCGCACCCGCCGTCGCCGACGAGTTGCTCGACGAGATCGGCCGCCAGCTTCTGCTGCGCCTCGCGCAGTCCCTTCACCCGGCCCGGTGAGAAGTATTCGGCCAACACGTGGCGCCACTTGGCGTGCTCCGGCGGGTCGAGCATGATCGGAATCCACTTGTACGGCGGGTCCGGTTCCGTCGGAACGACGACGCTGCTCGACCACAGCTCGGGGTGCTGCAGCCCTTCGAGGATCACCGCATTCTCGGTGAACACCCAGTAGTCCGCGCCGGCCTCGGTGTTGCGGAAGACCGGGCGCAGCTTGTCCTGGCATTCGTCCAGCCGGCGGAAGTGCGTCAAGGCGGGCGAGTCCGGGATATTCATCTCGATGTTCAAGACGGGACACCCTGTGCTGGAGTGGTTTTGGCTCATGGGATCCTTCCGAACCGGCCGCGACCTAGCGCAAACTCGATACTGGCTACGTCAGGCCATGGTACGACAGTCTACTGCCATAATTGACCGAAACCGAGCCTCGGCCGCACCAAGACTCATCACACTAGGTTAACTATGTCGGAACCATCGCGCAATGCCCTGCTGTCGAACCCAAGCCGAGGACCCGGCGTCTTGGGGCCGTCTGGAGGCGCATGGGCGAGCAGGCCCTGTCGGACAACGTTCCGGCTCACCGGCCCCGATGCGGTTCAAACTCCCTGCAGCACACGGCAGAACTCCATCTTGTTACCGTCAGGATCGTAGAGCCAGAGAAATTCGGCATTGCGACCAGCGCGTACCCCGTGGGCATCAACCGGGAATCCGTCGACAATCTCGTCGTCCCTGAAGATGGCCCCGCGGCTTTCGAGCTCCCCTCGTAACCCGGACAGTGGCCGGCGGGTCATGAAGACCAGCACCGGCGGGTGGTGCCGGTGCCCGCAGTCCTCGTTGGCCAGGTCAGTCTCGCTGAGAAACACTTTCAGGCCGGCCAGGGAGAAAACCGCGAACGACGTACTGACACCGCCAAGGCTGGTGTCAGTACCGCGATGAACACACTGCTTGTCGAAAACCTTTGTGTACCAGTCGATAGCAACATCGATATTGCTGACGTGCACTGTTATCGATGCACTGGCGTGATCGAGGACATCGGTCATCGTCATGTCACGCCATGCTGACGGTCTTGATATGGAGGAATTCCTCGAGCCCCTGCCGGCCACCTTCCTTGCCCATGCCGCTGATCCCAATGCCACCGAACGGACGGGTAGCGCCCAGATTGGCGGCGCCGTTGATCAGCACCTCGCCGGTTTCCAGTTCCTCGGCGACGCGGTGCGCCCGACGCAGGTCCTTGGTGAAGACATACCCCGACAGCCCGTAGGGCGTGCTGTTGGCGATCTCGATCGCCTGGTCCTCACCCTCGAAGGGAATGATCGAGAGGACCGGCCCGAATACCTCGTTCTGCGCGAGCTCGGAATGCGGATCAACGTCGGCGAAAACAGTTGGCTCCAGATAGAACCCGTCGGCAAGATCTCCCCCGACGCGCTTCCCACCGGTGACGAGCCGCGCACCCTCTGCACTTGCGCGCTCGATCATTCCAGTGATCCTGGTCAGTGCCTGTTCGTTCACCACTGGTCCAGCAATGACACCTTCTTCAAAGGGGTTGCCCACCTTCAGGAATCCGGCGATGGTGCGCACCCGCTCGATGACCTCGTCGTACACCGACCGCTCGACGATCATCCTGGTCGGGAATGCGCAGCCCTGACCGCTCAGAATTCCGACCGAGAACATGGTTCCGACACCGCAGGCATTGTCGAGGTCCGCGTCAGCGAACACGATATTGCCGGATTTGCCGCCGAGTTCCATTACCGCAGGCTTGAGCAGCTCAGCACAAGACGCCAATATCTTGCGTGCTGTCACAGGGCCACCGGTGAAACTCACCTTCTTGACCAGCGGATGTTCGACGAGCGCCGCGCCGGCCTCCGGACCCCCGGTCACGACGTTGATGACGCCGTCGGGAATCCCGGCCTCAGCTGCCAGATCGACGAACAGCCCGGCGGTGAACGGTGTCAGCTCCGACGGCTTGATGACGACGGTGTTGCCCGCGGCCAATGCTGCCGGGACTTTCATCGCCAGCGACACCAGTGGGCCGTTCCAGGTGATGATCGCGCCGATCACACCCCACGGTTGGGCCAAGGTGTAGCTGAATTCACCGTCCGCGCGCAGTGACGCCGTCACTTCGCTGCTGATCTTGTCGGCCCAGCCCGCATAGTAACGAGTCCACTCCACCGCGACCGGAATCATCGCCGCTGCGGCCGCGACCGGTGAACCATTGTCGAGAGCCGCGAGGCGGGCAAAGTCTGCCGTGTGGGCTTCGATGAGGTCGCCGAGTCGCATGATCATCCTGCGACGGTCGGCGGGCTTGGTGCGCCGCCAGTCCAGGTACGCCGCGTGGGCCACCTGCACCGCCCGGTCGACCTCGGCCGGGCCGGCAAGCGGGACATCGGCATCGGGACGGCCCGTGGTGGGGTCAATATGCCGGTGTACACCGGCGGATCCGCGCGTCAGACGCTCGGCGCCGATGCGCAATTCCACTGTGGGACGAGCTGTTTCAACAGTAGCAGTCACTTGTGTGTCCTTCTCCGTGTCACTAGCGGACCGCGAAGCCGGCATCGAGCGGCCACGCGGTTCCCGTGATGAACTTCGCCTCATCCGACACCAGGAATGCGACCGCGTTCGCGATGTCCTCGGGCATCAAGATCGGGATCGGCAGTGCGTTCTGCATGGACGCCACCGCCACATCACCAGCCTCGAACAGCTTGCCCATCGTCTCGTTCATCACCATGCCCGTGGCCACACCGGTCGGATGGATGGTGTTGACGCGAATCGAATACTGCGCCAACTCGTTTGCCCATACCTGCATCAGGCCGACGAGTCCGCGCTTGGACGCGGTGTAGGCCTGACCACCGGTCCGCTCGGTGCCGGTGCCCTTCAGTCCGGCACTCGAGCTGGTGATGACGATGGATCCGCCACGCCCACCGTCGATCAGCGCGGGGGTAGCGGCCTGGACCGTGTTCCAGGCACCGATCAGGTTGACGTCGATGATGTCACGGAAGGTCTGTCGCGCGTCGTCATCGGCGCTCAGCCGGACCACACCGGCATTGGCGATCACGATGTCAAGACGCCCGAACTCCCCCACCCCTTCGGCGACAACCCGTTCCACCGCGTCGGCGTCACGTACGTCGGCCTGGCGCGCGATGATGCGCCTGCCCTGATCCTCGACCAGCTTCACCGTCTCCTGAAGATCATCGGGGGTGGCTTGGGGATAGTCGATCGAGTCGATGTCGTGGCAGATGTCCAGCGCGATGATGTCCGCACCGTCGGCGGCCAGTCTGACTGCGTGTGCACGACCCTGACCGCGGGCAGCGCCGGTGATGAAGGCGACCTTGCCCTCGAGATTTCCCATGGGTGTGACTCCTCGTAGTTATTCGGTTGCGCTGCTGGTGTGAATTCGAGCCTGCCGCAATCCTTCTTGCGGATCGTCGATTTCGATTTCCCACTTGCCGCAGGAACAGGTGCCCCGGTAGTGACCGTTGACCGGCAGAATGGCCTGGCCGTCGCAGTCTCCGCCGGTGTTGGCGATGCTGGTCAGGAACTCCAGCGGCTTTTCGTGCAGGGCGCTGTCATCGGACATGGACTCACTCGCTCCTTGCCTGCTCGGATGACGCGACACGGAACACCGGCAGCAGCCAACCGTCGCTGATCGGAGCGAAGTCGACTTGCAGTCGCGTACCGATCTGCACCTCCTCGGGTGCCACGTCGATCACGTTGGATACCAGCCGGGCACCGGGCGCATCGGGTAGGTCAAGCACCGCCGGCACCAGGGTCAGATCGGGCATACCGGGAAACCCGTGCACCACAGCGAAGCTGTACACCGTTGCGGCACCCGAGAGTTCGACCCAGTTGATCGCTTTCGACTGGCAGTTGGGGCAGAAC
>Ga0180222_1002305_pt1 | contig 15796 bp, 16 predicted proteins | sample eDN5th37CKraftOP_FD_151336 | JGI IMG/M metagenome (GOLD analysis project Ga0180222, IMG submission 151336) | Enriched Organic Plus compost microbial communities from Emeryville, California, USA - eDNA 5th pass 37_C Kraft OP (version 2) (version 2) ... | reverse complement strand
GCCATGCGGGCATACGTCCCGGCGTGCCGCTCAAGCGCCAGAAAAAGGCCGACCTGTTGTGGATCCGAGATGAATTTCTGGATGACAGGCAGGAGCATGGCGCCGTCGTCGTCCATGGCCACAGCATCGCGGACGAGGTGGAATATTGCGGCAACCGCATCGGCATCGACACCGGCGCCTATCGCACCGGCGTGCTGACCGCGCTCTATCTGGAGGGCGACCGGCAGGAGATACTCGCCACCGGCCAGGGCGCGGACAGCGCGCCGCTTCCGCTGATGGTCGGCGGCTGACGCGCGGCCGATCCGTTGTTCCCCGTTCCTGACATCATGGTGAATGGCCGATGCTCGTTTCCCTGACCGTCCTTGCGCTGGCGTCCGCCGCCGCGCCGATGCCGCAGGCCGCCGCTGGAAGCGCCCCACCCCCCGCTCAGCCGTCCGCCCCGATACCGGCACCGACCCCGGCACCGACCCCGGCACCGGCGCCGCCTCCACCCGCTCCGCCATCGGCCGGGACGGGCGAGGCGGGCAATATCGGCTTTTTCACCGCCGCCACCCTCGCGCGGCGCTGTCAGGACAGCAGCCCGGCCGCCATTTCCTATTGCTACGCCTATATCACCGCCGTGCACGATACGATGAAGGCCTATGAGCCAGCGGGAATTCTGCATCGGCGGCGGCAATGCGCAGGCGGACCTGCGCCGCGCCTTCCTCACCTATCTCAGCGCCTATCCCGAAAATGGCAGCGGACAGGCCGCCTCGGTCGTCGCGGTGGCGCTGAAGCAGACCTTCACCTGCCCGCCCGATCCGCGCCCCGTGCCCCCGTCCGTGCCGGAAAAGATGCCCGCCGCACCCAAATCGCCCGATTGAAAGGGCGGGAGGGGCTTCAGCGCTGCGTTGCGCGTGGCCCGTTGGCGGAAACCTGCCGTAGCAGACGTTCGCCTTTTTCCGCGAGCTTCCAGCGGCGGCGGCGATAGAGGCCGGTCGCCGTGAGCAGCGCGGGCCACAGGATCGTCAGCGCCACGTCGGCCAGCGTGTCGGGCCAGCGCCATTCGCCATAATGGAGCCGCTGCATGCATTCATGCACCAGCTCGGCCACGATCACCGCCTTGAGCGCGGTGACGGACGCGCGGCGCTCGCGCAGCAGCAGCTGCACCAGCACATAGATGGCCAGACCGGCATGGATATGGAGCATGGCATGGCTCGCCCCGCTGGCTTCGGCAAGCCAGTCGAGCGTGTCGATATAGGAGGCGATCGGCGACATGGGTCGCTGATACCCCGGACATGGCTAAGAAAAGGTAAAGCGGGGTATGAAGAGCGGTCAGGGGTGCGGCTGGCCCGGCCGGGCGGAAGCGGCGGGCGGCGCGGCCGCTTCCGCCGTGTGCGCCGGCGCGGCGGCGGAGATTACCCAGCGGTTCGCCCCGACCTGCGCCGTGGGGTGCGCGGGCGGCCTGGCGGCGTCCTTGTTCATGTCGGCCAGCGGCACCGCGCCCGCCGGCAGCCTGCCGTCGATCGGCAGCACGGTGCGTTCCTGCGACGGCGCGCCCGTTTCGGTAAGGGCGGCGAGCGCTTCGGCGGGAGCTTCCTGCCCCGGCAGCAGCGGCAGGCCGTCCCCGGTTTCCGCCCCGGCATATTTTTGCTGGAAAGCGCGCGGCTGCCCCCAGCCGCCCGGCCAGCGATAGAAGATATGCGCGCCGACGACGGCGGTTTTCGTCAGCGTCGGCGCCCAATAGGGGGCAACCCAGTCGGTGTGATAATGGGTCGACCAGCCCACCGGCGCGAAAACCCGTCCGGCCAGCGCCTCCCCGGCGATGCGCCGCGCCCGCGCCCAGCCCGCCGCCGAAGGCTGCCGCGCGAGCGAGCCGTCGCAGGTGAAGCTGAACTGGCAGCCGGTCCGGCGTTGGGACCCTTCGAACACGACCCCGCAGATGCTGTTCGGGAAGGCGGGATGGCGCACGCGGTTGAGGACGACCTGCGCCACCGCGCGCAGCCCGTCGTCGCTCTCGCTCGCGGCTTCGTAATAGACGGCGCTGGTCATGCAATCGAGCGCGCGCAGGAAGGACTTGCCGTCGCCGACCGGGATATAGAGCGAGGCGGCTGCGGGATTGGCGGCGGCCGAGATCGGGATGGCCGCGTTGATCCGCTCCGCCTCCGTGCGGCTGACGTTGCGCAATGATTCCGGCGCGGACACGGGCAGGACCAGCGGCGGCGCGGAGGCGATCGGGGCCTTGAAGCCGAAACGGGACAGCGCGCGCCCGTCCGACCCGGCAAATCCGCTCCAGTCGCGCAGCGCGAGCGCGAGGCAGCCGCCGACGACCAGCAGCATGGCGATGACGATAGCCGCCGCTTTCGCGGCGCGGCGATTGCGCGGGGCCGCGCGGTCGCCTTCATAGCCGTAGGATAGGATCATCGCTGCAACGCTTCCATGGTTTGGGGCATGGCTCCGGGCGACGCATAGGCGAAAAGCGGCTGGGGATCAAACCGGTCTGGTGCATTGCAGCATGTTTTTCGACGTGACGTGCTGTCCCAGCGGGGGACAGACGGCCCTTGTGCGTTGCGCAAGCGGTGCCGCTTATCCTATGAGCAACGGGAGGAAAAACCGGGGAAGTCACTGGTGAAGCGCATCGAAACCGGCATAGAGGGCCTGTTCATCATCGAACCCAGGGTGTTCGACGATGATCGTGGTTTCTTTCTGGAAAGCTGGCATGCCGCGAAATTCGCCGCGATCGGGCTCGACGAACGCTTCGTGCAGGACAATCACAGCCGCTCGGCGCGCGGGGTGCTGAGGGGGTTGCATTATCAGAATCCCCATCCGCAGGGAAAGCTGATGCGGGTGGTGTCCGGCAGCGTCTGGGACGTCGCGGTCGATCTGCGCCGCGCCTCGCCGACCTTCGGCCGGTCCTTCGGGCTGGAGCTGTCGGAACGCAACCATCGCATGCTGTGGGTTCCGCCCGGCTTCGCCCATGGCTTCCTGACATTGGAGGACGGGACGGATTTCCTCTATAAATGCACGGAGCCCTATGAGCCCGCGCAGGAACATGTGCTGTTGTGGAACGACCCGGCGCTCGGCATCGACTGGCCGCTCGACGGCATGGAGCCGATACTGTCGGCCAAGGACAGCCGGGGCGCGCCGCTGGCGGCCTGCAAGGTCTTCGATTGACCGGCACGGTGGCGATAACCACCGGCGCGACCGGGCCCGCCGCGCCCGGCGGCATCATGACGACCGTTCAGGCGGGGCGGGGCATCGCGGCGGCGATGGTGGTGTTCCACCATGCCTCGACCATGTTCGCGCTGCCGCGATACGGGAATATGCCGGTCTGGGACGGCTGGGGGGAGCTGGGGCGGCACGGCATCGACTTCTTCTTCGTGCTGAGCGGCTTCATCATCTTTTCCGCCCATCGCCGCGACATCGGCAGGCCGGGCCGGATCGGCGCCTATCTCTGGCGGCGGGCGATCCGCATCTATCCGGTTTACTGGCTTTATCTCTGCGGTTTCCTGGCGTTGCTGCTGCTGGGCATGGGACGGCAGGAGGTGCCGCTTTCCGCCGCCAATCTGCTGACCGCCTTCTCGCTCGTCCGCTTCACGCCGGAAATGCCGCCATTGCAGGTCGCATGGACGCTGTTCCACGAAGTCTTTTTCTATGCGATGTTCGTGCTGCTGCTCGCCTCGCGCAGGATGGGGGCGGCGGCGCTGGGGCTGTGGCTGGCGCTGATCCTGCTGTTCCACCAGTCGCGCGGGGCGGACTCCCCGACCTTCTTCAGCGTCGCCTTCGACCTCCTCAATCTGGAATTCTTCATGGGGATCGCGGTGGCGCTGCTGTGGCGGCATGTTTCGGCAAGGGCGGCGGCGGCAGCGCTGGGGCTTGGGCTTGCGGGGCTGGCCGGGGCGGGGCTGTCGGCCCAGGGCGGATGGATCGGCGGCTATCTCCCCTCCTTCTGCTTCGGCCTTGCGAGCGCGCTGATCCTGCTGGGGCTGGTGGTGCTGGAGGGGCAGGGGCGTCTGCGCGCGCCGCGATGGCTGAGCGCGCTGGGCGATGCGAGCTACACCACCTATTTGCTGCACACGACGATCCTCTCCGCCCTGCTGCGTGTCGCGGCGCATCATGTCGGGGGCGGAGCGATGGCGCAGCTTTTCCCGGTGCTGATCGCGCTGGCGGCGATCGCCGTCAGCCTGCCCTTCTATCATTATGTCGAACGCCCGCTGCTGGACGCGCTGCGCGGGCGGCGGCCATTTGCGGCGCGGCGCGAGGGAGCGGTGACGGCATGAAGGCGTTGATCGTCGGGGCGAACGGGCAGGTGGGGCGGTGCCTGCAGGCGGCGGCGCCAGCGCAGGCGCGCCTCGTCTGCCGGGGGTCGGACGGGCTCGATATCCGCGACAGGGCCGCCGTGGCCGCGCTGGTCGCGGAGGAGCGGCCCGACATCCTCTTCAACGCGGCGGCCTATACGGCGGTGGACAGGGCGGAGGGCGAGGAGGCGCTGGCGCTCTCGGTCAATGGCGGGGGCGTCGCGAATCTGGCCGAGGCGGCGGACCGGACGGGCGCGCGGCTCGTCCATATATCGACCGATTTCGTGTTCGACGGCGCATCCGGCACGCCCTATGCGCCCGATGCGCCGACCCGTCCGCTCTGCGCCTATGGCCGCACCAAGCTCGCCGGGGAAGGTCATGCGCTGGCGCTCGACACCGCGCTGGTGGTGCGCACGGCGTGGGTCTATGCGCCGGAGGGCGGGAATTTCGTGCGCACCATGCTGCGCCTGATGGCCGAACGGCCCGAAGTGCGCCCCGAAGTGCGTGTGGTCGCCGACCAGATCGGCACGCCGACCTATGCCCCGGCACTGGCGCGCGCGCTCTGGGACCTCGCGCTGGGCGAGCGGCGGGGCGTCTATCACTACACCGACAGCGGCGTCGCCAGCTGGTATGATTTCGCCGTCGCCATAAGGGAGGAAGCGCTGGCCGGCGGCGTGCTCGACGGGGCGGCGCCGGTGCTGCCCATTCCCACATCGGCATTCCCCACCCCGGCGCGACGGCCGCCTTTTTCCGTTCTCGACAAGGAGGCGACATGGGCGGTATTGGGCGGTCCGGCCCCCCATTGGCGGGAAAATCTGCGCCTGATGCTGAAGGGCATCGCGACCGGGGGATGATCCGGCGCGGCGAGTGAACTTAACCCTGCGGAGGCCGCACCCGGCCCAGCAGCGCGCGCAAGATGCCCTGCGCCCGTGCGCCATTGCCGTGGCGCACCGCATGGGCGGCGTCCTTCAGCATGCGCAGGATCACGAAGGGCATGTTGCGGGGCGCGAAATGACGGGCGAGCAGCAGGCGGCTGCGATAGAGATAGCCCGCCGCGCCGCGCGACATCGCATTTTCGGTGAAGCCGGTGCTCGCCCCCATGTGATGATAGACGCGGCTGTCCGTCGCGATGGCAAGCGGGAACAGTCCTTCGCCGCGCAGCACCCAGTCGGCTTCCTCATGATAGAGGAAATAATCCTCCCGCATCAGGCCGACGCGTGTCAGGAAATCGCGGCTGACCAGCATCGACGCCCCCACCGGATAGAGGAACTCGCCCGGCCGCAGCAGCGCGGCGACATCGGCGCGCTCCGCTTCCCGCGCGGGCAGGCCGGTGCCGAGATGGCGCGCCTTGAAGGTCTTGCGCCGCATCGCGCCCGCCAGCGCCTGAACCCGGTCGGGCCGTTCGAAATCGAGCAGGATCGATCCCGCCAGGCCCGGCGCGGGCTGGGCCTCCATCGCCCGGACCAGCGCGGACAGCGCATCGGGCGCGGCCACCGCGTCGTTGTTGAGCAGCCATGCATGGTCGTAATCGCGCGCCAGCGCCCAGCGCAGGCCGATATTGTTGCCGCCCGCAAAACCGAGATTGCCGCCCGTCCGCACGATCAGCAACTGCGCGCCGCCGCCGTCGTCGCCCCGTTCGGCGGCGGCCCGTTCCATCAGCGCGACGCCGTCCGGCCTTTTGCCGGGGTCCAGCGACACGGGCGCGGTGGCGTCCGGCGGCGCGCCCTCTCCCTTCGCCCAAGCGAGGATCTGGTCCACCGACCCGTCCGCCGAGTCATTGTCGCACAGCATGATGCGGACCGGCCGGTCCAGCATCAGACAGGAGCGGATGCAGGCGATGCTGTCGCGCCAGCCATTCCAGTTCACGATGACGACGAGGGTTTTGGGCATGCGGCCTTTGAAGCAATTTCCCGCGCGCGGCGCAATCGCCATCGACGGAGCCGGTCCCGATTGGTTCATCGCAGGACAGTGGCGCCCTGTCGGGATCGGTTGTGCTGCACCGGCGGCTGGTCTATCCTGCGCCGTGCATGGGGCTTTAACGGCAATGCCGCCGCCAGCGAAACCGGGAAAGGGTCTGTTTGAGTAACCTCTGCGATGACGAAGACAGGCGGATCAGGGTGCTGGCCGTTTCTTCTGCCGGAGGACATTGGGAGCAATTGATGCTGCTCCGTCCCGCGCTTGAGAAATTTTCCGTCACTTATGCGACGTCCAATCCGCAATTGGGGGAAAGGCACGCCATTCCCGATGTGCTGGACCTGCCCGAAAGCAACCGCAGCCGCCCGCTGCGCGTGCTCCGCTGCTGTTTTCGCGCCTGGCGTCTGGTGCGGCAGGTGCGGCCCGACGTCATCGTCACGACCGGCGCGCTGCCGGGGCTGCTCGTGCTGGTCTGCGGGCGGATGAGCGGCGCGCGCACCATCTGGCTCGACAGCGTCGCCAATAGCGGCCGCCTGTCGATGAGCGGGCGCTGCGCCGGGCTGTTCGCCGACCGCTGGATGACGCAGTGGGAGCATCTTTCCGGCGATGCGGGGCCGGAATATGCCGGGGCGCTGCTTTGATACTCGTCACCGTCGGAACCCAGTTGCCGTTCGACCGGCTGATCCGCATCGTCGATGCGCTGGCGGCCGAGACGGACGAACCCTTCGTGGCGCAGATCGGCGACGGCAGTTATCGGCCCGCCCATATGGAATGGCACCGCTTCATCGAGCCGGTGCGGTTCGACCGCCTGCTGGCCGACACGCGGCTCATCATCTCCCATGCCGGGATCGGCACGGTGCTCAACGCCCGCAAGACCGGCAAGCCCGTCATCCTCTTCCCGCGCAGGGCGGAGCTCGGCGAGCATCGCAACGATCACCAGATGGCGACGATCGGGTCGCTGGAGGGGCGGCGCGGCGTCTATGTCGCGCAGGATGCGGCGGAAATCGCCGCCTATCTGAAACAGGACCTCGCCCGGCCCGAAGGGGATGCGGTGCTCGCCGCGCATCAGGATCTGCTCGATCGCGTGGCCGGGCATATCCGCCTGCTCGGCCAGCGCGGGCGTTAAGGCCGGGGCAGCCATGCAGGGGGCGGGCGAGCCTGGGGAAAAGCCGGTCGGCGTCGCGCTGCTGCTGTCCGAGGGTGCGGCCTCGCGGGGGGGCATCGGCCGCATCATGGCCAATCTGGACGAGGAGCTGACGCGGAGGCACCCAGATATCCGCGCGTGCCGGCATGCGGCGCGGCTGACGGAGCGGCCCCTGCTCAACCATCTTTCCGTGCCCCTTGCGCTGGCGCGCTTTGCCGCGCTCTGTGCGGCGGGGAAGGTGGACGTCGCCCATGTCAACATCGCCCCGCGCGGATCGACTTGGCGCAAGATGCTGTTCGCCCGTGTCGCGCGATGCTTCGGCGCGAGGCTGGTGCTGCACCTGCACGGCAGCGGCTATGACGAATGGTTCGGAGGGCTGGGCCCCGCCCGGCAAGGGGCGGTCGCCGCGTTTTTCCGCGGGGCCGACGCGGTGGTGGCGATGGGCGAGCATTGGGCGGGCTTCCTTGTCGAGGCGATGGGCGTGCCGCCCGGAAAGGTCCACCGCATCGCCAACGGGGTCGCCGACCGGCCGCCCTCGCCGGGCAGCCCGGAAGGGACGCCGCCGGTGCTGGTCGTGCTGGGCATCGTCGGCGAGAGGAAGGGCACCGACGTCCTGCTGGAGGCGCTGTCGAGCGAGAGGATAAGGACCCGGCCGTGGCGCGCGATCATCGGCGGCAACGGGGAGGTCGACAAGGCGCGCCGCCGGGCGCAAGAGCTTGGGCTGGCCGGGCGAGTCGATTTCGTCGGCTGGGTCGGCCCCGCCGAGGTGGACGCCATATTGCGGAAGGGCGATATCTATATCCTGCCCTCGCGGCAGGAAAACCAGCCCATGTCGATATTGGAGGCGATGGCCTGCGCGATGCCGGTGCTGTCGACCCGCATCGGCGCCATTCCCGAACAGGTGATCGAGGGCGAAACCGGGCTGCTGGTGCCGCCCGGCGATGCGGAGGCGCTGGCCGGGGCGCTGGAAACGCTGCTCGCCGACCCGGAGCGCCGCCGCCGCATGGGCCATGCCGGGCGCGAGCGCCAGCAACGCCTGTTCTCGATCCGCGCCGGGGCCGACAGCTTCGCCGCGCTCTATCGCGCGCTGGCGCGGTAGGAGAGAGCGGGGCGTTCAGCCCGCCCCGCCGCCAGCGGCGTTGTCCGCGCGGGCGTAGCTCGCTTCCGGCCGCGCGCCGCCGATGCGTGCCCAGAGATCGGGCTGGCCCGGCAATTGCTGGCGCAGCCAGGAGAAGCGCGCCTGCGACCACCGCACGATATGCGGCGTCATATTGTCCAGAATGAAGTCGCCGTCCGGCAGGCGGGCGACCAGCACGGTGTGCAGCCCCTTGGTCGGATGATAGACCACCGCGTAGAACAGGCGCGAGGCGGGAAAGCCCTGATCCATCAGGCGCACGCGCTTTTCTATCGCATAATCCTCGCAATCGCCCATCGGGCGGCTCTGGTCCGGCCGCTGCCAATATTCGCCGACGCCGTAGATGCGCTCGTCGACCATCGGATAGATTTCCCGGTTCACCCGCGCATTGACCTGCTTGAGCATCTTGAACAGCTGCTTGCGCGAGGGCTCCCCATCGTGCGCGGGCGGCGCCATGACGATGATCGGGGCCTGATCGGCTTCCGGCGCGGCGGCTTCACCGCGATCGGCCTTGCCGTTCGCCTGTCGGATGGCGCCGGTGGGGGACAGCGACGGATCGCCGCCAATGCCCGCTTCGGCCCGCGCGAACCGGATGCCCGCCGCATCGGCAAGGCTGTCGTCCCGGCCCAGATCGCAGAGGAAAGCGTCTCTTTCGCACATTTCGGCAAAGCCCGCCGGCGCGTCCGCCATCTCGCCGATGGGCAGAAAGGCGGGGGCGGCATTGCCGGCCAGCGCCGGAACCGGCAGCAAGGCCGCGCCGGCCACCGCAATGGCGTTCAGATACAAGGCGGATGTGGAATTCATATTTTTTCTCCGCGCCCCCACGAAGAAAAATGACTTCCAAATCCCTATATTGGCCTAAACGTTCTAATTAACGCCCGTTTCACCCTGTTTTTGCGTCACCCCCGGCCGCTGCCCCCGTTATCGCCGGAAAGCCAGTCGGCCAGCAGGTCGCCCCATTTGCGGTCGGTCTGCAATCCTTCCCAGCAGGCGGGGGCCGCCCGCGACAGCGCCTCATAAAGCGGCGCGTCCGTCAGCAGCCGCTCGGCGGCGCGGGCGAGGGAGCGGGGATTGCGCTCGGCATGGACGGCTGCGGTGCGCCCGTCGACCAGATGGCCCGCGAACATCGGATGATCCGACGCCACGATCGGCGTGCGCGAGCAGAGCGCTTCATAGACGGTGAGTGGGAAACCTTCGGGATAGCTGTGCCTGCTCGGCACGGCGACCAGCGCGGCGCGCCGCATTTCCTCGGCGACCTGCGCATTGGGCAGGGTGCCGGTGAAGTGGACATGACCGGCAATGCCGCATCTGCGCGCCAGCGCCTCGAACCGGGCGCGATCCCCGCCGCCGACGATGCGGGCCTCGACCGGAAGGCCGCGACCGCGCAGCAGGGCGACGGCGCGGATAAGGTCGCCTACCCCCTTGGAAGCGAGCAACGCGCCGACATACAGCATCACATAGGGGGGATCGCCCGGCCCCCTGCGGGGCGGCAGGTCGTGCGGCTTGCGGTCATGGGGAAAGTCCCACACGCGGATCTTCGCGGGGTCGACGCCGATCGCGCGCAGCGACCGGCAGGCATTTTCGCCGTGATTGGCGACCCATTCCACCTTGGGCCGGTTTAGCAGCGCGGGCAGCGCGCCATATATCAGGCGGCGGCGCAGCCAGCTGATCTCGAAGGAATCGGCGAAGATGCAGGCCAGCCGCCAGGGGCGTTGCAGCGCCCAGGCGAGCAGCCGGGTCATAGGGCCGTGCAGGACGAGATGGGTGGGGGCAAAGGCCTCGATCAGTCCGGCGATGTCGCGCCAGTCGCGGTCCGCGCTCGCCGCGCCGCCGATCACCGTCACGCCGTTGGGCAGGACCTCGCTATAGCGCTCCTCCGTCCGGCAGCAGAGCAGCCCCGCCGCGCCATGATCGCGCGCCAGCCCCGCCATGCTGTCGAGCACATAGCGATGCGCCTGATAGTTTTCCGTTCCGGATTCCGCGATCTGCCGCCATGCCTGGCGATAATCCCCGGCATATTGGACGACGAGAAGCCTTTTCACCCGCCTTGCCCCGCCGCCGCGCCTATGTCGCCGCCACGGAGCGGTGGAAGGAGAAGCCCGATACCCGGCGCGAGGGCCGGCCTTCCCCCTTCAGGATGAGCGCGACGGTCAGCATCAGGAACATATTGATGATCGCGTCGCGGTCGAAGATCGAGGATTCGGTGAAGTTATGGCCGATGCAGAACACCATCACCGCCGTCAGCAACGCCGCGCGCTCCCCGCTGTTGGACTTGCCCAGCAGCAGGCGGACCAGCGGCCAGACCATGCAGGCGCCGATCACCAGCACCGCGCCGATGATGCCGGTCTGCACCAGCAGGTCGAGATAGCCGTTATGGCCGGTGCCGATGGTCGTCACCCAGCCCTTGCCATATTTATAGACGGGGGAATTGTCGCCGATGTTCCAGAAGGAACCGAACCCCGACCCGAGCCACGGGTGGTCCTGCCAATAGCGCACCATCATGTCCCAGATCAGCGTGCGCCCGGTGAACATGTCCGGCTTCGACCATTGCTGCTTCAGCGGGTTGTGATAGATGAAATTGAGCACGACCACCCCGATGCCGAGGCTCGTCAGCAGGCAGACCATCAGCGGCCGGTAGCGGAAACGGTAATGCCGCATCAGAAGGCCGACCAGTATCGCGGTGACGACCATGCCGACCGAGGTCTTGGACGTGGAATGCAGCAGGAAGAAGCCCGCCGCCGCGATCGCGCCGATGCGCAATGCGGGCCACATTCCGCGAGCGTGGAAGGTGAAGAACAGGACCGCCATCGCCATCAGCGCGCCGGCATAGTTCTTGTGCATCATCATCCCGCGCCAGTCGCCCGCGAGCCGCAATTCGATCATGTCGTTGGTCGAGTGGATCGCAAAGCCCGGATCGACCAGCAGCACGAGATAGTTGAGCGCGACGAGAAGGAGCAGCGCGGCGCGGACGAGCAGCAGCAGCTGGTCGAGCTTCAGATGCGCGACGCAGAGAAAGATGCTCCACAGCACGATGGTGGTGAGGATCAGGTGCCGGATGGCCGAGCCCTTGTCGATCGCCCAGACGAGGCTCAGCCAGCACCAGGCGAGCGCCGCCAGTATCGGCCATTGCACCGGTTGCAGGCGGGACAGGTCCGCATCCGGCCGGACGGCGACCAGCAGCAGGAGGAAGACGACGAGATAGGAAATCTGCCGTATCGGGCTGCTTTCGCCCATGCCCGGCAGATCCGACAGGATCATGAACGGGGAAAGAAGCGAGAGCAGGACGAGGAGGAAGAAGCCCGCCTGCATCAGCCCCTGGTTGACGGGCGCGCCGATTTTCCTTTTTTCGCCTTCGGGGCTGCTCATGACGCGGTGAATTCCTTGTCCGTGAAATAGGAGGGCCAGCGGGCGGCTGGGAAGCCGGGGGAGCGATGCCGTTTCATGAGGGGAAGGCGGCCTGCTCGATCAGCGCGGCATAGCTGTCGCACAGCGCATCGAAACCGTGATCGCCGCCGAGCTTGCGGGAAAGCGCGCTCCAGTGGCGGTAATGGTCGGGGCTGTCGATCAGCATGCTTATCCTTTCGGCAATTTCGGCGGGATTGTCCACTGCGGCGATCAGTCCGCACCGCGTTCCGTCGCGCGCCGTGATGCCTTCGACCTGCACCGGAACATCCGACACGACGAGCGGCAGGGCGAGCTTGGCGGCCTCGATCAGCGCGAGGCTGTGCCCTTCCCAGCGGCTGACCTGCACGAAAATGTCGGCGCGGGCCAGCCGCGCGAGCGTCTGCGCGCGCGGAAGCTGTCCGAGCAGGCTGACGCGATCGGCAACGCCCAGTTCGTTGATCAGCGCGGCGAGCGCCGCTTCGTCCGGCCCGCCGCCGATGATCTCCACCCGCAGGCCGGGGACGAGGGCGGCGGCGCGGATCAGGGCCGGGAAATTCTTCTGTTCGGTCAGCCGCCCTACCGCGCAGACCAGCCCGCCCGAAGCGCTGCGCGGCCCCGCGGGGGCGAGCGCAGCCAGCTGCGCCTCGACACCGGGCGCCATCGCATTGGGAACGACGCGGCATTTCGCCGTGTCGAGCGCGGGCGGCAGATCGAGCGAGCGGGCGACCGCGCGGGACACGCAGAGGATGGTGGCGACCTGCGGCGCCCTGCCGCTGGCGCGGGCAAGGCGGCGGAGCAGCGGATGATAGGTGCCGAGCGGCGTGTGGTGGGTTTCGATGATTCTCGTCGCGGGGCTGAACAGGCGGACCAGCGGCGCCAGCATTATATTGGCGAGCGGCATCGCCGACAGGATGACGGCGGGGCGCGTGCGCCGCAGCCAGGCGGCGAGGGCGGCGATCCGCCGGGCCGCGCCCCATGGCCCGCCGCGCGGGTGGGGCACGACATGGGACCAGCGCTCTCGCCCGTCCGCCCGCGCTTCTTCCTGCTCATGGCGGTAGAGCGCCCACAGCCGGGTGTCATATCCGCGCGCGGCAAGGCCCTCTTCCAGGCTTTCCCACAATTCGCGGATGCCGCCGGGGGCGGCATGGGTGGCGAACAGGATGACGGGGGACGGCCGCGCCGGGGCGGCGCTCGGTCCGGTGCCGGGGTGCGTCATGCCCTTTTCCGTGTCTCCCTCCGCCATTCGTCCGAAACCTGCCTCGTTCCGGGATGCAAAGCCCTAGCGCTCCATCAAGGGGATTGCGAGTCCTCTTGCCTTGTCATAGTGCAGAGCAATATCGGATTTAGCATATGCGGGGATGCGTGGCACCAGATCGGACTGACGGCCCATTGCCCCTGACTGTCGCCATAAAGGCGCTGAACGAGCAGGACCGTATCGCCGAAACCCTGCGTCATGCGGTCGCCGCCGCGCGATTATGCGGGGGAGAAGTGCTGCTCGCGGACAGCGGATCGGACGATGCGACCGTCGCGATCGCCCGGCAGTTCCCGGTGCGCATCGTCCAGCTTGCCCGGCGGGAGGATCGTTGCTGCGGTGCGGGGGCGCAACTCGCCTTTCAGGAGGCGCGGGGGCGCTATTTCTACCTGCTCGACGGCGACATGCTGCTCGACCCGGCCTTCCTGCCCGCCGCCATCGCCCATCTGGAAGGCAACCCCGATATCGCCGGGGTCGGCGGCGAACTGCGCGAGCGGGCGATCGCCAATTCCGAATTCGCGATTCGCGCGCAGGCCGCCGCCCGGCTGCGGCCGCAGGGGGAGGCGGTCGGCCATCTCGACGGCGGCGGGCTCTACCGGCGCAGCGCAGTGGAAAGCGTCGGCTATTTCGCCGACCGCAACCTGCGCGCGTTCGAGGAGCTGGACCTCGGTTGGCGGCTGCGCTCGGCGGGGTGGCGGCTGGCGCGCATTCCCATCCATGCGATCGATCATTTCGGCCATGCGATGCCGGGCTATGCCCTTTTGTGGCGCCGTCTGCGGTCGGGCTATGCGGGCGGTGCCGGTCAGGTGGCGCGCGCGGCGCTGGGCAAGCCGTGGTTTCCCGCGCTGCTGCGCGGTTTCGGGCATATTCGCAACAGCATCGTCGTCATCTTCTGGTGGTGCCTGCTCGCCGCGCTGCTGCTGGCCGGGGCGTTCTGGCCCTGGGGCGCGATCCTGCTGATCTTGCCGCTGGCGTTCCTGCTGGCGCGCAGGCGGTCGCTGCCGCTCGCCTGCTATACCTTCGTGGCGTGGAACGGCATCGCGCTGGCGACGATCGCCGGGTTCCTGCGCCCCCGCACCCCGCCGACCCTGCCGCTGGCGGCCGTGACGCTGGCCGAGGCGCCGCCGCTGCGCGCAGAGGAAGGCTGAATGCGGTCGGTCCGGTCCTCCTTCGCCTGGATGGGCGGCGCGCAACTGCTGACGGTGCTGTTCCAGTTCGTCGCGCAGGTGGTGCTGGCGCGCTGCCTGTCGGTCCATGAGGCGGGCATCTACGCCTTCGCCCTGTCGGTGGTCGCGCTGCTGTCGCTGATCCAGGCGGCGGGGCTGAAGGCGCTCATCATCCGCGAGGAGGTGCTGAGCGAGGCGGTGGAGGCGACCGCCTTCACCATGAACGCGCTCATCACCATCGGGCTGTCGCTCGCCATCCTGCTGTTCGCGCTGTTCGGCGGCGCGTTCCTGCGGGAAGAGGGGGTGCGCCATGTGTTGCAGGCGATGGCGGTGACGCCGCTCTTCTCGATCTTCTTCTTCCTCCCCGCCGCCCGGATGGAGCGGGAGGGGCAGTTCGCCCGCATCGCGGTCATCGGCATTGCGGGCGCGCTGGCCGGGGCGCTGGCGACGATCCTGCTGGCGCTGCGGGGCTGGAGCTATATGAGCGTGCCCTATGGCCAGTGGGTGACGGGCGCGGCGACGCTGATCCTCACCAATATTCTCGGCGCGCCTTTCATCCGGCTGCGCCTCAGCCTTCGTTCCTGGCGGCGGATCGGCGGTTTCGGCATGCAGATGCTGGCAGTGGCGGGCGTCAACACCGCCTCGTCGCGCCTGTCGGAAATCGCCCTTGCCCGCGTGCAGGGGCTGGAGACGATGGGCCTGTTCTTCCGCGCCAGTTCGCTGAACACCGTGCTCTGGGTCAATCTGCACACGTTGATCGGCCGGGTGATGCTGGTCGATTTCGCGCGGCTGCACCGGCAGGGCATCTCCCTGCGCGACCGCTATCTGCAAAGCCTCGACATCACCACCGGGCTGCTCTGGCCCGTATTCGCCGGCGGGGCGGTGCTGGCCGCGCCCGCGCTGAAGCTGATCTTCGGCGAGAAATGGGTGCCCGCCGCGCCCGCGCTGTCGATGATCCTGATCGCGTCGATGATCCAGATCTCCATTTCCATGACATGGGAGATTTTCGCCGCGAAGGATCGCCTCGCCATCCTCACCCGCATAGAATATATCCGCTCGGCGCTGACCTTCGCGCTGTTCGTCGCGGCCTGCTTCATCAGCCTGGAGGCGGCGGCGGCGGTGCGGATCGTCGATGCGCTGCTGGCGGTGGCGCTGTACCGGCGGCACCTGCACCGGATGACCGACACGACCGGGCGGGATTTCCTCCGCTGCTATTGGCGCGGCCTCGTGCTGACGCTGCTCGCCTGCCTGCCGGCGCTGCTGCTCGTCTGCTTTGCCGGGCGGCGGGCGGCCGATCTTGCGCCGGCGAGCCTTGCCGCGGCGGTCGCGCTGGGCGCGGCGTTCTGGCTTGGCGGGCTTGTGGTTTTGCGGCATGTGCTGCTGGATCAGCTGCGCGGCATGATAAGAGAGCGTGGCCCTGCGCGCGGTTCCCGCCTGCCGGGAAAAGCGCAATGACGGCCCCAGCCTTCCCTTTCCGCCCGGCGGCCGGGCGCTGATGGATAGCGGCGGAAAGGCGACGGGACG